>ERZ1292629.463-Hain-H43-01um-R1-463-length-43967-cov-134_pt1 | contig 43967 bp, 54 predicted proteins | sample MGYA00564399_ERZ1292629 | MGnify/ENA primary metagenome ERZ1292629 (study PRJEB36523, sample SAMEA6512636) | groundwater metagenome | collected 2019-01-08 | study: AquaDiva: Metagenomics assemblies of 32 groundwater samples
AAGATATGGTTGACCAACTATTCCGGTACGACCAATCAAAAAGCCATCAGTTGGACTGTTGGTGGAAAGACGTCCGTAGTTACTGCGGGTCTCCGACAATACGATGGACACGCTTGGTGGCGGGAGTTGACCCCAATTAAGGGAATTCAGTTGTTGGTGAGTGCCGGTGTTAACGTGGATATCTATAGTCGAGCGACTGTTAGGGGGATACCCTAATGCGACAAGTTGGTATCGTTTTGTACGCATCCGGTGTAGCAGTCCCCGCGCACCTCCGAAAAGTAGCGATTGTGCCCGACGGGGAGGCCAATCTGCCGGTTTCGCTTCGGGTGGTGGACGCGTCGCTGTATTTGACTCCGGGGGCGGTGCCGGCGGGACTTTGGCCTCTCGCGGGGGTTCGATATCGACTGGGCGAGTCAATACCGCCCGACCTTTTACCTATCGCGGTATTGACTCGCGCTGCACCTTATTCGGCGGCGAACACTCCGGCCCTAGGGGCGGAACTTCTAACGAACGGAAACTTTGCTGCCTGGACCCTGGATAATCCGGATAGCTGGACGGTGACCGGGGAGGTGTTGACAGACCCGGCGGTCCATCAGGTGGGCACCGGCGAAGGTCGTCTTGGGGTGGGCACCGGGTTCTGCAACATTTACACGACCTCGGTAGCGGTCTCGATCAGCCAGGTTGTTTGTACCGTCGGAGCGTTTTATAAATATAGTGGAACGGTAGACTTACGAACGGCCGGTGGTCTGCTCGTCGTTAGCCTGGAGGGGGCTTACTACGGTTCGGTCTGGGCCTCGGCCGGAGCTAAGGTCGGAACGTTTCGAGCGCTAGCCACGACCTTCGGCATCTTGAGGCAGGGCGGCGCTACTGATGTTACTATCGATGACGTCAGCCTCAAGGCGCTTACGCTTTCCAGTCTTCTCGATCTGGTCGCCGACACTGTCGCCGGCGGGGTCTATGAGGCAGCGCTCACGGCTCCGGCCGGCTACCAGGCCGGAGTCATGGCCGCCGACGCGGTTGATCCGGCGAACTACTGGCTGGCTTTGCTCGACCGAAATCCAGTTGCTGATCGGGCCTCCCTGGTCAAGTGTGTAGGTGGCACGGTTTCGAATGTAATCGCGCCGAACACTATCACCTATGTCGCCGGCGCCCGGCTCGAAGTACGGCAGCGGGGAACGACCTATCAGCTCTGGTATAATGGTGCTCAGGTTGGTTCTAACGCGACCATTACCAACCTACCGGCTCTCGAATATTTCGGGGGACTCCGAACGGATACCGGAGTGACGGTCTCGGGGGTACAACATTATGCCTGATCCTTGGCTTTACATCCCTGAGGCCACTTTACAGGAGCAGGATCAGTCGTTGGATGCCGAGGAGTGGGCTCTTCGGCAACGCGCCGATCTTGCTGAACGTTGGGCCAAGACTCAGCGGTGGCAGGTTGAGGATACGCTCCGACAGAACGGTTATGATCCTACCCAAATGTTGGCCGGGATGCAGCAAGAAGTGTCAGCTCTGGATCCGACGACGGGAATGTATGCCCCAACTCGTGAACCAATGTCACCGGACAATCTTCTGAAGACGGGTGTGTCGACCTATGATGATTGGCGACGACCGGATTACCTGAAGTCTCCTGGGGAACGGATGCCGAGACAGGTGGAGAGCCCGCTGCTCCAAGCCTGGAATCGGGCTCGGGGAATCACCAATCAAGTTCCTGGTGCTCCTTATATTCCAGGAGTGGTTCAGAATGCTGAGGATGTGGCGAACGAGCTTGGCAAGGTAGCACAGGCTGAATCAAACCGTCGACGTCCGGTTACTGGACCGGCAGGTCCGACGATATGGGACCCCAACATCGATCCTGATTTGTTCGGGCTGCTTGGAGTTCGGAAAGGATCAGCCAAGGTTCCGGTCGGTAGTGGACCAGGAAATTTCGCGGGTAGTATTTTGAAAGCTACCGGGTCTTCGGGGGGCGGCAAGGCGGAGTCCGCTATAGACATTATTAAGCGGATTCCGGTCAACACCCCGGAAGCTCAACAAGAATTGGATTTGATAGATCAAGCCAAAGCGAAGATTCCCGAGTTGCTGAAGACTCTTGATGATCTGAAAGCCAAATATCCCCACATTACGAAGGATATAGATTGGCGTGGGCTTTCCTCAGAAGATGAAGCAATTCGTCAAAAGGTAAGGACTACATCATGGGATGTAGGAAAACAAGTTAATCAATATCTTCAAAAGTCCGTGGTTTATGCATCTGATATAGATTCTCCCCAACAGAAAATTACCACATTGAAAGATTTGCGGTCTATATTTAAGGTCGAATTCAAAGATCTTTATGGAGTGGATCTTAATATTGAAGGGGATGTGGAACATTGGAGAAGTGTTGTAACTTCACAGATTGGCGGGGTCAATAGAGAAATAGCATACCGGCAGTCATTAGCTCGGATAGCTGGTAATAAATCACTTCCTCCTGCCCAGGCGGAGATAGAGAGCGCTATTGGTGAGTTGAAAGGAAGATATAAAAAGCCGGTCTTTGGACCAGAAAAAGAAGATGTGATGCCAACCCATCCATATTCTCCAATTTCCAAAGAAGATTGGGAGAAAGAGTGGGGTCCTTCCCGTCGAATGTATCATGGAAGTCCCGAAGGTTTCGTAGTACCAGATTATAAGAAATTTAGTGCTGGCGGTCTTTATGGTCCGGAATATTATACAACTAGTAACGCTAAAGAAATGGCGAATAGTTATGCTTTCAAGAGCGGTGTACCGACTAATACCGGTATGAGCGGTTTGACTAAGAAGATGTGGGCGGAGGCAATCAAACCAAAACGATCACCTGAAGAAAACATTCGTGAGATAGGGACTCTAGATCCCCAGATTACTAGTCTTCAGACTCGTCTAAAGGATTTACTTGACCGAGCGAGGTCTAATCCGGAAATGGCCGATGTTAAGAAAAAGATCGCGGAAACGAATCGTCGCCAACAAGAATTACAAGCAAAATCATTAAAAGAATTACAAGCCCATGAATCCAACTGGTGGACGCCCGAACAAACTAAGAAATTTACAGAACAATTTAATGATCCGATAAATAAGATTATGGGGGAGATAAATACATTAAGAAAATTAGAGACAAATCTACGTAAGTCTAAAGAAATACAGATTATCAAGAAGGAATTAAATAATTTAATTCGGACTAAAGTAGATTATCAATCTGATTATCTACGGGGTACTCTTTCTGAGGAAAAATTGGTCCCGGCATTAAAGAAATTACAGCAATTTTATAAGAAAACATCTGAACCATTGGCACAGTCATCCCGTGTTGAGGAGTACGAAACCGTTCGACAGGGCATTAACCGCGTGGGGTCGCAGATAAAAGGACTCAAAGACTATTTGGATCCAAAACTCACAAAGCCCGGACCTAGTTCCGGACCTAATATTCGAGCGATCGATGTTCCTGAAAAATTAAATATGTTCGACGTTCGAAAACCGGCGGATCCGAACGTAATAGCAGTTATTTCGAAAGAATTGCCAGCAGGTTCACACGCTTTTTATAATTTTAATACAGGAAATAAACTACGATTTACAAATCAGCAACTTTGGGAATTACTCAAAAAATCATTCAATGATGACACCAATGCCGTCAACCGTATTTTGGCTAAATTAGGTTATGACGGAATTTCACATACCGGAGGACTCCTGACCCCGGTATTCCGCAACGGGAAGCCGGTGACTCATGAGGTCAACGTCATATTTAAAGAATCGGCTATGAAGATTAGGAACGCCATTTCTGGTACGCCGATGGGCGGATTCGTCTTGGAGGGAATTCCCCGGCAAGAGGGAGAATCCGATGAAGGCTACCAGACCCGACAGCGAATTGGAGCCGGGGTCGCGGGGGTAGGTCTCGGAGTTCTCGGCGCGAAGAAGCTGCCGAAAATCAGTCCGAAGGTTGACACGTTGGTCAAAATGTATACCAAGATTCCCGAATCCCCCAACCCATCGGGGGTGGGTCGTCTCGAAGAGTGGCGCCGTGACTTTGTTCGCGCTTGGTTTAATCGAGCGGTCGGATCAGACATTCTACAGCAAAACGTTGCTAGGCGGACTGGTGGTAATCTCGCACCGGATGAGTTGATGGCCGAACTTCAGCGGCTCGATCCGATTAAGGACGCGCAGACTCTTCTACAAAAGATGCTTAAACCGGCGCTTCGACTCGTTGGTGAGGATCGGCCTTTCCTATCGACATACCTGACCTTGGTTCACAATGTCGATGTGGCGGCAGCGGCGGGCGAACGTCGGGCTGGTGAGATCCTGGTACGAGAACGTCCCAAGTCGGTAACCGATTCGGCGCTGCGGGTCGCCAAGTTCGAAGTCACGAGGCTTCAGGGAGAGAAGGTCCAGTATGCTAAGGGTTCGTCGACCACTGTAATTGATAAGCAAATAGTCGACGCTGAGGCTGCGGTTAAGAAAGTCGAGACGCGGTTAGCGAAGCAACAAACTTCGTTCGAATCAAAACGTGCTGTTGAGGCAAGTACCGAACAAGCTAAGATTGCAGCCAACCGGAAATTCTCGGGCGGACTTCGTGCGGCCGATAGTGATCCAGAAATTCAAAATCTAGAACAGGCACTTGGTCCGGAGCGAATGAGTCGGGTCCGGCAGGCGGCAGATCAGGTAGTTGAACTCAACAAAGAATTGCTCCGGCGTCGGTTGAGTGCCGGGATTATTAATCAAGAGACTTTCGATGCTTTGACGCAGCGCTATCCGAGTTTCACTAAGACGGCCATTCTGGACTATATTGATACCGAGATGGGACGAATTCCTCGCGGGAAGTCGATTGGCCTCTCCGATAGTGGCATCCGCGAAATGAGCATCGAAGGGACCGAGAGCGCTCGCGAGGATCCTCTCACTTCGACGATCCGTCAGGTGTACGCAACCGAGGCTGCGGTCCGAAAAAATAATGCTTTCAATGCTTTCCTTAAACTGGTTGATCGGGATGCGACGCTGGCGAGTCAAGTAGAACTGGTTCCTACCGGGACGAAGCACACTCCTGATTGGAAACCGGTTGTTGGTTTCGCCAACGGTGAAAAGATCGAGGCGTTAGTGCCTGGATACCTCCATGATGCGATCGAGCAGGAACCGATTGCTCAGATTCCGTTTATCGGGCCAGTAATGGCCGTGTGGCGGTCGATGGTGACCAGTAAGAACCCAATTTTCCTAGTCAAAAACGCCATTCTTGATGCTGGAACCTTTATGCTTCGGGAGATGAGTCGAGGAGGTGGGCCGGCGGCAGCTCCGACCGCATTCGCCGAACTTATCAAGGCTTATGCTTCGACGATGGATGGGTTACTACAAGGAGAATACCGGGGGGCTCTTGCTGATTATTATCAAGCCGGTGGGGGGATGGGTGGTTGGACCCAAATCACTCCGAGGTCCGGTGCCAAGGCACTTGAAGATCTGTCCCGTGGAAACGTTTTTGAGATTAAGAGTTCGAAGGACTTGGTTCGGTTGGCCAAGGATTTAGTCACTCTTAAGCCGATTGAAGCGTTAGCGGAGCGGTCAGAACAAGCTCCTCGGGTGGCTAGCTATCTCCTTGCTCAGAAACGCGGCGCCGACGAGGTTCGAGCGGTGATTGCCGGTCGGACGGTGAATATTGACTTTGCCCAGGGTGGGAACTGGGCGAAGACGATCAATGGACTGGTGCCTTTCTTTAACGTCGGCCTACAGGCCGGAGCTCAAATCGTTCGAGCCGCTCGGGAAAACCCCAAAGGTTTCGCGGCGACCGTCTTTACAATGCTCGTCGCCCCTACCCTCACCGCCGAAGTGTGGAATCGGAGCGATCCGCAACGAGCGAAAGATTATGCCGACGTGCCGCAATATGTCAAGGACCAGGGGTTAGTTGTGATGTTTCCGGGGGTGGCTCCGGAGGATATACAAGGGAACCGCCACCCTCAATTTCTTTTTCTGCGGTCTCGCGAATATTCTCCGTTCATAATTGCGACACGCGAAATCACACAAAAGGCGGTAGGAGAAGACACTCGGGGGTGGGTCGAGCTCAGCGGCGCCGTGACCAATCAGATGACTCCATTTGATGTGAGTTCTGCTGGCGGTCCGGCTTCTGCGTTGATGAATCTAATGCCGGCCAAGAGTGACGTCGCGCTCCAACTAGTACTAAACAAGGATGTTTATCGCGACCGAGCAATTTCTAGTGAGTGGAGCAATGAGCAGGCGTCAGCCGGAGCGAAGGCGGTAGCAGGAGTTTTTGATACTGACCCCGGACGAGTTGAGTTCGCTACTCGGGAATGGGGTGGTGGGCCGGGTCAAATAGCTCTTGAGGCTTCGAATGTACTTTCCAATCGGGAAAACGAACGAGCGGCCGGGATTTCGGGTCTGCCGATTGTTGGTTCGATGGCCAAAGGATTTATCCGTGGTGATATTGGCGGACGACTACAAAAAGCACAGAATCAAACGTTGTCCGACTCGGCTCGGCGTTTTTTTAAAGAAAGCGGGGTTAGCTACGAGCCTTCGCCAGTTCGAAGCACGATTGGTCAAGTTCGGTTGACCGTCCAGGAGCAGGCAGATTATCAAGAGGAAATGAACCGAAACTCAAAAATTGCGCTCGATTGGTTAGCTAAACACCCGGGTTGGGCGGAGGCTACTCCCGATCAGCGTGAAACCAAGGTTAAACAACTTTTTGACCAGGCTCGTGAACTGGCTACCGAGAAAATGAAAAAACAGATTGGGGTTGAAGAAGGTGCCCGTCGGGTCGAGCGAGACCGTTCGCGAGCAGGAGTACGTTAATGAGTCGCGAAGAGTGGATTGTTCGGACCCGACAGGCGGCCACACGAGCGGGGGTAGATCCGGACCTCTTTGTTCGGTTAATTGAAGCTGAAAGTAGTTTCGATCCTGATGTGATTTCGGGTCGGCGTGTGTCTAGCGCCGGGGCCAAAGGTATCGCCCAATTGATGCCGGTACACTGGTCGGTAGTAGATCCAACTAATCCAGAAGCCTCGTTAAACTATGCGGCGCGAATGTTATCGGATTTTTACCGGCGGTATGGTAGTTGGGAATTAGCTTTGGCTGCTTACAACGCCGGACCGGGCTCGGTGGAAAAATATGGCGGGGTCCCTCCTTATCAAGAAACCAGGGCCTATGTGTCAAAGATTATGGGTTCGCGCAGTAGCGGCAAGGCGCCTGGAATGGCCTCCCCGTCAATTCAGGCGCAGGGGGATCCACAAATGAGTGATCCTATTAATGGTAATCCATTCGGTGATCCAGATGCGAACGAATTGCCCGGACGTTTCGAAGAACAAGGCTGGTACGTCTGGAAAGATAAGCGAACCGGCAAGGTTCTTTGGTGGGAAGCGCCGATTACGGCCAAGACCGAACCGGTGCAACCAGTTAAACAAGAAGGCAATGACGGGTCAATTCATTATTATAACGCGAAAAACGGTGACTATCTTTGGACCGCTCGGGCTTATGACCCTTCGAATGATCCGCGAGTTACTCAATCGAAGAATCCGGTAACTGAAAATTTTCCGGATAGAACTAAGCGTCAATGGAATCCTCAGACTGGGGGATGGGATATTATCGGGGAATCGCCGGTCGACAATAAACCGCCGGTAACTGAAAATTTTCCGGATGGAACTAAGCGTCAGTGGAACCCTCAAACCGAGGATTGGGATGTTATTGGTGAGGCTCCTCCCCCGAAAGTGCCGCAGCGAGCGCCGCGTTGGCCCGAGGAAGTGGAGCGCGACCGGTTGGAGGTCGAGAAGCTCCGACGCGAATTGATCCCGACGCAAATTCGGATGATCCAGGAAGGTTATGCTGCGATCGATCAAGCAAAGCGGATGATGGCCACCGGTCAACTTACTCCCGAAGAAGGGGACCGGATTATGAATTTAACCCGCCAACAGATCGACGCGGCGCTTCGCGGGACCACCCCCTGGCAGATGGAACAGGAGAAGATGCGGCAGCGACAATCTGAACAGGAGCTTGGGAGCGGACTTCTCCGCCAGCGGGTTTCTTCCGCAACGCAAATGGGTCAGTTCCTTTTGACTGCGGCGATGGGGCTTCGAATGCCGAAGGGCCAGAGCACGCTAAATCTTAATCCGTTAGCGATTGCTAAGGCATTTACCGACGATATGATGGGCGGGGCCGAGATTCCGTCTTACGCAAAGAATTTACTGGTTGGAGCGGGGGTGGGATCCCCAGCGGGACCGGTTGCGGGTTCACCACAGCCGGCTTTCACACCCGAGGAACAGCAGCGTCGTATTCGTGAAATCCAGGTCCAACAGGCTAAGCCGGTAATATCGGGTGACCGGGAGAGGAGATTGTTAAATGGATAGCCGAAATTATGTTGCTCGACTTGCTGATGGTCGCTTCGCGGTAGTGATTAACGGAGTCCAAGTTGCTACTTTTCAGGACCAACCGCAAGCCGAGCAGACTTATAATTATTTGACCGGAGCTTCGAATTCACCGACTGGGGGTGGGTCACCGGCGGCCCCTTCGACGCCAACCGCTGGATCTCAAACCGGAACGGATTGGCAGGAGGAGATGAAGCGGCTGATTGATGCCGCTGCCTCAGGAAATCGAGAGGACTTTGAAGAAGCGGTTCGACAATTCAACGCTAAATTGTCACAAGAGGATCAGCAGTTTCAGAAGAAGCTTTGGGCGGATGTTTCGGCCAACTTGCTCGGACTTTCGGCTAGTCTTCGCGGACCGGCTAATTGGGTTGAGTATAATAAATCCATTGCTGGAGGTCGCGATATTTTCCAGTCGCTTTGGGGTGACCAGCCGCTTCCGCAGTTTGGGGCGCCGGCCAGTTACAACGAGCCAATGAGCATCGAATATCTTATGAAGCAGCTTGGAGTTCCGACGATGCCGAGTGATGGCGGGAGTGGGTCCGTTCCTGCTGAGCCGCCGGGCGATGCTAACGCCGCGCTAGACTTTATTTGGAAGTCCCGGCCAGACCTGGCGGCTTTCTATCAGCAAAATGGTTGGGATATTTCTACTCCAGAAAAGCAACGGGCTGCTGCGATGGATTGGGTTACCAAGGCCGCAGCGGTTACTGATCTACCCGGAGGAAAACGTGACCCAATGAGCGTCGCTCAGGCTCTTGGTTGGGGTAAGGAAGCAGGCGCCCAAACACAGAGTTTAAGTGGCGAAATGGTTAAATATACTGGGCCGCCCAAGCAATGGAGACCAGGCGGAGGACCGTCCCCCGATCCCGGACAAAAGAACCTACCCCCCGTAGGAGGCGCCACGCCGGACCCACTCAAGCCTTCGGCGCCACTGGGGGCGGGTGGCGAGTCCTGGTACAAGGGGCCGCTGGGGCCGGGTCAGGTCGGTGCTTACGGCGCCACGCCGGACCCTGGCTACAATCCCTGGGGGATGAAGTCATCTTATTCCAGCGGCACCTCTCCGGCGCCGCCTCCGACGGGTTGGAAGCCAACGTACCCGCCTTCGCCATACCTGTCGGCAGGCAGCGGAGGCGCCACGCCGGATCCTGCGAGCGGTATCATCAACCCGCCGCGGGCGCCGCAGCCCGGGTCGGGCGAGATCCCACCTCCAGCCGCCGGTGACCCTCGCATTCCGACTCCAGTCGCACCGCCAACCTGGCCTAGTGAGACTCCCGCGCCCGGACCGGTTCCGGGCGACCAGCCGGCACCCCCGCCGACCTTCCCTCCCGAGGAGACCCCCGGCTGGGGCGGAGGATATCCAGCGCCTTGGACTGGTGGGATGGCGCCGAATCCGCACCAGATGAACCCGCTCGTGTGGGGTAGCCTAGGGCCAACTGCTCAACAAAACGTATTGGGATTGGTTCAAGCCGGGCATACTCCGTCAGGCGCTTGGGATCCGGCCGACTGGCTTTATCGGTTTGAAAAAAGCCGGCCACGAGGTCGGGCACCCAGTTCATCGAATTATGGCTTCCAGACGCCGCGGGGCTTCTACTAAAAGGAGAAATTAGTGCAAGCGTCTACTTACGGGGATTTATCACCCCGGATCCGGAAGAAATGGGTCGATGCGGTTGATTCCGGGAAGCTGGAGTTGACCCTTACTAACAAGGTGCCTAAAGGTTATGTTCAAGACCTCAAGACTGGCACAATTTATCGGGCCGATACTTGGCTTAAACGCCTTGTCGGTGGGTTGGCGAAGCTAGAGGACGGAAAATTACAAGAAAGTTAATGAAAGGTAACTAAGATGGAAGAGTCGAGCGTCCAGCCGACACCGGCGACAGAAACGCCTACGTCCGTGACGACGGAACCGACGACAGCGCCGGTTACTGCCGCTCCGGTCGAGACCGTTCCTGCCGCTACGGCGCCGGATTGGAGTTCGTTACTCGAAAAGGTGGACCCGAAGGATCTTCGGAAACATCCTCGCATTGCCGGCATTATCGGTAGCGCGATGCAACAAGAACGCGAGCTAATTCAACGCGAAGCTTCTGAGTCGGCCATCCGGCAGACCCGTGAAGAGCGCGAGGAAGAATTGGTTCGGCTTTTCGATGAGAACGAAGAGACTCTTCGGGAACGCTATCCCCGGGCCTACGAAGCTCTTCAGGGGGTGGGTACGGCAAGGACTCAACGTCAAACTGAGGAGCAGCTTGCCGGCGTTCGCGCCGACATGGCTAAGCAGGTTGGCGCGGCCTTTGCCGCGATTCCCGAGTTTGGAGAGTTTTCCGACGCCGAGCGTGAGTCGCTCTTTCGGGTGGTCGGAGAACGTATCCAGGCAGGCAAGCCTGAAGAAGTTACTGGGGCTTTCGCGGCGAAAGCAGCTGATTTGATAGCCGAACGACGCAGTAAAGCGCGTTTTGAAAAATTCAAGGCGCAAGAACTGAACCGGGAACGCGAGGCGATCCGCAAGGAAATTGCTGCTGAGTTTCTTAAAACGAGTTCGGCACCAGATCTGGCACGTGGTCGGGTCACTACTCCAACGTCTGAGATGCAGCGAATCATTCAGAACGGTTCTGACGAGGAATTCGCAAAGTTCTACGAACAAATTTACGGACAATAGTCCCGACCGTTGAGCGGTGCGGGACGAGAGGAAAACAATGGCTAGCAACCTACTATTGACGCCAGAGCTACAGCTTCAGGCTTTCGAGCGGAAGCTGTTGACTCGTTTCCGCACCAAGACCATCTTTAACAAGTGGGGCCTCCAGAAGAAAATTGAGGCCGGAAAGGGTGTCGCGATTCAGTTCCGCCGGATGGAAATTATCCGGCCAGTGGCGACTGCCAGCACGGTGACTTGGCCCGCTGATGCGGTCTACACCTCAGCGTCCGCAGCTGGTATTACTGAAGGTACGTTTACCACGCCGGCGGTAGTGGCCTCTTGGTATTCCATCTCGGCAACGGTAAGTCAGTATGGCCAGGCGGCTTATCTTTCTGACTTGGATATCAAGCAGGCAATGGATCCACAGATTCCGGAGTATGTCGAGAATATGAGCGAGGCAATGCACGAGTGCCTCGACCTGGTTACTCGTGATGTGTTGGTAGCCGCGACAAACATTCAGTACGCCAACGGCCGGGCGGAGCGTTCGTTGGTGATTTCCGGCGATTTTCTGACCCTGGTCGAGCTTAGGAAGGCAAAGCGGACGCTAAAGCGAGCGAATGCGGAGCCGATTGAGGATGGAAAGTATGTCGTTCTTGGTCATCCCGACACGACTTACGATCTAGAAGGTGATTCGAACATCACAAATGTTTGGGTTACTGGCAACGGTCTCGGTAAAGCTGAGCAATATTGGCAGGGGACCTTCAAGGATCTGCCGCTCGGTTTCCGATACTACGAGTCCTCGATCGTTCCGATTACTCGGGCTTCCGGTTATGGTGATATCTATAACACGTGGGTGTTGGGAAAGGAGTATTACGGCACGGTCAAGCTTTCGGCACTTCCGGCGCGAGTAATCGTACATCAACCTGGAACGAGCGGTGTTGCTGATCCGCTCGACCAGGTAGCGACGGTTGGCTGGAAAGCTAACTTCGCGGCGGTAATTCTTAATCAGAATAATGGCGTTATAATCAAGCACCAATCTAGCGCCTTTACCGGCACGCGGGCCGGTGGCCCGGTTTAACGTTCTCCGCGACGGAGTGGGGGTGGGCTCCCCACTCCGTCGCACCAAGGAGTAGAAAGAATGACAACCACCGAACCATCGAAGGAACTCAATAGCGATATGGTAGCCGATCAATTGAAGGCACTCGGTGCTGAGTTAATTTCGGTTGCTGATGATCAAATCGCGCGAAAATCGAAACTGCTCGATCTCGAAAGATTTCTCGGTAGACTTACCGTCAAGGACTTTCCGGATCTAGCCGAGTCTCCGATTATTCAATCGTTTGTTCGATTGTTTGCTAATACGGACGGGCTTAAGCCCGGTCAGGTCAGGAATCGAGGTACGCTCGCAGAGTTCGGTCGAGAATGGACCTGGGACGACGCCTGTCGTGAATTTCCATTGAAAACTTTTATCCCGATCGTCTCGGTGCCGATCACCTGGAATGGAGTGGGTCCAGTCTACCTTCAACAGGAGATGGAAATAACGGTACCTCAACCTTTCTGGAACATCTATCGTGAACAGCTTTTCGCTAGGAAGCAAGCCGATCTTCATATTAACTATATTATGGGAAAGTCTAACGTTGCGCCACACCCAAACTGGTTGACCGATAATTCGGCCAAGCTTCGAGCACAAGCGACCTTCCGAGGACCAACCGGCCAACCCGGTGCTTTCTATATCCCCGGGGGTGGGTTGATTCAACCTCGCGCAGGTGGAGAGACGGAAGCGAATCCCGCTGAGGAGGTGGATGGTGCCACCGGTTAAAGCATCAGTTGCCGTTGCGATTATCGCCCGAAATGCCGAAAAGACCATGGACGCTTGCCTTCGAAGCCTTCTTCCTTTTGTGCAGCAGGTGGTAGTCTGTGTAGATCAAACCACCACCGATGAAACTGCCCGAGTCGCTTTCCGGGCCGGAGCTAAGGTGGTTTTGAACCATCAGGTTTCCTGGGAGCACGAATGTCCGGAGCATGGGAAGGTCATGGTTCAAGATTTTGCCCGAACACGTCAGAAGAGCTTCGAATATCTTCGCAAGGACGTCGATTGGTGGGGGTGGATCGATGCGGATGATGTTTTTGATAATGGTCATCGTCTTTCTGAGTTTCTGAGCGGTTTGGGTGATGAGGTCGATGGGGTTTGGCTCCCATACGACTACTCCACTGTGGCGCCGGGCGCGGTTTCAACCCGTTTTACCCGTGAACGGTTTCTTCGGGTTCGACCGGGGTTGGATTGGGAATGGATTCACCGGGTGCACGAGGTAATCACTCCGAAAGGTCGGCCGATGGAAAGTCTGACCTGGGCGCTTACCTCGGATATGCGGATGATCCACCAATCGGCCGGACATGACACCATTGGTTCGGCCCGTCGGAACATTTTGATTCTAGAGATCGAACTGGAGAAGAATCCGAACGATCAGTGGGCACTTTTTTATCTCGGCAATTCACTTTTTGCCGTCGGAGAGTGGGTCGCGGCGATACAAGCTTTCGAGGCATCAACTAATAACGACAACGTTTACCAGGTTTGGCAAACCCTTGTGTATCTTAGTATGGCCTATGAAAAATTAGGCGCACTAAACGAAGCGCGAGGAGCCGCGCTACGGGCTGCTGACCTGATCCCTCAACATGCTGAGCCTTATTACCGTTTGGCTGCGCTCAATATGATTCAAGGTGATGTTGGCCGTTGCGAGTGGTGGACTAAGCTTGGAGATCACTGTACTCCCCCACCTCATTTTGTCTTCCAAAATCCGATGGACCGAGAATATAACGCCCGAGTAACTCTTGGTCAGGCGTACGCCAATACCAATCAGATTAGCAAAGCTCGGAAAGAGCTTGAGCGGGCTAAGGCAGTCGTGGCCCACCCTGATGTGGTTAAGGGTGTCGACGACATGATTCGCAAGGAACAGGACGCGCTCCTTGCGAATTCCTATGTACAGGTCCTAATGACTCAACCAGAAGGAATTCTTCCTACATCGATTCCGGATCAAGTATGGGCGCATGGTCGCGTCCGTGACGTCCTTGTGCCATCGCTTCTGAAACATCGAGAAGGGACCCAACCGCGAATTATCTTCTGGTGTGGGCGTTCAGCCGAACCTTGGTATCCCGGCAGTCCAAATACAACTGGTATTGGGGGTTCGGAAACTGCGGTAATTGAGATTGCCAAGCGATTCGTCCGGGATGGTTGGTTGGTTGATGTTTACAACGAACCGGACAAGTACGAAGGGGTTCATGATGGCGTCGGATACTGGGGGCTTAACCGACTTCGAGAAGGCGAAAAAGCAAACATCCTCTGTTCTTGGCGAAATCCTGCGGCAATTACCTTGCCGATACAACGTGATTTGTCCTTTTTGTGGTGTCACGATCTTCATTTCGGCCCTGGCCACGCTGGGGAAATTTCCCGATGGGACCGTGTATTGGGGGTTAGTGCCTGGCACGGAGCCTATCTTTCATCCGTGTACAGCCTTACTAACACACATTATGTTCCCAATGGGATCGACTCCGGACGATTTGCCGAGCCAATAAAAAAGGTTCCCTTCCGTTGCGTTTATGCCTCGGCACCCGATCGAGGGTTGACAACGCTTCTGGCGCTTTGGCCTGAGATCTCCCGAGACGAGCCTGGTGCTGAGCTTCACATTGGCTATGGTTGGGATACGATTGATCGTTACATTGCGGCGGGTCTCGATGCTCCGAGACTTCAAGAGCTAAAGGCTCAGGTCGAGGAAATGATTAAACGGACCCCTCGGGTAGTTTGGCGGGGTCGGCTTCCTCAAAACGAACTAGCAAAGCTTTATCAAGAGAGTTACCTGTGGCTCTATCCAACCACCTTTCTTGAAGTCTCTTGTATTTCGGCGATGGAAGCAATGGCCGGCGGCGCGGTGCCTGTCGTGACTTCAGCCGGCGCACTTCCTGAGACAATCGGTGAAGGCGGGCTTCTGGTTTCTGGTAATGCTTACACCGCTGCTTGGCGTGAATTCTATGTTCACGTTGCTCGTGCTGCGCTCTTGGCGCCCGATGTGCGGTTGCCTCTCTTAGCTCGGGGGAAACAACGTGCTTTGGAATTGACCTGGGACGCTGCTTATGAGCAGTGGAAAACACTAGTTAATGAATCTTTGAAGGAGAAGACCGGTGCGGTTTCTGTTTGACGCCCGACCAGAAACCATGTATCCACTCGGTAAGGAAGGTTTCAGCGGGGGTAGTCAGGTCTATATCAAAGCGATTACCGCCGGCCTGGCCCATCGTGGTCACGAGGTTCACGTCATTACCAATGACCTAAAAGTGGATGAACGTCGTGAACCGAACCTCTGGTATTGGCCGCCGGATTACTTTCCCCGGACTGCCGACGTTGTTGTAATGCAAATGCATGCTCGCGGAGACCCCGAATATGAGGCCCCGCTCTGCATCTTGATGACTTCTTGTGTCGATCCTTGGCTCGGTCCGAACCACCAGTTCGCTAAGTCCTTCGACGCGATCCCGGTCTTCTCGAAAATTCACAAGAAACTTCTCTGCGAGCAACGGCCGGTCGACCTGGCGAAGTGTCATGTTACTGGTCTGGGGGTTCACCTCAAAGATTATCCGCTATCACCATTGGAAACGGCTACTCCATATCCGTGGCCGCAGTTAAAATATCGTATGTTCTACGCCAACGATCCGGCACGGGGACTTTTCTACGTGCTTGATATTTTTGATATAGTTCGTCGTAAAATACCAGAAGCAACGCTTCATGTTGCTTATAACTTTGATCAACAGCACGAGTTTCGAGCTTGGGAACACAGCTTGATGGCCGAATTCCTCTGGGGTTGCAAGCGCCGGATCGAAACGACTATGGGGGTGGTCAAACTCCCACCTCTTTCCCGACAGGGGGTAATTCGTGAACAACTTGAATGTCAGGTTCATTGTATGCCGTCGAACCCGCCGGCGATCGGAACGCAAACTCATGGAATTACTCAACTCGAATGTGCCGCAGCCGGTGCGGCGCTGGTACTCTCTGACGTCGAAGCTTTTCCAGAAATTTTTGGTGAAGCGGCGACAATCCTCCCGGTAATCGGAAAGTTTGTGGCCGATAGTGAAGATGGCCGCCGAGTTGATGCTGCTGATTATGCCGAAGTAATTCTTGAGCTGATGCTTGACCCGAAAAAATGGCAGGAAGCCAGTCGGAAAGCGCGAACGCTCGCGGAAAAGAATACTTGGGATCATGTCGTCGATCGTTGGGTACAAATGATCGTCGGGCTGACAGGAGGGAAAAGTGACACCCACCCCTCCTGAATTTTCCGGGGTCAAGGTCGCCTATGACTATCGTTTTGGGGTAATCCGACTCGGACTCACCTCGGACTCCTGGGAGGGCGAAGCCTCCGTACACTTCCGGCTCGACGAAATGCTTCGGGTGGCCGGTGTGCGACCCTACGAACTCGACATGTTACTCGGAGTCAAGACTCAACCTGATGATTTTGAGCCGGATATTGAACCCGCTCGTCGACGAGCTATCGAGGAGAGCGATCTGAAAGGAAAAACTGTCCTCGATATTGGCGGTTACGATGGGTGGGCCGCAAAGCTCGCGCTTGACTGTGGTGCGGCGCGGGCAATTTGCCTCGACAACCATCAATACGAGCATTATGGTTGGGAAGAGAAGAAGCATGAGGAGGTCCAATATGTCGAGGGTGATTTCATGGCCTATCGGATCGGGGAATTTGACGACAATCTGCTGGTGACGCCGAATCCGGCTGACTTCGACCGGCTGCCCGGATTGCCTCGTTCCGATATCTTGATCTTCTATAATGTGCTCTATCATCTGAAGAACCCTTGGGCAGCATTGGAGCGGCTTCGCGAGTTAGTTAAACCTGACGGCGAAATGCTTTTTAGTACGCTCTTCCGCTACCACGAGGGTGCCTGGGCTTACCTCTATGAACCGAAAGAGTGTAACCCATCGGATGAAACTGTTTTTTGGGGATTATCACTTGACGCTCTTGAGCGACTTGTAACCGCAACCGGTTGGGACTTCCAGAGGGTGGGTCTTGCATTGGACCGGGTAGTCTACCGCTGTAAACCCACCCCCAACTTTAAGGGCATACAGGAGGCCGAGGGGTGGGCGAGAAGCTGAGCACCCGAGAGGTTACGAGTTGTCGTGCCTGTCAATGCACCGAGCTGCAGCCGGTACTCGACCTGGGGAATCATTACGTTTCAGAATTCTTGCTTCCGGGAGACAAACCGAAAGGCCGGGCGCCGCTCGCGCTTCGCTACTGCGAGCGCTGCGGACTTGTTCAGCTTAGTCACTTAGTCGACCGTGATCTGCTTTACCGTGACTATTATTATAAGAGCGGGACCAACGAGTCAATGGTCGCGGCATTGCGAAATGTAGTCGAGGACGCACTTGGTCGGGTGAAGCTGGAATCAAACGATTATGTGATCGATATCGGAGCCAACGATGGAACATTGCTAGGATTTTACCCGAAAGATATCGTCAAGGTCGGATTCGAACCATCTGCAGTTCTTGCCGCTGAGGCTGAGACACGAGCGGACTGTTACGTTCGGACGGACTATTTCCCGCCCCCAAGCCTGAATGTGCTCCAGCCGATGCCGGCCAAGATCATTACTAGCATTGCGATGTTTTACGATCTTGACGATCCTGCTGCGTTTGTCCGTGGAATAAAAGAGTGGCTCCATCCCGAAGGAGTCTGGATTCTCCAGATGCCCGACCTTTGGCAAATGATTGCTAAGAATGCCTTCGATAATATCTGCCACGAGCATGTTTGCTACTGGCCAACCAGGACGCTTTACCGATTCCTGCTCCGACATGGCCTCCGAATTGTTCAAATGACCAATGTGGACGTGAACGGTGGAAGCCTCCGTTATATTATCAAGCACGCTCCGGCTCAAGAGTGGGAGGAATATTCTCATTCCGACTATGACAAAGCAATCAGAGCGTTTGGAGAGCGAATCACGGAACTGAAACATGACACGAAGCGATTAATTCGAACGCTTCAACGACATGGTAAGCGAATTTGGGGTTACGGTGCGAGCACCAAAGGGAATACTCTCCTTCAGTTTTACGGAATTGGCACCGGCCTTGTCGAAGCTATCGCTGAGCGGAATCCCCGAAAGTGGGGCCGACGAACAGTAGGTACCAATATTCCGATTGTTCCCGAAGAGACGATGCGTCAGGCACGGCCAGATTACCTCCTGGTCCTCCCCTGGCATTTTCTTCCGAGCTTCCGCGAAAGGGAAGCTACTTGGGAGGCGGGAGGTGGGCAATGGATCGTTCCACTTCCCGATTTAAAAGTGATTGGAGGTTAGAACCATGCCGGTATTCAACCGGAAAGGGTTGCGCCAAGCGCTCGGACGTAGTGCCTGGATTAAAGATACTTTGGTCGGTAACACAACTGGTTCTTGGGGAGCAACCGCTTCGGCTACGCTATGGGATTCGAGTAAAGCGAATTTAATCTATTCCGGTCAGGAGCTCTATCATAGAGCCTGGGCCAAAGTAGCTGGCCTCGAACTTCAGATTGCTACTTGGAACGTCGGATCGGGCGCTTGGATGGCTCTTCAAACGATGGGTACAACCGTGGCCTCTGGTACTGAATATGAGATCCACGAAATGATCCCGTCCTCCGAAAAGGACGACGCGCTCGACGATACAATCAAACGCGTTCGAATTCGCCAGGAAGTGCCGGTCTGGGCGATCGACCAAGCGCGGGTTTACGCCCTGCCGGCGGGAGTGGTTGAGGTCTTCGGCGCTTACTATTTCTCAACTCCGGCCGGAAGTCTTAATCGTGGGCGCGGCGAGTTGAACCACTTCGAGGTAGTCGAGACCGCAACGCGTTCGGAAATTCGGATCGATCCGCCTCTGATCCCCTCGCAGCAGCTCATTCTCGACGCCTTGTTGATACCCACTCTAGGCGCGTCCGACGTCGCAACAGTTTCTTTGCCGGATGAGAGGTGGATCTTGGCCGGTGCGGCAATGGAATGCCTCGGCCGGTTGGCGGCGCGCTCGCCTAGCCAAGAAGCATCGATCTATCGCGGCCGTCGGAAGGAGGCGGCACGGGAAATGACCCGATTATCAGCGCGCTTCCAGGTTCAGGTGGATCGGACGGTACAACTGGGCCAGCCCTTCCAGCGAAGCGATTTGAACGATGATTATTAGGGGGTAGGCCGATGCCGGTTCGCTTGGCTACTGATTTTCAACTCAACGGGAAAGGTTATTTGCTGGCGAGGGGTGGGCAACTTCGAGGCAGGGCTTGGCTTCGGACGGGCATTCCGGATACCCCCGGCCGGCGAAGCGATACTGACGCGAAATATGGGATGGTTCCCGATACCGAGGATCATCCTGAGGTATGGGACGATTGGTCTGGCGGTTATGGCCAAGCTTACCGGCGCGCCGGTGAGAACACTTACCATTGGGCTGAAAATTTCGACGCCCGGTTCCCGCGACAACTGGTTCACGTCGAGCGTTATTATTTCAACGTAGCGGACAATCCGGCTATAGGTTTCATAGACGTACCCCCGCTCGACGCGGCCGAACGCAATCGACTCGGAGCGGGTGCGGTTCTTCAACTCACTGCAACCTCTCTTTCTTATAAGACACCTACCAATTTGCTAGATGGGGCCGCTTTGACCTCTACGGATACTTTAGCCCTAGCCGGGGTAGATAAATATCATCGCGCTGCTGTCTTCGGAAGTTTTGTGTACATTCCTGTCGTCGGAGCCAGTCCTTTTATTCGGGTGAACTTTCTCGGGAGCGTCAACGCGTTGGGGGTCGGTGCGGACAATCACACCATGCCGGCCCGAGCTTTTACCGTTGCTGGTAATAACCTTTGGCGGCTCCATGGTCCCGGTGGGCTTGGGCTTTATCTCCAGTCATGCGCTGCCGGGGTGGATCCGGCCTCGGCATCGAACTGGTCCGCTACTCTCAATATTCTGGATCCAAGTACTCCTGGAAGTGATCTAATCTCCATTAAAGAACAAGTCTGTGTAGGGGCTCCGAATGGTCTCTACGTGGGGGATACTAGCGGCACGTTCAAAAACGTCCTTTCAGAGCTCCAGTTTGCTCGGCATGTCGATAATGGCCGCGATCTCTGTATCTATGAAGATCGAATTATTTATCCCCATCAGGCAGGACTTTTATCTGTAAAGCTCTCCGATCCGGCTTTTGTTGAAGATATCAGTCCGGTAATTAGCTCTAATGTTGGGCCAGTGCGTGGCCATATCCGGGCGGTTCGTAATGTAGGTCCTTGGCTTATGGCCGGACTTTTTACTGGTAGCACGTCATATTTATTGGTGGGTAGAAGAAATCCGGTTGGCGGAGAGATGGCCTGGCATACTCAGCAAATTCTTCCAGCTACTCGCTTGGAACGTATACATCACGATAGCATTACTATATCCTCTGGTGGAGTAGCCGCGATTCCAAATCGACTTTGGCTTGGAGTAAGTCTTACCCCACCTACCTGGACCCTTAGTGTTCCTTTCCATCTTCCGATCCCTATGGCACATGGAAATCCTATTGCCAACGATCCTGTGTATGTTGGCAACTTTGCGCTTTCAGCGCGAATGGATCTCGGAGCCATCGATTGGGGGGCTCCGACCACCCCTAAGATTTACCGTAGCATGGAAATATGGGCTGATAATATTGTTGCTTCGACCCGATGGTGTGATGTTCACTATAATATTGATGGTGGTAGCCGGCAATTCCTTGGGACAATTACTAAGAGTCCAAAAGACATTCTCTATTTCCCATCGGATACTGCCTCTTGGGCTGTTGGTCAATCTATTGCACTTTCTTTGGTCAGCCGGATTTCCGGCGCTGCAACTTATTCAGGTGCCGAATTGCTCACCCCGGTATACCGAGCGGCAGCGCTTCGCGGTACGCTCCGACCGCGAAGTATTGATCGCATCCAAGCAGTAGTCCGAATTGCCGACGGGATGCGTGACCGAAGAGGTGGATCACTTCGGCCCGGTGCGATTCAATTAGCTGAGCTTCGCGCCCTTTCGGTTTCGACCAATCCAGTACAATTGATCGATTTGGCCGGAGCACAATCCTGGGTAGCGGTTCAAGCGCCTATTGATGAACAAGAGAACTATCAGGCTGGTGACGAGGAACCAGAAATCTTGGCGACCGTGCGAATGAGCGTAATGACTTTCAGCGGGGGCTAACGAATGGATACAACGTTACAACAAGAAACCCATCCCCAATGTCTATCAATTCAAAAAGCTCATGTCCAGATTGGTAGACATGATGAGCAAATTATCAACCTAACTAACTGGCAAAACGAACAGAATCACAATATTGAAAAACTCCACGATCTAATGATCCGAGTAGATGAGAAAAATGCTACCCGAATTGAATTCGTTGAAGTTCGAATGGGCAAGGGTGTAGAGGTCGTGAATATCGAGATCCAGAAAGTCAAGACACGAGTAGATGAACGGCTAAACGCGTTGATGATCTGGTTGATCGGACTATTGGCGTCATCATTATTGGCGATCGGTTTATTGCTAGCAAATCTCGCACTGGGGTTACTCAAGAGGTAAAATGAAACGTTGGAATAACATTCTTTCATTATTTATCTTGGTTGGACTACCGGTTTACTGGGTATTCGGTAATCCTTCTGAAACCATTTCCGGAACTACCCTCGGTGGATGGTTGCTGGTTGTGCAATATTACTTCAGGAAAGCTCCCCCGGAGGAAAAACCCGATGCCTGATCTCACGCCGCTTTCCGCCAGGACTCTTCGTCGAGCGGAAATCTACGCCCTGGCAACTCTTTATTGGCCGCTTGAGGAGGTTGAAAACGCGGTCAATGTTTGCTACCTAGAATCTGGATTTCGAACGCATGCGCACAATCAAAATAATGAAGATTCTCGGGGACTTTGGCAAATTAATGTGGTTTCCGAGGCCCACCCCGAGCTTGCCGCCTGGAATCTGTTTGATCCTCAGATCAACGCTTATTTTGCTGCCAAGATCTGGCGGGATAGCGGTTGGCGAGCTTGGTATAACTCGGCCAGATCACTTGGTTTGATTTAGTTCTCTTCTACCGCGCTGTCCGTACCGAGTATTCGGTAAACGGTTTGACGCGAAAGTCCAAGCCGTTTACCAATCTCTGTAATCGAAACTCCCTGATCCCGGAGTTCGATAATCTGGCCCTTCGTGTCAGCCGCCTCTTGAGTGCTGGTTCCGATCACCCAAGAAATCCCTGCCTCGCTAATCTGCCATTCAATCCGAAGCTTCTCCGGGGTAGCGATCGACTTGTTGATTCGCTCAACGATCGTTACATTGGTCTCCCCCACCCGGGTCAGCTTAATTCCGTGCTCTTTCCAGCCAACCAGAAACTGCGAACCCCAAATTGACTCCCAGCCCTCGCGCTCGCCCTTTCCGGTATGGTGTACGATTTCGAAAGTAGTGTGGTGAAGATTCCGAAGCCGCTTGAGAAGCCGCATTCGCTCCGGCGCCCCACTCATAAAGTCGCTTGCCGAAACCAAGGCATTCAATGGATCCATAATAACCAGCACTGGCTTAATGTCGCCAATATATTCCTCAAATTGACGCATCAGCGCAGCGTTCTCAAGAGTGAAGTTATCACTGTGCTCGATCAACAGATTTCCGTCGAGGCGGTCCGGGACCGGGACCTCCCACTCTTCCGGACCCACCTCCCGGATCGGAAGGGTCCCCAAAAGCGCTGCCAATCGGGGAATGGTAACTTGCGCGGAATCTTCGCGCTGAATAAACACCACTTTTCCGCTGGAGTGAACCGGGTAACGGCCAAGGAAAGATCTACCCCGAGCTATCGATATCGCAAGTTCAAGCGAAAGCCAGCTTTTAAAGGATTGAGACTTACCGACGATGAGGCCGGTGGATTCCCGGGGGACCCACCCCTCAACTAACCAGGGCAGCTCTCGGGTGTTCGAAACGACCCATTCCCAGTAGTCACTTATTCGCAGGCTGGGGAGTCGGCCGATGGCCGACTCGGTTGCGGCTGGCGTGTAACCGAACGCCTGGTCTACCTTCTTGAGCGCTTCCTCTTCTGGAAACGGATTAGCGCAAGTTGCTGCCGCTCGGAGTACCAAGATCTCAATCTGACGACGACCCAGATTAAGGTTTCGAAGATAACAAGCATAACGAAAAAGAGTGCTATCCCGCTCACCATTAGAAATTCCGTCGAAAACGTGATCCCAGTCACCGTTAACCTCCTTGGCTTTTCGTTCAACTAGCTTCTGATGAAGAAACATTGGCAGTGCCGCCGGGGGGTGGGTCGTCGGCAGGACCGCCCAGCGATAACGTTTACCGCTGGCGTGTAGGGAGGGAGGGACAACAATCAATCCTCCATTGGATCGGATATCGAGTCCAGCAAGCCCGCCCACCCCACCTTTGTTTCGAATCGTGTCGCCATCGTCAGGAAAGGCGAAGATTTCATGGATCCCACCCCCGCCGGTAAGTGAACGTACGGTAGACGATTGATAAAGGTGATCGCGGTAGAGCCGTTCAAGGCTCTGATCACCTCCGTGTCGGGGATCCACATCGACTACAATGATTCCTGATTCCCGGCCGGTGGCTATACCGATGTTGGCGTTGGGCCATTTTTCCCAATAGGTGGTGATTCGTTTCGGATCGGTGGTGGCACTTTTAGCACCGTGCGGCAATATCTCTTCGTCCCAACGTGGGTGTTTTCCGATATCGGTACAGGTCTCCTTTCGACATGAACATTTCCCCGGCGCAATTGGGGCATGAAGCGGGAGCACCAGCCAACCTAGTTGCGCATAAGTTAACGCGCATTGTAACATGTGATTTGGCATAAGCTATTCTGTCCGGCTGGAAGATGGATCCACATTAAAGGCCGCAAGCGCCTTGCAAGCGTCTCCGAGGTCAGAAAGAATAGGCACGCCGAGAGATATTAAGTAAACGCTTCGATAAAGTTGGGTCGGCCCCCAAATCACTACTGGTTTACCGGTCTTAACAAAATCAAAGAGTTCGAGCACCGTGCCGATGGCCAGCACGTTAGGATCCAGATGAACCAACATCGCATCAGCATTTTTGGTAGCTTCGTCCAGAATGGCCATCATAACTTGGTGGGGTCCACCATTCCAGCAAAATGCCCCACTTGGGTCAAAGCTGGAAATACCGTAATCTTTAAGCGTCCGCTTAGCTGCGAGTCGCCAATTGAGTACCTGACCATTTACCAGGTCGATCGGCCCAGCGAGATAAACCAAACGGACCGGGCGAAGGGTGGACACGAATTCATTCTGGCGAACGGTCGATTCCGGTTTGTGATCGTCGGGTTCATCTTCAACCGGCACGTACCATTGTCCTCGCTGGAGTAGGAGGCCAATCAATCCATAGCCAATAATATCAAGCCAGGAGTCATCGGCGGCCTCGCAAAGTGGTTTGTGTCCGCCCACAATACCAATCAGTCGATTCCGCTTATCGTTGATTCTACCGAGCACTCCTTCCCGACCGAGCTCAAGGATATTGCTGTAACCATAATCTTTTCGCTTCCGGATCATCAAATCTTGAACTTCGTCGAGGACCTTGATCAATCGGTATTCGAATGTTTCAGTCATTGATTAGTTCTCCTTTTGTGGCTTTCTCGAAGCAAGTCCCACAGACCTTCGCGGTGCTGTCCTCTGGAAGCAACCGCGAACAGATTAAACAGTGGGTACTCTGCCGGCGGATCACGATAGTGTCGCCGTCAACAGTTAATATTAGCGGAGTCCCGTCTTCGATCCGAAGTTGCTCCCGGAAAAGCTGCGGGATGCCAACCCGTCCAAGCGTTCCCATCCGAATGCGAATTTGGTACATCGCTTACCCTCCCGTGCTCCCGAACCCCCGCCGTCCGCGATCGCTTGGCGGGAGGTGGGGGCAATTAGTCCACTCCACCGATCCGTCGAGATGTTGGTGAAGAATCAGTTGCGCAAGCCGGGTCCCTTGTTTGATTCGGCGTGGCCATGGACGTAGGTTAAGCACCCCGAAGAAGAGTTCGCCGCGAAACCCCGTATCAATGATTCCCTCCGAAACCAAGAGTCCTTTCCGTACACTACTTGAGCGACCAGTGATCCGACCCCACACTCCTTCTGGCAGCGCTACCCGTAGATCGGTGTGAAGATCCATGTGTCCCAAGGGCGGAATCCATTGATCCCGCGAAGTGAAAAGATCGAAGCCAGCGTCATTGACGTACCCTTGCTTCGGAGGCTTTGGTAGCCCGGTTCTCGGGGTATAGGTATAAAGGATTTCCATAGCTTTCTCCTAGTATGTGTTTCCGGTTAGAATGGATGTTTCAGGTCCGGTTTGGATAATTGCGACTATCGTATTGGCCTTTTCTTCGAAACGTTTAATCCAATCTCGGGCAGGACCGGACAGATCGTCCCACCAGGTTTTTCCGGCATCCTCCGGAAAAAGGTAGTCAAGGAAGGTAAGCGCAAGCGAAGTTGGGTTATTCAAGATCCGTGAGTTCCGCAAAAGCTCGTAATCGAATTCCCCGACCCGGCGCACTTTCTTGGTGACAGTAGTTTTTTCTTCGATTGGCCGACCTACCCTCGCTGAGAGTTGGTCCCAGGTCATTTCGCGATAGAGTGGGCCGGAGTTACCAGCTACTCGGATTGGAAAAGTTCGGAAGACCAGCATCGTCTGGTCAAGGAGGGTGGGCGCGACCCCGACATCGGCACAAAGTTGGCCGGCATTTGTATCCGCCGACGTAACATAAGGCCAAGGGCCGTGAATCAGCGACAGACCAGAACCCTGCGTCCCCTCCAAGAGTACATTTTTTCCGGTATTGATGGCCCAATTGATGATTCCTGGAGTATCTCGTCGAATCAGCCGACGCCAATCATAATCCCGATTCCCCGGTACCGATCCGAAAGTAGAGCCGTAAGTCCCGACTGTCTGAAATCGGGTCGAATCTCGTTGGATTCGAGCGATTCGTGCCGCACCCACCCCCTCACCAGTCGAGCCAATTCGCTTGTGGAGACCCCCCTCAACTCCACCTTCAGCAATATGATGGTCTCTACTAAGGACCCCAGCATCCTCATCGAGGATAACCCGGTCCCAGATTGAGGGGTCAACCTCAGCAATGGCAGTTATCTCCTTGACCAATAAATCCAAATCGACAAGCATTCCCCGACCGAGCATCAAGACTGCTTCCGGATTGGTCCAGCCACAAGGGACCACCTGTTGGACCCACCTCCGGCCTTTATGGTAGAAAGTGTGACCGGCGTTAGGCCCGCCTACTCTCACGTGGACTTGGTATTGGTTAGCGATGGCGTGAACCACCGCCCCTTTCCCCTCGGATCCGTATTGACCACCGACCACCGCGAGTACATGTCCTCTCACCTTAAACCTCCTTAATTTTCCGAAACGATTGACACAACGGGCATGGGGGATGGATCGATCGATCCGGTTCAATTACATGTCTACACCCCGGGTCGATGGAAAACTTAACCCTCGACGCTTTCGCATCAGTTTTGAGCTCCAAGAGCTCCGGTCCGATTTCTCCGTACGCGAACAGATTGAGTGCGTGGATGCTGATGTTGTTGACACATTCAGCATCCGTTTCCAAGTCACACTTCGCCCCGATTTTTCGCGCTTCCTTCAGCTTCACCTTAGACCTCCTTAATTGCGCCATCCTCCGTGAATCCAATTCCAATAGAAGATGGTCCACATATCCTCAACATGAATCCAAACAAGCGTAGGTTTTCCCGGACGATCCATTCGAAGACATTGACCAAGAGCCGTCCGTAGGGTGGGTTCGACGAAGATGCTTTGAGTCGCTAGGTATTCCTCGACGAATTCTTGGTAAGGCTTCCACTCCTTTAACATTGTGGCCTCCCCATCCACCAAATCGAAAACAGGGCACAGGCGCTGAACCAGCCGGCCAGATAGAAGAATACTTGGCCCGAAGCGGGCTCCAGGACGGCGAGGAGCTTTCCGGCGAAGCTAAGTGCAAGGATGAGTCCCGCACTCAAAAACACGCGGCCGATAATTGACCATGTTCGATCTTCAAACATCTCAGTCTCCTTTCGATTTTTCTGATTGGCGGTATTTATCACGTTGAAGTCGGAGTTTTCTGATCTCATCGTCTGCCCACATTATAATTAAAATATGGTCAGGTATCGGATAATGAGCCTCCTTTCGTAACCGAAAACTGATTCGTACGTCCTCAACATAATTATTCCAGAGGAACTGCAACTCATCAAATTGCATTATTTTAATCTCCTTTCGACCCGAGCCGCAGACAGACCGGATACCAGGACTCAACCGTTGGGGGCGGGCCTTTCATCAGGTGTACCGGATAGGGCGAAGTCCACCCCATTGCACTAGTATAAAGTGTTCGAGGAACTTGTTCTACGCGAATTTCCCCTCGTCCAAGTACCGCACCAATCGCTTGAGCCAGTTCCGGACTCAGGTCCCACCACAACAGAACATTTGGTGCCGCTCGGATTTTGACTTTACCGGTTGTCGGCATAAAGAAAGCAAATTGTTGCACAAAGTCGGAAAAGATTGCCCAATCGTTTTCAAGTACGTAGCTTACGATTGCCTTTTCGACCCGTCCCGCCGAGATGTGTCCTTTCCACTCAAAGTCAGGTTGCATTGACCCCCTCCAATTTTCGTAGATTTCCCCAATTCGGACCGATCTTCATTTCAGTCCGAATTGGCACGTTGGTGAATTGGAAGTCCTCCATCGTTCTTGATATCCCTGGTGCCACCTCCAATAGCTCATCCTCCGGCCCCTCGAAGAGGATTTCATCGTGAACCTGGAGAAACATACGAACATTCATACCGCGCAAGAGTTTATGTAACCGGCTGATCGCTATGCGCATGATCTCGCCGACCCCACCCTGGATCAAGTTCGAGAGCGCTTTCTGAAATTCATCGACCGGTCCGTAGTGGCGTCGCCGACCGGTCCACATCACAATATGCTTTTCCCGCTCGGCGGTTTGTTCCATTCGATGATAGACTCGCTTTACTTCGGGAATCCGGCGGTGATAGCGCTCCAAGATTCTTTCTGACTCAGTGACCGGGATCCCTAACAGTTCGGCTAATGCAAGCGATCCAATTCCATAGGTGGATCCGAAGTTGACTCGCTTGGCAATATCTCGGTCGATCCCAACCAATTTGGCTGTTTCTCCGTGAAGATCCAATCGATCGTCTGCGTAGACACGAAGTAAGAAAGGTGATTGCGTGTAGTAAGCTAATATTCGGAGTTCGATTTGGCTGTAATCACAGGCCAGGATCGCACAACCTTCCGGCGCGACGACAGTCTCCCTGGCATGGTATTCCTCATGTTCTTTGGCAAGCCCCTGCATGTTCGGTGATGAGGCCGAAAGCCGGCCCGAGATGGTGCCGATCTGGTTTAGCCGACAATGAATCCGGCCATCCGGCTTGATATGCCGGAGGAACGGGGTGTAAAAGCCTTTCCGAGCGTGATCCCATGCTCTAAAATTTTGAAGCACCGGAATCAGTGGATTCTGCTGGGTAATTTTGAGTACTGATTTCTTGGTTGATGCCAGACCGAGTAATTCAGCCATTTGGGAGGTGGATCGTGGGTTCAAGTCCGCTAGCCCACTTATTGACCGAAGTTGAGCAGTTAACTCGGCGCACTTGGTATCGGCTTGTTGCTGTAGTTGAAGCACTCGCGCCTGGTTAATCAAGGCGCCATGCCACATCATGTCAGTCAATGCTGCGGTATAATCCGCGCTTTCGAGCCAGAGATTGTAAAGTCCTTGACACCGGAGCAACGGAAGAAGTCGGCCTAAAAGCTGGTATGTCAGGTTGACGTCCTGCTCAGCGTAAGGACCCACCTCCCCGGGGGTGAGCACGTTCAGATGACCTTTGGCGTCCTTTCCACTGAATCCTCGCTCAGCCAATCGGAGAAGAAGTGCCGATTCAGCCGCGCTCGAATCTGGATAAACGTATTTATCGGCCAAGCTTTTAAGAGCGAAACTCGACTCATTTTCGTTGTTAAGATGGGCGGCGACCATTACGTCATAAGTGGGACGTTCGATATTGACCCCTTCGGCCTTGGTGAAATTAAGATCGAATGACGTATTAAAACCAAGCACAACCGCTTGTGAGGCATTGATGGACTCAACCACATCAGCCAATAAAATAGGTGGGAGATTCGGATGACTCGATACATAAGATCGATGCCGAAAAGGAAGATAGTAACTTCTTCCCCCGGGCTCAATCCTAAGAGCAAGCCCAATAATCCGGTTACCCGAGTAAGGGTCGAGACCGTCAGTCTCGACGTCGTAAGTGACTAGCTCAGCCTCTTCGAGTCGCCGGAGTAAGCTTTCGACATTGCTCGGCGTCACAATCATTTTGTCACCTTTAATATCGCAAGGGACGGCCGTTTGTGATCGTCCCTAATTATTGGCATTTCCGCAATGGTTCGTCCACAAGAGAGGCAGAACCAGCGAATTATCTGACCTTCCCAAGTCCAAATCACCGAACCGGAGCAACGCGGACACCGCATGGTTCTGCCTCCTTCCCGCGAAATTTAGCTTGTGTAGTTGAGCGCCTCTTCCTCGGTCATCACCCGAACGACGCTTGCCTGCATCCGGCCCTTGTAGCTCTCGTGAATCACATTCACGATACAGATTCGATCCTTGATATCACTCTTCTTGAACCGCACCACAGAGTTAGACGCCGGAATGCCCACCCCCTCCAGGGTTTCGATAATCTTCCATCTCGCTTTCGGGGTGGATACTGTGAATAGCTTAAGTTGGACCCCCTTCTCGTCGGTATCCACCACCTCGAAGGTCCAGACATACATCGGGTCGCCCTTCGAGGATGTGGTCAGTTCGATATCGATCACCTTGCAGCGGTGGAGCCCTTCGCTGGCAAGCCGGCCGCCAGCGGTTTCACCGGTGAAGTCCTCGCTGAACTCCTCCTCAATTCCGGCCTCCGCCAATTTTCCGGACATAAAGTCCACATCGGCGGAGCTTTCACCCCCAAATGCCCCGGCGAACGGATCGACTTCGGGGGTGGGTTTCATCATCTTTTCCTGGTCGAACAGATCGCTCAGGGTCTTAATGTCCTTAGACACGGGCTTTCTCCTTTTTCTTGTTGGGACACGGGGAATGCCAGTTTCCTGGTATCCAGTCCGCCCCGAGTCCGGGCGGCACCTTGAACTGTTCGGTTTCGTCACACCCGGGACACCACATCCGAATGTGGTATACATTGTAGAATTGTACCACGGATGCATCGGGATGTTTTTCCGTTACGTGATCTTTGGTGTCTTTGCTTTTTACCTCCTCACCACAGATATAACAGCCAAGCAACGCATCGGGATTACTATTCCACATGGTTTTACTTTTTATCTCGGATAAGATCCATTATCCGACCGATGGTTGGTGAATCGACGAAGAGCCCAAGCCGGCCGCCCGGGCTCCGGTCCTTGGCATCCCACTTCCCGTAGGGTTGAGTAATTAGTCGTCGGACCAGCTTCGGCTGCGCTGGCGGGGGTGGGTTCGTCACTGAGATTTGGAGGTACCCAACTACATCCATGTAGTTGAGTACCGCCGTCCGCAGTTTGGCGGTCAAGGCCGGCGCAATCGTTTCCTCCTTAGCGAAAATTATCTCCGCTGCGGTGAAGATCACATGCATTGGCAGATCACGGAAAAAGCGAACCGCCCGCCGGATTTGCCGGGTTGAGTCGCCATAGTCCTCAAGGTAGATTTCGTTGTCGGCCCGGGCCTTGGCGTCTCCGACCCGGGCGCGGACAATCGCATCCAGGTTAACGAACTGTAGCTCCGAAATCGAATCAATGATTACGGTCCGGTAAGGCTGGCCTGGGGTTTGGAGATATTGAAATACTTCCCCAAGCTGCGAATATCGCGTAAGGTGAACGGTATCCGGACGCCAATCGAATGTCGCTAATGACAGAGTACCCGGATCCACTGAAACCAAAAGTGCCGGTCGAGTGACCGGACAAACATTGGCAGTCGCCGCTAAAGTAGTCTTACCCACTCCTGTCTTACCATAGATCAAGAGCTTCAAATAGAAGTCATCAATCGTTGGCCTAACGATCGGCATCGATCCGATTCGTCGAACCTCCGGGTCGGGGGTGGGTTCTTCGGTCGGAACTGCAGAGGTTAGCATCACTTCCTCGACCTGTTCTCTGGTCTCTTCCTCACTCACCGCGTCTTCCCTTCCTCTTGCTCAGGATTTGTAACATTACATTCCGAGGAACGTATGAAGGTTTAGGCTTCATGGAATGAATGAACTTTCTCAGTTCTTGATACTCTTGTCCGTAATATAATCGTGTCGTTTCAGTTGCGCCGGGTTCCAGTCCGATGACTTGACACCCATCAATTGTCACGTAACGTTTGGTCATCAAACACCTCCCTGCTCTTGGTGTTCGCTGCCAACACAGCACACGACTTGTCGGCCGCTCTTACGCTGGAAACAAGAGAATTCGTCACAATCAATCCGGGTCAGATTGTTGTTCCTGTGAACCAGGTAAACCTTGATCTCAATCGAAGCCGGTTTTGTGGATTGTAAATTCACATACGATAGCATTGGCCATGTTCCTCAATCACGCCATAGATCCTCAACCAAATTCGAAATCGTGTTCCGCAAGTGCGACAGGTTGCTACGTCGTCACCTCTATCGGGGTGGAGCAAGAACCCCATCAGTCGTCCACACGGACACCGAACTCGAACATTCACTTCGTTATCTGGTTCCGTCGTCCAATCCTGAATTTTGGCAGGCTCAGGCAAGATCAGAGCTGGCTTGTCTTCGACCTTTCCGATTGTGAACATCTCGTCTCCTCTGAAGGAAGCGCCGGTGAAGGCGCTTCCTTCTCATGCACGCTAGCCGGCGCGCTGGGCGCAGGTGCACTGGCCGGCGCGGCAAATCGGACCCATCCCGCTCTCGTGAGCTAATAGCATCGGCTGGCCACAGCAGGAACATCGCGCTCCGGGAGCGTTGCGAACGCTGACCGGAATGGCAGCGTACTCCGCGAAATCTTCCGGTCGCTTCTCGGGGTGTGATTCTCGCCACACATCGAATCTGATCAGCCGGCCCTTGAGCCGGGCGTCGTGTCCCGGTCGGAAGTGGGCACCCTTTCCGGCCGTCTCACCGCAACCGCATTGACAAAGTCCCTCGCCTTCCATCGCTGGCTCAAGCGATAGGTTCGGCGGCATGCTGATCTTTCGAGTCTTGGGCTCCTGAGCCTTCGCTGCCCGAATCTCTGCACGCTTGGTCTTGGCGTCCTCCTTTGCCAGCTTGGCCTGAGCCCGAACTTCCGCCCGCTCGGCCTTGGCCTTCTCATTGGCTTCTTTCCGAGCGATCTGCTCCTGGGTGCGAATCTCGACGATGATCTCCTCGTCGGATGACACAGGGCTTTCCACAGTCTCTTCAACCACAGGGGCTTCCTCCTTTGGTACCTGGTAGTCTTCCACTCGAACGATCCGATCTGGGTTGAGCGCGATGGTCCGGCCCACCTCCTGGCCAGTAGTCAACTGGACTCGGAAGAACTCCTTGCCGCGAACATCGCAAACGGTAGCAGTCACGACGGCGTGTTCCCCTGAACGCAGGACGACTACCTCTTGTCCTGCCTTGATTCCGCTAATCGACAAAACCGGGAATTCCGATGCAGGTTGGGCGGCCATGGTCTCCTCCTTGAGTTGTGTACCCTTATTCTACCACCCTCGGGTTAACGTCCGGGTAAACGCGAGTAAACGTTCGGTTACAGTTTTGGCACTCGTTTCCACCTACTAATCGACCGGTAGCCCGATCATCCCCATCAACAGCCCGAACAGGTTGACCAGCAAGATCGGCAGTCCGGCGAAGAGCAAGATAAAGAGTACCGACCAGAGAACATCGAGCAAGGACGTTGCTCGATTCGTCCCGTCATTCCAGTTAGCCACCGATCTCGCCCTCAACCGGCCAGAAGCCGTAGTCAGCACCGTCACCGGAATGGGCACTGAAACAGGTCCCTTCAGGGGCAATTTCGTTCAGGATATCAAAGAGTTCGTTAATGATTTCGCTGATAGCCTCTGGATCTTCCTCTTGAAGTACCTCCGCACATTCTTTGTCATACCTTTCGGCCGTTTGGGGGTCTACCTGATGGATCGCTTGCAAGAACGCCGGGATCAGGTCCTCCGGTCTCATCGTCCCGCTGATAATTGAACCACGATAAGAATCGTCAAGTTGTCGAGCCACTACCTTACTCCTAAACTGCCGACCCTTCGTTCGGTCAGTTGGCAAGGGTGGGTAGGCGTCGAGCCAAATCCCGGCCACGACCCACCCCCAGTGGTTAAGAACCGTGGATCTCTTGAGTCCACATTTCCCGAACGTCTTCTCGTAAAGCTCTCAGATCGCTCTCCAGCGCTGCTAACAACGCTCCGTCGGAGTTATGTTCAGCGATGTTTCCCAGCTTGTTCATGACCACCAGCAGCGAATTGTCGATGGACTGTAGTTGATCCAGGCGATCCTTCTGGTTCATTCCTTCACCTCTTCTTGGGTTCGAGGTACTTGGGATCTACCTCCGGCTTGTCTCCATTCAAGAACGGTTGCAGGTTGATCCCCTCGGCAGCGTCCTGGCCGGCCAGTCGGGCCTCTTGGGACTGGCTATACTTGACCCAATTCGCATCAGACCATTGCTTCTCTTCGGGCTCTCCGTGCTTTTCACGGTAGGCTTGCCGTCGGCGCTCCTTGCGAGCTTCCTCTCGCTCGGCTGCTTGCTGCAGCTTTATCGAATTGGATATTTCCTCGGCCGTCTGCGGTCTCTCCCATGGGTACCGGCGGTAATACGCTTCGATATCCTGAGCCTTGAGCGCGTCTCGTTCGGCCTGCCGTCGTTGATATTGTTCCTCCCAGCGTTGTTGCTCAGTGGTCGGCTTTCCGTCCACCCGATAACCGTAAACACGCTCGGTATAGTCGCTGATTTCGCTCTTGTGGTGAACTACCAGAGCCCGCGTCTCTTCGCTCTGGTTTCGTCGTAACTCGGCTAGACGCTCCTGAAGTCGGATCACGGCGCCTTGTCCGAAGTTTACCTGCCAACGTAGGGGATCAACGTGCGTGGCTCGTTCTCGTCTGGTTTGGGTCGCGATCCGCTTGATCTGGTCGATCAGCCATTCGTAGAGCATTTTCAAACCCTCGACGTTCTCGGGCCGACCTACGAAGCCGACGGTCTTAGCCCGTCGGTCAATTAGCGGATAACAAAAATAGTGGTCGGCCACAATCTCGGCAAGGTCAAGCTTCCAGACGAAAGCGGCCTTGCCCAGATCGAACCCACCCTCTCCGATGGTGGGAGCTGAGCGCTCACCTCGGTGCTCCAGATCCGCAATGCTGAGGTTGTGGTCGGTAAGCAGCTTTTGCAACATCTCGGCTGCTGCCTGTGCCTCTCCTTCCACCGGAGAGTTAGTCAAGGCTAGGACCTTCTGAAGTCGACCAATCAACTCAGCGCTGGTTGCCACGTTCCTTCTCCTTTCAGTCCCCTGATACCGTGCCGTCCCACTTCACGCCGTCCGGACAGTCCATGTAGATATGCTCATCGGTGCGTAGCTCGGCTGGAATCGTGTCGTAGTCCACACATGCGTGGAATAATTCGATCATTAGGTCGATAAGGTTGTCTCCATCTTCAACCAGGTAACGGATCACCTGTCCGGTGTTCATTGTGTTGGTGTTCACCTCCTTGGTGTCTTCATTGTGATTCTCAGTGTAGGCCATCTTAGCTAGTTCTCGAAGATGGGTGATCCAATCTTCGTAGGTTAGCTTGCCTGGCTTAGCCAACTTGTTCACTTCCACACCCTTCCCTGTTACTCGCTCAGACATTGGTCTCCTCTTCGGGCCATTCCCATTCCAAACTGGGGTTTGCATCCACCCCAGCCCACATCCTATCCTCATACTCACAGGGTCCCGCGTAGATCTCTACGCGATCCACTCCCAGCTGACCGACGAACTGGTCAGCCACCTTCTTAGCCCGCGAGAAACGATCGAAGAGCCTGACCTCCAGCTTGGCGATCTTGTCGTCCCAATCAGAATCACCGACCAGCACGACGCTGAACATCTTCCGTTGCGTTCCGTCCTTAGGCATTGACGTTCTCCTCTAGGCGGCTTCTTAGGGCCTTGACTGCGTCTTGTGCGTCTTCGACGCAACCCCACTCCACAACTACCGCGTTCACGTCTTCCCAAAGACTCCGGCTTACCTCGTCGCGGTCCCACCTCCGATCCCAATACCGGACGGCCTCTTCTAGGTTTCCGTACCGTTTGGCTACGCCTTTGACGTACCGCTTCTCAGCTGGATCCGTCAGCTTCTCAGCTAGCTGCTGAAGGACCTTGCGGGCCTCCGCTCGATAAACCGGCTCTTGTCGCTCGAACCAGTCTTCTTGTTCCTTACTTGTGTAGTCCGTGTTACCCATCCTCTTTACCTCCCGGTGTAGACGTAGCAAACATTCACGTACCGATCACGTTTCCAGACCCATAACTTGCGGGCCACAGGTACGCGGGACTGGCGGTAAAGACGGCGGAAAAAGTGGCCGTGCCCACAACTCGGAGCCTTGCGAAGGCAAATGGGGCACATCCCAGAACTATTGGTCTGTTGCTTGGTTATCATCCCCATGTTCCTTTGGCTGGGGTATTGCGTAGGACGCAATACCCCTTGCGTTCTGTTCAGCTCTTCCCGTACACGTATTCCGTCGTTCGGATTTGGACCGTGGCCGTGTGTACACGTGTTCCGTACCGCTTGCGTAAGATGGAGACGTAACCACCCACCTCCGTAGGGGTGTCCCAACCATCAGCGGCCAGCTTGGCCAGTTCCCTCCCGGCCAGATCATTTGCCTGTGCCCGGGTGACCTCCTTTGCCACGATGATTTCCTTCCCTGATGCCACCTGCCGGATCACCACATACGTGTTGGTCATTTCCTTGCTCCTTAGCCTTTCTTGGTGAGGTTGTCCCACCAGCACGAGAAACACCGCGTTTCTGAGAACATTTGCTTCTTTGTTCTCTTCTGTCCGCACGTCTGGCAATAAGAGTCCGGGCGTAGGGCTTTTCCTCGTTCCTGCCAGGCTCGTAGGGTCATCACAGGGTTACGTCCGGGCTCAGCGACCGATCCTTCTGGTCGTAGGTTGGGTGCGGGACGGACTGACCAACAGGACGAGCAAACCTCAGAAGTGGCCATTTGCTTATCAGGTTCTGTGTGTTTGCAGATCCGGCAACGTGCCATTCTCTTACTCCTTGGTGTCGCTGTACCGCAGCCGGAGCACAAGCTCCGCTACCGCACGACCGAAAGCCAGGGTGCGCTGTGGGTTGCCCCGACGATCAGCGAACTGCTGATCTAGTTCGGCCCACTTCCGACTGAACTGGGTTTCCGTCTGTTCCTTGCCTGTCATCCCCTTGCTCCTTTGCCACCGCTTGCCAGCCGGTGGTCTGTGTGAGGCCGATCCACCCTCCGATCTCGCCCCCATTATAACACGCCGATCGACCGTCGCGCACCGCCCAATCGGCTAGGTCGCGCCTATACGTTCGGCTAGGTCGCGGCTAGCTAGCCGAACCTCCCCGGGCGACTAGTGTCGGCCGTTGCATAGGGTCGCTCGGTCGCTTCGCGGCGAGCCGCCGAGCGAGCGGAGTTCAGTAGTTCGTCTAGACGATAAAACGAACAAGGAGTAAGCCGAAGACTTATCCCAAGGACCCACCTCTTGGGGGTGTTTACCTGGCCGTTAACCTGGGGGTGATAGACTGAAGATAGAGGTCTGCTACCGCAGACGCTAGAGAGGCCAGAGCAGACAGAGGACCGGGTATCCGCTTCCATATCCGTTGTCCGCGACCGTTCTTACAGACGGAACGTACGAAAAGATGGGGGGTAGATTATCTGATCGTTGTCCTCCCTTTTTTAGAAAAAAAAGGGAGGACACCTTACGATAACGAACGACTAGACGAGTAGACGACGCGTCATACGAAGCCTTGTCTACTCATTCGTTAGGAGGATTGGATGGACTGGGGCGAGCAGGTAACCTATCGAATTGAGGCCCGGGTGTGGGAGCTCCGGGAGGTTGGTGTGTCAGTATCCGAAATAGGGAGGAAGTGTGGGATCAGTCGCCAGGCTGTTTATCGGATCTTAGGCCGACCACCAGGGACGCATAAAGCCAAAATTCTGGAAGTGGTGAAAAAGGAGGGTGAAGAGAGTGTCTATGAGGCTATCTTTGAGATGTGGGCAAAGGGGATGAGTGTTCATGAAGTGGCAGGGTATCTGGGCATTAGCCGGAAGCGTATATGGCAGGCGATAGGAAGACACGTGGCGTTCGCTCGTGAAGCTGATAGGGGTTTTTAGGAGTATATACTATATAGTATATGTATGTTAGATGATAAAGGTATAACTCCAGATTACTTGCGCCTGGGGGGTGGGCTGTGGTATAATCGTCCTATAGGACGATCGTCCCCGAGGTAAGTCGCTTGGTCGCTTGGAAGGAGCACGAACGTGCCATCGCTCACCGCTTGGGTGGTGTACGGACAGGTCCTTCCGGCCGCGAGGGTCCCGACATATCTCACCCTCGCTACGCCATTGAGTGTAAAGAATCCCGTGATCCGCTACCTCAGTGGCTTCGAGGTGCCATCAATCAGGTGGTTTCCGGTGCCCCGAAGGATAAACTTCCAATGGTAATTTTTCACGTAGTTGGCGATAAACATGATGAAGATTTGGTCGTGATCCGACTGGTTGATTTCGAAAGGTTCATAGACTAACATGGACCATTTGATGAGTGATGACTCCAAAAATGAAAAAGAGGAAGCAGCGGTTCTGATCGCTCAGGGCTTAAAATCTCTAAAGCAAATTGCGGAATATCTACAAATTTCGGTTACCAATCTTAATCATTGGCGATTGGAACCCGGGTTTAGGGAAAGAGTGCTCGCCATCAAAGAAGAGTGGCGAGCACAACTTTCCGGTCAAGGTCTCGCGGACATTCAGGAACGGGTAGACGCTTATAATGATCGTTGGGCACGAATGAAGGCGGTAATCGCCGCTCGGTCTGAAGACTTGGCCGACGTGCCCGGTGGGGAAACTGGTCTGTTGACCCGACATTATAAATCCCTGGGAGGTGGGCAGAACTTCGAGGTTGTGACTGAATACGAAGTCGATACTGCCCTTCTTAGGGAAATGCGAGAGCTTGAAAAGCATGCCGCGATTGATTTGGGTCAATGGTCCGAGAAGCACGAGATTAGCGGAAACGAAGACAAGCCACTCGGGGTCGTGATTCACCTTCCGGAGAGGATACCATGGGATCCGTCGCGACTGATCCAGAAGGACGAAACCGAACAGTCTTAGAGTACCGACCGCAACCTAAACAATGGAGTTGGCATGCGTGTTCGGCTTATGAGAGTGGATTCGGTGGGGCCAAATTCGGCGGAAAGTCCTTGGCTCTCTTGATGGAGGGAGTCCGTTATCATCATCATCCTCGATATCGTGGAATTATTTTCCGGAGAACCCACCCCCAACTAGTTGACCTCCTTGACCGTGCGCATGTCTGGTTTCCTCACAGTGGACTTGAGGCGAAGTGGGATGGGGAAGAACGAGCTTGGGTGTTTCCAGCCGGAGGAAGATTGTTCCTTCGACACTGTCAAAACGAAATAGATAAGGAAATTTACCAGGGACACGAATATCAATTCATGGGGTTTGACCAACTCGAACAATTTCTCCAGAGTCAATACCTCTTCTTGATGCAGGCAAACCGAACTGGAATATCGGAGTTGGTTCCTTATTTAAGAGTAACATTCAATCCGGGTGGTATTGGTCATGGATGGGTCAAACAGAGGTTTATTGACCACGGTTCCACTAGTTGTGCCCCATGGGAACCTTTCAACGATGAAGGAGATAAACTCCAGACTCGGTGCTTTCATTTCGCAACGTGGGAGGATAACCCGGCTGGGGTGGCTGCTGACCCACTTTATATTCAACGGTTGGACGCCCTCGAAGAGAACGAGCGGCGAGCGCTTAAGCTCGGGGATTGGGACGTCTTCGCCGGACAGGTCTTCGGGGAATGGCGTAAACAAATCCACGTCTGCGAACCGTTTACAGTCCCACCTGAATGGCCGAGATGGTGCGGTATTGACTATGGATACCACGCACCCAGTTGCGTACTATGGGTTGCCAAGAACCCGGATGGTGTGGTTTACGTCTACCGGGAGATCTATAAAACCCAGCTTAGGGACGTGGTTGTCGGGAACCAAATTAGGCCGACGATCAGTGAAGAAAAGATCAAGAATGGTTATGCTGACCCATCGATTTGGAACGTTCAGCCGAACGGAACGTCTGCAGCGAAGGCGATGAATCTCGGGGGGTGGTTGCGGAAGGCCAACAACGACCGGTTGGCTGGATGGCAACGGGTCCATCAGTTCCTCCATCATGAAACAAAGCAACCTCCGATTTCTTTACACGAAGTCGGAGGTAAATGGGCACAGACAAAGGAATTGAGTGTAGCTCCTAAACTTCAGGTTTTTCGAACTTGTCCAAATTTGGTCCGAACTCTTCCCGCGTTAATTTATGATGATCACCGAGTGGAGGATGTAGACACGGATATTGAAGATCATGCGGCTGATGCGCTCCGGTACGTACTGATGGGGATTTCGCGTCCCGTCAGTCGGGGTGGTCAGACCGAATTTGAGGTGGATCCGAATTGAGTTATAACGACGCTCTCGGGATTATATTTATAGGACTTGCTATTGATCTACTATTTCTTCGTGGGGATTGTTAGGTGGCCAAAAAGGGCAGGCCATTCAAGGCCGACTATACCGCCGAGGACGTAGTAAACCTCTATCAGTTAAAACGGACTGAGGGGGAGGAAGGACGTCTTCGGGGGTTAATTTCTGTTTTCAGAAAACTATGTAAAATGCGGCATAGAGTTGATGTGCCGAAAGAATATGCTAAAATTACCAAGGTGATCAAGACGCCTTTTATTCGGGATGCGCACCACCGGATCGCGGCAAGTATGGTTCAAAAATCACCACTGGTACATATCACTCCGAAGGACGCCAATCGAAAAGAATATCGGGACGCTGCATCCATCGGGGAAAGATTCGATCAAGCGCTCATCGAGCGAATGGATAAAGAGCGGGGCGAAAGTACCTGGTGGGAGTTGACTCAGCAGGCGGTACGCGATGGGAGTAGTGTCCTCAAAGTCGTACATAAGCCGAGTGCCTGGGCGAATTTTCCCGAGCGTCGGGACATGAGCGCGGAAGAATATAATGACGAGGCTGATCTTTTCAAACGGGGGGCGGATCTGCCGATCGCTTGGCGGGATGTTGATCGGTTAACAACTGTTTGGGAAGATGGCGAGTACGGGGATGAGTGGGTAATCGAGAGCGGGGAATACGCTCGGCCATACCTCGCGGCCAAATATAAGATGATTGATGGTCCGGATGGTGGGTTGGTCAATCCTAAGAATATTCTTTCCGGAAAACCCGCTGAGGAGGGTGATCTCGAATCTAGCGGGATGCGACATGTCAAACATGAATTTTTTAGTCCTAGGGAATGGCATGTCGTGATCGACGGCCAGGAGGCTCCGGGCTGGCCCAAGCCGAATCCTTATGGTGAGTTGAATTATTTCCGAGCGAAAGCACCGGATAGTGAGTCACTTCTTTATTCGATGATGTTTTTGGTTCCAGGACTTGACCGCCTTCTGACGATGAAACAGGCAGCGGCGTATCTTTACGCTTATCCGACGCCAATTATTGAGCAAGTTCCGAACGCCGCGAGTACTGGCGAACCTTGGCCAGACGGTGATGACGGCCTCCCGGTTAAGTTCACCCTGAAGACTGGTCAATTGCTCCAACTTCCGTTGGGGTGGACTATTCGATATCTGGTCTCACCAGCGGCCGGAAATGATCTCAATGAGATGATCGGAATTTATCGGGCGCTGATTGATGTGGCCGGGATTCCTAGTGTCTTCCGTGGGGTGGGCGGGAGTGACCAAGCTGGTTATAGTATTAACCAGCTAATCCAGGCTGCTCAGGTTGCCTACCAGATTCTCCGGTTGTCGCTCCAGCATCAGGGAGAGCGAGCCTTTGAGTTCACTCACCGGATGATTCACGGATTGATCCGACAAGCGGTTTACGTTCATGGGTGGGACGATCTGAATCGTCGGACGGGGCGGCCTACCAAGAAGGCAAATCAAGCGTGGCTCGGATTGACCGATGAGCGTAAGGGCGGGGTTAATCTTGCGTCGGTGACGCTTTTGGGTCCTGTGAATTTGAGTTATCGGCCCACTCTCCCGACTGATCTACAGGCGTTAGCGATGACCTATAACCAATTGGTGAACAGTCCGTGGCCGTTGATGGATCGAATGACCGCGCTTGAGCGAATGCAGGAGGAAGACCCTGATAGCATTCTCGATCGAATCTATGTTGAGAGGGAAACCGAGACTAACCCGATTCTCAAGCAGACGGTAGTTGAGAACGCGTTGCGGGACGCGGGGATGCTTCCTCAACCAACAAGCAACCCGGCGGCGCTGTTGGTCGGGCCGGACGGTCGGCCGCTTATGACCGCGCCTGGGGGACAGCCCACACCCAATATTCCAGACCAGGCGCCCGCACCTGGAATACCGAGCGTGCAAGGGTTGAATACGCCGATGAAACCAATGTCTCCGGGACAAGGCGGTCGACCGGCCGGAAATTACCCGGGTCAACCAGGAGGACCACATCGATGAAAATGCCAATGAAGATGCCGAAGGACCACAAGCCGATGATGCCAATGCCTAAGGGGCATCCACCCAAGAAGATGCCTATGAAGGGGAAGTAATGCCACCGAAATCGAAGGCCCAAGCTAGGTTTATACATGCAGTAGCGTCCGGTGATGCTAAGGTCCCTGGACTCTCAAAGTCGGAAGCCAAGGAGTTTGTGTCCGGACATTCAACTAAAAATCTACCGGAGAAGGTTAAGGTGAAGAAGTGAGCGTAAGCTCTCCACGCATCCGAATCGTCGAGGAGGTCCGGCCCGTTACTTATCGTGTGCCCTATTGCGATGGTTGCGGAGAGCATATCCAGCTTACAAATGTGATAGCTTTCACCGGAGCTCTTAATGAGACCAACTGTTGGCATGAGTATCGCTGCGCCTGTAGTAATTGGCGCGGACCCTATGGCTCGGGAGATCCGACCAAGCATGTTGGATATCTGGAACAAGGAAAGTACCAAAATGATGTGGGGTGAGGAACCAGGTAAATATGAGGATCTGATTATTGGCGTATTTTGTGCGATTGCCTTGTTTGCAGTGGTGGGCTTGTTTGTGTATGTACTTTTGCGTGATGTTGTGAAAGTGGTGGGTTAATTGGACGAGCACCCGCTTGAGCGGAGATCAAGGCTGCTGGGGGAACGTGCGAAGCATAACCGCGAAATACTTGCGGAGAGTTTCCGGGGTAGTCGCGGTCGGCCGCTCTTCACTAAGCGGGTGCCGGAGCGCGAGGCGCTGGTATTTTGGCGAGAACATCGTTTTGATCAAATTGGGTTCCAGCGGTTGGCGTTGCTGAGTCCAATTGAACGACTTGAACTTGACAACTGGCTTACTCGTGAAACCGAAATCGAACGGATTCAGCAGCAATTGATGGGAGGAACCAATGACGCGTCCTGAAATGATGAGCTCCTCCCACGCGCAGCGTTGGTATCATCAACAGGGTAGCAATATTGACGAGGCGTATTTTCACGACGAAGCTATGAATGTCAGTGAGTCAGTGAGAATTGGCGGGCCTCGTCCGTGGATTGATATTACTGAAGGACATTACGGGGCTTATCGGGATGGGACCAGTCCCGATCGGACTTACGGTGCGGTCCAACGAGCTTTTGATCAAGCGCAAGCGGCAGCTTACGGTGCTCGGATTTACGCGCCAGGCGGGCTCTACGCGTTGGACCAGCTTCCCACTTATACCGACACCCTTGTTGAGAGTAACTCCGGTGGCCGGACCATCGAATTTTTCGGGGATGGTTGGGGAAGTAAGTTTCGCCCAAAGGTCGCTTTTGCTGACGCGACGCTGCTGCGTTTCTTGTTGACCACTAATACTCACCTTCGCGTTCACGACCTGGAACTTCAGACTTGGTCTGCAGCCGGGGGTGTTTCGATCACGACCCTCTGTGCGCTCCAGATTGAGAACAAGGACAACGCCAGCCCAGCTTACTCGGTAGACCAGGGTTCCCTCGACCGCGTTCGGATCACTGGCCTGGCCGAGTCTGGGGTGCCGCTCTTGCGAGTCGGCACGACCGAGCACTTCGTCATCCGCGATTGTAAGATTCAGGGCCACTACGCCCTGGCGACCGATCTCCTTCCGGTCGGCATCGGGATCGAGACAATGGGCGTCAACAACCCGACCCAGCTCATGCTTTTCAATACCAAAGTTATTGGTTTTGAGTACGGGCTGAAGAATCATGCTGATCATTTAAATATGAGCCGGTTAAGCCTCATTGGGAATACCAGTCTTTCAGACTGTCTCAATGGGCTTTATCTGGCGGGAATCGCGGTAACCGCTCTTGAGGTGAATGGTGTTCGCTTCGAGATGACCGGAATCAGCATGGCAACGACGCCGACCTGCCGGTTGATCTATCTTGATGGTGGTCCGATCATTGCGGTCGAGATTACGAGTAATCATTTTACAGGGATGGACGGCGCGAATACGGTAGCGATCGATCTTTTCGATAATGTCAAGGGCATTTTGATCGGTCGCAATTCGTTTAAGACTCGAACGACTCCTGGCGATAATACTTGTCATGCTCTTAAGTTGGGGACCAATATCGCTCAGCTAGAATTGGCCGGGAATCGGAATCATACTAACGCGCTGGTTCACACGGATATTCCTGGCGCGGCGGGGGTGGTTCTATTTGATGACTTCACAAAGGATCAGAAAAGTCTCGACGTGGTAGATAACACGCCGCGAACTTTGATTGACACTACGGTGACGTCGGGCGATCATGGACAAGTGATCAACTTCGATGTTTCCAGCCTACAGGGCTGGCGCGCCCTGGAGATTGAGGGCGAGATTCGGAGCGATAAGGCGGCTGTTG
>ERZ1292629.132-Hain-H43-01um-R1-132-length-75367-cov-14_pt2 | contig 43945 bp, 62 predicted proteins | sample MGYA00564399_ERZ1292629 | MGnify/ENA primary metagenome ERZ1292629 (study PRJEB36523, sample SAMEA6512636) | groundwater metagenome | collected 2019-01-08 | study: AquaDiva: Metagenomics assemblies of 32 groundwater samples
CTCGACAAGGACGGAGACCGCGACTTCGCGTGCTTCTCGTGCATGGCCATCCAGCCGGAATGCGCCTGCCACGCCTGCGGTGAGATCGGGCCGGGCGTCTACTGCATCGCGTGTGGTGCCCCGGTGATGCCCGGCAACTGCCCGTCGTGCGGCGTGCTGTGGAACCCGGTACTGGTCGAGGAGATGGATCAGGAGGGAATGAGCGAGATGAGGACTCTGAACTGCGAACTGCTCGAGCACCGCGACTTCCCGGACCGTGGAGAGCTTGTCGGGTGGGCGTCTAGCGAGATCCTCGACGCTCACGGCACAGTGATCCTCCCGGAGTCCGTGTTGATGAAGGCACTGTCGGGTAGCCCGCAGATGGACGTGGAGCACGACGGGCGGGGTGTCGCCGGGATCACGTTCACCGACTTCCACCCGGCCAAGAGGCGAGTGGTCGACCCGGAGACGAAAGAGGAGCGGCTCGTGGAGGGCGTTTCGTTCGTCGCCCGGTGCAACCTGGCGCTCGACGGTGCAAGGTCCGTGTACGAGCGGTTCAAGAGCGGCGCGCTCAAGGCGTTTTCGATCGGGTTCCGGATGGCGCAGGAGCTCAAGGAGAAGATCGACTCCGGAGTGACCCGGACGATCGACGCGATCACCGACCTGCCGTTCATCTCTGCGGTAGCCAAACCGTCGAACAGCGCGTCGATCCTCCTGGAGATGCGGTCGGCGGCCATCACCAAGGCGCTCACCCGCATCGAGATGCCGGCGACCCCGGCGACCGTTCCCGCTCAGACAGTCACCGCATCGACGACGGTCGACGTACTCGACTCGCTGCGACAGGAAGCGGCGTCACTGGCTGGCTCCCCCCCGCCTCCGGTGACCGCCACTCCCCCGGCGGACCCGGCCCCCGTGGCCGCCCCGCCGGCCGATGACGTTCGGTTCGCTGAGATTGCTGCGCGCATCGACTCCCTGACCGCCACGGTGCAGGAGATCCGGGCTGCCTCCCCGTCGAGAGACTGGGAGCCCGGCATCGCATCCCTGACGACCGGCTTCCAGGAGATTCGAGCCTCTCTCCAGCAGGTCACGAGCCGCGCCGACAAGTCGGATGGCCAGATCGACAAGCTCGTCGGGATCCTCCGGGACCTCGTCCCCCAGGTCCGGATGATGCTCGAGAAGCGGGTCGCGGAGCTCAAGGCGCCGCTTCCCAGGATCGGGACTCCCGGATCGATCGAGGAGTCGCGCGCTGTCGCAGAGATCCAGGCGATGGCCGACAAGAAGGGCGGCGACCGCCTGGAAGTCGAGAAGCGGATCAAGGACATGGCTCTGCTGACTCCCCCCAGGTAGCAGAGTCGAATCAGTCAGTGCGCGAAGCCGCATCAGCGGCAGAGGAGAGAGGCAATGCGAGGTCAGCTCCAGATTTCTGCCGTCGGCCCCGTCGACGAGAACGGCAAGCACATCACCCAGGGGTCGGACATCCCGTGGACGACCGAGGGGAAGGTGGCGGTCAACAAGGACAAGACCGTCCTACTGCTCCGGTCCGCCGACGATTCGCACTGCCGAAAGATCGAGAGCATCTACGGCCGGCGGGTCAAGAGGATGTCCGCAGACCTGCTCGAGAAGAGGGCAGAGGCCGACGCCGACGGCAAGGACAACAAGGACAACGGGGCGTACCTCTACGAGACCGTCGAGGAGCAGTGCGAGGCCAGGGGTATGGACCTCGACAAGTTCCGCGAGTCGGAGGCCCGATTCATCGAGACCCGGTCGGCCCACATCCCGGAGTACAAGCGCCGGGCGATCGAGCGCCGCGGCCTCGACGGAGGAACGGACACGGCACTCGTCGGAGTCGACTACGCTCACGAGTGGTTCCGTGACCTCCGGCTCGCCGGCAAGCTCGTCCCCGAGTTCTCCCGCCAGATGGACATCGCGGAGGGGTACTCCTCGTACACCGGCCCCGTGGTCGGTGACGCCCTGTTCATGAAGCAGGGGGCGCTCACGTCCAACGCCTTCACGGTCAACTCGGCGTACAACCCGACGTCGACCGTCGTCACGCTGACGCCGCAGAAGATCCAGGCCGTGATCTTCGTCAGCGGTGAGCTGACCGAAGACTCGCTCGCGCCCGTGATCGAGAACCTGAAGATGTCGATGCTCCGGGGCGCCAACGTCGCGATCGAGCACATCCTGCTCAACGGCGACACCCTGGACAGCACCGCCAACATCAACAGCTACGCGACGACCGCTCTGGGTGATCTCGACGTGCGGTTCTGCTGGGATGGCTTGAGGGCCATGGACTGGAAGTCTTCGACGGGAAAGTCTGCGTCCAGCTTCTCCGGGTCGAACGGCGCGAACGGCGTCGTGACGCTCGACGGAATCCTGGGCGGGCTCAAGGCGATGGGCAAGTACTCGGACGATCCGAGCAAGGTCCTGACGATCATGCCCGTCCGGTCGGAGAAGGAAGCTCTCGCCGACACGAAGGCCCGGCCCGACACGTACTCCGCTCTGATCGACGCGTCCAGCGGCCGGCTGGTCACCGTCGGCGGGTCCAAGGTGATCACGGTCGGCAACTCCATCATCGACAACACCCACAGCAGTGAGGTGCCGACCTACGCCACGTTCCTGTCGGAAGGCTACCCCATCAACCTGGCCGCGACCGGCCTCTACACCGGATCCGGCGCGACCTCCGGATTCGTCCAGGTCCGTGAGGACAACATCCTCTGGGGATGGAAGCGCCAGTTCAGCTTCAAGGTCGTCGATCTCCCGCTCGGCGATCAGGTGGCCATCACCGCCACGCTCAGGGTCGTGGCCAAGCAGATCATCACCGGAGTCGGCGTCGCCAACTCCTTCAACTGGGCCTAGTCCACTAGGCTTCTCGTGAGCGGGGCCGGTTTTATTGCCGGTCCCGCTCGCTGACTGACGAGAGGAAGTGCGTGATGGACAGCGGTACGCAGAAGGTGCAGAGGACCGTGCTCGAGGCGCGGCTCAGGTTCAAGTACGTCGACCCGACGACGGGCAGCAAGGATGAAGTCATCCACCCTCGCGCCACATTCCGGGGCAAGGAAGGTCACGAGGTGCTGACGGGAGGCGAGCAGGTCTACGGGCCTGGCGTCACGCTCCGGTTCGACACGTGGACGACTGTCGGCGAGTTCCCCCCAGAAGAGGGTAAGGACCGATCGGCGCTGGCCAACTACCTGCGCACCGATCCGGTCGAGCGCGCGCGTGTCGAGTTCCGCGCTCGCCCCGCGACTATCGACGCCAGCGACATACTCGCGGATCCGGGGATCCCGAAGCTGACGTCGGAGCAGTACCTCGCCGCGCTTCGAAAGGAAGCGAGAGGCTGCAACAACAATGATAACGAGAAGCCTGCCAAACGCGGCCCCGGTCGCCCCAAGAAGGTCGCGTAGACGATGTCGGTCGCGCCGTCGGGACAGGATACCTCAGCGGTCTACACGAGCCAGTCGCTCGTGCAGCGGTATCTCCCGACCGGCGCGATTGCCGGGACCGCCGACGTCACGCAAGCCGCGGGCAAGGTGCTGGTATCGGACCTGACAGACCTGATTCGCAAGTGGTCGCGGAAGGTCGAGGGGAGTCTCAGATCCAAAGGGTTCGAGGTCCCGTTCCCGACGATCACCGCGACCAACCCCCGCCCGCCAGACCCCGTCGTCGACATCGTCACCTACTACGTTGTCGGCGAAGTCCGGTCCATCTTGAAGTTCGGGAACCGGTCGAGCTCGAGCGTGAAATACTACCTCGAGCAGGCCGATACGATGCTCGACAACCTGCTCGAAAACCCGCGCACCATCGGCTACGGGCGGGTCTCTACCCCTGAGCTATTGACCAAGTCGATCACGACGGATCAGTACGGGAAGATGACCGCGACCTACTACCGGCTCGGGAACCGCAACGTAATCGAAGATACCCTCCGATTCGTCAACAGCACCGGTCGAGAGGTGTTCCGACCGGACGGACTCCCATTCGACTTGCGACGAGACTACGACTTCATCTCGCAGTCGGAGGGAGTCATCATCCTGTTCAACGAGCCCGACATCCTCACCCAGACGGGCGTGAGCGGCGGGGTCGTGTACGAGTTCTCGTGGCGCAAGCTCGACTGGGGCCAGGCTCACCCGTCATCCCTTACGGGGGTGTCGAGGCTCTGATGCAACTCACGATTGACACCTCGCAACTCAAGGCGTACGCGGCCAGCCTCCAGGCGCTGGGCGAGGCCGGCCTGGCGACAGCGCTGGTATCATCCGATGTCGTGCAGAAGGTCAGGGTCTATTTGACGGCCGAAATGGACCGCGCGTTGGCCGCCGGCAAGGGCCTGCAAGAGGGCCAGTCCGCAACCATTCGCGGGCAGACGTGGCGCGGATGGGCGTCAAAGCAGGTCACGAAATACGGGACGACTGTGGTCGAAGGAACTCGATTCTACCAGCGCAAGTTCCGACGTGATCCATCCGCAACAGGACTGACTGCGGCCAAGGACAGGGAAAATGACCTGAAGGGTAAGGACTACCGGACCGCCGACGAGATCCGGGAGCTCGAGCAACTCCGAAAGCTCCTTAGGACGAAGGGCAAGATCCGGGCTGGGACCATTGGCACTCGAGGAAAGGCGAGGAGTCAGTGGGAGTCGAAGAAGGTCAAGGACAGGCCGTTCGAGAAGGTCTGGCGTATCAGATCCAGCGGAAAGCCGTACTCTGAGAAGTCGGAGCTGATGCGCGATACCGGGGCCATGTCCAGGGCCTGGGGGAACCTCTCGACCACGGTTGTCACCGGCCCGTCAGCGTCCGTCACGTTCAAACCGGGGACTCAGATCAACTACTTCGAGGTGCAGAATGCCCTCCGACCCATCTTCGTCTTCGACAACCCGAAGGATGAGGCCAAAATACTCACGTTCATTGACATGGCTCTCCAGAAGATGATCCGCGAGCGATTGAAGGCGAAATAGCGATGGCTCTATCGACGTGGTGGCAGGACGTGGAGGTGTCGGTGATCACGGTTCTCGCTGCCAACGCCGATCTGGCGGCTTTGGGCGGGAAGATCGAGCAGGCGATTACCGATCCGTTCACGGACCAGGAGTTGATGGGAAACGACTTCCCGTACATCGGGATCGTAGCCATCGGCCACGGCGCCGACGAGTCGAACATTGTTCACACTGCCCAGCACGTCGTCGAGATCCTGGTCAACGTCGGGGTAGTCGGGACACCCCGACTTCCCACGCAAAGAACCGTGCAACAGATTCTCGCCCAAATTGCCTACGTCACGCTTCTGGAGCGGACCGGCCAGAGGTTCAGCCTTCAGAATGCGACGGGCACGATCGTCGATTGCCGCGCTGGCTCGTCCACGCTCAACCCGTCGAGGTCGTCCGAAGATTCGGCCGCGTTCCTGGAATCGGGCTCCACATCCATAATGATCGAGTACACGCTCCTCGGGAGCTAGGGAGAAACAATGGCGTTCACGAGTTACAGTGGGGCCACGAGTCGGCTGTACGTATCGAGCGCGATCGAGGCCACTGCGGGGGTCGTGACGACTCTGAACAAGAGTTTCTACCCGAACGACGGATGGGACATCAAGCGACCACAGGCGGAGGAAGTTGACGACGTCGTGTCGGGGTATGACGACGCGTTCTCCCGTACGGTCACGGGGTATAGCGCTGAGGGCAACATCTCAATGCCTCTGCATCCTGATGTCGCGGCGTGGGCCTTCAAGATGCTGTTCGGGGCCGCCCCGACCAGTGCACTCGTGTCGCCATCGAGCACGGTATACGAGCACACCCAGAATGCATGGACTCATCCGCCGGCCACGTTCACCGCGCAGGTGAAACGGTCGACCGTTGCGACCTATCTGGAGAAGTACGGCGGGATGGGTCTCAAGTCGCTGTCGATCAAGTCGGGCAAGGGCAAGATCGGGATCGACCTGCCGCTGGTCGGGATGGGCGTAATGACCCTGGGGGATGCTGAGGCGAGCGCGACGCCAGCGGCCCCCGTTACGGAGGCATACCTGATCGGCGTGTCGTCCCAGCTCAAGATCGCTGGCACACTCGTCAACCAGGGAGTGCTCCAGATGGGATGGTCGCTGTCGATCGACCCGGCCCACACGTTGATCGATGCGGCTGGGGCCACGGACGGTACCCAGCAGCGGTTCGACTTCGCGCCGAAGGGTCAGCGCAAGTACTCGGCCGACGTCGAGCTGGTGGTCGAGAGCCGGGCTCATCTCGACGACATCATCGCGCAGACCTACCGGACGTGGGAGTTCTTGTGCAACGGGCCGATCATCGACACGCCGAACTCTATCCGGTCGCTCGTCGCGATCAAGTTCACGAAGGCCCGTCCGATCGTGGCTCCGGAGATCCCTTTGGCGAAAGGGCTCTTCCTCCAGAAGCTCAAGATCGAGGCAAACGTCGACACGGCCACTGGATACGCAATCATCACGCGGGTTCGCAACCTGACGGCCAGCTATTAGACCAGAAAGGACCCATTCGTTATGGCCCTCGTCTCTCGTAATCTCGACCCCATCAGGTTCTCGCTCCAGAACGATCCGACGAAGCCGACGATCGTGCTCTTCACTGTGGCGTCCGCGACGGAACTGAACGCCTTCCGCGCCCGGCAGACGAACACGTTCAAGGCCCGGCCTGACGGCACTCTCGTCGTGAGCCCGGAACAGACGGCGAAGAACCTGGAGGCTGGGGAGGCGTTCGCAATCAGTCGGATCGTCGGCGTGGAAGAGTTCGACGTGATGGGCGATGACGGTCAACTCAAGGCTCTGACGTGGCCGCAGGACCAGAAGAGGATCGTGGAGGAACTCCAGAAGCAGACGGCCGCGTGGACGCTGTTCAAGCGGATCGTGGACCAGTATCACGGTGCAAACGACGGCGACATGCTGGCGGCCATCTACGCGCCGGAAGCAGGCGACCAACCGGGAAACTGAGTGAAGAGGCGGCCCTTGCGGCGGAGTTACTCGTCGCGATCCGGGTGGGCCGTCTCTCGTGTGATCGGTGTCCTGTGACGGATGCGCAGGAAGCGGAGGGCAACGTGAATACGGACGAGACGTGCGCCCCGCAGGCGTGTCCAGTCGCCGGTCTTTCCGCGCTTCCGAACCTGTCACTGTGGACGTGGTTTAGCGAGATTCTCAAGATCGAGTCGTCAGGGATTGACATGACGTCACTCGCTCTTGCGTGGCCTATCCACATCCTGCGCGCATTCGCCGACCTGAGGCTGGCCCTGATCGAGCAGGAGAAACGGCGGCAGTCAGAGGAGGCGATTCCGAATGGGTGTCAATGAGGCTGTACTGCGGCTCTCGCTCGAGGATTCAGCTTCGGCGAAGATTACGGCCATTGCCACGTCGATGTTGACGTCCGTGAAGCTGATGGAGATCGGATGGGGGGCCGTCACCGCATCGATCGGTCTGTTCACGGGAGCGCTGGGGACTGCTGCGGGTGCCGTGACGGGAATGGCCGGTGCCGTTGCAAGCGCTGGCAGCCAGCTGTTCGAACTGTCGTCCAAGTCGGCTGATGCGATCAAAGGGCTGGACAATCTTTCCAAGTCCTTGCAGGTAGACGTGAAAGACCTGCAACTCTTCATCAAGGCCGCTGGAGACATGGGCATCGAACAGTCGGCTGTAACAACCGGGTTTCGCACACTCCAGATGACGATTGCACAGGCCATGGCCGGGAATGAGTCGGCTGTAAAGTCGTTTGAGAGTTTGGGAGTGCAGTTCAAAGATGCGAATGGCGGGGCCCGCGAAGCATCGGCAGTGATGAAAGATGTTGGCCAGGCCATTTCGAAGGTGGGCGGAGGCGCTGGCGCAACGGCCGCTGCGATCGATCTGTTCGGCCGGTCGGGATCTCAACTGATACCGCTGTTCCAGCAATGGGATACAGCAATGGAAGGGGCTGATGAGTCGCTCGACACGTTCGGCCAGCGGCTCAGCAAGGAGTCTATCGACGCTGCGACACGGTTCAAAAAGACCTTGGGCGACATGGGCGATGCTGTCGGTTCTTTCGGCACGTATCTTGGGACATCGCTGATGGGCACGTTCGGCGACGCAATGAGCAAGGTCGAGGCAGCCATCAAGTCGGTGTTCAAGGGGATCAGCATTGCGGACCTTGGCATTGGCATCAAACTGATGATCTCGAGCGTGGTTGAGGCCATACCCTTCGACTGGCTTGTGGCCAAGTCGACCGGGGTAATCAACTCGATTATTGAGCAGGTACTGCTTCTCTTTGGTACTGTCATCCGCGCGTTTCAGAACATCCCGTGGTGGGAGATTTCGAAGAGCGTGATGGTCATCCTACCCGTGGTAACTGACCTGGTCTCGTCCGCGTGGGGCGCCATTGTGTCGATGATGAAGGCCAGTTACACTCGAGGATGGGACGCGGCGCAAGCATTTGTGCCGATGATGGTAGGGTTGATCGGTCGCATCGCTAGTGACGGGGTGCGAGGGGCCGGAATGATCGCAGAAGCATTCAAGACCGCGGCGAACGGCGCTATGGAACTGTTTCAACGGGCGTTGAACTTTTCAAACAAGATGGAAAAGGTGGTTGCGTTTCTGCGGGATCCGTCGGCAGAGAACCTGAAGGCCATCAAGGACGTATCAGACGCCAACGATAAGTTGATGGCAGAGATGGCGGCCGGATACAAGACGCTCGCCAACGAGGATGCTATGTGGTGGGCCGGGCTACAGCAGCGTGCTGACCAGTTCGGGGCGAATATGAAGACGTCGACTGCTCCGATAGTGGAGGCCGTCGACGCGGCTCGTAGCGCGTCGGACAAGGTGGCGGAAGCCATCGCCCGAGCCTCTCAGGAGATGGGCAGAGTGGGAACACAAACGAATCTTGCCTCATCCGACGTGGACAAGCTCAAGAAGAATTTCTATATGGCAGGCGAGGGCATCGACTCGATAGATCGAGTGGCCAAGATTCTGGGGATCGACCTCAAAAACGTCGTGAAGACGGCGGGAGAGATCGCACCAGAGATTGGGAAGGGACTGGGGCAGTACGAGCAATTCAAGAAGGAGCAGGCGGAAGAGGAAGCAGCTCGTGCGGCCAAGGCAAAGAAAGACGCTGATGATGCAGGTGCGGGAAAAACCGGCAGAACCGGTAGTTCTGGTGGGCCGGGGGGTTCGACTCCCGTTGGCGGCCGGACTGGCGGGACTGGCGCCCCGCCACCCATTGGCACAACTGTATCCGGTGACACGACTACCACTACGTACAGTACGTACGGAGGGGGGAGAATTGGCGGGGGCGGGGGCGGGGGCGCCACTTCGGGCGGCTTGGTGACGTCAGGAGGAGCCACCCCGATCTACTCGCAAGACGGGCGAATTGTCGGATATACCCCTCCGTCAGCCGCGCAACAGGCGGCAACCCGTGAATTGGCGGCAATGGCGAAGACGCTCAATGACCTAAAGGCAAACCTGACCGCCCAGCAGATCAGGGCTGCCGAAAAGGCCATCGAGGCTTCCAGGAAGCAGCTAGCTACGAAACTCGACAATCAAGGGTATGAGTCCGCTCGAGAGAAGATGGTTGGGCTGGCTGAAGACTGGCGCTTCAACGCTCAGCAGAAGGTTGACCGGGAAAACGAAAAGGCCGCAAGTGAACTCGCGAAGCGAGATGAAGAGCTTGGGTCCATGCAAAAAAGGGCAGCAACCTATTCGTTGAACGCAACCACGTCGCGGCTGGCCGATATCAAGAAAAACTGGGGTGATTTCGAAGGGTCCTCTGCGGCAAGAGCCAAAGGCGACGCTATCATAAATGCTGCGAAAAAGCTGATTGATCGAGGAGATTATCGCGCAGCACAGACCATGATGGACACTATAGCGGATACAGAGGCAAAGCCCGCCGGCATTGGTTGGGGGGGCAATCCCCAGATCCGCGCTGGTGATTGGCAAGATGGCGGGTTCACATCCGGCACATTGATGCAACGGCCCCCGATCTCCATCGATCAGTACGGAGATCCTGTTGCGATCAGCGGCCTACCACCCCAGATAGTGGGTGGCCGGATTGGGCAGACTCCAGGAGCGGCATTCCTGCCACCAACTCCTATTGGCCGACGTGGCGGCACTGGATGGGGGGCTGGCGGGTATGGTGGTATCAGTGGCGACTCGATGAGGTTTGGCTCTGGGCGACAGGCCTACAGTGATAAAATGATACTAACCTCCATTGGGGGCGGCATTGGAGGGGGAGCGGGCGGATTTATGGGCATGAGCCTTTATGAGGATCGTGTGGGAGGTGGAGGCCTGCCTCGCCAAGCAGATTCAACCGGACCGGATATCAGACTCTACTCTGGGAGCAAGCCTCAGATCCGCGCGGACCAGTGGCAAGGTGGCGGGCCGGTATCCATCGGTACCTTCGGTCAGGAATCTCCACCGAAGCAAACCAGCGGTGGCCCTGTGGCGGGTGACGTGAATATCGACGGACAGAAGATCGGGACCGTGATCTACCGGTCGTACGTAGCCGGTGCGTGGACGGTCCCGAAATCGGCCGTCAAGGACGCCCGCTGATATGGCTACCGCTGTCCGGTTCATGTGGTCGAACCGCGCGGACGCGGCAACAGTGACGGCCACAGACTCGGCGACCAGCTTTCCCGCGTCGAACGTCAAGACGAAGTTCCGCCAACAGCAATGGCGGTCGCTCAACGCTACGGGCGACAAGTACCTGACGCTTGATCTTGGAGCGACCTACGACATCACGACTGCTATCCTGTCGGACCACAACCTGAGTGTCGGCGCTGCGGTGGTGTACCAGGGATCAGCCAACGGGACTGATTGGACGACGATCACCACTCCGGCGATCACCAGGACCGACAACGGATCGACCATCGTCATCGACCCAATCATCATCTACCACACGTCGTACTCGTATAGGTACGTACGGTGGAAACTGACTGATGCTGGCAACGCGGATGCCTACGTGGCTGTAGGTCGTGTGTTTGCAGGTCTCTACAGTCAGATGGCCAAGAACTACATGTACCCATGGGAGATAGCTCCGGTCTCGCTCAGTGTGCCGCATCGCGCGCTCAACGGGGTCGTGATCGTCAACCAGAAGCCCACGTACCGAAATATCTCGATCAGCTTCAAGGCGATCACGGCCGCACAGAAGGACGCGATTCGGCAGATCGCCGACTACTGCGGGACGCACCTGGCCATGTTCGTCGATCTGGACCCAGACAATACAGCCAAGGACCTGTATTCAGTCTACGGCCGACTCGTCACGCTGCCCAAGTACGCCAACACTCGATGGGTGCTCTGGGAATGCGCCGTGCAGATTGAGGAGTCGGTGTAGTTGTGGCGACGAACTATGTGAGGCTTGGGACGATACAGTCGCAATACTCATTCATCGCTCCTGACCCAAGCTGGCCTACTCGGAATGGAACCTCCTTAGCAAACCTTGCAAACGGCATCAGCTATTGGCAATCTGTCACCCAACCAGCCAACGCCGAACACCCCCCATACATATCGGGAGACCCAAACCATTCAGAATATATCACTTGGGATTTTGGCGAAGACGTCACGCTAGAGGCCATCGTCATCGATGTTTTTTTCAAGACGTACCGCGGAGGATCATATCCTACCTTCGCCGTGTACTCCTGTTCTGCAGCCCAATTGATTGGAGCGTATCAGGGAGTTTCGGACACGGGGAACCCCATGGTTCTCGGTGGATATCCTTTCGTTTCACCGACGAATCACTTGTTTGTAAGGCAATTCCAGGTTCCGACCACCAATCGGTATTGGGCTGTCAGATGCCAATTCAAAGCAACTGGCATCATGGATGCTTTCGCGGATTACGTTGAAATTCGAGGGCTATTTCTGGGATCTTGGGCTGATGCACAGACGTATGTCGTGCCAACCCCGCCCCCGCCTGATGTCGAGCCTGACACTCTCGACGAGCTCAAGGATGATGACGGCCCGCCGCCAGCCGCGCTTGTAGATGTCACTCCAACGCAGCGGCTGCCAGATCCATGGGTTCCGAAGGGGGGGACAAACGATACGTGGACAAACAACACGGCAGCCGACAACCCGCCGCCTACCACTGGTGAGGGTAGCAGCTACAGCTACCCGCTGGTCACGAGTGTAACGGTCGACGGAACGGCGATGACAGAGGTTGCCGTAGGGGCTACCGACGCCACGAACAATTCATGGGCGTATGCTCCAACCACGGGAGTCGTAGATCTTAACTACAGCAATGGCGCTGATCCGAACCCGCACATGGTCGTGCTGGGGTTGCAGCTGTTCTTTTGCTCTGGCGGCCCTTACGGCGGGCCGCTGGCCTTCAACGGAAACGACTACCTCTCGTATCTCGCAGTAGATGGACTGCCAAAAATCACACTGGCGTTACAGGATCCTCTTTTCGGCGGCGCCTCGAGCCAGGTCGGCGATATCGGATTCATCAACGCAGACGGAAAGTTCGACGCACTCGCAGCACGGTTCCGGTGGGAGAGCCAGCGGGCCACGATCCGGTTTGGCGGGGCGGAACTCCCGTACTCAGAGTATTACGCCATGCCCCCGGCTGTAATCTACGGCACGAAGTGGACGGAAAACCGATTCACTTTGAATTGCCGGTCGGCTGTCGACGAACTGATGACGTCAGTGCCGGCCTCCGGAGCGATCGTCGCGGCTGACATCACGAGGTCGTACAGTTTCACGCACGAACTCGTGGCCAGCACGTACGGTGATAGCGCGTCGAACGTCGCACGCCATACGCGTGCGCTTTCAACGGTCACCCCCTACACGCGGGCGCCGACCGATGTCGACAGCAACGCGTTGGCAAATGCTCCGATAGGCGCGATCAAGCCGCTCACATATGGCACATGCTACGGAGTCGCAGGAGTCGTGCTAGCGCAGTCCGATATCGAGCGGATGGTGCTCCTGTCGGCGAATGGCATCCATCAAATTCTCGACGTGGTGAGCAGGGATGGCTACCGCGCCAGTCAGGCATACCACGCTCACGGATCCGCACCAGCCACGTGGTTCTCTGACGGGGTCTACCGATCAGAGGTTCGCATCGACTTCACGTATGGTGTCGTGCACGAGGTGTTCGACGACCTGCTGAGCGACACTCAGATAGAACCTCTGGCTACCACCCCGTGGTTTCTCAACTCTGGGGGAGTTCCGTTCAGCTACGATCTTGAGGGAGAAGAAGCGGCTGACGGTACAATGCTCAGCAATCCGGCTGACGTGATCAATGCGCTCGTCGTTCGTGCCGGGGTGAGCACTACGATGAACGCCACTAAGCAGATCGAGGCCAAAGTCGACGCGGATCTCTACGCCACGTCACTGGTGGTGACCACTGCGGCCAAGCTGCAAGACGTCATCACCCCGCTGCTGAAGGCAATCTCAGCGGCTATCTACGTGGACACGGCCGGCACTGTGAGTCTGATGCTTCTTACTCCGTCGATGGCTCCAGATCACACTCTGGTGGAGGAAACCGGCGATTACTGGGATCTCGAGGTGACGTCAGGATCCTCCCAAGTGCTGACGTCAGTCATCCTCACGTATCCAGCGCCCGTCCAGGGTGGCACGGCCACGGTGCAGACAACGACCATCCCAGAAGCAAGCCAGATCCGGGCGACGGAAGCTCTGGAATCTTTCGACGCGCCACTCGACGGGCTGGGGTCGAACTATCTTGCTGCGGTGCACGTACTGCATCGTCGAATGAAACCGACCAGCTTGGCTTACCTGACGAGTGGAAGCCAGATCGTCAACGTACAGCCAGGAGATGTCGTGAAGCTGGAGAAAACCAGACTACCGGCTGACGCGTTGGGTTACATTATCGGCCAGGTCCAAAGTGTCGAGCTCGACGGAAACACGATGGTTAACCGACTGGTAATCGACGACTCGAAGACTGTGCTAGAAACCCCATTTCAGGCCTTCCTAGAGGCTGACGACGTGTCGTTGACGTGGGCGTCATTGACGGCCGCACAGCGTCTGGTCCGTGGGTTCTGGACTGACGACAGCGGGTATGTGCTGACGGCGGACTTGTCCACCCTCCGCAGGAGCATGTACTACTGATGCCACTCTTGAGTTGGACCGACACGGACAGGCTGACAGACTCTGCCTACAAGGACAAGGAGTACATTCGGCTATCTGACTATACGCAAATTCTCGACGCTCTCAAGGCGATCGACGACTGGTGGAACGAGAACCACAACGCGACCACTGGCATCCACTCGTCCACGTATGGCGTCCTCGCCTGGACGGGTTATGACGACTCCGGGACGGCTCCATCGCAGACCGTTTCCCACCTCACTCAGACTGATCTAGGATACATCCATTTTGAAGCGATGGGCACGTGGCCAACGAATCGGCATCGGGCATATAGCGGGCTCTGGCGCGGGCTCACGGGATCTGGGATAGTCGAGATGCTGCCGGTCTGGATTGGTGCCGATCTGGGAACGGCCCTGGCAGGATCAGTCCCCGTGATTGGTACTCGCAGGCTGACGGCCGGGTCTGGTGCTATGACGATCTACGAGTATCGGCTACCCGTTCATTCTCCGGAATGCGTAGGCCCAGCGCACTCCGACTACATCACGGCCGGGACTTCGCTATCCAGTCCGTCGGACGTGAACGTAGAGCGCCGGACACGGGGCCGGTTTACGAGCCAAGACACTCTGGTCCACACCTACAAGGATGCCGTCTCCAAGAGCCTCTACCGCCAGTGCTGGCGGCTGGCGAAGAGTCTCTGGGACGCTATCAAGTACGAGCATTCGGCTGCGGCTATCTCATTCCGGCCATCTCCAGCAAGGCTCTACGGGAGAGCGTCAATTCCGGTGCACAACCCGTGTACGTCGGAATCCTTCTCAGCGTCGCGGCAACTTTTGATCGGGGCACACGGGGGCGTCCATCAGTATGTGATGCCGTGGCTCAGGCTGGTCAAAACCGGCACCGTGACGCAAGAGTTTGGATGGGCAATGCTGCCCGCGTTCGACGACACCAACGCTTACATCGATGTTCAGCCTCTTGGCCAGTCGGTGAATGACCAGCTCATTTTCCAGGTCACGGCCCACGCGTCGATGCAGCCGGCCACTCTGCCATCAGTAGGAGCGCTTCCGGCCCTTGATCTCACTGCGAACGCAGTTCAAGGCAGCTCCATCACCCTCGCCCACTGGAAGCAGTTACATGACGGGCTTCGTCGATACAAACTGCTCTATGAGGTAGAGCACAACTTCGCGACGGGCGGGCATCGGTTCCCGTTCAGCCGGATGAGCGGAGCGACTCAGGTCTACGACGGTGCAGTGACAGCACCATCGGCAATCGGAAACGTGGCGTACACGTCGACAAGTGCTCTTGGCGGTACAAACCCGACAAGTTCGTACACTGACATCACGCAAGTGGCGATCGACGCCAGCCCGCCGGCAGGCGGAGGGATCTACCTGCCATCACTGGTCGGGTCGGCTGGATCTGGGATCTGTACTGTGTCGATCGCGGTCGGACCGGCGACGACGTACGCCATCATCAGGAGGAAGACCGCAGGAACCACGAACGCGTTCAATCTGCGAGTCTGGAGAATTGCACCATGAGAATTCTCGCGTTACTGCTTCTTATGGCGTCGACGGCTCTAGCCGCGTCCCCGACCCAGCCAGTAGTGCGGTTCCCTGGTGACGCCACCAAGGCCTTGTTCGGCAACAACACGTGGCGGATTCCGACTGCCAGCGTTACTACATCCATTTACGCTGGATCTGGCGTTAGCCTCGAGGGGGGGCCAACGGGTAACGTCACGGTGAGCGCGACTGGTACTGTTGTCGGTGCCACAGCCCCGCTCACGATTTCGTCCAGCAACGTCTCACTCACGTACGATCCGGCGACCATATCAGTCACCAGCACGAAACTCTCATTGTCGCAAATTGTCACCGGCGCGTCACAAGGGAGTGCATCGTCGATCCCGATCCTCACGATCGACAACTACGGACGGGTTACGGCGCTTTCCGCGGCCACGATCAGTACCACCGACTCATTGGCCACGACGACGTATGCTGGCATTACACGGCTGTCGTGGCCCCCGGACAACCCGATTACTCCGGTCGCAGTCTCTGACAACGACCCCAGACTACCACGATATATCGCAGCCACGGCAACGGCTAACAACCAAGTGTTTAGCTATACAGGAGCCGATCAGTCGTGGGTGGTACCATCCGGCGTATACACCATCACGGTGAAGGCGTGGGGCGCGGGTGGCGCGGGTGGCACGGCTGGGACCGGAGGCGGTGGCGGCTACTCATCTGACATCCTTACGGTGACTCCTGGGACCACGGTGACAGTCAAGGTGGGCCGGGGCGGGCAGATCAATTCTGGCGACGGGGCTCTGTACGGCGAGGGCGGCTACTCTGTGCAGGCCGGCGGTGGTGGCGGGTACGCAATGGTCACCAACGGTACGTGGGAGGTGTACGCCGGTGGAGGCGGAGGCGGAGGCGGGAACTGGGGGTATGGCGCAACGGCCGGCGGGGCTGGTGGTGGATCGTCAGGTGTAGCCGGTGGCAGCACTCCAGGTGGCGGGCCGGGCACGCAATCAGCGGTTGGGGCCGGTGGCGGCGGACAGTCGCCAGGAAACCCAGGAGTAGCCCACCACGGTGGAAATTGGTCAGTATTTGGGAACGGTGTGGGCGCGGGCGGTGGCGGTTATTACGGCGGTGGCACCGGTGGTATAAATGACGGCGTCCGGGGCGGGGGTGGCGGCGGATCCGGGCATATCATCACGGCGTTCGGTACGACCACGGCCGGAAGTGGCGTAACGCCCGGCAATGCGACTGATCCCGATCGAGCAGGGATGGGTGATGGTGGCGGAACCGATACTGTTGGAGATCACGGACTAGTCAAGATTTCGTGGGCTGCATCATACTCGCTGTCCTTCCCGTCGATCATCTTCTTGGGTCCGACGGCGCCGACAACTAATGGACAGATCAGTTTTGACGGATCCGCGCTGAGGGGATACGACGCCGGAAGCACATTCCCACTACGTACCACGGTGACGCTCACGCCAAGCGGGGGGACATACGTCAATGGCGTGCAGACGGCTCAGACGGGGGCTTCTTTCAATGTGTCCAGTTCTACGGCAAACGATACTGACAACGTCACAGTGGCCACCAACACAAGTACAGAATCGATCAGCACTACGGAATGGACGGATCTTGGCTCGTTGTCGGTAACGATCACTCCGTCGTCAGCCAACAACAAGATATTGGTGCATGCCACGATTTGCGCCTCAACGTATACAACGCACGTGCGATTCAGGCTCCTTCGGGGTGCGACTCCAATCGGAGTTGGCGATGCGGCAGGTAGTCGTACACAGGTGTCGGCAGCCATGTCTGACATGCCCTCAACACAAATGACCACAATATCTCTTTGCTGGCTTGATTCCCCAGCGACCACCAGCGCAACAACATATAAGATTCAAGGATGGGGTGTCTCGGGGGTTACGTGGTTGAACCGGTCGTCAGATGACGCCGATTCCGCCGCCTCTCCCCGTGGAGCGTCTACCATCGTCGCGCAAGAGATGCGACAGTGACTCATAGACGAGAGAAGTGCTACACTTGGCCGACGGTCGGCGGATATAGGAGGGCTCATGTCACGCATCATCATTCTGACGGTACTCCTCCTGGCGATGGCCGGGATTGGGCGAGCTGACGAGCAGGAAGGCCAGAAGGGTCGGCCAGTGCTGTTCACTCAGAAGACCCTGGCATCTGCCGTCACGGTCGCCATCGGCGCGACGTGGACAAGTGCAACCTTTGACATCAGGTACTCGGAGTACCAGTCGATCTACTGGTCTGCGACAGGATCTGGATCGGCTGCAGCTGGCACCCTCGCAGTGCAATGTTCGATCGACGGCACCAACTTCGCGGATCCTGCAACGCCGACGATCGCGACCATATCGGCTGACGGCGCAGGGATCCGAGCTCTCACCATCCCGATCTCGCGATACGTACGATTCACTTACGCGAACACTTCGGGAGTCGCAACGACCTGGACCGCCATCGGGGGGTGCCAGTGATGTGGCGTGTAGTCGCGCTCGTCCTGACCCTGACGTCCGCTGGTATCGCGTGGGAAGGCGGCTCACAGACTCCGCTGACAGACGCCGCAGTCAACATCGGGTCTCTTCGCACCCTGGGAACGGGGGCTCTGCAAGCTGCACCAGGGAATGACTCGAGGCTATCAGACTCCAGAGCGCCGACGGCCCACGCACAGAGTCACAGACCGGCCCAATCAGACACGCTTTCTGACACGTACACCGTCACCACCAGATCGGTACTAGCCGGGTACGGCCTGACTGGTGGTGGCGATTTCAGTACAAATCGGACCCTCTACGTGGATTCGAGCGTGCTGACCCCGACGTGGGGCAACGTCCAGGGAAAGCCGTCTACCTTCGCACCCATCATCGGGAGCGGAGCGGGAGATGCGGTTGCGGGGAACGACTCGCGACTCACCGATTCCAGGGCCCCAACAGCGCACGCCCCCAGTCACCATCCGGCTGGATCCGACCCATTGGATGCGACGTACACCGTCACTACCCGATCGGTACTGGCTGGTTACGGGTTGACGGGTGGGGGGGACTTCAGCACGAATCGAACCCTTTACGTCGACTCAAGCGTACTAACACCGACGTGGGCAAATCTTCAGTCCAAGCTGGCCACCGCGCCGATCACGCACGACGTGACCTACGGGACATCCCTGTCTTACGACGTGGGTGGGTTCGCGGTCGACACCGGGAAGATCACGCTCACGGCCAACGTCGTCCGGACTAACGTGGTCCAGACGATGACGAACAAGACGCTGAACGACACGTCTAACCACGTCGACGCTGACGCCATTCACCGAAAGGTGCGGAACCAGACCGGGTCCACCCTGACAAAAGGGCAAATTGTCTACGTCAACGGGTGGGACGTCGGTGGGTCGTGCGTGACGGTTGCGCTGGCCCGGTCAGACTCCGCGTCGACGATGCCGGGGTGTGGACTCGTCGAGGCTGACATCATCAACACCGCGTACGGCGAAGTCCGGATGAACGGCATCCTGATCGGGCTCGATACGAGCGAGTTCTCTGCGGCCCAGACCCTTTACATCAGTTCTGTATCGGCTGGGGTCCTGACCGGAACACGACCGACAGGAGTGGCGATCGTCCAGAACATTGCCAGGGTCGGGAGATCGCACGCGAGCCAGGGGACGGTCAACATCCTGCCGAACGGGCCGCACATCGCCCCCAACTTCACCGCCGGCAACCTGTTTTGGTTCTCAGGTACGGACGGAACCCTGACAGAAGCTGCCATCACAGCCACTGGCCGGTCTATCATCGACGACGCGAGTGTGAGTGCTGTTCGCAGTACTCTGGAGTTTCCTGCCGGACTGATTACCACGGGAAACCCTGCGACATTCCTCAACGGGGCTCTTCTCCTGACCACGCCAGGGGTCACGCTCACCGGCGATGTGACTGGGTCCGGCAGCACGTTCGCGACCACAATCGCGAATGATGCAGTCACCTACGCCAAGATGCAGAACGTCAGCGCTGCCGACAAAGTCTTGGGCTCGACGACTGGCGCCGGAGACGTCGAAGAGATCGCGTGTACAGCAGCCGGTCGCACGTTAATCGCGGGGACTGATGCCGCAGCACAAAAGACCACCCTCTCGCTCAATCTCGTCGAGAACACGGCCCTTTCAACCTGGGCGGGCACCGCGAACGTCATCACCCTTGGCACGGTCACAACGGGCACCTGGAGTGCCACCACGATCTCCCTGGCGAAGGGCGGTACCGGCGCCACGACGATGGGGACCGCCCAGTACAACCTGGGTGTGGGCAATCCGACGGCATCGGGGGATTTGCTGGTCGGGATGGCCGACGGCCGGTGGTACCGGCTGGCAAACGGAACGACCGGCCAGGTGCTGACTGCGACTACGGCGAGCACGCCTACATGGGCTGCCGCAGCTGCAAGCGTTCCCACAACGGGCGCCTTCCAAAATCTCATCGTCTACAGCAATGACACCGCCACGGTCACAGTGACGGCCGACGGAATCACACTGAACAGCACAACGAGCACGACCCCGATGTGGGCCGCGACCGTGAACGTCAGTGCGTCTCCTGCTGTCACCGGAGTAGGAGGACTGGATACTGGGGCGGAAGCCTCTAGCACGTTGTACTCCGTGTGGCTCGTGGGGAAGGCTAACGCGGGCGCCGCACCGACCATTGCGTGTCTGCTCTCGATCCAAACGACTACCCCTGCGATGCCCACAGGGTACACCCATTACAGGCTGGTCGGATGGCTCAGGAACGACGGCTCCGCGAATATCATCCGGTTTCGACAGCAGAATCGATGGATGCGATATCTGATCTCAACGACGGCCATCCTGAGCGCTGGTGTGGCGACATCATTCACGAACGTCGACATCACTGCCTGGATGCCTCCGGGGACTACTCGCGCGATGATGGTGTTTGATTGCGTCTCCACAGGTGCGAGTCGTACACTATGGATCCGCCCTGGCGGGGATGCTGGCTTTCCGACGAGTGGCCTGGATTATGTTGTAACATCAACGGCCGTTCAGCAATCTACAGAGGATCAGGTGCTGGTGAGCGCGGGAAGAACCTTCGACTATAAGGTCAGCGCCGGGGCGCTGAGCGTCTACATCTACATGTACGGGTACCACCTCGATGGGCTGTAGGAGGCCACCATGCGACGCATCATCCCACTCTTTGCAAACGAGCGACTCGCCTGGCTTGTCCCTTTTCTGGGCCTACTGCTCGTTTCCTGCTGCTACTCCAACCCCCGGCACCTCGCGATCCGGATAGACGCATCGGGCACCATCACGGGCTACCACTCTACGAGCGACCCCACGCCGCCCGCTGGGATGCAGCTCGTTCCGTGGGTCGACATTTCGCGCCCGGATCTGGTGCCGCGAGCCAAGAAGCACCGTGGCGTCCACCACTACCGGCTCGTCGAAGGCGTGATCCAACGCCGTCCCGATTCGGATGTGGATGCGGACGACCTTGCGGAGCGCGTGAAGGATGCCAAGCGTGAACTGCTGGAGCTGAAGCGCCAGCGGCGTGATCTCGCGGAAGACGTGAAGGCGGGAGATGCGGACCAGATGGACCTCGACGCTCTCGACGCCACGATCGCGGCCAAACGGGCCGAAATCCAGGGAATGAGGTAGGCGGTGGAAAAACTAGGCACCGTGCTCGTCGTGGACGGGGACAACGAGAGCCGCTCACGCATCACGCACGCGCTAGCGGAACGCGGTTTCCTGGTCGAGTCATTCGACACAGGGGTTGCTGCTCTGGAGCGGATGGCCACGTCGTCGAACGGCACGAGCGTAGGTATCGTCGTCACCGATCTCACGCTCCCGGACATGGGCGGCCGAGCGCTGTGTCGGAAAATCGGTGAGAGTCACAGACACGTCAGCGCGGTGTACTTGACGAGCACTGTTCCGTCGCCGGTTGTCGAGGGGTCGCGAGTCTTCTCGAAGTCGCTTCCCGACCCTGAACGGTTCTGCGACTTCGTGTGGTCGCTGCTGAAGACCTCCGTGTTCGTCGCGTCCGTCGCCGAACTGCGGGCCGGGCAGCTTGCACAGGCGGAATCGTCTCGATCGTGCCGGCTGAACGTCGACGAGCGGTTCGCGGCGCTTCGCACTCCCGGACTGTCGGCAGTGGCACAGCAGGACTGGGAACAGGCTCCCCGCGCTGTCCGATGGGGGATGACCGCGATGGCCACCGCGATCGGGTCTCTCGTTGTCGCGCTGGGTGGTATGGGATGGTGGGTCCTGTCGGATGTGAGGCAAAAGGCCCACGCCGTGACGCCTGTCCAGGAGCAAGTCCGGACGGAGATCGTGCCAGCTATCCGCGACCTGCGAGCCGGCCAACTGCGGATGGAGGTGTCGGTCGCGGAGATCCTGCGACGGACACCTCCATCGCCGACGATCCAGAGAGGAAGGGTGCCGTGACCGACTCTTGGTTCTACGCGCTTATGACCGCGATGGTCGCGATCCTGTGTGTCTACTGGTCGCGGCTGGACGGGCCCAAGAAATGAAACTCAACATTCTCAAGGTGCTACGTGGGGCGGCGACCGTGGCCAGTTTCACGGGCGGGTCGCCACTTGGTGCGGTCCTCGGTGTCGTGAACGCGCTGACCAGCGAGAAGGTCACTCAGGTCGACAAGTATGCCTCTCCGATCGACGAAACGGTGGTCTCGGCTCTCCACATCGCGACCCAAGCCGCGCAGGCCGGACACCAGGATCCGCTGTCGCTGGTGATGACGGCGGTGGACCTCGTCCACGCGGCGCCAGTCCCGGTCGAAGTGAGATCGGTGTCCGATCCGACCGATCCGGAGCGGGTGAAGGTGCTCGCCGACCGCCAGCGTCTGGCCGACGGGATGACCCGGATCCAAGCGCTCATCGCCAAGATGAAGGCGAGGAAGTAGACATGGCCCTCCACCCCGACGAGATGAAGATCCGGTTCACCTACCACGCCCCGCAGCCCGGCCAGCAGGCCAAGTACACGGCGATCCGCGACAAGGCTCGTGAGCTGGCCGAACTCATCAGCGCCTCGTGTCCGACGAGTCGCGAGGAGTTGCTGGCGATCACCGCTTTGGAAGAGTGCGTGATGTGGGCGAACGCAGCCATCGCCCGCAGGTCGCCGAAGTACGTCGCATTCCCGACCGATCCCCCGTACGGTCCCGGGTGCACACTGGCGGACCATGAGGACCCGCCCGGCGGCGACATCCACCCGCACTGGCATTGCACCGCGTTCGAGTCCGGTGGTTGCATAGCACTCCATCCGACGGAGGAGCATGCTCAGTCGTGTCTGAAGAGGGGGCGACAGTCGTGAGCACCGGCGAGAACGAGTGTGGCCCTCTCGACGATCTGCGTGAGGGCAGCTTGCTCCAGTGCGCGATGTTCCACGTCTCCTCGCACTCGCCCATCGAAGCTGAAGAGTCGAGCGTGCTCAGGTTCGACGCGTTTCGTCTCGCGTCGTCGAGCTGGGTCGAGAAGAAACATGAGCCACCGGAGGTTGTCTACGAGGCGACCTACCTCGTCCTATGCGTGCAGTACCAGGGCACGACCGGATGGGGCGTTGTCCGTGACATTCGCGCTGCCACTCTCATCTCGATGCGCAGGACTGGCCCCTTACGGGCGGATGGAGGGCTTGGCCCCGGGTTCTCCGATGAGGTTCTGAGCGTGCGATCCGTCGACCCCGTCCAGTTCAACAACGGAGACCCGGCATGAAGATCAGCAAGGTGCTCGGCGAGGCGATCACGGACCTGGAATCGTCTCTCGCAAGCGCGCGTGAGGCGGCTTCGGTGATGACATCGGCCCTTGAGTCGGGCCTGGCCCGGCTCCGCGAAGCGAAGGTGCACTATGATCGGGCGATGACGGAGCTCACGTGCGACACGCCGATCGCGCCCGTGCAGCCGACCCCACAGACCCCGCCGATCGTCACCCCACCCCCAGCTCCGGAGCCCGTGGCGCCTGCCCCGGTCCAGCCGGCCCCAGTGGTCCCATCGAAGCCACCGACGCCTATCGCCGGTCCAGTACCGGTCGGGAGCGACCGCGTAATACCCGACGGGGTGTGGGCCGCTGTCGACCTGTATGCGCCTCAAGAGCAAGTCAACCCCGACGTACTGCTCGCGATTGAGGTGTGGGAAACCGGATGGTTCACGTCCGACGCGTGGAAGGACCGCCGCAACCCCGGAGGGATGAAGAACCCGCCCGCGTCTTTCGCGACTCACGGACTGGTCACCGATCGCGACCCGGAGCACCCCACGTACATGAGATTCTCCTCCTGGAGCGAGGGGATCCGGGGCCACGCGGTGTTCCTGGGCAAGGGGCCGCGGTACGCCGGCATCCACCAGACGACCGACCCGGATCGCCAGATCGAGGCGATCGGCGCGGCCGGCTACGCGGAGGGATCCGATTCCTGGCTCGTCGGGGTGAAGGCGAAGTACCGGCAGGTAGTCGCTCTCCGCGCGAAGCGGGCCGGCACTCGACCAGTGACGACCCCAGCCCCGACCGACATCGATGCGGCGATTCTGGTCTCGGCGAAGAAGGCGCAGGACTTAGGGGCTGGTTTCCCGTACGAGCCGGAAACGGAAGACGGAAACCTCGGGTGCGCCAATGTGGTCTCGTGGATTCTCCGGGACGCAGGGGTCCTCGACCGGATGATCCTCAACGTGGACGGCGTCGTCGACGCGCTCCTCGCGCTCGGCTGGAGGACCGTCGCAGAGGGTGGCCCGTACCAGGACGGCGACGTGATCGCTTGGAAGGCTACGCCCACGTCGAATGGCCACCAGCATATCGGGATCCTCGATGAGGAGGGTCATCGAGTCTGGGCGTACAACAACTCATCGGAGGACCGCCAAGTCGTCTACGAGTCTTTCTCTCAGGGCGGCCGGCCGATCCGGTGCATTTTGCGGCATCCGTAGGAGGGGTCATGGATACGAAGGGTGGATTTGCGGGCCTGATCGCGAGCCGGAAGGTGTTGGCTACCTCGATCACGTCGTTCGTTGCGGTCGTGATCCAGATCCTGGGATTCTGGGCCCAGATGAAGGGGTGGTCTCCCCAGGAACTCGACCGATGGGTGTTCGTGACGAACGTGTCATCCTTCGCGGTGTTCGTGGCCGGGATGTTCGTAGCCTGGCTCTGGCACCGTGAGTCGTTCGCCCGGGACTTTGGAGTCACCGATATCACGCCGGAAGAGCTCGCGATGCGCGGGAAGGTATTGGAGGAGCTTGCAAAGAGGCTCTCTCCCGAGACGATGCAACTCCTGGCCCTCGCGCCGAAGGCCGCTACGCCGCAAGTGGACTGATGGTACTACCGCTCGACGACTCGATCCTAGCGGCGCACGAAACGGCATTGCGCCACGCAGCAGTCACGGCACTCCGCGAGTGGCTCGCGGACCACGTGAGGACCGGCGTCAGTCTCTACGGCCGTCCGCAGGTCGTTCCGGTCGACGCGGTCGGGCAGCAGATCGCGCGGGCTCTGATCGTGCTGGGTGAGCCTCTCCACGACCTGAAAGGAAGTCCATCGTGATCCGATGTATGGTGCTGGCGCTGGCCGTGTCGGCGGCGGTCGCCCAGCCGGCGGTGCCGGTTCCGGTGATCGAGTCGCGGTTCTCGCCGGGCGGCGGGTGTGAGCGCGAGGTGGCCCAGCAGATCGACCGGGCGAGGACCACTCTGGACATCGCGATTTACTGTCTGAACGAGCCGACCATCACCCGGGCGATCCTCGCCGCGCACAAGAGGGGCGTCCGCGTTCGGGTCGTGGCAGACACGACCGAAGCTGCTATCAAATCGGCGACGATCGGAGAGTTGGAGCGGGCAAAGGTCCCCGTTCACCGACAGAGGGGGACGGGTAATGGCGTGATGCACTTGAAGGTCTGGATCATCGACCGCAAGGTTGGACTCGCCGGGTCGTTCAACGGAACGGTTCCTGCAACGTGCCGCAATGACGAAGTCTTGATGACGATCAGGGACCACGACACGATCGAGAAGCTCGCCGGCAAGTTCGAGCAGCTCTGGCGGAGGCAGCCCTGATGGTCGTCATCATCCCCGACGAGCCTCCGACAGGGGCGTGGAAGACCCAGAAGGTCGAGGACATCCCCGACGCGATGGAGCCGTCCACGATCTACGTCGTGGGATCTCCGCCGTGGGCCGTGGTCTTCCTCTGCCCGTGCGGATGCCAAGGGCGGGTCAACCTCAGTCTCCTGGGGTCGCATCCTCGGTGGACGCTGGAGGAGCACGAGGATGGGACGATCACGATGAGTCCGTCCATCAACTGGACGACGGGCTGCAAGAGCCACTTCTGGCTCCGGCGTAGCCGAATCGAGGCGTGCTGATGGACGGCCGGATGGAGAGCCACGAGCCGGAGCCCGCCGGCTGCACGTGCGCGGGCGACCTCATCTGCTGGCCGTGCTGGCTCAAGATCCGCCCTAGGGAATGCGAGTACCCTCCGGGGAGCCGGTCGACGTGCGGCTACTGTCGGGAGTACCTGCCGCCCCCCGGGAAGACCACCACGTGACCCTCACCCTCCTCGATTGGCTCTCTCTCATCCTGTGCGGAGCAATCGCCGTCATGGTGGTCATCGGCAAGCTCGGCCTACGAGCCTATGCTATCATGAGGTCAATCCGCCCTCCCTCCGATCAAGGCAGCCGTCAGGAGTAAGACCAGCCCTCGTGGTGGACGATTGCGTCGGCCAGCCCGGCCGACGGGAGACACGGAGGTGGACGGTCGAGCCGTCGGGGCCCCCGGGGTGACCTGGGGGCTTTCTCTTTCGACTTGAGTGGCCCCTCCGTACCCAGTCCATCACGCGGCCCGCTCCCGCCGGTCCCGCTGATATCTGGCAGCCCTCCGGCATTTTTCGCGACAGTAGACTTTAGGTCGGCCGCAGACCGGCCTACTGAACGTTGCCCCACACCAATCGCACGATGTCTCTTGCGGCGCGGCTGGGAGTGGCTCTTTCGCTGACGGTGTTTCTTTCCGCCGATCGCTCTGACCACGAGCAAAACAATGAGCTCGCCGCCACCTCGTGCGGCACCCCGGCCTCGCCCATCGGCGGTACCGTCGAGTACACGTAAGCAGCTGCCCACACCCGCAATCGCAGACGATCCGCATCGGTGATAGATCCGACTCAGGTCGCGCTCCGTGCAAGAAAAAATTCTTTTGACACGTCCCATGGCAGAACTTCTTGAACCATCGTGCCGTCGGGGGAAACTCCGCGTCGCACCAGAGGCACCGCCCGGTTCCCGGCTCCAGATTGCGGCCCGCGCGCTTCGGGCTGACGACCCGGCGCGCAGCCTCTTCCCGTTGCACGCGACACCAGGGGCATTCCGAGACTGCGTCGGAGTTGAAGGTGCGAGAGCAGGTCGGGCAGGTGGTCACGGCTTCACCAACTCCCCGTCGATCTCGACCAGCTTGCCCACGTCCCCCACGTACAGAGCATCCGCGCACTGGTGACACAGACTGGCGCCTGGGCACTCTCTCCACGCGATCTCCTCGATCTGTTCGGAAGATGCGTCGGATGGAGCCTCAAACTCCCAGTAGACGGTACAGTCTACGAGGGCCAGGGCGTTGTGTTTGACGGGCGGTATCTTCACGGCTTCCTCCCCAAATACGCCTCCGCGATCGCCCTCGCCCTCTCGTCGAACGGCAAGGTGCACGTCCGATCCCAGTCGATCAGGAGCGAGGCCACCCGCTCCACCCAAGCCTCGTCGATGGCGCGACGGTTCCAGAGCTCGACCGACACTGCCTCCCTCGCAGCCGGGCAGCCGCTCTCGTCAGTGCAGCACGTGACGGAGTGGACAGGTGCGTACGCGGGCTTGCTACAGAAGGGGCATGGCTTCAGCTCGTCACTCATCGTCATTACCCACCCGGGGCAAACACTCGTGCCCAGGTCCCTCGCACGTGCACCGGCGGCACAGTTCGCTTGCCAGCCATTCCGCGAGCGGCCTTGCCATCCCGCTGGCGTAGATGGGCGCCCCGTCGCCCGTTTCTGGTCCAGCCACCATCCACGAGTAGTCGTCGTCGAGAAAGCCCACAGATCGGAAAAGACCTCCCGGGTGTTCCTCGAACTCAAAGGTATCGCACGAACAAGACCCCCACCGGCAGCCTCCGGCGTGACCCTCCCGCAGATGCCCACACTTACAGCGATCACTCATCCCGCACCATCCTTTCGAGCACCTCGTGCGCCGCACGCAGGTTGCAGCGCGTTTTCTCTGCGCTGTAGGGATGTGATGTCTCCAGCAACAGGGTAGTGCTGGCCGTCCGGATCGCCGCCCGCTCCTCCTCCGTCAGCCGTGGCCGCTGCGGCTGACCGGCCGGCCCCAAGGCGCGACGCCACATCTCCAGCGCATGGTGGGGAGACGTCTTCGAAATGCACGTACCGCATTTGCACTCACACCACACGACGCCCTCCGGTTCCTTCCCCTGGTGAGCCATATGCCCTTCCGCGCACACGAGCGGCTCCTCGACAGACGCAGGCAGGAGAGACTGCATCACGTTCCACGAGGTCACTGCCCCCTCGCGGGACAGGTATTGCGTCCCGTGGGCCGCGCAATGCTGGCACCGTACCGTCCACGTGCACCGGGACGGACCACCAACGTCGACGAGAGCCGCGTGGCCACACGCCCGGCACGCGACCGCGAACAGAACGCCATCACTCACGGCCGCCCCCCCCCATCCAACCAGGCTCACCAGGAACAGGCTTGTCCCTGTCGTCGCGCATCATCGATCCTCCTTCGAGCACCGTTCCAGCGCGATGCGAACCGTCGACCCGGTCCCGCTCGTCCGGGCTCCGTCGGCCCACGCGCTCACCGTGACGAAAGTGTCCCCATCCTCCATCAGCGACAGCCTCACGGTGCCACGCCGCATCAGGACTCGCAGGGCCGCCACAACGCGCAGCGCCTCGGCGCACCGGGCCTCGTGTCTCTGGCCGGGGGTCATCACTCCATCCACGACACGCACCCCTTCGTCTCGCACCGACCCCAGACGTGACCGTTCGACGCGGCCTGCGAGAGGTGCAGGCGCCCCCGGCACGCGGGACACTCGACCACCTCCATCTTTCCGCGCGGAGGCTTCTCGCGCCAGGCGATCACGACCGGCCCTACCACCTCCATCCGGCGCGTTGACGCCTCGATCTTGTCGGCCCGCGCCTCGCCCTGCTCGCGGGTCCTGTGGACCCACATGGGACAGTGGTCGGTGGGGTTCGGGAGGGTGTGGCCCCGGACGCACGGCCCCATCTTGACACCGTCGATAACGACCACCCGAGTCACCTTCAGGTCCATCCCGGCGGCGCACACCATGTCGGCCCCGCGACCGTGACCGTAGTGCTGGCAGTAGTCCATCTCGTGGGCGATGATGCCCTCTCGCTCCGTTGTCTTCACGCCTTCCTCCTTGTCATGATGCGTCTTCCCATCGAGGACTCCCGGATGAGCACGACATCTTCCCCTTCCTCCAGCTCGATACACGGCCGAGAAAGCGCACCAAGGATCTCGTCGGCGTCTGGACGAACTCCCGTGCTCCCACGCTCGTCAGAAACCCAAGCCCAGCCATGTACTCTTCGCAGCGCCTCTTCGCGAGTCATCGCGGCACCCCGATCTTGTCGAGGACCGACCGCGCCTTACAACTCCGACATACACAGTCGAGGCCACGATGCAGTAGCTCGATCCGGTGTTTCTGGGCCTCGCCGCATTCCGTAAAGCGCATCAGTTCATCCAGCAGATCCGCGTAGCCTCGCGTGAGCCTATCGCTCTCTCTGCGCATCTCCGGAAGCTCTTCGTCCGCACGGGCAATCGTCTCCATTGCGGCCTCCAACTCGATCTTGAGCCTCTCAATTTCACCTTGCGCCGCCACAAGCAGCTCGTCGCGGTCGCGGACCTGATCCATGAGCCTCTCCACATCTGCATCCATGATCATTCACTCCACCCCATCCATTCGACCCAAGCGGCGAAGACGAGCGCGGGCAGCAGTAGCGCGAGGATGACGATAGAGAGTATCTTGTATCTCACTTCCGCCCCCCGTACAGCCAAAAGAAGATGGCGACTACCGCCAAGGCCAGGACGAACCAGGCGCCAACGGTCAGCAGTAGGACGCGCGTTGCCTCAGTCACGCCGCCCCTTCCTCTCTGCCAGCACGTCCGTGACGATCGTTGCCGCCGCGAACAGGACCGCCAGCGCGGGGAGCGTGAGCAGCCCGGCGAGGTAGGACAGAAGCACGAGAATGAGTGTGGTCATCGGGGTGGCCACTTTCAGTTTGCGGATCTTGGTGACGGCCGGATTGCTCTTCATCTGTCGCCCCACCCAGTCCATCATCGAGGCGCCCGCGATGAGCGCCCACAAGATGATGCAGGCCCACGGGAGGAGGTCGCGAACAAGATCGACAGAGAGCACTACCTTTTCCTCCCTTCGCTGAGCCCGCACAACTCACAGTGGCGATAGGCCAGCGTAGACCGCTCCGTCAACGCGAGTTCTGGGAGAATACCGGCGACCCACCGGTGCCCGAAGAGCCTGCACGCATCGCCTCGTCGGACTAGCACGCGGGTCAGTTCGTCGATCTGGTCTGAAGTCATACAGTGAATCGCGACAGCAACCGGGAGCGACGGGAACGGGCGGGTCGGGGTGATGGACTCGGTCCCCGTCTCCATCTGGACAATCATGTTGGGGGAGATCTGCTTCAAGCCGGTCTGTGCATCCGCTGTGGACACGCTGGCGGCGAGAGTGAACGCGATCGCGATCGTCCTCATCGCGCCTCACCCGGCCGGCGCGTGTCGTCGCAAAACACGGAGAGTGCTGTTCTGGCCGTCTCGGTGTGGAAGGACGGTGTAGCGCTCGACGTGCACAACATCACCAGTCCCGGAGTCGTGACCGTCGTCATGCCCAGTCGTGGCCGCCGCTCCAGCGCATCCAGCCGCCGGTTGATCTCGCACCAATCGCGATCGGCTTGGGCCTGGATCGAAGGTCGAGCCTCCAACACTGCCAGCCGGCGCAGGGCCCGGTGCTGGTGGACATCGTCGCTGTACGCAAGGATGAACGCGGAGATGGTGGCGACTCCGAACGCCAGCACCGCGATCAGCATTGCGAACGTTGTTCTGTTCCTCATCTCCATCAGCACCGGGTCCTTCATCCAGTCCATTGAGTCAGTCCTCCTCATTCTCATTGAGCACCGACCTGATCCATACAATTTGGGTGCCGCACGAGCACGTCACGCCCGGAACCCCGGTCTCTTGATCCATCCGCACAAGCACCCGTTCCCTGCATCGCGGACACTCGTCTTCCCAGAGCACGGCACCCAAAACGGACACCGCGATCGTCGCCATCGATTGTCAACTCCCTCCAGCAGCACCATCCTACGTATCCCCAGAGCACCGCACACAGGATCCCGAGACGCCACGTGATGCGGCGCCAGTCGGCGGGGGTCACGGTAGCACCTTCCGGCAGTAGGGGCATGCCACTTGCGATCCGACCCGCACGTCCATCAGAAGCCAGTGGTGACACGCGAGCAGAGCACAGGCGCCACCGGCAGCCGTACGGGCTTCGGCCTCGACTCTTCTCTTGAAGTGCTTGGGCTTCGGCGGGAATCGCCCCGCCCACCCGCAATGGTTGCATGCAGCGTGACGACAGGGCTTCTCCTGGGACTCGCCGTGGTCGTGCGGCTGCTCATCTTCGCACTCACAGAGAAACCCCATACAGCCCGACATGTTTCGGATGCACGGACCCGTTCCGCAACCCTTCTCCGGGGTCGCCCCGCATTTGGGGCAGGCCCATTTGATCTTGGTCGTCATGCCACCGGCACCTCGTAGTATCCGAGTACCCCTTTCCTCCTCCGCCGGACCATCATCGTGCCGGTGAGTCTCGCCCCATCCCGGAACAACACGGACTCCCCGCGTGCTAGCGCCGCATCAGCCGCTTCGCATTCCAGCTCATTCGGGACGATCCCCCTCCCCTCGTGGAGCTCCATGAGGATACCTTCAGTCCATGCCGCGAATTCGCGGCGATCCACTGTGACGGACGTTTGAGCGATGATGGGCTTCTTACGTTTGGCCACCAGGATCCTCCTCAATGGTTGCCACGACGTCCGATCAAGACGCCACGAACAGGCCTATGGTAGCCAGGATGGGGACACGGGATGGTGCTTGACCCGCGCCAGACCAAGACGTCGGATCCGAACCTCATGACTCACCCCTCTCGACCGCTCTCCACTCCCCGCCGTGCGACCACCGCACGATGGATCGGTGGGTGTCGGCCAACTCCTCGTCGATGTCGCTCTCGACGTAGTCCAGCGTTTCCTGATGGAAGATCTCCTGCCGCCCGTCATCGGAGACGCGCTCCCAGAGAGAACGACACGCGAGGTGCATGTAGTCAGAGGTGACGTACTCTCTCGTCCCGTAGGCTCGCACAGCTGCGTAGTGCCCTGGCGGAATCAAGAGAGCGCAGACCTCGCACTGGTGAGGCTTCCGCACCCGAACTGTTCGACTGGCTTCCCAGTCGCAGTATTCGCCGTCGTAGGTGCCGCCCTCGACGGTGAGCGACGCATCACACATGGTCGTCACCCCTTAGCCACTTCACAGGGTCCTCCTCCTCGACTCCTGACGCGCCTCTTGGCTCGTCTCCACCTGGCCCTCAACTCGTCCTGAGACTGACGGAACAGCTCCTTGCAGCCAGGGCATGAGATGTCGCCTGGCTGCGTTGCGCTCGACCCCTGAGCCCCGCACAGGTTAGGTTGGCCCCCGTAGGCCCAGTGTGGTCCAGCCACGCACACGATGGTGTCCTGTCCGATACGGTGACATGTCATGGCTTCACCTCCTTGCACTCTCGCTCGTCCCACCACGACAGAGCAGTCAGCGTCGACACGTTCTGTGAGAGCGGCCCGGTGTCGAGCCCGCATCGGTCACACCGATAGCGCTGCGGCCATCTCGGCCAGCGTCACTCGGTGGCCCTGAGTCGCAAGCGCCCCGTCCACGTAGAGTCCCTCCCAGTCGTCTCCCAGGACCAACACCAGCTTCTTCATCGTGCCTCCCTCCTGTAGGACTGCAAGACCGCAATCCGATCCCGCAACCTCTCAATCTCCCCCTGCGCCCCAGCCAGCAGCTCGTCGCGGTCGCGGACGTTCTGCTCAAGCCGCCTGATCGTGGCGGTGCCAGCATCGACCACCAGCCGGAGACGGTCCAGCTCGTCGAGGAGGGCGGGGAGGGCGCTGTGTGCAGCCGCGATGAACTGAGCGTCAGGAGGATAGAGAGACTCTGCGACGTCTCCAGACTCACAGACAATCTGAGCTGATCCCTGGAAACACTCGGGAGGATCAAACACCCACTCCCCCGGCGTCGCCTCCTCGCACAGCACCCGCAGCCGGGCGAGGTCGTCTTTGGTCATCGCGTCACGCTCCTGTCGCGGATCGCTTCCGCGATGATCTGGGCGATCTGTGGGACGATCGCGTTACCAAGGGCTCGCAGACGGTCTTTCCGGTGTCTTGCTCCGCGCGAGACTCTGGGGACCCCGGGACGCTCTCGACACCAAGGACTTCTCGATACAATACGTAGCCCGACCCATTCCCTCTCTTCGTCAGACAGGGATCGCCATACTTGCGGAAGCGCTGATAATGCTTCTGACACAAACCCGATTTCCGCGAGCGCGACGAGCAAATCCGACACAGAGAGGGCGTCGCCGACGAGCGCTTCCCATGCTTCCAGTGCCAAGACGTGTGACAGGAAGCGCACAACGTCCTCAGGTTGGACGCGTCGTTGTTCGCTGGATTCCGGTCCATGTGATGGACCCCTAACTGGGACCTGCCGCCGCACTCCTCGCAGACCGACCGAACAAACCGGCTCGCTCTCTGGTGGAGTCGTGACAACCCGACCGTCGGGCGGGTCTGATACCTCGCCATGCACGCCCGGTTGCAAAATCGCCTCCGGAGAAACGGCCCCCGATCCTCCAGCCGACCGCGAAACCGCTTGCGTGCCAGCGGCGTCCCGCATTCCGCGCACCATCGATCCGGAACCGGAAGCGATTCCCGTCCCATGACCTACTCCTCCACATCCGTCCAGTGTTTCGGGAACCCCATCATCCAGGTGACAAATTCCGGCTCGAGCCCCCCAGAACCGGGCGGCGTCGAGAGCTGCCCGTTGAAACCTCCCACTTTCCAGGATCGGGCGGTGGGGGTGCCGAAGTGTCCGCTCGGGCTCGTGTTGCCCCGTACCACCTGGAGCAGATCGCCCCGGCCCCCGCGTTCCGCATCCGTCAGCGTCACTCCTGAATGACAGCCACTCTCCGTCGAGTAGCCCGCCGATCCGCTCGCCTTCGCATCGCCGGATGTCGGCGTCGGCAGCATGAGCGATGATCCACACTCGATCACGTCGGTGAGGAGCGCCAACGGCGGCAGCGGGTATACAGTGCCACTCCGCGTCATACCCGATCGCAGCGAGGCCCCGGAGCACCTCTCCCATTCCGCGAGATCGAAGGGCAGCGACGTTTTCCGCGACGACCCACGTCGGCCGGACCTCCGTGATGATCCGGAGCATCTCGTGCCAGAGTCCCGACCGGGCGCCAGCGAGACCGGCGCTATTGCCGGCGAGGCTGATGTCTTGGCACGGGAACCCTCCAGTGACAACGTCGACTCGTCCGCACTCACTGGCCACAGCGTCCCCTGAGAGTCCGCGGATGTCGTCGAAGATGGGGACTCCGGGGAAGTGACGTCGGAGGACGGATTGGCAGAATCGCTCACACTCGCACATCCCGACGATTTGGTAGCCTGCACTGCTGAATCCAAGCTCAAACCCTCCGATGCCGCTGAACAGGCCCAGTACCGTCATCACCACGGCGACCCCTCCACGAGCACTCCGCAGGTCACGCCCCGGTCGATCACCGTGACCGCCACGGCCAGGGCGGACCAGTGGTGCGAGGCGAATCCCGCGACCGGTCCGGGCTCGATCTCCCACACGGGGCAGTCCCTGCGAGCCCGCCCCAGGCCCACCTTGCCGCGCCCCCTGCAGGTCGAGCACTTCACGCCCCGGAGCCGCTGATCGCCTCCGTAGCGGTCGATGAGGGCCTGGCGGACGTGTGCATCCTTTGCGCGGGCACTGTTGCAAACGTGCGCTTTGACCGTCGGTCTCGACACAAGCACCGACGGACCCGGGAACCTCTCGACGAACCGACCCACCCAGAGAGCGGTCCGAAACACGTCCTGGCCGGCGGGCATGCCATAGGACTGAAGCCATTCTAGGGCGCAAAGTTCGACCCTCGAATGCGCCGCGTGGAGCACCTCCAGGAGGTCGCGGTTCAGCGAGTGGTCGTGATGCACAGGGATACCCCCCGACATCTCCACCCAGCCGGAGCGGTCCGGCCCGGGGTCGATCGCGATCATCCTCACTCCACACCCCCATCCCGCAGCAGCACGAGCGGGTCCGCCAGCCGTACCTGACGCCCGTGCAGGATCGCCGCGAGGTAGTTGCTTGGCAGCGGCATCGGGAATATCGCGCTCCGCCCGTCCGGGGCGGTGATCGTGAGCCGGTCCGGCTCGACACTGTTGGGGGAGTCGACCCACTGGACGACCGTACACTCAGACATCCGCCCTCGCCCCCAGCCGGCCGTACGCCGCGACCCGCCGCTCCTTCGGTCGCCACGCGAGGCAGTCGGGGGCTGGATCGGTCCCGACCCACTCGACGGTGACGAGCACGCGATCCCCGTCCTGGTCCGTCGACAGGAGCGACCGCACCGACCGGCGCTTGGCTACTTCGGCGAGGGCGGTCACCTCGTCAGGCGTGGGCGGCACGTGAAACGCGAGCCGGCAGGGCCGGCGCTTGACCTCGACCTTCTCCATGGTCCCTCCTCCCCGGGGAGCCCCCGGCCTTGCTCGAAAAGACCGTGGATCCTACCTCCATCGGACCTTTCAGGCCTTGTAAGGGGGCTCTCCGGGCGCTGCTGAGCAGCGGTTCGCTCAGTGATCGGCCGGCAGCTTCCCCTGAGGATCGCAGTCGCGGTGTTCTTCCTCGAAAGCCTCCCTGATGGCCTTCAGATCGATGTCCTTACCCTTCTGGGTCAGCTTTTCCTCGCAGTAGAGACACGCGAGAGAGATCGAAATTGTCACCTTCACTCGAGCCATGAGTCCTCCTGGAGCCTTACCTCGCCCCTACTTTCCGTACCCTTCCTGTCCGTTCCTCGCCCCTACCAGCCCTGCCTGTCCTACCTAGCCCGGACGGCCAGCTCGTTCTCTTCGTACACCTCGATACCTCCGACGACGGACGCCGCGTCCTTGCCCAGAGCCTTGACCTGTGCGCGGATCTTGGTCTCGTCGGGCACCAGGTACGCGCGGTTGATCTTGGCGGGGTCGATGATACGGAACTTCACGACCTTCCGGACGCTCACCCCGGCCGCCGTCGGCTTCGGCAGTTCGACCGGCGCGACCACGACCGGCGCATCGAGGATCTGATCCGCGATCTCGACGTGACCCGCGTCGGCGAGGGTCTGGGCCTGAGTGATGCGCTGGTCCTCGATCTGCTTGCGCAGAGCTTCCTGCTGTTCGCGCTGGGCCTTCTCGCGGGCGACCTGCTCCGCGCGGCTGTAGGCTGACATCCGCGTCCGCACGATCAGGTCGGCCTTGGCCGGCCCGGCCAGGAGGTCGTTCTCGAGATTAGTCGCCGCCTTGTGCGCCGTGTGAGTGGCGTCCTTCACCGGCTTCATCGCGGCCGTGATCGACTTCCGCAGCGCCGCCACGCCGACCAGAAAGGCGCCAGCCGCCTCGTACTGGTCGTGAGAGGTGATCTGGATGGCGTTCGCCTCCGCAATCAGCGCTGACCCCTGCTCCCTGAGCTCCTTCTCCGGCACTGCGATTTCCGTCGTCGTCATCGTCCGTCTCTCCTTTGCGCATGGTATTGATTGTAGAGTTCGACCGCGGCCGACCACCGTATGTAGTCGGTCGGGTCGTCGAAGTCCTCTTTGCGGTACGTTCCGTCCGGTCGGAGGAGTACCGCCATCCGGCGGAGCGGAGCGCATCCGGTCTCCGCCCGATAGGCCATCTCGTAGGCCGCAGTCTGGAGCCCGGCGCCGGCCGACCCGCCGGATTTCCAGTCGACGATCGCGCGCCGACCGAATACGGTACCGATTAGGTCGACCATCCCTCCGTAGTGGAGATGTGGGTGGTAGACGATCCGCTCGACCTCGACGAGCCCGGCGATGTCGACCCCAGCATCGGCGAGGAACCGGACCGCGGCCTCGAGGTACGGCCGGATCTCCTCCGGGGCGGACGCGAGATCCAGCCGGCCGGTGAGGATCGACTCAAGTGCCCTGTGGACCGCAGTGCCTCGCCGGCAGGCGTGCTCCGTGTACCACGACCGGTCGACGATACCCAGACTGGTGATGATCTCCGTGACCCCACCACACCGGCGACCGTCGGCGCGGTACTGGTGGGTCTCGAGATCGAGCTCGATGCTCACCTGCGGATCTCCGCCAGGATACGGGCCATCCCCTCTCCCCCGTACTGGATGAGGTTCTTGCGCTCCTTCAGGTCGCAGGGTGGGAGCCCGGCCCGTTCGATCGCCGCCGCGAGATCCTTGCGGGTGACGTTCCGTTCGGTGAGCGTGGCGCAGAGGTGCTCGAAGACGGGAGGGTGCTCGGCCTCGTCGGTGGACGTCTCCGGGACCGGAGCGGGCGCGGCCGGTTGATCGCCGGGTTCCTTGGCCGCCGACGGAGCGGGAGGCGGCTTCACCGGCTCGCCCTCCGGGGGCGGCTCGTCGGAAGTGTCGTCCGGCGGACCGGACGGCTGCAGGATCTCGAGGGACTTCACCTCGAGCTTCCCGGGCTTGTTCCCCTCCGTGAGGGTCGCCCGGACCGGGAGCTGGCCGCTCATCGATTCGCCGGCGGTGTCGGCGATCGAGTCGGAGAACGTCGTGCCCTCGCGTCCGTCGGAGAGTCGGACCACGTACAGGGTCCACGGACCCTTGCTTCCCTGGCCCTTCTTCGCGACCTTCACGTCCGTCACGAACAGGCCAGGACCGGTCGGCTTCGACGTGGGGGCGGGTCCGGGCTTCGACTGCCCGCGGGTCAGTCCCCGGTCGGACCGGTCCTCGCCTTCATCCCCGCCGTCGGCGACGAAGATGTCGGACGCGGCCGTGACCTGCTTGACGACCGCCACGAATGCCCGCTTCTGCGCCATCATCAGTACGGTGTGGATGAGGTCGCCCGGCTCCGTCCGGACCTGGAGGACTTCCTCCCCTCCGGGGTCCGCCGGCCGGTTGCCGTACGCGGGCCGGGCCTTCGTGAACGTGATCCGGCGCATGTGCGGGAGCGCGTGTTCCCACTCCTTGATGTGGACGGGCGCGCGCCAGCGGTACTTTTTCTCCTGCGTCGTGCAGATGCCACGGGCGGTTCCCAGCACCCGGCCCGTCTGGCTCGTCGCGGTCGCGAGCACGTGGAAGAAGGCTTCCTCGTCGGAGACCGTCGAGTCGACGATCTCCGTCGACACGGAGATCCCGAACGTCATCGCGATCTTCTCGGCACCGGGCTTCCAGAGCGAGGGCTGCTGGGTGCCGGGGATCGTCCCGTAGTGGGTCCCCTCCTTCATCACTTCCTTCATCACCTGATGGATCAGGGCCACTCGTGCGCGGAGATCCTCCATCGGGAGGAGCCCCTCCGACTGAGCCAGGGGGCTCAGCTCCGTCGACCTCGTGCTGGGGAGATTTTCCATCGTCGTCCTCCGTTCGTCTTGACATCGTCAACGTCTCGATGCGCTGACGAAAGGAGTTTAGACGATACCGCTTGACGCGTCAAGATGTATTTTGCTATCCTCCTTTCGGAGGTGGTTCGAGTGTCTACTACCTATCGATCGAAGCTGAGCGGGGAGTCATTCATCGACCGGTTTCTCCTGGCTCGCGACCTCACAGCGGCCGACGTGGCCACGCAAGTAGGGATGTCCAGGCAGCTCTTCCAGATGAAGAAGGACGGGACGATCCGGTTCTCGCGCAAGGAGGTCGAGCTCGTCGCCCGAGTCCTGGGGTGCACCGTGTCGGACATCGCCGTCGACGAGACGGACGAGAAGAACGGGGAGGGGAAGTAGTGGCCTGGATCGAGTCCCATCAGGAGATTGCCCGACACCCGAAGACGAAGAAGCTGGCTCGACTTCTCAACACGACGATCCCCGCCGCGATCGGCCACCTCCATCTACTTTGGTGGTGGGCACTTGATTTCGCGCCCGACGGGAACCTCTCGCGGTTCGACAATTCGGACATGGCCGACGCGTGCCTGTGGGGTGGCAAGCCGGACGACTTCATCGGAGGACTGTCGGGGTCCGGGTACCTCGACCTCGACCTTCTGAGGATCCACGACTGGCAGACGTACGCCGGTCGACTCATCTCTCTAAGGGCTCGCAAAGCCAAACGACAGAGGAAGTACCGGTCGAAAAAAGAGGGCGCAACGGAGACGGCCACGAGCGCGCTACGTAACGGCCACGTAACGGCCACGAAGTCACTACGTGCTGACCTCGAGTCGTCTTCGGAGCCGCTACGTAACGGCAACGTGCCGACCAACCTGACCGGACCTAACCTGACCGGACCTAACCTAACCGGACCGGACCGAACCGAACACAACCATACCGAACCAAACAAACCAGACCGGACCGACCTTCCACCGGTCGCTCCCGCTCACTCGTCGGCTGACGCCGCCGCGACATCTACCGGGGAGGAGTCCGACAAGGAGCCGAAGGCGAAGAAGAAGAAGGAAGCCACCCCGGAGATCATCAGCCTCATCGAGATGTTCCGGTCGGAGTACCTGCAGAACGTCGACGCGGAGTATCAGGGGTTCAAGGGTGACTACCCCCAGTCGGAGATCGACGCGGCGAGCTTCCTCCTCCGTCACCACGGAGACATCGTGGAGCGGGTCATCCGGTGGGTCGTTCGTGACAGCCACCCGGCCCGCGGCCCTCGCGACTGGACGGGGTGGTCGGGCGTGATCCGAAGCTTGGCGAACATCCGTGACGCCCAGAATTGGCCTAGGATCGAGCAGCGCAGCCGGCCCGCCGGGATGCAGGGGGCGGCGGTACCGGCCGCCCCGGAGCCTCCCCCGCCCGCCCCCGTCTACTACGACGAGCCCCACGACCCCCGGCCCACCCCCTACTGGTCATCAGGCCGACCGCTGCCGAAGGGAGTCACGTTCACCCGCGAACCGCCGAAGACGCGAGAGGAAGCTGATGCGAGGGGAGTGCACTGGCGGGATGAGCACGGGCGGACGGGCATAGGTCACATCTCCATCGAGATGGAGGCGGACTACGACGCCCACCCGCCAGTGCCGATGGACGCCGAAAAGGCGTGGGAAGAGGGCCGGTTGCGTCGGGAGAGGATAGCTGCCATTCGCTCGAGGCCCAGTGGATCTCGCTGAGCTCGCAGAACGGCTCCAGGCTCGGAGGGTCGGGTCCGGGCTGATGGCCCGGTGTCCCGCTCACGAGGACAAGACGGCCAGCCTGTCGATCTCGCAGGGGGCCGACGGGCGGGTCCTCGTGAAGTGCCACACGGGATGCGCGACGGCCGACGTGCTCGCCCGGATCGGGCTCCAGATGCGGGACCTGTGGCCGGCCGATCAGACCCGCAGAGTGACATCTCTGCCCGCCCCGCGGGAGTATTCGCGGGATGACGTCCGCAAGTGGTCGGGGTTCGCCGCGGAGTACGAGTACCGGGTGGGACCGTCGGGGGGCGCCGAGCTGCTCAAGATCCGCCGGCAGACCGACGGAAAGAAGACGTTCTCCTGGCTCAACCTCCGCGACTCCGGCAAGTGGGCGACGGGAACCGGCGCGCAGGACCCGGGCCTCTACCGGTCGGAGAGGATCCCGCCGGCGGCAGCCTCCGGCGCGACCGTCTACGTGGTCGAGGGCGAGAAGGACGTCCACACCCTCGAGAGACTGGGGCTGGTCGCGGTGAGCGGCCCGCACGGCGCCGGCCCGGGCCGCGAGAAGTGGCGGCCGGAGTACAGCCAGTCGCTGATGGGTGTGGCTCAGGTTGTCGTCATTCGCGACAACGACGCGGTCGGGAGGGCATACGGCGAGTACATCGCGGAGCAGGTCGCGGCGGAAGGCACCCCCGTCCGGATCGTCGATCTTCCGGGCGTCGGCGATCACGGGGACGTGACGGACTGGGACGACCTCCGGAAGGCCAGCGGATCGACAGACGAGCAGACGAGAGAGTCGCTACTCGACCTGATCAAGGGGACCGATCCTCACGTCCGCAAGATGACCCCAGATCGTCTCGAGGTCGCGATCATCCGCGTCTGCCTCGAGGACCACGACGGGAGGTGGGCGGTCATTTCCGGGACGACCGTCGATGCTTTCACCGACTCGCGGTGCCGGACCATCTACCAGGCGATCCTCGACCGTGAAGACGTGGGGGAATCGTCTGACATCGTGACTGTGGATGCCGACCTGAAGGCGGCCGGTAAGATCGACGCGGCGGGAGGAATCGGTTGGGTGGAGTGGGTGCAGTCCACCCCTGTCAGACTGGAGCTCGTCGGCCAGTACATCGCCCAGATCAACCGGAGCCACGTGACTCGACGGGTTGCGCGGCTCGCGGCGGAAGCCTCGAAGCTCGCGACCGACGGAAAGACTGACGAGGCTCTGGCTGTGATGATGGAGTCGTCGACCGTCGTGGTCGGCCGTGTCGGCCCGAAGCCTCACGTGGATTCGGTAATCGAGGCTATCAACGAGATCGAGAGCGAGGCTACCGGTGAGGTCGGGATGCCTACTGGATTTCGGGGGCTCGACGCTGCATTGGGCGGTCTCCAGCCGGGCCGGGTGACGATCCTGACGGGCCATCCTGGTGGCGGCAAGTCGTCGCTTGCGCTTCAGATCACGCTTCACGTCGCGATAAGGGGCGAGCGCGTCCACTACTGGTCGCGAGAGATGCGGTCGGTCGAGTGCGACAGGAAGATACTGGGCTACCACGCCGACTGTTACACAGGTCATCACGCGATCCGTGGCGCCGGATACGACAGAGAGCATATGCGCGAAGTGGTCGGGAAGACGGTGGCCGGACTGCCTTACCTGATCGACGATCAGACCGCGACGCTGCCTGCCATGATCCGCCAGGCCCGCCGGCAGCGAGGGCACGTCTCGCTCTACGTGATCGACCACGCGGGGCTCGTCCAGGTCCCAAAGGCGACGTCGACGGAGAACGAGGTCTCCAGAGTATCGCGATTCTGCAAGGCAGAACTGGCGCTGGCTGGCGGAGCTCACGTGCTGCTGCTCAGTCAAATGAACCGACTGGGCGCGCGGGGTGAGTCTGCGGCGCTCTTCTCGCTGAAAAACTCCAGTAGCCTGGAGCAGGACGCGGACAACGTGATCGAGATTCGGGGGACGCGATTCGCCGGGTACAACTCCGACGATCCGAACGCGCGTCAGTTTCGGATCCTGAAGTCGCGATCGGGAGAGTCGGGGGGAGAGTTGAAGGTGCGGTGGGACGGACGGATCGTCGGATTCAGAGACGAACAGAATGGAGGGACTGAATGAGTGACTACGGGATGGTGAATCAGATCGTCGAGTTGTTCGACGCTGCAGGATGGGACCGGCCGAAGCGGCGCGACATCACGGAGATCGTCTGTACGATCGGGATGATCGACGGCCCAGGCGCCGGTGAAGTCCGCGAGGCGATCCGGTGGCTGAAGGAACACCCGGAGGTCCCCGTCCGGTCGATGATGGACCTGGCCCGATGGTGGGACCATTGGATCGAGATCCGTGGGGGTGAGGCTCGATGAGCGATCTGGCCGACATCCGTGCCAAGCTCGTCGCCCGATTCGACGAACTCCCCGACCGGCCGGACTTTCCGGAGGACGCCGACGAGCTCGAGCACAAGATCGCGGTGACCGTCGCGCTCATCGACTGGATCGACGCGCACCCGACGGCCACTATCGACGAGTACAGGACAGCAATGCGTCAGACGAAGGCGCGAAAGTAAGGAATCGATGACCCCCAACGAAATCATGGACGATGTGATGGATCGGCCGGTGCTAACGCAACGGACGTGTGGCTCCGACGGTACGCGAGTCTGGGCGACGGACGGGGTGATCCTGATCACCTGGGAGGGTGGCTCGTGGAAGCCCCCGCGCCAGGACGCGACCCCGATCGACAGTGTCATCGACCAGGCGCTGGCCAGGATCGGGACGGAGGTGGACCTAGCGACCTTCGCGATCGAGCCGACGCCGATCGACTGCGAGGAGTGCGACGGCACGGGCCGCGTGCGGGACTGTCCCCAGTGCCACGGCGACGGCCGGTGTGAGTGTAGCTGCGGACACGACCATGACTGCGCGGAGTGTTCCGGATCGGGGGTCGAGGTGGGCAGGGGCGATCCATGCGAAGACTGCGAGGGGACCGGCAAGGCCCAGAAGTGGCCGTCTGTCGACGTCTCGCCGGAGGTGCGCTTCGACGGGCGCTACCTCGCACTCCTTCGCCAGCTCCCCGGCTGCGGCCCGCTCCACTTCACGGACGAACGATCGCCCGCGTGGCTGAGGTGGTCGGAGGGCGTGGCGATACTGATGCCGCTGGTGAAAGGCAAGACCGCTTGACATCGTAACAGGCTGCGGATACAGTATCTCTATGAAGATCAAACTGACGGAACTGAAGTGCTTGCGGTGCGATCACCGATGGTTTCCGCGTCGACCGGAGCGGCCCCCGCGCTGCCCGGGGTGCGGAAGCCCGTACTGGGACAGGGAACGGAAACAGAAGACGATCACGGAGGGACGATGAAACAGAACACAGTTCGACGCGGCAAGAGGAAGGCCATCTCTATGTACCGCCACGGAGACGTATTGCTGCGTCGTGTGGCGAGCGTTCCGGATGGCGCCACTCCGATGGCCCACTGCACGCTGGCAACGGGCGAAGCAACCGGCCACTCCCACACAATCCCCCATGGGGCCGTACAGTATCTGCACGATACCCAGCAGTACGTCCACGTGACCGGCGAGTCTGCCGATCTCGTGCACCAGGAACACTCGACGATCAGACTGCAGGGTCCGGCCGTGTACTTGGTGGTCCATCAGAGGGAGTATTCGCCTGTCGCGAATCGGGCGGTGATGGACTGATGGCACGCATCGAAAGACTGACACCTGAGCAGCAGGCCAGAATGGCAGAGTTCCGCGATCGATGGATCGAGATCGGCCTCTCGACAGAGCCGGCAGCCCGTGACGAAACCGAAGCCGGAATCCGAGAGGCATACGGAGCAGCCGGGCTTCCTCCTCCGAAGCGCATAGTGTGGTGCGGGTCGCCGTTATCGCAGGGGCTGACGCGCGCGATCATCCTTGATAAGAAGTTCTCGAAGGTGGTCAGGGCCAGCGTCGCCGACAGCGTCAGGGCCAGCGTCAGGGCCAGCGGCGCCGACAGCGTCTGGGCCAGCGTCAGGGCCAGCGTCTGGGACAGCGTCAGGGCCAGCGTCAGGGACAGCGTCGCCGACAGCGTCGGCGACAGCGTCTGGGCCAGCGTCAGGGCCAGCGTCGGCGACAGCGTCTGGGCCAGCGTCAGGGCCAGCGTCGCCGACAGCGTCAGGGCCAGCGTCAGGGCCAG
>ERZ1292629.409-Hain-H43-01um-R1-409-length-45835-cov-42_pt2 | contig 43929 bp, 40 predicted proteins | sample MGYA00564399_ERZ1292629 | MGnify/ENA primary metagenome ERZ1292629 (study PRJEB36523, sample SAMEA6512636) | groundwater metagenome | collected 2019-01-08 | study: AquaDiva: Metagenomics assemblies of 32 groundwater samples
AAACTCAATCGCTGACGACCGACGGCCAGACAATTACTTTTAATTTGACCTATACGTCGACTGGCGGAGGAGCTCCGCCGACTGGCGCGGTAACTTGCAGTCCGGCAACCCAGACTGTTCAAACCGGCACGGTGGCCGGATTCAGCGCGACCGGCGGTGATGGCAATTTCTCTTGGTCCGCTCCCAGCGGTTCTCCCAATAGCGGTTCCGGCGCGAATTTCAGCACTACTTATTCAAACGGTCAAAATAAAACTGTAACCGTAACCAGCAACGGCCAATCGGCGACTTGCTCGGTCAGTCTTTCCAGCAATCCGCAACCCCCGCCCACGGTAACTTCTTCTCTCCCAACTTGCACCGGCGGAGCCCCCCAATCGGCCATCATAGCCGCGACCAGCGGGGATTTCTATATCTACGCTTACGGAGTTCAAAATGCCACCTCGGTCGTGTTTCCGACTTGGTCGGGCGTTAATGGACAAGACGATATCAATTGGTATTCGGGGACCAATCTTGGCGGGGGAACATGGCGAGCGACCGTCAATTTAGCCAATCATCGAGCTGGCAATCCAGATTACGGCCAATTTACTTCGGCTATTTACATGAGCAACGATGCTTATACTAATACATTTTGCGCTAATGCCAGTTTTACCAGAGATCGAGCGCCGATTGGAAGTCTAGATCTTTTAACTTGTCCGCATATCGGGGGTTGGGCCTTTGATCAGGATACCTCCAGCGATCCGATCAGTGTTCATATGTATAAAGATGGACCGGCGGGAAGCGGCACATTCGTGGACGCGGTTGACACTACCGGTTATCGGCCGGATGTGAATGCGGTTTTTGGCATTACCGGTAATCACGGTTTTAATTGGGTACCGGCGCCGGTATCTATCGGGGGTGGCGCTCATTCAATGTATTTTTATGGTATTAACACTTTACCCGGCGGGAACAATTCGTTAATCGGTCAAGGAACGCTTACTAATCCCGCCAATTATGGCAATGCCTGCACCGGAACACCTTCAGCGCCGAACGCCTGCGGTCAGACCGGTCCCGGCGGCGCCGGAACGATTCAATGCGATGGTTCTTGTAGTGGCGCAACAGGTTCGCCTCCACCCAATACTTGTGCTTCGACCGTGACGCTTTCGGCTTCACCTAATCCAGTGACTTATGGTATGGCCAGCACACTAACGTGGGACTCAACAAAGACAGTGGCTAATTCTTGCGCTATTACAGGTGGATCAGTGGTGGGAGGAAGCACCAATCTTCCTGTTTCCGGATCGAAAGCCACTACAAATTTGACCGCGAATACCGTTTATACCGCGACCTGTACCGGATTAAACGGTTCACCCGTGAGTGATAGTGTTACGGTCAACGTCGGTGGACCGTCGGTGGATATTAAAGCCGATGGGTCTAATGGACCGATCACGGTGGAATGGAATGCTAACCCCACTCTTGCTTGGACCGTGGCCAACGCCAGTTCTTGCGTAGCTTCGGCTGTTCCAGCCTCCGGCTATGGTAATTGGTCGGGAAGCAAGGATGCTTCTACCGGTACTCATTCGCAATCGACCAGCAATCTGACTGTCCCCCAAAAAAATACCTATACCATCACTTGTACCGGCAATGGCTCGGCTTCGGATAGCGTTGAAGTAACGGTTAATCCGCCGAAACCGACCGTCGGCCCCGGCGATCCGACATACACTGCACCGGATTATTGTTCATCCGGTCCCGGCGGGTATGTAACTTGGTCGTATTCCGATCCGTCAGGCAGCACGCAGACTGCGTATGAGGTTCAGATAACTGATACCGGCAATTTTAATAATCCTTTTTATGACAGTGGACAGTTAAACTCAAGCTCACATGTGTTTTCGATTCCGAATGGCGTGTTGCAATTTAATTTAGGTTATAAGGCGCGGGTCCGAGTTTGGAATACCTACAATTCTGCGTCGGATTGGTCCAATCCGACAAATACATTCAATACGCCCAACTATGCTTATCCAGATGTTGAACCGCCGTATCAGTTTACTTGGTCGCCAACTCGTCCCCAACAGAATAAGCCGGTGCAATTTACCGATCATACCGCGTTTGGCGGGGGTAACAGTAATAGTCGTGAATGGAACTGGAACTTTGGCGACGGCGGAACTTCGACCCAACAGAATCCGGCCCACACCTATACTGTCGCCGGTAGTTACACAATTACCGAAATTGCCACCGATGCCGCTAATCAATCTTGCGGTTATTCTCAATCGCTCAATATCCAAAAGCCGATTCCGGTGATTAAAGAAGTGGCGCCCAAATAGCCATTAGGACTTAGGATTTAGAACTTAGAACAACGCGCTGTCTTTGACGGCGCGTTGTTCTTTTTGTACAATTCGAACATTATGGCTGAAAGTCATCCGCTCCCGATTCACATTGTCCGCATCAAAAAACTCAAATCGCTTTTGGCTATTATTAAGAATTCTGTCAAAAACGATAGTTATATGTTTAGGAATTTGTATGCTGACAAAGATGGGGAAGAAGTAGATATTTTAGAGAACGGAATTGTGTCTTGTGCTGCTTTTGTATCCGCGGTTCTACTTAATTTGGAACTGATAAAAAAGCCCCACGCTACTGTTAGCGGCATGGAGAAAGATTTGATAGAAAGCGGATGGCATGAAATACATGAAAATAAACCCGGGGCAGTCGTTATTTGGGAGAAGGTTATGTTTGATGATAAAAAAGAACATCGACATCTCGGGTTCTGCACAAGTGCCGATGAAGCCATAAGCAATTCTGCCAGTGAAGGATTTCCTCGCCGGCATCACATCACCTATAACAACTCAAGGAAAATAGAAAAAATTCTCTGGCACCCCGATTTGGACAAAGGTTAGAATTTTTTGACGGTTGGCGCGGGGGATTGATTTATCAGGATTAATTGACCACCTAAAAACCGCCCTAGGGCGGTTTTTAGTTATTGGGGCGGGGCCGACGGGGCTCGAACCCGCAACCTTCTCCGTGACAGGGAGACGCGATGACCGATTTCGCTACGGCCCCAATAAATTACTGAATTGTTTCTATATTCTAACACATTACCTCAATAACTAAAAGGTTGGGCAGATCACTAAAATGGCTAAGATATTTGCTTTTTATGGGATTTAAGATATAATAAAAATATGGATAATCAACCACGTGTATTACCGGATGATCCTGTGTTCTTTACAGAAACTGCACTGGGGTTAGTAGCCATTGCGGGTAGCCTCATTATGAGCACTAATTACGGTTTAAATGACGACTCATCCCTAAAACGGCTCATGCAAATTTTCGACGTTGCAAATGAGCACGTGTATCAAGGGAGATTTTCTCAAGGTCACGCGACTCTATTGGTCGCCTTTATAAAAAAACCGTCCGATTACGAGCCACTCTTTCAGCTTGAAAGAGCCTTTTCCTCCTGATATGTCCTCTCATCTCTTAACTCAAAAAGAACGGGAGGATATTTTTTTAAAGTTCATCCTTCCATATGCGAGTAAAGGGATAACTCCAAAAGAAAATCCGCTGGGCATTATTTTAGGTGGCCAACCGGGCGCAGGTAAGAGTAATTTTATCGGACACCTCAAGAAAGAGTATCCTGATATGACTGTTGTAAATGGTGATGATTTGAGAAGATTCCATCCGCAGTTTGGAAAATTGCTCAAAGAAGATGAAAAAAATGCAACCGATTTAACTCAGGACGATTGTAATTATTGGGTCGAAAAGCTCATTGAATTTTTTTCACAACAAAAAGTAGACATGGTTATAGAAGGAACAATGCGTCGGTCCGAGATTGTTCTTGATACTATTAGACTTTTAGCAGAGCGAAATTATAATATGGAGACAAGAACTATTACTGTACCTTTTGAAATAAGTCGCGCGAGCATTTTCTATCGCTATGAAGTCCAAAAAAGCATCTTGGGATTAAGTCGCTATGTTAGGCCCGAGAGTCATGAAGTCGCTTTTGTCGGTATTCAAAACACACTTCGAGCCATATTCAATTCTCCTGATATTTTGCGGATGCAACTCTCCTCACGCCGTGAATCGGAGTATGCGAATAAATATGACAATACTCAAACAAACGGAATATGGGAAAAACCGGAAAATCCCGCTGACATATTTCACGAACTTGTAACCGAGAGGCTGGTTCCCTCGGAGCTTAGATATGTTCTCAATCTCTATACGGAAACGATTCGTCTCGCTCGGGCTCGAAACGCGGAAAAATCTTATCTGGAGTCTCTTGTTGAATTTAGTTGTCCAGTGCGAGAAAAATTAGAAGCTTCTTTAGAGTTACAAAAGAAAGCAATCAAATAAATTTTGTTGTCAAATAACTGAAAAATTGATAGAGTAAAGGCCATGCATCGGCCTATGCTTATTATTTTAGGAATCGGAATTCTCGCCGGAGGGGCATTTGAATTATTACCATGGAAATAAAAATATCCCGAAACGAAGAAAATAAATTACGCGTCGAACTGGAGGCGCGTCATGACCTGGAAGCGGAACGGATGAAGCGGTTTTTGGCCATGCCCGATTTGTCGCGTATGCCCGGCAGCCCTATATCCGAAATGGTTCAGAGAATTCTGGCGATGCCCGATTATAAAAATTTTGACGTCATTGAAGTGCCCGAAATTGTGCCTACGGATGTGAGTTTTGATCTTTTTGATTTTCCGAAAGACCACCCCGTCCGTTCCAAGTCCGACACTTATTACGTGGATGACCCCGTAAAATCACCTGTGGGTGATCACGGGGCAGGTAAATATATTCTGCGGACTCACACGACGGTAATGTGGAATTATTATCTTGGCCAAGAGGATGTTAAAAAACGAATGACCGAGAACAAGCCAGTGGGATGTTTTTCGTTCGGAAAAGTTTATCGCAAAGATGAAATTGATCGGAATCACATGAATGTTTTTCATCAAATGGATGGTTGGTATCTGGCGCCAAAAGAGCAAGAAGTTATTGGCATTCCGGAACTCGAGAAAGTTTTAGTTGATATCGCCAAAGCAGTTTTCGGGTCTAATGTTAAATATCGTTTCAATCCGGATACGTTCCCGTACACCGACCCCTCGCTGGAAATGGAGATAGAAGTTAATGGGCGTTGGGTGGAAGTGCTCGGCTCCGGTGTGGTCAAAGGAAAGGTTTTAGAAAATCATGGCATGGATTCGTCAAAATGGAACGGCTGGGCTTTTGGTTTTGGATTGGAGCGGTTGGCGATTATCTCGATGGATTTGCCCGATATCCGTTTGCTCTGGTCGCAGGACGAACGCGTCAAAAAACAGCTTAAACTCGGCAATAAATTTAAAGAGGTTTCTAAATACCCGCCGATCACCCGCGACATTTCTTTTGTCGTGAGCAAAGATTTTATCCCCAACAATTACTTCGACTTGATTCGTGATATTGGCGGAGATTTGGTGGAAGAAGTTCATCTTCTTGACAAATACGAGAATGCCGAAAAATTCGGGCCCGACAAAATCAGCTACACTTATCGCATCACTTATCGTTCCACCGATCGGACTCTTCAAACAACCGAAATTGACCCGCTCCAGCAAGAAGTCTATGAGCGTACAAAAAAGGAATTTAACGCCGAAGTCAGGTAGAAATAAACAGTTAAAAACTACCCTTTTGCCCAGACCCGGGAAACCAGTCCCGTCAGTTTCCCCGCTACGCGGGACCCCTTCCGCTACTGGGCTCAAGGGTAGTTTTTAACTGTCTAAAAAGGCCTTGTATTTGGGGTTATAAAATGCTAAAATAGGAGTATAGTTAGATACGTTCACCACAAGTAAATCATGGCAGAAAAGGAACTCAAAAAGCAAGATAAAAAAGGCGCCGGAGGCGCCTCATATTCGGCTAAAGATATTCAGGTCTTGGAGGGGTTGGAACCGGTCCGGAAACGACCGGGGATGTATATCGGCTCGACGGGTGTTGAGGGACTGCACCATTTAATCTGGGAGGTTTTTGATAATTGTTTGGACGAGGCCATGGGTGGTCATGCTCATAATATTGAGGTGGCGTTATTAGCCGACAACAAAGTTCGTGTCTCTGACGATGGTCGAGGTATTCCGACAGATATTCATTCCAAGACTAAAAAATCGGCCCTTGAAACGGCGACGACGGTTTTGCACGCCGGCGGCAAGTTTGAACAAGGGGCCTACAAGGTTTCCGGCGGTTTGCATGGCGTCGGTTTATCGGTTGTGAACGCGCTTTCAACTTGGATGCGGGCCGAAGTCTATCGCAAGCCCGATATTTTTGCCCAAGAATACAAAATTGGCAAACCGTTAGGTCCCGTCAAAAAAGTCGGGACCACCAAAAAAACGGGGACAACAATTACTTTTCAGCCCGATCCGGCTATTTTTCCCGACACGACTTTTGATTTAACTTCGATTCTCAATCACATTCGTCAGCAGGCTTATCTGACTCCCGGCGTGAGAATTACTGTTACTGATGCGCGCACTCCACTTGTCGTGGTTGACAAAGACGGCAGCCTGCCTGCCGGCAGGCAGGAAAAACAGGAAGTGCCTTTTGATTATACTTTCTATTTCAAAGGCGGGATTATGTCCTATGTGGATTTTTTGAATCATGGCGAAGAGGTCAAAAACAAGAATATTTTTTATGTTGGCAAGGAACAGTCCGACATGTTCGTGGAAGTTTCTCTTCAATATATTGAAGAACTAACGAGTCGAGAATTATCATTTGCCAATAATATTCATACGGTCGAAGGCGGAATGCATTTGACGGGGTTCCGTTCAGCCTTGACCCGAATTTTGAATGATTATGCTCGCAAAAATGGGTTTTTAAAAGAAAAAGAGGACAATTTATCGGGGGAAGATGTACGAGAGGGTCTGACCGTGATTATTTCGGTCAAGCTTCGCGATCCCCAGTTTGAGGGCCAGACAAAAGCCAAGCTTGGCACCACTGAAGCGCGTAATGCCGTGGAGACGGTCATGAACGTTGAATTTGCCGATTGGCTGGAGCGTAATCCCAACGACGCGCGGGCGATTCTGGATAAAGTTATTTTGGCGTCGAAAGCGCGTTTAGCCGCCAAGGCCGCTCGGGATACCGTCCTTCGAAAAGGCGCCCTTGATGGCATGACTCTGCCGGGCAAACTGGCCGATTGTTCCAGTCGGGACGCGTCCGAATCCGAACTTTTCATCGTCGAAGGCGATTCGGCCGGCGGAAGTAGCAAACAAGCGCGCAATCGGCATACGCAAGCGATTTTGCCGTTGCGGGGGAAGATTTTGAATGTGGAAAAAGCTCGTCTCGATAAGATGTTGGCCTCGCAAGAAATTCGCAATTTAATCATCGCCATGGGGACAGCCATCGCCGAAGAGTTTGATTTGGCCAAACTGCGTTATCACAAGATTGTGATAATGACCGATGCCGATGTTGACGGCGCGCACATTCGAACACTTTTACTGACGCTTTTCTATCGTTACTTTCCGCAAGTTATTGCCGGCGGGCACCTCTATATTGCTCAACCGCCGTTATACAAAGTGCAAAAAGGAACCAAAATTTTTTACGCCTATAACGATATTGAAAAAGATAAAGTTCTTGATGAATTTCGTAAAACTGCCGGAGCGGCGGAAAAAGTAAAAGTAAAAAGCAATAAGCAAAAAGCCGGCAACGAAGAATGGGAAGTGACCGCCCTTAACGGAAGGGACATGGCGACAGACGATGAATTCTCCTCCACTGAAGTTACGGAGGACGCGGACGCAAAAATTGCCGGTGTTTCCCTCCAGCGCTATAAAGGTCTGGGCGAAATGAATCCCGACCAACTTTGGGAGACAACTCTTAATCCCGAGAATCGGATCTTGCTTCAAGTAAATGTTAAAGATGCTCAATCGGCGGATAAGGTTTTTGACATTCTGATGGGTTCTGATGTGATGCCCCGCAAGAAGTTTATTCAGACTCACGCCAAATCAGTCCAAAATTTGGACATTTAAATTTTGAGAATTAGAATTTTTAATTTAGATATTATTTAGGTTTTAGATATTAAGATTTAGGATTTGACATCAAGGCAATCTTATTGATATAGTGGGGTGTATATAGCCCCGGGAGGGGTTTTAGAATAGACTTATGAACAAAATCATTCAATTTTTTCGAGAGGTTCGAGTGGAGATGTCTAAGGTGGTCTGGCCAACCGGTCGCCAGCTTGTGATTTATACGCTTATCGTTATTATTTTAAGCTTACTTTTGGCCGCGTTTCTTGGAGCACTTGATTTAGGATTCCAAACAATATTAACCAAATACATATTAAGATAACCCGACACAAATACGCGAATGAACACGAATGACTCGAATCTGCATTCGTATCATTCGTATGTAATTCGTAATTAGTGCCGCTTTTATGCCCAAACAAATTGAAACAGGACAACGCAGTTGGTTCGCGGTTCACACCTATGCCGGATATGAAGACAATGTCGCGCGCAATTTAACCCAGCGGATTGAATCGCTCGGTTTTGAAAATAAGATTTTTAATGTTTTGGTGCCGAAAGAAAAAAAAATCCGCATCAAATCCGGCAAGCGCGAAACGATTGAAGAAAAGATTTATCCCGGCTACGTTTTAGTGGAAATGATTGTTGACGATGCTTCCTGGTATGTGGTTCGTAATACACCGAATGTTACCGGTTTTATCGGGGCCGGGACCGTGCCGACACCGCTCGCGCCGGGTGAAGTTGAAGTTTTGCTCAAGCGGATGGGCGTGGATGAGCCGAAATACAAGATTGATGTGGCAGTGGGAGACCGAGTCAAGATTACCGATGGACCATTCAAAGATTTTGACGGCAAGATCGCCGGGATTGATCCGGAGAAAGGTCGGGTTAAAGTGTTGGTAACGATTTTCGGGCGCGAAACGCCGGTGGAGCTAGATTTCCTTCAAATTAAAAAGTTATAACCCGACACAAATACGCGAATGGACACGAATGACTCGAATCTGTATTCGTATATTCGTGCGTGATTCGTAATTAGTGTCGCGCTGACAAGGTCATTATGGCAAAAAAAATAAAGACAATAGTTAAGCTACAGGTTATCGCCGGGAAATTAGAACCGTCAAAAATCGGTCAGGCTTTGGGGCCTCATGGTTTAAATCTCCAGCAGTTTATGTCTCAAGTGAATGAAGTCACCAAGGATCAAGAAGGCCAGCAGATTCCTGTCGAAATTACCATTTTTGACGATCGTACTTTTTCATTCATTTTAAAAACTCCACCGGCCGCTTATCTTTTAAAAGTGGCGGCGGGTGTTGAAAAAGGTTCCGGTGTGCCGAACAAAACTAGGGCCGGCAGTGTTACCAAAGCCCAGGTCCGCAAGATCGCCGAACAAAAAATGAACGACTTAAACGCCAATAATCTTGATGCTGCTTCCAAGATTATCGAAGGCACCGCCCGAAGCATGGGAATAGAAGTAAAATAAAAATTTAATTTTGGTCCCAGAAGAGGCCCTCTCATGGGGCTTTTTCTATTGTATAAATCGTGGTAAATTAACGATATGAAATATCAGCCTTTCGACAAAGCTCAAGGTGAACCGGTTATCGGGCTGGAAATACATGCGGCGCTCAAAACCAAGACGAAGATGTTTTGTGATTCCTTGAATGATCCAGACGAGAAGCGGGCGAATTGGAACGTGTGCCCAATTTGTACGGGGCACCCGGGAACCTTGCCCGTGATTAACGAAGAGGCGGTTAGAAAGGTTATTTTAACGGGGCTGGCTTTGAATTGTTCTATAGCCCACGATACTTTTTTTGAACGGAAGAATTATTTTTATCCGGACTTACCAAAAGGTTATCAGATTTCTCAATATCAAAAACCACTCTGCCAGGAAGGCTACCTACAACTAACGCCCGACAACCAACAACTGAAAAAGATTCGTATAACACGGATTCATTTAGAAGAAGACGCGGGTCGATTACAGCACCTGCCTGCGCAGGCAGGTGACCCAGCGGGTGATTTTTCATTGGTTGATTATAATCGCGCCGGAGTGCCACTCATGGAGCTCGTCACCGAGCCCGACTTTACGAACGGGAAAGATGTTCGAGCATTCGCGGAAGAATATCAGCTTATATTGAAATATATCGGTGCCTCCGACGCGGACATGGAAAAGGGTTTAATGCGAGTGGAAGTTAATATTTCACTGACGAATGCCGATGGTTCCTATGGGACAAAAGTGGAAATCAAAAATCTTAATTCCATCGCCGCCGCCGCCGCTTCGGTTGATTACGAAATGGTTCGTCAGAAAGAATTGATTGAAAATGGGGGAAAAGTCATAGCCGAAACTCGCGGTTGGGACGAAAACAAAAAACAAACATTCTCCCAGCGCACCAAAGAAGAAGCCCACGATTATCGTTATTTTCCTGAACCGGATTTGCCGCCGTTACATTTTGAATCCACCGATATCGAAAATATTAAATCTACGCTCCCCGAATTACCTCAACAACGTCGAGAACGTTTTAAAAAACAATATGGCTTACCATTGGCCGACATAGAAACATTTACGGCAAACGAATCACTCGGCAACTATTTTGAGCATGTCGCGTCGGAACTTTTGTTGTTTGACCCCGCCCTTATGCATAAGGGCGGGGCAAGCAAACCGGGCCCTGAACACGAAGCGAGGATATTAAAATTAGCCGCCAATTATATTATTACCGAATTGCAGAAGCACCGGATTGCTTCCGGTTCGGAGGACACCAAAATTACCCCGGAATCATTTGCTGATTTGGTGGTTAGAATATTTCACAAACAGATTTCTTCATCCGGCGCTCAAGCGGTGCTGGAAGAAATGTTTAAAACCGGGGCTTCGCCCGAACAGATCATCAAAGAAAAAAATCTCGGTCAAGTTTCGGATTCGAACGCGCTTGATTTAATTGTTGAGGCTGTCATTCTGGCGAATCCAAAACCGGTCGAGGATTATAAAAAAGGCAAAGAAGCATCGCTAAAATTCCTAATCGGTATGGCCATGCGCGAATCAAAAGGCAAGGGTAACCCTCAAGTTCTCGAAGAGATTATTAGAAGGAAACTGGGAAATTAGGAACTTAGGAAATTAGCAACCAAAGAAATTGATTGATTGACGTTTTTAAGCCTCTCAACTTCATTCGGGGCAAGCCAGTGAATTTCTTTGTTGCGCTTGAACCAGGTCATTTGACGTTTGGAATATTGAATGATGGCGCGGTATAAATTATCCTTCATTTCTTGAAGGGTGATTTTATTTTGGAGATATCGACTAATCCAGCGGTACTCGAGGCCGAGATCGTAGAGGCGTTGCCACGATATTCCATTAGCGCGGAGTTTTTTTACTTCGGCAATCATACCTTGGCGGAATCGTGCAGAGAGGCGAGTGGCGATTCTTTTTTGTAAATCTTTTGGATTCAAGCCCAACCACAAAACGTCGTAGTTTGTATTATGAGATATGGGAGACGTGTTAAGGGGTGGAACTTTACCGATTGAACTAATAATTTCCAAAGCGCGGATAAGACGGCGGGGATTATGGCGTTCAATATTCTTGGCCCGTTCCGGGTCTAGTTTTTTCAGCTTTTCGAACAGTTGTTCGACAGTGAGCTTGTCGAACTGCGCGCGGAGTTCGTAATTTGGCGGTACTTTCGGCAGAGAGAAGTTGTAGATAAGCGTATCAATGTATTGTCCCGTTCCGCCGACGACAATAGGCAATTTGTTTCGTTTAGTAATGTCAGTAATCGCTTTTTCAGCTCGTGATTTAAAATCTGATACCGTAAAAATTTTCTTCGGGCTGACAACATCAATTAAATAATGATGAATACCCATCGAATAGTATAATAATTTTTTTTTGTTGGTTGCTATTTTTATACGATCGTATTTATTTAGCAAGGAGAACGAAGTATCTCTTTTTATTTTGCCGGTGCCAATATCCATTCCGCGATAAACCTGGCGGCTGTCGGCCGAGATTATTTCAGCTCCACGATAGTGAGCTGGTCCGCCTTTGGCGGATATTCTTCTGGCTAGTTTAATGGCAAGGTCCGACTTGCCGGAAGCAGTCGGGCCGACAATGACAACGATTTTAGGTTTTTTATTCAAATTAAACTACTTACGCAATAATACGATCGTGGTATTGTGTAAGTAAAGACTTACCAACTATTTCTTTTCTCGTATTTCTTCGGCGAGTTGGGCGAGGACGGTGTCGATGGACATAGTTCCCATGTCGCCGGTAGTACGTTTACGAATAGCAACAGTTTTGGCTTCGACTTCTTTGTCCCCAACTATAAACAAGTAGGGGATTTTTTGCATCTCGGCGTTGCGGATTTTCTTGCCGAGGGTTTCATTTTGGTTATGGAGTTCAACGCGAATATCGGCGTGTTTTAATTTATGAACCACGGCTTCGGCCCAAGCTTGTTGATTTTCCGAAATTGTAATGACGGCTACTTGGACTGGCGAGAGCCATAAGGGAAACGCGCCAGCATAGTGTTCGATGAGGAATCCGATAAAACGCTCGTGAGTTCCCAGTGGCGCGCGATGAATGACGATTGGCGTTTTTTCGGTCCCGTCACTATCGGTGTAAGTGAGTCCGAATCGGGCGGGTACGCCGAAATCAACTTGGTTGGTCGCGATTGAAAATTCTCGTCCAATTGAGCTCCAGATCTGAACATCAATCTTTGGTCCGTAAAATGCCGCTTCATCCACAACTTCCTGATAAGGAATTTTACTTTCAGTCAATACGGTCCGGACCATATCCTCGGTCTTTTTCCAAAGTTCCGGATTGTCGAGATATTTTTGACCCAGTTTTTGGGGATCATGGGTCGAAAAACGCATGACATATTTTCCGAGTCCAAATATTTTAAAATATTTTAAGTACATATCGTTGACGGCTCGGAACTCTGAAGCAAATTGTTCCGGGGTGCAATAGATATGAGCGTCATTCATGGAGAGCATGCGGACACGCATAAGTCCAAAAAGCTCCCCACTTTTTTCGTAACGATACTGGGTGCCATATTCAGCCAGACGGAGTGGGAGATCGCGGTAGCTTCTGGGTTCAGCCGCAAAAATTTGATGATGGTGGGGACAATTCATCGCTTTGAGATAGTATGTTTCTTCTTTACCATCCTCATCCTTCATAATCATCGGCGGAAACATACTGTCCGCATAGTATGGTAAATGGCCGGAAGTTTTGTACATGATTTCTTTGGCAATATGGGGCGTGCGAACCCGAAGATAGCCAGCCTCTAGTTCGGTTTGTTTGGCTAGTTTTTCCAATTCTTCGACAATAACCGTGCCATTCGGAAGCCATAAAGGTAAACCTGGACCGACATAATCGCTGAAAGTGAAAAGTTTCAGTTCTTTGCCGAGTTTGCGATGGTCGCGCTTTTTGGCTTCCTCAATCATTAGAAGATGTTTTTGTAATTCATCCTTAGTTTCAAAGGCATAGCCGTAAATGCGGGTGAGTTGGGGATTCTTTTCGTCGCCTCGCCAATAGGCGCCGGCCAAGCGGGAAAGTTTAAAGGCTTGTGGGTCGATATCTTTGATATTTTCAACATGACCACCTCGGCAGAGATCAGTAAATGTGCCCGAAGTGTATAAAGTTATTTTTTCTCCTTTTTCGGAGAGTTCGTTTATCAGTTCTTCTTTGTATTGATTGCCGGCAAATACTTTTTTAGCTTCATTGGCCGAAACTTCTTTGCCTTCAAAACTTTTCCAAGTTTTTAGAATCTCGCGCATTCTGTCTTCAATTTTTGATAAATCGGTATCCGAAACTTTCTTTGCCGCGCCGGAGCCGTCTGGCGAAGACTGGGTCATGATATCAATATCGTAGTAAAAACCGTCGTCAATGGCCGGCCCGATGGCCAATTTAGAACCAGGATATAAATCTAAAACAGTCGCACCTAAAAGGTGAGCGAGCGAGTGGCGGAGATGTTCCAAAGGGGAAGCCATTAGTAATTAGCCATTAGGACTTGTAGATACAGAATAGCAGATAAATTTTGTAAATTAAAGAGTGACTTTCATTACCCGGTCAGCATGGCAATCTGTTTGGTGTCGTCGCACAATAATTTCAAAGCGCCGTCGCGATCGTTGATTTTGCCGGTAGCGACGACGATGGCGTTTTCTTTGAACATCTCGGGATTTTTTTCATAAACATTCGGAAAAACAACAACTTCAACTTTGGAAGTAAGATCTTCAACCCAAGCGAACATCATTGGCCGGCCGGTTTTAGTGATAATTTTCTGAACTTTGGTCACCACTCCGCCGATGCGAATTTGTTTTGTGGCGTTTGGTTTTAGGTCTTTAATGGCGACAACCTTTTCTAATTTCATGGCCGGCGCATATTCATGGAGAGGATGGGCCGAGACAAAGAGACCGAGCAATTCTTTTTCCCACATCAACTTTTCGGAGTTGCGGGCCGGCGCAGTAGCATTAAGCCGGAAAGTCGGTAAAGCCACGGGATCGTCGCCAAACAAACTGGCTTGGCCCATACTACTACTTTTTTGCTTATCGTGGGCGAAAGCGAGCAGGTTTTCTAAATTGAGCAGTAACATATTTCGTTCGCCGAACGAATCAAGCGCGCCACACTTGATGAGAGACTCGAGTGATTTCTTGTTGAGGTCTTTGTTTTGGACGCGAGTAATAAAGTTTTCAATATCGGTATATAAGCCATTGGCTGTCCGTTCGGCGATAATCGCGTCGGCCACGTTTTCGCCGAGGTTTTTAATGGTCAGGAGGCCGAAGCGAATTTCGTCCCTTAGTTGTGGGTCGTCAGTTGTAAGTTGTTGGTTTTTGATGACCGTGAAATCTTTAAAAGAGCTGTTGATTTCCGGCGGCAAGACCGGGATTTTCATGCGTTGGCATTCTTCAATCACTTGGGCCACCTTTTCGATGTCGCCGGATTCGGCGGTGAGAATGGCGCACATATATTCAGCCGGATAGTTTGCTTTCATGTACGCCGTTTGATAGGCCACTCGGCCATAGCAAGCGGCGTGGGCTTTGTTGAAACCATAACCCTGAAATGGTTCAAACAAATTCCAAACGTGCTCGGCTTCCTGGGCGGTCATGCCACTATGGGTGCGACAGCCTTGAACGAAAATCACGTGTTGCTTAGCCATCTCGGCGGGGATTTTTTTGCCGACCGCTTTTCTAAATTTATCAACGGACTCCCAGTCATAGCCGGCCAATTCCATGGCCGTGAACAAAAGATCGTCTTGATAAACCAGAATGCCATAGGATTTGGCTAAGAACTTTTCAGCTTTCGGATGGAAATATGTTATTTTACTTCGACCTTGTTTGCGAGCGATGTATTCGGGAATATTATTGATTGGCCCCGGACGATATAGAGCGACCATAGCGTTGATATCATGGATGGTGGTAGGCTTGAGTTCCATTAGATATTTGGTCATGCCCGATGAACCACCAAGCTGGAAAACTCCTTCGGTCCCGCCATTAGCGAGCATGGCGAATGTTTTCTGGTCGTCAAAAGGAATTTTCTCAATATCGATGGCGATGCCGCGGTGCTCTTTAACTAGACAAACGGCATTTTCCAAAATGGCCAAGTTGCGAATTCCCAAGACGTCAAGTTTTAGTAGCCCTACGCCATCCTCGCCGACGGTGTACATGTCATATTGAGTGATTAAATTATTGCCTTCTTTGGGGTCAAACTGAATCGGTACGTATTCGATCAACGGTTTAGGTGAAATGACAAGACCGGCGGCGTGGACGGAGACATGGCGGACCGTGCCTTCGAGTTTTTTAGCGATGTCTATAATTTGGCGGGTTTCTAGATCTCGTTCGTAGAGATTTTTTAATTCCGGTTCAAGTTTCAAAGCTCGTTCAATGGTCATCGGAAATCCTTGGGAACCCATGGGGATGAGTCTAGCCAGTCGATCACCGATGTCGTAGGACTTGCCCGTGGCGCGAGCGACGTCTCGGACCGAACCGCGGGCGAGCATGGTGCCGAAGGTTCCGATTTGAGCGACCTTGTCGGCGCCGTATTTTTTTTTGGCATATTCAACAACTTCTTGGCGTCGATTGTCCGCAAAATCCATATCAATATCGGGCGCGGATGGTCGAAAAGGATTTAAAAATCGTTCAAACGGAAGTTGAAATTCAATGGGATTAACACTGGTAATGCCGGAGAGATAGGCGACAAGGGAACCGGCGGCTGAACCGCGGACGGTGGTATAAATTTGGGATTCATGAGCAAAACGAAGCAAATCGGCAACGACCAAAAAATAGGGCGCGTAGTTTTTGTTTTTGATAATATCCAGTTCGTATTGACGGCGAGTTTCAACTTCCGGGTCGTTTTCTAGACCCCGTTCCGCGACGCCTTTTTTGGTCAGCTCATCCAGCATCTGGTCAGATGTTTTGCCGGGTTCCAATTTAAAGTCGGGGAAAATAAATTTGCCGAGGGTTAATTCAACATTGCATCGATCAGCGATTTTTTGGGTATTGGCGACGGCCTCGGGGAAGTCCTTAAATCGTTCAATGGCTTCTTCGGTGGAAAGAAAATGGTATTCGCCTTGGCCAGAAAATATGGCCGGGTCGCTGACATCGGAATGAGTGGAAATGGCAACAAGGGTTTTGTGGGCGACGGCGTCGTCCTTGCGCAAATAATGGGAGTCTTGGGTGGCGACGAGCGGAATGTTGAACTTCTTAGATAAATCAACAATGGCATTTTTCCAATTTTCATAAAAATCCACGTCGGGATGGTTCATTATTTCCAAGTAATAATTTTCCGGTCCGAAAATATTTTGATATTCCAGAACGATAGCCTCCGCTTTTTCTTTATCATCGTGTTGAATCGCCCGGCCCAGTTCACTGCCGGGACAGCCAGAAAGGCAAATCAATCCCTCGGCGTGGGCGCGAAGCAAGTCTTTATCAACGCGCGGTTTATAATAAAAACCCTCGAGGTGGGCCGAGGTCGTTAGCTTGATGAGGTTTTGGTATCCCGTATTGTCTTTCGCCAGCAGAGTGAGGTGGTAACGCTTGTTATCAATCTGGGGTTCTTTTTGAAAGCGGGTCCGGTTGGCGACATAGGCCTCAACGCCGATGATGGGTTTGATGCCGTTTTTTTTGCAGGCCGTATAAAAATCAATAGCGCCGTACATCACGCCGTGATCAGTCAGTCCGATAGCCGTCTGACCGTATTCCTTCGCCAACTTTACCATTGCATCTATCTGGGACATCCCATCGAGAAGAGAATAATGGGAATGAGTATGGAGATGAATGAAGTTATTCATAGAGTAGAGTGAGATTCACCGGACTAGCCGATGCTCGCCCCCACATTCATGTATAAGTGTGGGGGCACGCTCGTAATTTAGTATTCATGTATTGTAACAGTCGGTGGTGGTAGCGCAACCCCGACGAAAGTTGAAAACTTTGTCGGGGCTCCGACCGAAGCGTCGGAGTGTTGATAGTAATGGCCGAATAATTATTTGCAGAAAAAACCCATTTATGTTAATGTATTCCAGTAGTTAAAGTTAGTTGTTGGCGATTGGATTTTAGGAAATTTTTCTAAGTTCTAATGGCTAATCACTAAATCTTATCCGTGGCGGTACCGAGGCATCATATGGCGAAGGGGAAGCAACTGCGTCGGCGCAGTCATTTGGCGTTGAAGGGGAACGTTTTAACAAAGTGTGCCCATTGCGCTAAAATGATTATGCCCCATCAAGTTTGCAAGTTCTGCGGTTTCTACAAAGGCCGGGAAGTTCTCAACATTCTCGCGCGCGAACTGAAGAAGAGAGAAAAGCAACAAACGGGCAGACGCGCTTAACCGACGCAAATACGCGAATGGACACGAATGACTCGAATATCTGCATTCGTATCATTCGTGTGTAATTCGTAATTAGTGTCGCTTCTATGGCTAGCAGACATTTATCTCGTTCCGTCGCGATGCAGTCCCTCTACGAGTGGGATTTTAAAGGTAGCAAAAATGAAGAACTGGCTGATATTGTCGGACGCAACATCGAAGAATTCGCTTCCGGTGTCGATGATCCGACGTTTATCGTTCAGCTCGTGGAGGGCGTCGTTAAAAACATGGAAAAGATAAACGCGATTATTGAGAAAGCTGCGCCCCAATGGCCCTTAGCCCAAATTGCCATCGTTGATCGCAACGTCTTACGGATAGGTTTGTACGAACTGCTTTTTGGCAGTCGCGATGAAGTTCCGCCCAAAGTGGCCATCAATGAAGCCATCGAATTAGCCAAATCTTTCGGCGGTGATTCGTCGGGCAAGTTTGTGAATGGCGTGCTCGGCACCGTCTATCGTGAAATTGGCGAGCCGGGCAAAGATGAGACGGCCAAAGACAAGAAAGAAGAATAGTTATCATTTATCAGTTCTCAATTTTCAATAAATTATCAATTAATCAGTTTTCAAACGTTTAGAAACTGGCAACTGAAAACTTAATGGAAACTGGCAACTGAAAACTGAAAATTTATTGTGGTAGACATCTCTCCGTTAGAGCAAAAAATAAAGGTAAATTTTAAGGACAAAAACCTGCTTCTGCAGGCTCTGACTCATCGTTCTTATATTAACGAAAATCCGAAATGGCCTTTGGATCACAACGAGCGCTTGGAATTTTTGGGCGACGCAGTGTTGGAATTAGTGGTTACCGAGCATCTCTATCGAGCCTTTCCTAATCCGGAAGGGGAATTAACCAACTGGCGGGCGGCTCTTGTAAACGCCGTTATGCTCGCCGATATTTCTAAAGTTTTTGATTTGAACGAATACATATTGCTTTCGCGAGGCGAGGCCAAGGATATGGGGCGAGCTCGACAATATATTTTGGCCAACGCGATGGAAGCGGTCATCGGCGCCATTTATCTTGACCAAGGTTACGAAAAATCAGCCGAGTTTATTCGTAAGTTTATTTTGAGCGAACTCCCGAGAATTATAAAAAACAATCTCTATCGCGATGCCAAAAGTCTTTTTCAGGAAAAAGCCCAAGAACAGGTAGGGATTACGCCGAATTATGAAGTTATCCAAGAATGGGGTCCCGACCACGCCCGTCAATTCAAAGTGGGCGTCTATCTCGGCCAAGATCTGGTAGCCGAAGGTGAAGGCCCCTCTAAGCAAGAAGCCCAACAAAAAGCGGCCGAAGGCGCGCTAAAAATTAAAAGTTGGTAGATTCTTGATTAAATCAAGATAGTCTGATAAAATAACGAAACAATGTTAATCATGCGCCTACAACGGATTGGAAAGAGGGGGCAGGCCTATTTCCGGATTATCGTGACCGAACACACCAAGAAACCGCAGGGAGAATACTTGGAGCTTTTGGGTTCATACGACCCGCACAAAAAAAGCTTACTTGTTAAAAAAGAACGCATCGAACACTGGATGTCCAAGGGCGTTCAACTTTCGCCGACCGTCAATAATCTCTTTGTTAATAATAAAATCATCGTCGCTGATAAGAAATTAAGTTGGAAACCTAAGCGCCCCGCTTCCGAACGTCCCCGTGCCGAAGTTGACTTGTTGTTGAATCCATCCCCAAGTCCCGCTGTCCCTGCGGCTCAACGCAACGACAATTTCGGCAGCGGGACGCTCGGCACCGAGACGTGAGAATAATTAAAATTGATCTTAACCACGACTACAATTCGGCCATCGCCGAAGCTCTTGATATTTTAAAGATGGGCGGAACGATTGTTTATCCGACGGACACAGTTTATGGATTGGGCTGTAATGCCCTGGATGAAATCGCGGTGCGGCATATTTTTGACATTAAAAGCCGAAGCTCAAGACCATTGCCGATTCTGGCTCGGGACATGAAGTGGGTCGAAGAGCTGGCCTATCTGACCGACCAGCACCGAAAAATGGCCGCCAGATTTTGGCCGGGAAAATTCACACTAGTTTTGCCTAAAAAAGAAATCGTCCCTCCAATTGTTACAACCGGTCTGCCGACGGTTGGATTACGAATCGCAAATTATGAATTTACTGATAAATTGCTGGGTGCCTTTGGTTATCCATTGGTGGCAACGTCGGCCAATATTTCCGGTGAACCGGCGACGGGAGATATTAATAGTATTATCACTTCCTTGAGCGCTCAATCCCGTCGGCCGGATTTGATTATTGACGCCGGTGTTTTGCCGCCTTCAAATTCTTCAGTCGTCATTGACTGCTCCACGGACAAGCCCAAAGTTTTGCGGGTTGGTCCATCTAAACCAGAAGATCTTTTAAAACTTCTTGAATTATAACCGAATGATCATCGACGGCAAAAAAATAGCCGGCCAAATCTTGGCCGAATTAAAAAAAGAGATCATTGAAAAGAATCTTAAATTAAATTTAGCCATTATTCTCGCCAGCGACAATGCCGGCTTAAAAAAATTCGTGAATCTAAAGGCCAAAGCGGCCCAAGAGATTGGGATCGGCTGTTCTGTCCATGAATTTCCTGAAAATATATCAATCAAAGAACTTGTTAAAAGGGTTAAAGAAATTGTGGCCGACAAGGCGAACGACGGGGTGATTATAGAACTTCCTCTTCCGAAACACGTTGATGCCCAAACAGTTTTAAATGAAATATCTCTCAAAAAAGATGTCGACGTTTTGTCGCAAGAAGCTCAAAATATTTTTTTCGGCGGTCAGTTCAATGTCTTACCTCCGGCCGTCCAAGCCGTGAAGACGGTTTTGGAACTTTGCCAGATAAATCCTCAAAACAAAAAAGTTGCTATTTTCGGTCAAGGCCTCTTGGTCGGCCAGCCGGTAGCTTTTTGGCTGGAAAAGATTGGCGCCGAGGTCTCTCGGATAGACGAATTTACGGTTCATCCGGAAAATTATTCTCGCCAAGCCGACATCGTTATTTCCGGTGTGGGTAAACCAGAGTTTATCACCGGCGACATGATTAAAGATGGAGCGACGATTATTGATTTTGGATATGAAAACAAAGGAGGTACAATAAAAGGGGATTTCGATTTCAATTCGGTATCTCCCAAAGCTGGACTCATTACTCCCGTTCCGGGAGGAATCGGTCCGGTTGTGGTCGTCTCGGTCTTAAAGAATTTAATTGAACTAAACAAATAAAATGAGCATATTTCACGCTATTATTCTCGGTATTATCGAAGGCGTTACTGAATTTCTGCCGATATCTTCCACTGCCCATCTGATTATAACCTCTCGTTTGCTAGGCCTCGCTTCTTCGGATTTCTTAAAAACATTTGAGATTGTTATTCAAAGCGGAGCAATTCTGGCCGTAGTCTGGTTGTATTGGAAAAAGATTTTTAGTTCAGTGGCCTTAATTAAAAAGTTAATTATCGCGTTCATTCCGACAGCGATTATTGGATTGCTCGCTTATCCGCTTGTTCGTTCAGCTTTGGATAATTACACCCTAACACTTTGGGCCGTTATCATGGGCGGGGTCGTGATTGTACTTTTTGAACGTAATAATTTTGTAAGTGGTGGTGGCGAAGTAACATCGAAAAAAGGTTTTTGGGTCGGTGTCGCCCAGACCCTAGCGTTTATTCCCGGCGTGTCCCGTTCGGCGGCCACGATTTTGGCCGGCCGAGCCATGAAAGTTTCCAGAAAAGATATTGTCGAGTTTTCTTTTCTTTTGGCGATTCCGACCATGTTTGTCGCGACCGGTTACGATGCCTTAAAAAATCGTGATGCAATATTGGCATCTGGTCATCTCGGGCTTCTTTTAGTTGGTCTTGTTGTTGCTTTCTTATCTTCGCTCGTTGTGATTCGGTGGTTCTTAAGATACGCTCAAACAAATAAACTTACAGTCTTCGGCTGGTACCGAATTATTGTCGGTATCGTTTTTCTTCTGTTTTTAAAATAGAACCCCACTCTTCAGAAAATACAAACACGTTGTCGGGTTGTATAAAAAAGAAACCCGCCAGAGGTCTTGCGACATGGCGGGCAGAAGTCCTTGTTGGGACTTCAGATTGAATGTGACCACTGCTTCTCGGTCACCTGCGTGTACAGACGCTGAACGCGCGGATCGGCCGTGTTGCGACACGGTGCATTGCGCCTACTTCCCAGCATGAGGTATCCGTCTATGAACCCCTCGTCCGTCACACTGGTAAACAGAATGACCGGAACGGTGATCTCTTCACCGCGACCATCCTTGACGGCTACTTCGGTGACCAGATCGGTCAGATCGTCTCCGGCGCGCCACCACTTCAGCCTTCCTTCGTCTTGGGCCTGGAAGACCGTTGCAAAGGCAGCTTCGGAGACCTTGTTCATGGCCTCTCGAAACTTGTCGGGGTTGGTAATGGTTTCGAGGCCATTACCGAGTAGTTGATTACCGTTCATCGTTGTCTGCATTGTGTTCTCCTTTCAAAGAGCTTCGATTTAGGCCGCATTGCCTATATCGGTAAGAATGTAGCATATATGGTGTCCGAAGTCAAGCCCAAAACAAAAATCAGCATCTCTGGTGAAATTATCTTAAAAATCCAAATGATTAAAATTTTTCTTTTCTGTTTCTACAAAATATGGTTCGAGCCGATGTTTTTCTCCGGGTTCTTTTGCGGTTTTGAGCAGTGCGGCTCCGCCGCCTTTCGGATTTTTCGCGGGGGGACTTCCTCTCGCCGCCGAAGGCGGGGCGAGGCATTGACTTTTCCAACGTGGTGCCGCTGGTCGGAGTCGAACCGACATGAGATTTTACTCTCGATGGATTTTGAGTCCATTGTGTCTGCCAATTCCACCACAGCGGCAATGTCTCATCTTACCATTTTCGGCCCAAGTTTTCAACCGATTCGACAATTGAAATTTTTGTTAAATAGGTTAGAATGAGACTAATTACTAATGGCCCTGCCTGCCGGCAGGCAGGTGAGTTCTAAAACACTATTTCATGGCACGCGTAATTACAATTTGTAATGCCAAAGGCGGGGTTGGCAAAACTACCACGGCCATAAATTTGTGTGGTTATCTAGCGGCGATGGGCAAATATGTTTTATTGGTGGATATGGATCCACAGGCTAATGCGACAGCAGGTATAGGCACGGCCATGAACGAACAAGACGGAAATATTTATCATGCCATTGTAAACGATTATAATCCCCATCATATTATCAAGAAAACGTCTCTATTTGGTTTTGATATTTTACCGGCGGCTCAAGAACTTGCCGGGGCTACTGTGGAACTTGTTAGTATGGAAGAGCGAGAATTTCGTTTAAAAAAAGCCCTTAATTCGGTAAGAACTAATTATGACTATATTCTTATTGACTGTCCGCCATCTCTGGGTCTTTTAACCGTGAACGCTTTGGCGGCGGCCGAACGGATTATTATTCCTGTGCAGTGCGAGTATTACGCGCTGGAAGGGCTCGGACAACTTCTTAAAACGATTGAATTGGTTCGTCAAGGATTGAATCCGGATTTGCAGGTCTTGGGCGTTTTGCTTACAATGTATGATAAGCGAAACCAATTGGCCCATCAGGTTGTGAATGAAGTCCATCGCAATTTTCCCGGCCGCGTCTTTGATGCCGTGATTCCGCGAATGGTATCTTTGGCCGAAGCGCCAAGCTTTGGAAAAACAATTCTGCAATTTGACCCGAATTCCAAAGCGGCCCGTGCCTATCGCCAATTGGCCGAAGAAGTAATAAAATACAGTAATTAACCCGACACCAATACACGAATGGACGCGAATGATACGAATAAAATCATACTGAAAGACCTGTCGTATAAGTTAAATGGTATATTTTTCAAAGTTCATAATAAATTAGGCAGATTTTTAAAAGAAAAACAGTACGCAGATGAAATTGAAAAGTTTTTTAAGAATGAGAGATTGAATTATCAAAGGGAATTCACGCTTAAAAATATTTCTGGAATAGAGCACAATAGGGTTGATTTTCTTGTTAATAATGAGATTATTGTAGATGTAAAAGCCAAGCGGATTGTAACAAAAGACGATTATTATCAAATGTTGCGTTATTTAAAATCAGCTAATCTAAGGTTGGGTTTAATCGTTAATTTTAGAAATACATATTTAAAGGCAAAACGAATAGTTGGCAATTAGTTATTTGTGTTATTCGTGTGTATTCGTAAATTAGTGTCGCTTTATGTCTATGAATAAAAAATTTTTTGGACTGGGCAAAGGACTGGGCTCTTTGATTCCCGAAGGAGCGAAAGCGATGTCGCCGACGGCTCAAAAAGAGAATGTTTTTTATGTGGAAGTGGCCAAGATTGACGCTAATCCTGACCAGCCTCGTCAAAATTTTGATGAAGAAGCGCTCAAAGAATTGGCCGGCTCGATTCGCAAATACGGTGTCCTTCAGCCGTTACTAGTTTCCAAAGTGGAGACCCTGTCGGTCAGGGGAATAGACGTTTCATATAATTTAATCGCTGGTGAGCGTCGCTTGCGGGCGGCCAAGATGGCCGGTCTGCCCCACGTGCCCGTGATTATCCGTGATGATTTCAAGCACGATCGGGATCGGCTGGAAGTGGCTTTGATTGAAAATGTTCAGCGCGAAGACTTGAACCCATTGGAAGAAGCCGAGGCCTATCAGAAACTTTCCAAAGAGTTCAGTCTCACCCAAAAAGAAATCGCCGACAAAGTCGGCAAGTCCCGCGAAGTTGTCGCCAATACCATTCGTTTGCTTGGTTTGCCTCAAGATATTCGAGATTCTCTTCGGGCGGGCAAGATCGCTCGGGCTAGCGCTCGCGCCCTGCTCGCCTTCAGCGACCCGGCCAAACAACGCGAGGTTTACCAAAGCATTCTGGCGGGCGGTGTTTCCTCGCGCGATGTCGAGACGGCGGCGGCGGTGAATAAACCCACTATCAAAAAAGCTCGACCGACGGATGGCAAATTTGTTGAATTGGAACGCAACCTTGCTGATACTCTCGGCACCCATGTTTCCATTCAAGGCGCCGTCGCCTCCGGCGGAAAAATCATCATCAAGTTTGCCTCGTTAGAAGATTTGAATAAGATAGCGAAGTCGATTATTGATTAAGTCTTTTTGGATTGGCGGGTTAAGGCCAGATGACTTTTGATGTGATGGCGGGCTTGGGCGGTGCGGACTATTTTTAACCAATCCATCGAGGGTTTTAATTCTTTGCCCTTACCTTTGATAATTTCCACGACGTCGCCGTTTTTAAGGTTAGTATCGATGGCCACCATTTTACCGTTAACCTTGGCGCCCCGGATGGCATGACCAAGATCGGTGTGAATGGCATAAGCAAAATCAACCGGCGTTGCGCCTTCGGGCAAATCTTCAACATCACCTTTGGGGGTGAACACAAAGATGCGATCTTTGAAAAAATCTATCTTAAGAGCAGAAAAACTTTCTTCTGTTCCGACATCGGCCAAAAAATCTTTAAGGCGATTAATCCAGTTGAGTTCTTTAGCATTGGCTTTGATATTTTTTTTGCCGCCTTCGCTGTAGGCCCAGTGGGAAGCGATACCGTTTTCGTTATAGTCCTGCATTTCCGGCGTCCGGATCTGGATTTCCATAATTTTACCTTTTTCGCAGAAAATCGTGGTGTGAAGAGATTGATAGCCATTAGGCTTGGGCAGGGCGATGTAATTTTTGATTAGGCCGGGGAGAGGCGTGTAATGAGCGTGAATAATACCGAGAACTTCGTAGCAAGATTTTATATCCGGTACGATGATGCGCATGGCCATAATATCGTAGATTTTACCCATGTTCATCTCTCGGCGCAGTAATTTTTGATAGAGGCTGTATAAATGCTTGGCTCGAGAATGGATATTTATAATTGGTATACCGGCATTGATAAGATGCCATTCCACGACCGGTTTGGTCCGTTCAAGATAGCGGGCAAGATCCTTATGTTTTTCTTTTATTTTTCTTTTTAACCATGCATATTCCATTGGATGGGCATATTGAAAAGCCAAGTCTTCAAGCTGGCCTTTCCAGTCGCCCATGCCCAAGCGAGCGGCAATAGGCGCGTAGATTTCGAGAGTTTCAAAGGCCACTCGTTCCCGATCGGCCGGCAGACGATATTGAAGGGTTTGCATATTGTGCAAACGATCGGCCAGCTTGATAAGAATCACCCGCAAATCTTCCGCCATGGCAAAAAACATTTTTTTGAGCGTCTGGACATATTGATTTTTAGATTTACCTGTTATGCCCGGCTGGTAATCAATTTTTTTTAGTTTGGTCACACCTTCCACGAGAAAAGCGACATCGGCGCCAAAGTTATCGGTTATTATTTTACTGGTTATGGCCGTGTCTTCCAGAGTATCATGAAGCAGTGCCGCAATGATACTGGCGGAGTCAAAATTTAAGCCAGACAGAAGTTCCGCAACGGCGAGAGGATGAGTAATAAAATCTTCACCCGAAAGTCTTTTTTGTCCCGCGTGAGCTTTTTCGGCTAAGGCAAAAGCCCGCCTTATAAGCTCGTGTTCCGAATCTGAATACTTGCCGTTATTTACAAAATCGACACCGGCCATAAATGACTGCTGATTTTTTAGATCTTTTTTGTGTTCTTACACTTCGGGAAGTTTGAACAGGCCTTAAACTTGCCGAATTGACCGCTGCGGATGATAAAATGACCGGTGCCGCATTTGTCGCAGACTTCGTCGGTCTGGATGGGCGCTTCAGCGCCTGTTGGCGGAGTTTTCTTTTCAATATACTTGCAGTTGGGGTAATTGGAACAGGCGGTGAAATTGCCATACCGGCCGGATTTCACAACCAAATTACCGACATGACATTCGGGACAAGTTTTGCTGGCATTTGATTGGTTTAACATTTTTTATTCTCCTATAGAGGTTTAGCCTCTATAGATTTGTTAGCTTTTTTCTTGGGGCCGTAGGTGCGGGTTGCTTTGGGTGGTTTGGCTTTCCAAGCGGCCAAAGCTTCTTGGAGTTCTTCTTCGTTTTCCGGTTTCTTGCTCATCAGGAAAGTGCAATCGGGCCAGCGGGAACAGGCGTAGAATAATTTGCCTCGGCCGCGGGATTTCTTTTCCACGACATCGCCGACATTACAACCGGGACACTTAAATCCCGTCTTAGTGAAGATTTTCATTATACCCTTGCAGGCGGGATAATCAACACAGCCCAAAAAATAACCGAAGCGGCCGCGTTTTACTTCTAGGGGCTTGGAACAGAGAGGGCAGACTTCGCCCTTAGTTTTTTCTTCTAGCTCTTTAATTTTGGCGGCTTCTTCGGGGAGAGGAAGACTGACTTTGCTGCCCGGTTCGGGACAAGCGAGGAATTTACCCATCCGGCCGAATCTAACCAGCATCATTTTTCCGCAATGCGGGCAAGGGGTGGTGGATTCGACAATCAGTTTTTCAACACTGCTCGTTTTTTCTTTAAGGTTCTTTGAGAACGGGGTGTAGAATTCTTCGACGACGGGGACCCATTTAATTTTGCCTTCGGCGATGTCGTCGAATTCTTCTTCGATGTGGGAGGTAAAATTAACATCAATCACTTCCGGAAAATTGGCGACGAGCATATCGTTGACCGAAAAACCGATTTCGGTAGGCTTATATTTCTTATCTTCTTTTTCCACGTAACCGCGATCTTGAATAGTGGTGAGTGTCGGCGCGTAGGTCGAAGGACGGCCAACGCCGGCCGATTCAAGAGTTTTGATGAGGGAAGCGTCAGTGTATCTGGGGGGCGGTTCGGTAAAGTGCTGGTCTTTGGCGAGATTGATGAGATTTAATAATTCTCTTCGGGATAATTCCGGGAGCTGGCCTTCTTCGTAAGAATCTTCTTCGGTTTTTTCGTCGTCTTCTTTGGCTTCGGTGTAGGCTCGGATAAAACCGTCAAAGGTAATAACCTGTCCGTTCGCTCGAAAACCATAATTTCTTAATTCTTGATTCTTGCTTCGTGCTTCTATTTCAACCGCGGTTTGATCAAGAATGGCGACTTGCATTTGACAAGCGATGGTCCGTTTCCAGATTAATTCGTAAAGCCGATGCTGGCCCGAATCCAGATTCTTATCGAGACTGTCGGGTAAGCGGGATAAATCAGTCGGGCGGACGGCTTCGTGAGCTTCTTGGGCGCCTTTGGATTTATTAAGAAATGAACGGGGCGCGTCAAGGCAATACTTGGCGCCGAATTCTTTTTTGATGACTTCTTGGGCTTGGGCGAGAGCGATTTCAGAAATATGCAAACTGTCGGTGCGCATGTAAGTAATCAGACCTGTTTCATACAATCGTTGGGCAAGGGTCATGGTTTGTTTGGCCGAAAAACCTAATTTCTTGGCCGCTTCTTGTTGGAGCGTGGAAGTGGTAAAAGGCGCCGAAGGCGTTCGGCGGACTTCTTTTTTCACGACATCAATGACTTTGTATTCGGCTCCGACCAATTCGTCGGTTATTTTTTGAGCGTCAGCGGGATTTTTAATGCCTAAGCGGTCGATTGATTCTTCGCCCCCGCCTGTCCGGCCGGCAGGGATTTTAACGAGGCGGGCTTTGAAAGTTTTGGCTTCGTCTTTTTTAGAAAGGTCAGCTTCGACGGACCAATATTCTTGAGGTGTAAATTTTTGAATTTCACGTTCGCGTTCAACAATCAGACGAACGGCGACACTTTGAACTCGGCCGGCGGAAAGACCGGAGCGGATTTTCTTCCACAAAAAGGGCGAGAGTTTGTAGCCGACGAGACGGTCGATAATCCGGCGGGCTTGTTGGGCGTCGACGAGGTTTTGATCAATTTCTCGCGGGTGAGCGATGGCATTTTCGATGGCCGGTTTAGTGATTTCATGGAAAACAACCCGTTGCGTATTTGTGTCGGTTTTTAGCCCTAGGGCTTGGACAAGATGCCAAGCGATGGCCTCCCCCTCGCGGTCAGGGTCGGTGGCCAGAATAACCAGATCGGCTTTTTCGCTATCTCGTTTGAGTTCACCGACAATCTTTTTAGCTTTGGTGGGGATGATATATTCAGGCTTGAAATCGTGAGCGATATCAATACCGATACCTTTCTTGGGTAAATCACGGATGTGGCCGAAAGACGACTTAATAATAAAATCGCCGCCGAGAAAGCGACTTATTGTTTTGGCCTTGGTGGGACTTTCCACTATAATCAACCGCATAGTTTAAAAATTTAAAGTTTAAAACTGATTTATTCGGCTTTGCGGAATATTCCGCCGGCCATTTGTTTGATGTGGCCTTGAATTTCCATGAGGGCCAAAGCGCCCATAATTTCCGATGCGCCAAGCTTGGTGTGTTCGATAATATTATCGATGTTTAATGGCCCGTGCGTTTCCAGTATAGCAAGAATCATAGCATGGGTCGGGTCCGTTGTGGACAGATGGGAAGATTTAGCAATGGGAAGCTTTGAATAATCATCTAATACATCGTGGGCGGAAGCGACGAGTTTCGCGCCGAGCCGAATGAGTTTATGGGGGCCCATTGATTTCGATGAAAAGATATTACCCGGAACAGCGAAGACGTCGCGACCTTGTTCTGTAGCCAAGCGGGCGGTGATAAGGGATCCGCTTTTTTCATCGGCCTCGACGATAAGAGCGCCTTTAGACAGACCGCTGATAATACGGTTTCGTTCAGGAAAAGATTCTTTCCCCGCGGGCTTCTTTCCCGGATGCTCTGAAATAATCAGTCCGTCATTTTTTAAAATATCCTGCCCGAGCCGAAGATTGGTTTCGGGAGTTATTAAATTGATACCTGAACCAAGAATGGCAATAGTTTTGCCGCCACAATCAAGAGTGGCGCGGTGAGCGACAGCGTCAACACCTAATGCCAAACCACTAACGATGGTGAAGTGGCGGGCGAGGCCGGGGACGATTTGTTGAGTGGCTTCTCGGCCATAGGGCGTTATTGAACGCGTACCGACTACGGCGAAGCATTCGGTGTTCAATAAAGAAACATTGCCTCGGCAATACAGCACGGCCGGCGGATCACTGATATGCCGTAGTAATTTGGGATATTTTTTTGATTTCAGATGCAGTTCGATAGTTGGATATTCCATTATTAGTCTATATTACCTTGAGAAACTGGAAAAAAGCAAACCCATGTGCTATTCTATGCTCACAATATGCATTTGTCTGTTATTATCCCAGCCAAAAATGAAGAAAGATTTATTGCGTCAACCGTGACTTCAGTTTATGAATATTTAATGGCTCGTCATATTGAACACGAAATTTTAGTAGTTACGAATCGTTCGACTGATAAAACAGGGGAGATTGTGAATCAATTGTGTGTTTCAACAGTTCCCACGGTTCGTCTTTTAGATTATCCTAATAATGGAGGTAAGGGTTTTGCGGTTCGCGAAGGAATGCTACAAGCTAAAGGTGATTTTCGCTTGTTCATGGATGCTGATAATTCTACATCCATTAATCACATCGAAAAGATGATGCCATATTTTGATCAAGGTTACGGCGTAGTTATCGGGTCTATTGCCGTGAAAGGCAAGAAAGTGGCCAAGGGCAGTGAACCTTTTTGGAGAATCATGTTTGGCAAGATGGGCAATATTTTTATTCAAATTATGGCTGTACCCGGGATCCACGATACTCAACGAGGATTTAAAATAGTAACAGCCAAGGTGGCTCAAGATATTTTTTCCCGAATCACGATTCTGCATTGGGGATTTGACGTGGAAATGCTGGCTCTCGCCCGTAAATTTGGCTATAAAATAAAAGAAGTACCCGTTGATTGGCACAATGATCCAAATTCTCGGGTTGGGCTCAAGACATATTTTGAGGTATTATTAGAAACAGTAAAAGTGCGCTGGAATCTTATAACCGGCAAGTATAATCAACGACTAACAATCAACGACTAACAACAAAAAAGATTCAGAATTCAAAATTGTTGTAGGTTGTAGGTGGTGAGTTGTAAGTTGAGTTGTTAAACGAATTTCGACAAGATCCAGTTTCGGGCGAATGGGTGTTGTTTTCGACTGGCCGAGCCAAAAAACCTCGTTTTCAAGACGAAAAGCCATTCTACCAATCAAAGGAAGAATGTTTTTTTGAGCCTGAAAAAATGGCTCAACAAGAAACTCCGGTCGCGATATATAGCCATGGCCAAATTGTGAATGACCTTTCAACTGACTGGACCACGGTCGTGATTCCAAATAAATTTCCCGCGCTTAAAAAGGGCGTGTGTGGTCCAATCATGGACGTTGGTCCGTTTGTGGTAGCAGCTGCCAATGGTTTTCATGAGCTGGTGATTACTCGGGATCACGAGAAGAGTTTTGCTCAATTTAGTGACGCCGAAACAACCGAGATTATTCAGGCTTATCGAGATCGATATGCCATTATCGCCAAAGATAATTGTGGAGAATACATCTCTATTTTTCATAATCATGGTCGACTGGCCGGCGCGTCCGTTTATCACAATCATTCCCAGATTCTTTCGATGCCATTAGTGCCGACCTCGATTGTTCGGCACATGAACGGCGCGCGAGAATATTTTAAAAAAACCGGCCAACGAATTCACCAAGTCCTTCTAAAATGGGAAATAGCCGAGGACAAGAGAATTATTTATCAGAACGAGCATTTTATCGCGCTCTGCCCCTACGTCAGTCGGTCAGTGTATGAGATGAAGATTTTCCCCAAGCGGGCCAGCGCTAATTTTAACGACATCTCTGATACCGAAATTCCATTTCTTGCTAATATTCTTAATGTCGCGTTAAAGAAACTTTCGGTCGCGCTCAATAATATTGATTACGCCTTTTTTATTCATACGGCTCCGCCCAAAAAAGAAAATCAGCTCGATTACGATTCTTATCAATGGCATCTAGAAATTATGCCTCGTATTTCAATTGACGCCGGTCTCGAATTAGAGACAAACGTTCTCATTAATACGGTCGATCCTGATGAGGCGGCGATGATATTGCGCAACGTTTCAATATAATAATGATTGCTTTTTTATCCGCGACGGCAATTAACTTAATGACCGTGTTTGGATACACGGGTCTGTTTGCATTATCGCTTCTTGAAAGCGCGGCCATCCCGATTCCATCAGAAATAGTTTTGCCGTTCGCGGGATTTTTGGTGGCGTCGGGTCAGTTTATGCTTTGGCCGGCGGTATTGTTGGCTACGGCAGGTAACGTGGTCGGTTCGGTGATTTTGTTTTGGATTGGCCTTTCCGGCGGGCGTTGGATTCTGGAAAGATATGGAAAATACGTATTTATTCATCATCATGATATTGAAAAGGGCGAGGCGTGGTTTGAGCGACACGGCGCCAAAGCCGTTTTCTGGGGCCGACTGATGCCCGTAGTTCGGACATTTGTTTCACTTCCGGCCGGGGTGAGTCGGATGAATTTTAAAAAGTTTTTGATCTACACCACCCTCGGGGCGTTGCCATGGAATTTCGCTCTTGTTTATCTTGGAATTAAAGCCGGCGAAAATTGGAATTCATTCCGTCCTTATTTTCATATTGTCGATATTGTTATCGGAGTAGTGGTTGTGGTTTTTATCGGGTGGCACATCATGAAACATCGGAAAATCAAATGACTAAAATAGCGAACGCTTCCGCCAAAGGCGGATCCGCCTCTGGCGGAAAAAAATACATCGTGGCAAACTGGAAAAATCACCCAGATTCGGTGGCCGAAGCCGAGGATATTTTGGCTTACATCGATGAGTATTTAAAAAATGAAACTGATAAAAAAGAACGATCGTTAATCATTTGTCCGCCTTTTGTTTTTTTGGATGATGTCAATAAAATATTAAATACTTCTCGGTTAGCCCAACAAGTTGAACTTGGCGCGCAAGATATTGCGCTATCTGATTCGGGGGCCTGGACGGGTGAGGTTTCCGGTCCGATGTTAAAACGGCTGGGCGTGAAATATGTGATTGTCGGTCATTCCGATCGGCGCTGGAAGATTAGTGAATCCGACGAGATTGTCAACAAAAAACTAAAAACTATTTTAGCGAATGAAATTACACCAATTGTTTGTGTCGGTGAACGGGAACGGAATGCGGAATTTAAAAACTTTTTAAAAAATCAGATTGAAGCCACTTTTGCCGGTCTGTCGGCCGGCGAGATAGGGAAATGCCTCATTGCCTATGAGCCGGTCTGGGCGATTAGCCGTCCCGCTGCCGATATTGCGCGTTCCCGTGTCGATGTTGAACATGGCGTTGAGCCGCAGAGACAGACAAGATCGAGAGACGACCAAAGGTCGGCGGAAGACAACATCGGCACTGGGACGCCTGATACTCCCGAATCTGTCCTCGAATCCATTGCTATTATTCAGGATGTCCTTAATTCGAAATTCGTAATTCGTAATTCCAAATTCTTATACGGCGGTTCCGTGACGGCCTCAAATGTCAAAGACTTTCTTTCCCTCAACCAAATTGCCGGTGTCCTTGTCGGCGGCGCCAGCATCCAAAAAGAAGAGTTCATCCAAATACTCAAAAATTTATGAAAATTCTCGTATGGATGAACCAATAACAAAAGATATCGTCATTTTCTATCATAAAGAATGCCAAGATGGTTTCTCGGGTGCTTGGGTGGCTTGGAAAAAGTTCGGCGAAAGTGCCGATTATGTTCCTCTCGATAATCGGATGATGGAGTCAGATAAGCTTAATCTAACTGATAAAACTATTTATTTTATTGATGCCCTGCCAAGAAGTAGGGATATAATTGAAAAAATTGTCTCTCAAAATAAATCAGTTGTTGGGATAGATCATCACATTACCAATGAGCCTTGGATGTCTCTTTTCACTGAGCACAGGTTTGAATTAGACAAGTCCGGGGGTGTTTTGGCCTGGGAGTATTTTTTTCCCGAAAAACCCGTACCAATAGCTCTACTTTTTATTCAGGATATAGATATCTGGAAGTGGTCATTACCTGAAACCAAAGATCTTGCCACCTATTTTGAGCTTGTGGAATTCAATTTTGATTACTGGGAAAAGATGGTTGCCAATATGGAAGATAAAAATGCGCGGGAGGGTATAATTGAAAAATCGGAAATGCTTACGAAATATATAGATATGAAAGTTAAAGAAATAGCCGGCGAGGCCTACCCAGTAGAATTTGAAGGAATGAAAATAATGGCCGTTAATAGCAATACTCTAAGCTCAAAAGTTGGCAACATGTTGGCCACGAATTATCCGCCGGTGGCAATTATTTGGGCAGAAACAAAAGATTATATTTATGCGTCACTAAGATCTAATGGGACAGTTGATGTAAGTGAAATTGCAAAAAAATATGGCGGTGGCGGACATAGAGCTGCAGCAGGTTTCAGGCCAAAGATTGGAGAACCATTTCCATGGAAGCGAATAGAAAATTAATAGAACGCCGCTGACTTGACCGAGTCCGAGGCAAAATCGAGCATTCGACTGAGCCATATAGACATATGGCGAAGGAGAAACGGAGATTTTAACAAAGGAATCGGTCGAGAGCCTGCTTAAGGGCCGGAAGGCCCAGCAGGGCGGTCAGCAAGTTATATGAAAAATAAAATTACAATTTACACTGATGGGGGAGCGAGGGGAAATCCGGGACCGGCGGGAATCGGGGTTGTTATCAACGGATTGCCGAGTGGGAAGAAAACGTTTGGCGAATGTATCGGGGAAACGACTAATAACGAAGCTGAATACCGGGCTTTGATTTTTGCTTTGAAAAAGTTAAAACAATTAATCGGAAGTGAAAAACTTAAGGACTATGTAATTGAGTGTTACGCCGACAGTGAACTAATGGTGGAACAGCTCAATGGCCGCTATAAAATCAAAGAAGCGGGTATTCAGAAGTTTTTTATTGAGATTTGGAATCTAAAAATAGATTTAGACACTAAAATTTCATTTCATCATATCGAACGGGCAAAAAATCAGCAGGCTGATTTTTTGGTGAACCAGATACTGGACCGGGAAACCAATCGGTTGGCTTTATAGAAAATCGGCCCCACCTTGGCGGGGCCGATGGCTAGATTCCGTCGAACAACGGAAGTTCGGTTTTTGGTTTCGGCCTAGTCTGCTGTCGACCGCTAATAATCCGTTTCATCTCCTTTTCTTTTTTCCTTACGCTCCAGTAGATGGCTTTGTCGAATTGGTGATCAAGGACGAAGAATAGGACTTCTCCGGGGCGGAATCGGCCGGTCCGACCACTCCGCTGTATCCTAGACTTTTCCGTATTGGGCAGGGAGTAATGGGAGACGATATCAACTGCCGGCACCGATATGCCCATCTCCAGGGTGGATGTCGTGATGGCCAGATCCAGCTTACCCGCGGAAAGGTCTCCGAGGGTTTTCTGTTGCATGAGGATCTTCCGTTCCTTGCCACCAAATATTAGAGCAACCCGCAAGCCGGATTCTGTCAGCCGGCGTTCTAAGTGTCGGCCGGTGTCCTTGTTGTTAACGAATACGAGGGCCCGTTGATTAGACCGCGCCCATTCGCAGGCGCGGTCAACGAGTTGGCTGACCTTTGGGTGCCTGTCGGATTCTTCGAGAGCTATTTTCACCGCTTGCCGCCACTCCGGCAACATCAGCAAGGATTTGACATTCCTGCTTTTGCGTGAAGAAAGTTTTCGGTGGTGATCAATGAATGTCGCATAACTCTCGGTCAAGGCGGAGAAATGAGCATGCCTGACATAGAAAGCCTGCGCAATCGCTCCCACCACTTCATAGTAGCGCGAATCCCTTATCTGGTGCTCAAGTTCCGTCGCAATAACCTCTTTCAGTTTTTTGATTGTCAGTGCGTCGAGGTCGAGCGTAACTCCGAGTGAAGTAAGTCGTTCGACGATTTTGAGCGTGAGCATTCCGAAGAGGTGGTCAATCTCCATCAGAGACTTGTCTAGCGCCACCGAGACCAGGCTTTCGAATTTCGTTGGCATGGGAACCTGCAGCCGGAAAAATTTTTCCAGATGACAGTTTCTGCGGATGGTCTCGATCTGTTCTTGATTGTCGCCCGGTGACGCTGAAAGCGCAATGATGCGTTTTCCAAATTGATGAGCCGCCGCGGCTATTTTGACTGATTCTTTTTTGCCAGTGACGGTGTGACACTCATCGAGGACGAAAAGCCCGAAATTGCGGATATCCGATATCTTGCCGTTTCTGGAATCCGCCCAAAAGGTTTCCGCGGTGCAAAATACGATGATGTGGTCCGGGTTGTTCCAATTGCGCTTGTCGGCAGATGTTTCCCCGGTGATACATACTGCATGGTCTGATGAACCGGTGATTCTTCGATAGCGTTCCAGATGATCTTGGGCGAGAAACCGCGTTGGCGCCGTGACAAGCGTCTTTTCCCCAAGAGCGATGGCGACCAGTATCGCCACGATGGTTTTGCCGCTGCCGGTATCTCCGATAATCCCGACATTTTCGGGATACTCAACAACTTGGCGGGCCATATCTTCCCATGCCGGCCTAAGTTTTTGGAGGTGGCCCTATACACGATATTGAAAAATTAACTAAAGAGGTGTATGATAGCCAAATCAGTATGCAGGCAATTACTCCGATGTTACAATCGGGGAGGAAAGTCCGGGCACTATCTTGGGCGCAGGCCGAAGATAAAACGGTAGTGGGTAATTCCCATCTGCAGTGATGCAAGAGGTGCGAACAGAGACGGCCCAAGCGAAAGCAAGGGCGGGCTAAACCCAGATCATTGATTTATCAAAGGTCATAGCTTAGTTCCAATCGGGGATACAAGATTGGAGGTGAAACGGCCAAATCCTTACTGGAGTGCAAGATCAAACCCGGCACTTTCTGGAAAATCTTAGAAAGTGCCGGATAAAAGTAGATCGCTTGAGCCGACGAGTAATCGTCAGCCTAGATAAATGATTGTCGAAATACAGAACCCGGCTTATTACATACTGGTCAACCCCCGCCTAAAAGGCGGGGGTTGACGTTTAGACCCTAATAATTTAGAATATAGGCGACGAGGAATATTCAGGGGGAGCTTAACTCGCCCTGACGGCAGACTAACTGCCGAGGCGTATCGCGAGGTTCTAAATACGCGAAGTCGCTCCTACGCTGGAGTGGCGCACTGTGAAGTCCGGCCCCGAGAGAGCTTGCTCTCCCGGGGCAATTTATTTGAAAAATACCACGGGACATGATAAAGTTAGATACGTCAAATGAATCCCGTACGAAGTCACGCTCGCGCCAAAGACGCGAGTCCAAAGGACCTCGGCGGGGCTACTTCGTACGGGATGAAAAAAGCCGATCTATTTTTTAATGTTGTCCGTTTGCCCGTTGATTTTGGAATGCTTCTGTTGGCCGGACTGGCGGCGTATCTGCTTCGGACTCAAGTCTTGGCCAGTCTCCGACCCGTTTATTTTCAACTCAACTTGCCCTTGTTCAGCTATATGTCGTTAGTAACAATAGTGGCTCTGGTTTTTATCGGCGCTTATGCCATTTCCGGATTGTACTCAATGAAAATTCGAATCGGCAAGGCCGAGGAATTTCTCAAGGTCATTGTCGCTTCTTCGGCCGGCATCATGCTCGTCATTATTTTTATCTTTTTACGGCAGGCTTTATTTAATTCTCGATTTCTGGTGCTGGGCGCCTGGATTCTGGCGATGCTATTTGTCGCAATTGGCCGGCTCTTGGTTCGTTATTTCCAGCATGTGGCCGTGACCCGCTACAATTTCGGCATTCAGCGGGTGGTTTTGATTGGCAACGATGCTGTCGCGCAAGGGTTAAAAGAACAACTGACCCAACACCTAGACACGGGTTATCGGATTATCGCCCATTGGGAAACACCGCAACTGGAAGCTCTCGCTGGACTTGGCGATACTGTCGATGAGGTGCTTTTAATTACGCCTCATTACGCCGATGGAACGATCGTTGACTTGGTTGATTTTTGCCACGAGCATCACATTGTTTTTAAGTTTGTTCCTAATTTATATCAAACGCTTACAAAACATCTTGACGTCGATACTATCGGGACGGTGCCCGTGATTGAATTAAAACGCACCCTTCTCGACGGTTGGGGCAAAGTGTTCAAACGAATGGTTGATCTGGTCGGAGCGACAGTGGGACTGGTCATATTCTCGCCAGTTTTTCTGGTAATTGCCGTCGCGATTAAACTTGATACTCCCGGTCCGGTATTCGCGCGTTTACCGAGAATAAGTAAGAGTAAGCGATTTATTTTATATAAATTCCGCGGAATGATTGCTTATGATCCGGATGGCGGAGCCGAGTCGTTAAAAGCGTCTTTGTCTGAACTGAATGAACGGCAAGACGGTCCCTTGTTTAAAATAAAAAATGATCCGCGGATTACGCGAGTCGGCAAGGTTATCAGAAAATATCGACTGGATGAACTGGCTCAATTTATAAACGTACTAAGAGGGGACATGTCTTTGGTTGGTCCGCGTCCGCATCAGCCCGATGAAGTCGCCCGGTATCAGAAGCACCACAAGAAAGTTTTGGCGATTAAAGCCGGCGCGACAGGTTTGGCTCAAGTTTCCGGCAGTTCCGATCTGTCTTTTGATGAAGAAGTCACGCTCGACAGCTTCTATATCGAGAATTGGTCGATGACCATGGATTTCAAAATCATCTTCCGCACCATCTTCAAGATGCTGCGCGATCACTCGGCGGTGTAAAAAATCTCAAATATAAAAACTAAAAAATAAAATCTTTTGAATAAGATTTGAGATTTTAGATTTAAGATGCTAGATTAAGCCAATGCGTATTGCTTTTGTTCACGAATATCTTAACCAGTTCGGCGGCGCCGAGCGAACTTTGGCCGTGCTGGCGGAAATGTTTCCGACCGCGCCGATTTATACTTTACTCTATGACGAAAAAGCAACCCGGGGATTGTTCAAAGGTCGAGTGGTGAACACTTCCTTTCTTCAGAAATTTCCCGGAGCGGTCAAACACCATGAATGGTATCCGTTGCTGATGCCTCTGGCGATTGAGCAGTTTGATTTTTCCGTTTTTGACGTTGTCATTTCTATTTCGGCCTCGTTCGCGAAGGGCATTATTACCAAACCGGCCACCCGGCATATTTGTTATTGTCTCACTCCGCCTAGATTTCTGTGGGACAACAGCCAGAAGTTTGGCAAAGATTTTGGTTTTCCATTCTTGATTAGGTTTGCGAGCCAGCCCCTTATTTCATATCTGCGGATGTGGGACCATTCGGCCGCCGATCGGGTCGATGAATTCTGGCGGATCTCGGATTTTGTGGGTCAGCGAATTCAAAAATATTATCGGCAGCCCTCTCGGTTGATATATCCACCGGTGGATATATCAAAATTTCCAATTTCAAATTTAAAATTTGAACCTTATTTTCTCATGGTCGGCCGATTGGTTTCCTATAAAAAATTTGACGTGGCGATTAAGGCGTTCAATGAATTAAGATTGCCGCTAAAAATTATTGGCGCGGGGCCAGAAATGAAACGATTAAAAAAGTTGGCTCATGCCAATATCGAATTTTTAGATCAAGTAAGTGATGACGAGCTTGGACGATATTATCGCGGAACGAAAGCTCTTGTTTTTCCGCAGGAAGAAGATTTCGGAATTGTGCCATTAGAAGCCATGGCTTCGGGCCGGCCCGTGATTGCTTATCGGGGCGGGGGAGCGGAAGAGACGATTATTGAAAATGAAACGGGGATATTTTTTGAGACCCAAACTCCCGAAGCCATTATCGAAGCGGTCAAAAAATTTGACGGTTATAAGTTTTCGCCGATTCGGTGCCGAGTCCAAGCCGAAAAATTCAGTACCGACGTTTTTAGAAAAAACATATTTAAATATTTAAATATTTAAACTTTTATTTCATGATTATTGGCGTCGATATTCGTCCCATGGCTGGTCTTCGGACCGGCGTTCAAGAATATACCGAACAGATTTTGGCGCATCTGGTCGCGTTGGCGCCTGATCATCAGTTTAAACTGTTCTTCTCTTCTTTCCGCGGGCCAGCGCCGGACCGACCTTGGATGCACGCACCGAACGTTCAATTAATTGAATATCGAATTCCCAATAATCTTTTGTTTTTGGCGGGAAGCGTTTTTGATTATCCGTTCATTGACAGGCTTCTGGGCGGAGTGGATGTGTTTTTTTCGCCTCATTTTTTCTTGGCGCCATTATCAAAATCGTGTCGGCGGGTTACAACCTTTCATGACCTTTCCTATCTTCGTTTCCCCGAGTTTTTTACCTGGCGGAAACGCTGGTGGCACACGGTTGAGATGGATCCGGCTCGTCAAGCTCGGTTTTCTAATCAAATCATTGCCGTTTCCGAATCGACTAAAGCTGATCTTATTGACTATTATCAGATTGATCCGGCCAATATTTCCGTGGTTCATTCGGGTACGGCCATGACTCGCCCGACAGAGGAAGCACTTTTTGAGTTCAAAAAAACACACAGTCTTCCAAAACGATTTATTTTGCATGTTGGCACGCTCGAACCCCGCAAAAACATTATTGGATTAGTGCGGGCCTTTAATATTTTAAAGGCACAAGTTGGGTACGAGGATGTCGGGCTGGCGCTTATAGGGAAAGAAGGCTGGCAATTTCGAGATATTTTTGAAGAAATTAAAAAGTCGCCATATCGATCTCATATTCGATACTCCGGTCATGTTGGCGGTGATTTAGCCTCGTATTATAGTCTGGCGACTGTGTGTGTTTGCCCTTCTTTTTTTGAAGGTTTTGGGTTTCCGGCTCTTGAAGCAATGGCTTGCGGGGTGCCAGTGGTTGCTTCGGCTAATTCTTCACTGCCCGAAGTGGTTGGCGAGGCGGGTCTTTTGATAAACCCATACGATATTTCTGAAATAGCCGAGGCTCTTGAGATTGTCTTGTCTGAACCAGCGACTTGGAGTCGAATGATTAAAAAAGGCCTCGTCCAAGCCGCAAAATTTACGTGGGAAAACGCTGCTCGCCGAACGCTCGACATTCTTTTGAAAATGTAAGGAATACATCCCGTTAGAAGTAGCCTAGCCAAGGTCCTTTGGACTCGTGCCCTGGGCGCGAGCTAGACTTCTAACGGGATCAATCCACAGGTCTCGTTCGTCTTATAGGGGTATAATTAGACTATGCTAGGCAGTAAAAATAGTGGGGTCGGGCAAGCCATGTTTGATGTAAAGCCGGTCGATGAATCCGGTTCTGTTGATGTTCAAAAAATTGGCGCCGTTCAGCCAACCGTTAATCTAGCTTCTTTTAGACCTAAAAAGCAGAAGTTTGTTCGGGAGAGTCAACCCCAACGACAAAGTGTCGGGGCTCCGACAGAGTTTCCAAGGAGTGTTGGGATACCCACTCCGGGAACCAAAGCGTCGGAGGAAGAAAAATTCACTTCGTTGTCTGTCCCGTCGACGGAAACACTGCCGCCGGTCATTGGTTTGCCGTCCCAGCAAGATATTAAGGAACAATTCGAGGAGCTTATGGGTCACGATCTTGATCTTGGGATCGAGTTGGCGAAAATCGGCGGTAACCCGCCAAAATTTTCTGAAGGAAAACTTAAGCGGGCAAAGCCGCGGTATCGAATTATTCGGAACCATCCGTCATCAATTTTCGCGCCGGAACCTGCTTGCCCCGACCAAGACATCGGGGGCTTATATGCACCGCTTATTTCCGATATTCATCATTCCGCGACGACTATTGCCCATGAAGAATATACCCCGTTTGCGGAAGGAGACGACTCTAATATCAAAGTTGAACCAATACTAGCTTTTGGACCCAACAAACTTTCTCAATCGGCCGAGACTGACGTGCGGTCGCTTTTTGCCATCCCATCAATTCAGCTGATCACCAAAAAGAAATCTTTTCCAAAGTTTAAAGTTTCTAAACGTTATTTTGTCGCCGTCGCGGTTATTATCATCGGGCTGGCAATTATTATTGGCTATGGCCTTCATTTGAAACGTCAAGTTGTTGAGCAAAGTACGGCGGCGGTGACCAATCTTCAGACCGCTCAAGACGGTTTAAAAGCTCTTGATTTCAAAAATGCTTCGCAAGATTTTTTTTCGGCCTATGCTAATTTTTCCAAGGCCGGCGATAGTTTAAATGTTTTTGGCGCGAGCATCACTGATATTCTTTCGGCTCTTCCCGGGGGAGGTACGCTTAAGTCGGCTAAAAATCTGGTCCAAGTTGGTCAGTTACTTTCGGCGGCGGGGACTTCGATGACGACCGCTCTTGACGCGGTCTCCAAGACCGGAGCGTTATCTGATTTCATTGGAACCAAAGCCGACGCTTCCGGTCGACTCTCCGACCAAGGCGTCGGAGTTGGGCCCATCGTCAGCGCTTTAAAAAAAGCCCTACTGGCTTCCCAGCAACAGATTGTCCAAGCTAGCGCTCTCATGGCTGATATTGACGGCAGTATTATTCCGGCTGATAAACAGGCGGGCTTTACCGATTTAAAATCAAAGTTACCCGAACTCGAGGCGGGCGTGAATATGAGTGTTGATTATGCTAAGTTTTTTGAAAATCTTATCAATAACGGCAAGGCCAAATATTTGGTGATGTTTCAAAACACTTCCGAGCTTCGACCAACAGGCGGATTTCCGGGAACCTATGGCGTTGTCTCATTTATCAATGGCAAGATGGATAATCTTTTTGTGGATGATGTCTATAATCTTGACGGCCAGATCAAAGAAAATATTATTCCACCGCTTCAAATGCAGCATATTACTCCGAATTGGGGGATGCGGGACGCCAACTGGTATGTTGATTTTCCAACTTCGGCCCGCAACATTGAAAAGTTTTATAAGAAGGAATCGGGGCAAAACGTTAATGGCGTGATTGTGATCAATCCCGAGATGATTCAAAAAATTCTTGCCATTGTGGGCCCGATTGAGATGCCGGATTACAAACTGACGCTTGATTCAAAAAATGTTTTAACGACCATTCAGAGTCAGGTCGAATATGGACCAAATCGGACCCAACCGAAACAGATTCTCAAAGATTTCGCGCCGTTACTGATGAATAAAATTTACACCGCCGGTTCGGACAAATGGCTCGCGATTTTCAACACTCTTATTTTGAGCATGAATCAGCGCGATGTTCTGATGAGTTTTGACAACTTATCTCTCGAAAGTTTCGTGACCGACAAAGGTTTTGGGGGGCAGGTTCATCAGGGCGACGCCGATTATTTAATGGTGACGATCAGCAATATCAAGGGCTCAAAGACCGACGCCGTAACCGATACATTGTTAGCGGTAGATACTAAATTTGAAAACAATGATGCCATTCACACGCTCACAATTACCCGTCAGCATAATGGTGGGGGAGAGAAATTCGGGTTTTATAACAAGCAAAATCCGGCCTATGTTCGTGTTCTCGTTCCCGATGGCGCGGAATTGATTTCTGTTGCTGGTAACGACCAACCAAACTTCGCTCCGCTTATAAATTACGCCCAAGACAAGAGCTTTGTTCGCGACGATAATCTAGTCAAATTTGAAAATTCAAGCGACCCTTCAACGAGTTCAGGGCAAGCCGGCGTGACGACCTACAAAGAATCGGGCAAAACTGAATTCGGTTTCTGGCTCATCACCGATGCCGGCAAATCAAAAACGGTCACGGTTCAGTATAAGGTTCCAAAAGCTCTGACCAATAAATCATACTCGCTCTACATCCAAAAACAGCCCGCCTTGAAGATAAAAGATTTCAGTTTTTCAATGCAGAAACCCGACGGCCTCACACCTGAAGCTTCCGCTCCGCTCCTTGTTCAATCCGGTTCGACCTACAGCTATTCCGCTCCGCTGAAAAACGACCTGACAGTGAAAGTGAATTTCAAATAGGTCGCTCGACTCTGACATTTCCTCACGGCTTCCTCTTGGAGCATTTCTAAGCATAATTGACAGTTTTTGTGTTTTGGTGATATATTCTTGTCGGAGGAAATATGCACTCTGACAATGGAGACGAAGAAGTTGTTAAGCCAAGGGTTTCAATTCGTTCGTCCGGCGGACGAGACGGAAAGATCGGATTCACTGGCTTTACGCCGGAAGAAATCGAGAAAGTACAGGGGACTGCTCATGGCTACTCCTGGATGCGAATCAAGGACGGTATCCCAGAGTTCATTCCCTCATACAAATCGCTTCCGGCTCCGGCGGATGCTCTCGACATGATGCCGTTTTGGTCTCCGGCTGGCCGAGATGTGCCTGTCCAACTGGAGCTGTTCAATTTCGGCAGATTCGAGGGGCATTCACCCTCGATTATTATCCAGCATTTGTGTGGATACAATTTCACGCCGGGGAACTATTGCATGAATGCAGGATTGCTCGAAAGCTACGGTTTTGAATGCCTGCGTTCTCGTCGTGGCAACGACGGCAAGTATTGGGAGTTGTGGCT
>ERZ1292629.464-Hain-H43-01um-R1-464-length-43927-cov-7_pt1 | contig 43927 bp, 54 predicted proteins | sample MGYA00564399_ERZ1292629 | MGnify/ENA primary metagenome ERZ1292629 (study PRJEB36523, sample SAMEA6512636) | groundwater metagenome | collected 2019-01-08 | study: AquaDiva: Metagenomics assemblies of 32 groundwater samples
TTGTAGGACTACTTTTTGTGCAAAGCTTAAAAAAACACCTATCTCTTTTTAAATCTTCTTTTCGATTCTTCAAGTATCTCGTACATATCTTTATAGTCTTCCTTGAATTCTTGCAAGGCTCTTTTATCAGATTTTATGAAGGGATATGAATTTAACATTCTATCTTCAACTTTGTTGACGATATGATATAGCTCATGCATGGTGAGTGCCATAATAAACATCTTTTGTTTTTCTTTTGAGAATCCTTTAAGTATCTTTGAAAGCACGGTGTTGCAAAAAGTCACCTTGAATTTTTCCCCATGCGTTATTAAAACAGGCAATGAAATATCTTTCGGGCTCTTCAAAGAAGGATCTTTAAGAATCCCTTGCATTTTTGTGTTTTTGTCTATCAATGATATGAATTTATTTATTGAGGCAACTTCAAACTGGCATTCCACCAAAAAAGCCGTTAGGAAAGTATTATATGCGTCATCAGCGAGTTTTAATATTTCTCTGTCAGTAAGCATTTCATGTTTAGCCAGAATAAATTATTTAAACCTTTCCATAATAATGGCTTTGACTTTTAAATAGATTCCTGACTTTTTAGTGTTGATTTGACTTTAATGTCTTTGTAGGACTACTTTTTGTGCAAAGCCCATAATATTTTTATATAAGCTATTTTTAACATTACCATGGACATTGGCATTTTGCTCGTTATAACGGCTTTTTTGTGGCTTTTATTTGCCTCAATATCAGATTTGAGGACTAGGGAGGTTCCTGACTGGATAAGCTATAGTCTAATTGCCATAGGGATTTCATTTAATTTAATCAGCTATGTTATTTCTTCAAACACATCATTCCTAATTAATCCGTTATTCGGGTTTTTGTTATGTTTTATAATAGCCAATTTGATGTACTACTCTAGGCAATGGGGCGGAGGTGATGCAAAATTGTTGATGGGCTTGGGCATTTTGCTTTCTAGCTATCCAAAACCATTTGCAGATATTTTTAATCCAACACTTTATGACCTGCCTTTTATAGTAACATTCTTGATGAACCTTCTGGTTATAGCTTCTTTATACGGCATTTTATGGGTGATTTACTTGGCCTTGAAAAACTATCATAAGTTAAAAGAGAATTTTTCTAAAATAATGAAACAAAACAAAAAGGCTCGGTACATAGTTTCATTTGTGGTTCTTGCATTGCTATTGTTTTCTTTCTTTATAGATGAAATCATAAAATTTATTGTGATATTGTCTTCTCTTTTGCTATTTACGATGTTTTACTTCTCCTTGCTGATTAAATCCGTTGAAGATGTTTGCATGTTCAAGAAATTACCTGTTCAAAAGCTTACTGAAGGAGACTGGGTTTTGGAAAAGGTGTATATAAATAAGGAGTTGATTTATACTCCGAGAAAAACAGGCCTGACAAAGGAAGATATCTCGCTTTTAATGAGGCATGAGAAAAAAATACATTATGTGATTGTAAAAGAAGGCTTGCCATTTGTCCCGGCGTTTTTAATAACATTAATAGTAAGTATAATATTCGGGAACATTATTATTTATGTTGCTCAAGGAATTCTTTCTTCTTCATAATAGGCTTCATATCTTTCGGGCTCTTTTTTCCTTGGCTTTTCTTGGGCCATCGGCTTGTAATCGCTGAATTCATTTAAGATGGCTGAGTTAATGCTTTCGTCGATTTTCTTTGATTTCCATGAAAAATCAACGCCATCATTCTTGAATCTTGGTATGCAGTGCACTATAAAATGCTCTGTTCTTTGTCCGGCAATTAAGCCATTGGACATTATTATGTTGAATCCTTCTGCATTTACGACAGACTGCATTTTCTTTGCCAATAAGTTAGTTACACTTATTAGATACATGAGGTCTTCTGGCTTCATCTCAGCGGAACTTTTAACATGATCTTTAGGAAAAGAAATGAAGTGGCCGACATTCGCGGGATTTATGTCGAGCACCGCAATAATCCGGTCGTCTTCATAAATTTTTTTTGAGTCTGTCTCGCCATAGATTATGCTGCAAAAAGGGCAGCTTTTTTGCTGCTGGCTCTTCAAGAATTCTATCTGTTCTTCGCTTAGTGTGCTTAAAAATTCTTGAAGCCTGGCTGGCTGTTGGTCTGCCGGAAGTCTGGATATTTCATTAAGCTCTTTTATTTGCTCTGGATTTAATTTTTCCATAGAGATTATTGCATTTATTGCAGAATTAATAAATCTATCCTATAGTCCTTCTTACATCAATAGTTTCTACAGAATTCACGCCATCAATATTCCTTAGCTGATCTTCAAGGTCTTCTGTGCCCCCTTTGCTTTCGTCCATCACGAATATCAGCTTTAGTGCATTAAGCCCGAAGGCTATTGGCTCAATTTCAACTTTCCCGACTTCTAATCCAAACCTCTTTATTAAATCCTTAGCGTCTTTTTCTACATCATGAAGGTTAGTGCTAGGATCCTCGGGCATTATTTTTATCGTGACTACGACTTTAGACATTTTAATTGGGCCCGGAAAATTTACAGTTTTCACATTTATATCTTGCTGCAATTTCCCTACAATGATTACATCTAACTATTTCTTTGTCATTGCAATTTGGGCAGGTGAATTTTACCGCGCCCGTCATATTTGCTACTGAGGTTTTGCATGAGCTGCATTTCATAACTCTCATTTTCATGTCTGAGTTTAAACAAATGTTTATAAAGGTTTTGAAAGATTTTCACTATTGCTCCTGTAGTCTAGCTTGGATAGCCTAAAAACCCAAAAAAGACGCAACCCTGCGGTTCGATGCAGCAAGGTTGTAGCCCGGGTTCAAATCCCGGCAGGAGCGTAATGTCACTTCTGTTTTTTTAATTCATTGATTTTATTCCGGCATATCTCCGAGATGTATTCGAGTTTCCTGCTGAAAACTTCTTGATTTTCAATTAATTGGATCCTGTCGAGAGATTCCTGTATCTTTGTTTTGGTTTCTCTAGTCTCTACCATTTTGATGTCTTTTAATCAAAAATTCTGCTATTTTAGAAGCGCCATCTGCCTTAATATTTAAATTGTTTGCTCTTTTTTGCAGTTCATCAATCTTTTTTATGAATTCTTCTATGTCTTCCTTTATAGTTTCTTTTTTGATGTTTTTCAGGTATTTTACAAGGCCTATTTTTGTTCTTTCTATGGTGTAAGCATTCAGCATTTGCTCCACATGTCCCCTAATGGGAAAGACAAGGCAGGGTTTCTTAAAAACTGCACACTCAGCAAAACTGGAATGCCCCGCGAGCATAATAACGCCCTTGCTTGTTTTTAGGTATTCTAAATAATTTTCCTTGAATTTGTAAGACTTAATGTTCTTGTTTGAAAAGTCTCTGTCATACCCGAATATAATAAACTCCTGATTGGGGAGTTCATAAAGAACACTCTTCATCTTGTCTAGCAGATCATATCCAAAATTTGAGCCGCCAAGCATAATCAATATGGGCTTTTTTGCTAAGCCTAATTTTTTCATTAAAATATCTTCATCTTCTAACTCATCGGGATTTTTCCTTACGATAAAATTTATGAAATGGAATTTGTTTTCTTTCTTGTTCTTTAGCCCGGGGATAAATATCGCTTCTGCCCGTTTATTTGCCAGGTTGTATATTGATTCGACAAATCTCCTTTGCAATATCTTAAACCTATTAAGCTTGAATTTTTTTATGAATGAATCAAACATATAAGGGTCGTAGTTAAATATTAGCACGACTTTTTTATTTGATCTTGAAGCAGCCACCAATCCAGATAGTTCCCAGTCTACTATGACATAATCAGGATTAAATTCTTCAATATTCTCCATTAATAATCTAATGTCTCTCCGAAAGTTTATTGGGAAGTTGAGATTTTTCCTTAAAATATTAAGTATGCTTATTTTAAAGTTTTCAGAAGAATAATCAACACCGTTAAGATTAATTTTTCTAAATCCGCTGTTTTTAAAATAATCTAAGGAGCTTTTATAGCCTGCTATACATATCTTAGCGTTTTTGTCTCGTTTTTTTATTTCGCTTATTACAGAATCGACTCTTGTAGCATGTCCTAATCCTATTCCTGTAACCACAAAAAGCAGCTTCATAAAAATAAAAAGAAATAATTAGTTAAAAAACTTATCTATACATCTTTTATCCCGCCTTCAGTGACCATAAATATTGCTTCCGAGTCAGGTAAGTGCGGAGCGTCTATTAATTTAGCAACTCTAGTTCCTTTCTTTCCTTTTCTTAGATACACGCGGTAAGTCGAGTTGTGCCCAACTATATGGCCCCCAATTGCGACAGTAGGATCTCCAAAGAAAGTGTCTGGTTTTGCCATAACTTGATTAGTAACGTATACTGCAACATTTTGTGATATTGCTAATCTTAATAGTGTGTGCATATGTTTGTTTATTTTTTGTTGCCTATCACTTAAAGTCCCTCTCCCAACATATTCACTCCTAAAATGGCTCATCAAAGAGTCCACAATAACAAGTTTTATGGGCAATTTATCTTTAGTTATTAAATCTTCTACTTTCTCTGCTAACAACACCTGATGATCACTATTAAAGCATCTCGCCACTTTAATGTTTCTTAATACTTGTAGTGTATCAAGTCCATTTGCTTCTGCAATCTGTTTTATACGTTCTGGCCTGAATGTTGATTCTGAATCTAGCCAAACGGCCATACCCTCCATCCCCCCTTTATCTTTGGGTAATTGAACAGAAACAGCAAGCTGATGTGCTACACTACTTTTTCCAGAACCAAATTCACCAAAAAATTCTGTTATAGCACCAGTCTCTACACCGCCGCCAAGCATAGTATTGAGGGCATTGCTTCCAGTGGTTACCTTTTCTACCTGCTCTCTCTTTTTCAGCAGATCTTCCCCACTCTCAAAGCCCATCTTAAGCTCATTCCTAGCCGCTTGTATAACTTTTCTGGCTGTAGCTTCAGTAAAGCCCACCAATTCAACTAATTCGCCAGGGCTTGCAACAGCGATTGCCAGCATAGTGTCATATCCAGCATCCTTCAGTTTCTCTGCTGTAGCGGCCCCCACTCCAGGCAAGTCAATTATGGTGATTTCTTTTTTCTCTTTTTTTTCTGCCATTTTAATCGTCCTCTTCTTTTTCTCTTTGTTCTTGGTTTAGAAATAGTTCTTCTTGTGCTTTCTGCATCAAGACTATAATTTTTTGCAGGTCATTTCTTCTAAGCTGTATCTGGGCATCGTGCCACTGGTCGTTGTGCTTCCAGCTCTTTTTCAAGCTTACAGTCTTAAATCCAAGAATACTTCCATCTTGGGCTGTTTTTTCATTTTCCCAGATGTTGCACTCTATATTTCCAATTCTCCATTTCTTTACAGGCATATTTTTTTCCATAGAAATCAACTCCTTTTCCTTTCGGTTTTTGTTTCATTGTCCTTGCGGACAGTGATATTAAGGCAAAAAGATTTATAAAGCTGTCGCGCGAGCCGTGGAATGTAGGAATTGTTTTGAAGATATATTTTATAGTGTATATTAAAACATCCTTGGTATGCTTAAAACAGTAAAAACTAGCAGTAAAAAGAACAGTATATATTCAAGAAACCCGCCTACCCTCAAAAATCCGTTGATTCTAAACCTAGAAAAAGGCTGCAGAAAGCTTATTCCTTCTCTGCTTAAAGAGTCTGCTAATAAATGACCAGTATAACCCACAAAAATAATCAGTCCATAAGTCAGTTTGTTGAAATATGCAAAAACAAATAACAATATTAATGGGAAGAATATGGAATGGAAAAATCCCCTATGCCCAAAGAAAAAGTTTATTATCAAGGATAGTGGCTTGAACATGTTTCCGATTTTGCTTTTCGGCAAGTCTATATCAGGCAAAGATCCTGCCAAAATAATCAATAGAACAAAAACAAACTTGTTGATGTCAAAAAAAGGGAATAGAAAAATTCCTATGAGCAATGATATTAGAAGATGGGTTTTGAACATCAATTTTCTTTGCTTAGCTCCTGAATAAGCTGCTCTGGAGTGAGGTCTTGTATTTCTTGTGCATTTAATTCCAGTCTGTCAAACATATTATTTTTGTTTACTCTTCCAGTAACTTTTATTTGGTTGCCTAGAATATCGTTCTTTATAGGCTCAAATTCGCTGGGATTCTCCCTTATTAATGAAAATTTGTTGCCAAGCATCTTATCTGCAAGTTCCCTAAAGCAAACAACCCTTATGCTGTCTGTGCCATCGTCTATTAGGAAGTTCAGTATCGGGACATCTTTCGCTAGCACATTTCCATGCTGATTGCATAAACTAGTTCCATTTACAAATTCTGTTTTCTTGTTGCATTCTGGGCATGCGCTATAATGCCTTGGCTCAAAAACCTGGACTATAGTGCCATTAACTTGAATAGTTTCATTCTCTTTTAGGTCCTTGATGTTTTTTTGATTGAATATCTTGCTGCTATTTATTTCTTTAATAGCAACATTGGGTGGATTGATTAGTATCTCGCCCTTGCTCCCGATATGGAGCTCATAAGAACTATTGTTGTCTTTGCAATATGCATTCTTTATCGTGATAATGTCTTCTTCCTTTATCTTTCCAGACTCTATGAGCTCGATGAGCTTAGTGTCCCATAAGACCAGCCTGGAAATTCCTGTTTCATCCCCTATGAGCAAGCTTGCTATTTTACCCTCTCTTTTTTCATTCTTGAAATTTCTTACTTCATAAATGGCCATTACTTTGGCATCTAAATTAATAAAGTTAAGTCCTGGCATCAATCCATTAATCTTTAGTTTCTTTTCACTGTATTCAGGGAATAATTTCACGCCAAGCTCATTGGCCAATATATGGGCTGCCCCTTCCTTGCTTATTAAATCGCTTAAAATAGCTAGTTTCTTGTCTACTCTAGAATTGATTTCTTCTTCAGAAAGCCCTGTCTTGTTTTTTATCTCTTCAATAATTTGCGCATAGCTTAGCTTGAACATTTTGTAGCCTAAACAATGGAAGTTATTTAAATACTTATCTAAACAGGTGTATTGTTACTTTAATTGGTCTTAAGACTTCATGTACAGAAATCTTTAAATAGTTCATGTACCTAAATAGTATTATGAAGATTAGAGAAGTTCTAGATAAAAAGATAGGTAATAAGGAATATAAAAGGTATATTGTTATTTTACCTAAAGATGTAGTTCAAGATTCTAAGTTACTAGGAAAAGAATTAAAAGCTACGTTAGAAAAAGATAAAATAATTTTAGAAAAAAATTTTGATAATTAATAATCATTACGTATGGTCTTGCATATACTCAATTACTATTTCTATTATTTTCTTAACCGTAATATTACAATTTTTAAAAGTAATTTTATCTAAAACTTCTATTCCATGTTTTCTAATTACATCACTTATAAGAGCATGTATAAAAGATTGTGTAGCAGACTCAACATCTTTGAAATCTAATATTATATCACTGTTAGCATCCAAAATAGGTAGAATTTCTTTTATTCTTATTTTCTTAGCGATGTCCTTATTTTCTGCAAAACTGCCAACTTTCTGATAAATGTTTATTTCCATTTAAATAAATTTTCCTTTTTTATATTTCGCTTTGTTTTGTTCTTTTCTACTCTCTCTATATACGTTTCTTATTAAATCCAAGAGTTTATTAAAATTAAGCGTTTCATTTAAACATAAGTCTATACCGACTACAGTTCCTTGCCAGTGAGGATAACTTTCTTTTTTTGAATGATGATCTTTTAATGGATCAGAAAATAGTTTTATTTCTTTTTTATTATCTTTTAATAACTTATATGCACCATTACCACTATATATTAAAAAGAAATCTCTACTAATTTTTGTAAGGGATTTTATAAAAAATAATCCCGCTCCGGCATTAGTAGCAGTTCCACCTATTTTATGTGTGGTTCCAGTTATCCCAGGAGTTAAAGCTAAAGTAATCGCATCTAAATCACTGACAGGATGATAATACCTTTTAAGAGTATTTTTTATGCCTACACCACTATCCACTACACCTATTCTGATAGTATTACTTTTTTTATAATATTGAGCGCAAACTATTGCTCCGTTCTGAGACTCAGCATGTTCAAAAACATTTCTTACTAATTCGCTGATTATATATTTAATTGGTTCTACTTTTTCAGGTTGAAGATGAAGCAATGGAATCATTTCTTTAATAAAATCTTCTAGCATTGAAGTATTTTTTATTATTTGAATAGGAATAAATCTTCCAGTTGGTTCGTGGTGTTCAACTTTCATTTCAGAATCTAAATTAAGAACATCAAATAAACCCATTCTTTCAAAATAATGTTTTGACCTTGCTTCCATTTTTTCAAAACTAATCTCTTTATTATTTTTATTCATAAGCAAACCTAACGCAGTTATCATACACAAAACTACTGGGTGTACCGAAACCCATTTCTTATGAGAGGTTATTTCTAAAATATTGGTATTGGAATTATCAAAAGAGCTAATAAATTGGTCAATATTACCTATCCAAACACTATTTGGAAGATGAATTCTCATAAAAATGAGAGTAATATTCGCTTAATAAGTCTTTTGTAAATACCGGGAATCCCGGTGTTTTTCATGTACCGAAAGGTTTATATACTTATTCATGTACATGAATATATATGAAAAAAGAAATTAAATGTCCTCATTGTGAAAGTGAAAATGTAGTCAAGAGAGGATATTTTCAAACTAATAAAGATGGAAAAGTTCAGAGATATTACTGTAATAACTGTAATAAGAAATTTATACCTCAAACTCCTTTTTATAGAATGAGAAATGATTTTAGAAAGATAACATTATGCTTAGATTTGTTCTATAAAGGAGTTTCAACTCGTAAAGTTCAAGACCATCTAAAAGCTTTTTATCCACATAATTCAAGCCATAAATCTATCTATAAATGGGTTATCAAATATTCAAATATTATCTATGATTACACAAATAAGATACCACTGAAAACAGGCAACGAATTAATGGTTGATGAGATGGAATACTCTACAAAGGGCAAACAATCATGGTTTGTTGATTGCATGGACACAAAAACTCGTTACATGGTTGCTAGTGATTTCATGTATGGTAGAACTATGCCTAGATTGATTAACGTTCTAAGAAATGCAAAGAAAAAGACAGCTAATCAGATAAGTATAGTTACAACTGATGGTCTTAATGCTTATCCCCATGCTTTGCATAAATCATTTAAACTTAACAAAAGAAAAGCTAAATCCCAAATAATACATAATATTGTAAAAGCTAACGAGAGAGGATTTAACCATAAAATAGAAAGACTTCATAACTCCATAAGAGAACGTACAAAAACCTTCAGAAATTTTCATGGCAGTATAGATAGTGCCTCTACTATTATGAGGGGCATGGAAGTTTATTATAACTTCATAAGATTACATCAAGCTATCAAATGCAGACCTTATGAACTAGCAACTGAATTAAAGTTAAATTCTGAGAATAAATGGCTAGAATTGATAATTCATAGTTTTAACGCAAAAATTTCATAATTTCTGAGGCATCCGATGTAATCTGATTACAAATTGCTTTCATCTCGCTAACATCTTTATCATTTAGTTGTAATAGTTCCCTTTCTTTTAAATCAAATTTTTTTTTCCTGAATTTTTTATCTATCCATTCTCCCTTATTCATAATTGTATTAATAGACAGAATACAAGATTCAATTGAGCTCAACTTTGCAATTATCGTACGTTTGTCTACATCTGTCATTTTTCCTCCATAAATTTTGATATTACTAATCATTGGATGATATATTTAAAATTTGTGGTAAGACCAATTAAGGTAACAATACACTAAACAGGGGATTGTATTCATTAAAGTCGAGGGCAAACTTCAACACTAATGGTTTTTTTTCAAAAAATCCAACACTCTTGTAATCAATATCAAAATAAAATACTTTATTGCTTTCAACAACTCTAATATTGCTGTCTATACCTTTCCAGCAGACTATATTGTTCTTGCATTTGTCTATGTTGTCTTTTATTTTATTGCTCCAATCTGCTATATTGCTGACTTCTGCATTATAAGGGACATTAAATGCAGGCATTACATAATATTTGAACTGCTCTTTGTAGAATTCTATTTCATTTCCAGAAGCGATTAATGTGTTTTTTCCTTCCCTCACAACATATTTATTCTGTATAGGTAGGTTATAATTTGCGGCATACTCATTTAAATTACTTGTCAGGAATTCGCTGAACTGCTCCAAAGCCATTTTCTTATCTAAGAAGCATTTTTGGCTCCCCTTCATCCATAAGTTGTAGTTATTTATTGTACCGCAATCATTTAAAAAATAGCCCCCCTTGCTGTAGAATTCTTGGAGCGCATTAATGCCAGAATATTTCAAGCTTTGTTCTATGAAAAATAAAGCTTTTTCGCCGTCATTATATGTATTGAGCAACTCAATCTGCATTTCCCCAATCTGTTTTTTCTGCACTGATTTTTCTAAGGTTATTAGTTTAAATCCGGCTATAGTAAGCATCGCTATTACAATGATTAGTAATAATGGCCCAAATATAAAGCTTCCATTTCTTCCTTTGATTTTAGCAAGAGCCATTTTCACTCTCGATTAAATTGTCTCCATATTTTATTGTAAGCATTTTTTTATTGTCAACAGGCAATAAAACAGATGCCGACTGGATTCTTTTATTTCTGGCAGTGCCCTCATTATTAACGCTGCTAAACTCCCCGATAGAGCCGATAGAGTTTATTATCTTGCGCCCATCAAACACAGTCAACGACCATTTGCAGTTGCGGTCCTTGAACAGAACACTTAACTTTTCCTTGATTACTCCATTGAATGCTTTATAGTTATCATTCTTGTAGGAGTAAACTAGCATATCTGCTAAATTGATATTTTCTAAAATGCCGTCATTGTCTATGTCGAAATTTATGTTGCTCCTCATCAAGTTAATCAAGGTAAGTTTTTCTTCGGCTCCAATAATTTGTGATATCTCCTGCTTTGCCTTTAAGTTCGGAGCATATGCAAGTATATACCAAAATGTGATAAGCACCAGGATGATTGCAAATAATGATGCTATCTCAACAAACGTCTCTCCAAACATGCCCTTTTTATTCATTTTTTATCACCGTGCTAAAATAAATTATTCCATTTTGTATTTTTTCATTGTCAAAATAAAGCGCATAGTCTTTCCTGTCATAACAGGAAAATTTAGATTTTCTTAGTTTACATGCCAAATTTAGTTCATAAACATCTTTGTTGATTGTGGTATCTTTCAGGATATTATTTTTGTCATCTAGCATTTTTATGTTGAGGCCTATTTTTTTGTCTTTAACATCAAAACACTTATTTAATCCATCCTCATTTAGTTTAGCGATGTCTATCGTACCTGGAACTTCCCTTGCGCCATTGTTGTGCAATATGCAATTATTTCCATAAATTATTCTAGAGTACAAAATGTCTGATTCTAATTCGGTCGTGTCTATGCTTCTTGCAAGATAAAGACTTATAATTAAAACCATGATGATTAATATAGGGATCAGGTAAATCAGACGCGCGAGCCAGAAGATTACTTTGCTCGATATATATCCTTTTTTCATTTTTTGTTTGTTAAGCTAACCGCAATATTGATGTCTTTCTTGTCTATGATTAGAATCTCGCCAAAATTATTTTTTTGATCGATTGCAATTATGCTATTTCTTGTAAATCTCTGATATTTCCCTATTCCAAGGTCGTTTGATTTAATAATGAGTTTATTTTCATCTGTGTTTATGATATATTTATAGATGTCTCCTAAATCATATTCATAGTGCAGGTTTCCTGGGCTTGAATAGATAGTGTCAATCAAAAAACCAGTGTTCCTGATATGGTATCTTTCTTTGAAGTCTTTGTTGTTGCTTATGTTGTTTAAATATAAAACAAATGATAGAAATATTAAAGCAATTATAATTACACTAAATATTATGAAACTGGCCTCAGTTATCTCACCTCTCTTCATATTAAAGATAAATTCTAAGGTCTATTTAAATATTCTCAACCTAACTAAGCTGCTTTTTTTATCGTGATTTTATTGTCCTGTTGGCTTATGTCTACATTCACTATGCCCTTTGTTCCTGAAACCAGCACAGGGTCATTTTCATCAAAAATCAGTTCTATTTCCTGGTATCTTTTATGTGCAATGGGCGGTTCGCAATTGTCCTTAACAAAAACAAGGCCTTTTTTGCATATTGCCAGGCAATAATCCAGGCCGCATTGTGTTGGTTTGTCATATCTGCCAGATTTTAAGTTTTGGCTAGTAAAGGCAACTAAGTCATATTTATCAGATAAATACAATGCAGCCATGCTTGGCTTGCCTGTTTTAATTACTTTATCGACTTCATAAGTTAGGTCTTGAAATGAATTTTTCACGCCAGTATCTTTGTAAATCAAGCCATAGATAATTAGTGCTACTGGTATTATTATCAATAAAACAACCATGATGGATATTACAGTAGTTCCAGCCTCCATTATGGAGCTGCTTGTTGACTCTTCCCCTTTTTTGTTCATTTTACTTGTTTAATAATTCTTTTGGCTGGCTGTTTGAATTAGTTATCGAATCTATTATTCCAGAAAAATAGCGGGCTATGTTCCCGAACTGCCCGCTGAAAGCTAGTATTATTATGACTAAAGCAACTATTATAATTATGAAAATTACTATTGTCTGTAAAGATAATTCTTCTGCATTTTTATGCATTTTGAGCTTATGCACCGCATTGCATACTTGGGCAGCTTGTCCCTAAATCTACGCAGGTAATTCCTGTCCTGTCTGCTTTTCCGTCGCCATTAGTGTCTATATCAAACCTAGAATCCTGATTTTCCCCGCAGAAGTTCTGCTGCCACACGTTTAATTTGGTTGTTTCGTAATTGCCGCAGTAAGAATTGCATTTCAGTATTGCCTGGCTTGTGTCTATAGTTTGAGTGGCATAAATCCCGAAAAATCTCTTTATGGCATTTGAGGCTCCGCCAGTGAAGAACAATAACATAACCACTAAAACCACAATAAGAATTATTGCAATTATGATGACATTCATAGAAAGTTCCATGCCTCTTTTGTTTCTTAACATAACCATAACATAGAAATTTAAACTGCTGGAATATTTAAGTTTTTTGGTTTAATTTTGGCATATGGAATCTTTGTTTAAAGTGTTCAGGAAGGCTTTGTCTACTATACATAGCTTGCCTTCAGTTTTGTAAAACACATAATCTGGACTGAACTCGTATTTCTTGTTCTTAAGCTCTATTTCATATTTTGAAGCGTAATGCAAAAATAGCTTATTATTCAGAGTAGTTCCGCTGATCTTCTTTATCATGTAACAGGATTCAATAGGCAGGTTAAAATAATTCAATTGCTGCTTGCTGTTTGAAATCAGGCTTATTTTGCCTTTGAAGTTATTATCATTCTCGACTAAAATTCTATAATCTGTAGGAAACAATATTCTCTCATTTGTGCAAAAGCAGTCATTGTCTTGTTTTGAAGCGCAATTATCCAATATTGTTTTTAAATAAGAAAATCTATCGGAGGCTTGGTCTGTTATCTCTTTCATGTCTAAAGTGAAGCCTTTTCCTAAAATGAAATTACTTAATTTAATTAAATTGGTGCTTAACCAAGGCCCTACAATGGCTACTGTAATTATGCCTATAATTATAAGAGCAACCCAGGCTTTTTCCATTATCTTCCAAACCTCAGGATATTTCCAAAGTTTCTTATCAGCTCGATCATTTTTTCTTTGTACATAAAAACAATGAAAATCAATGTAACAAGGACTAATAAAGCCAGAAGCCAAATCATTAACTGATCTATTTCAATCTCGCCCTTTTTCATTCTAATGCCGTGCATCCTAGTTTGCTTATATCCTTATATGGCACAGTAACAACTCTTGCAGCCCAATCAGCTGCATGATCACTTCCAATCATAAATCCTGCCGCGCTCCCGATTAAACCAAAAGTCTTGCAGCTGCTAATGGCTAGACCGGCTGCCACAGGCAATCCTGCACCGGGGATTGTTATTGCCACAAGAACTCCTGCGACAGCTCCAAAAATACATCCTCGCACCCCCCCTCCAATAATTCCTCCGGGTTTTCCCTCTAATTGCTGTTTGTAATACAAGAACATTACTGCATAATCGTTATTTGTGTCTATAATATCTCCTTGCACAGATTTTAATTTATCTAATTCATCTTGTTTCGTTTCGTAATCTGTCAAATATCTCAAATAAGTGTAATTAATCCCCATTACTGGATTTCCGCGGTCATCCATTATCTTGTTTTCTGCAAGGTAATTTAAAAAGCCGTTAATCTGCTTGCCTTTCGCTTCATCATCAAATGAAACTTTGCTGCATATTATGCAGTATGTTTCTGATTCTGGATCAAGGAATTTTATCTTGCCTTGCCCGAACTTGTCCCAGCAGTCATACATCTGATTCGCTAAGCTTAATTGTATCTTGTCTGGCTTTTTAACAGTTATTCTGGCAGTGGGGCATTTTAAGTCGCTTAATCCAGGGGTTATTTCAGTCCCTGCTATTTCAAGCCTTTTGGAATTCGCGAGTACGCTTGCCTTGCATGTGTCCTTGTCTATTGTATTGCTGCCAGCTTCCTTGATTAAGGGGAATATAATAAAAAAAACAACTAAAACAATAACTGCTATCAAAATCCCTGTTAAAGATTCAGCAGTGCCTTTCTTGTTATTGGAATACATTTTTCAGCAACCCAATTACTAATGCTCCTATGATTAATATTGCAACAATCACCAAAATTAAAGTAACAAGAGTATTAAAGGCGATACCTCTTTTTTCCATGTATGAAAAATCGGGAATTTTATATTTAAATCTTCCTAAATGTTAGTTGTCGTTAATACTAAAGATGCCAGTGCATTGAATATCAGTATGACGATTAATGCGATTCCAAAATAAAGCAGCGTGCTCATCTGCAGGTTTTTTCCGAGAAGGTATTGCTCATTTATTTTGTCAGCCCCATTCTCGATTCCATTTGCTAGAACAGTCAATACATAAACTATCTCTACAACATAAATTCCTATAATGACTTGGAAAAAGAAACTAGGTATTGTGTCATAAATACTCAAAAACCCGCTTATTGCATCTAAGCCTCCAGTTGGAATATCGCCGTTGCCAGACAGATTGGCACTTTCTACTAATTCGCCTAATTTTCCAATCACACTGACTATCATAGAAGCTATGCCTACTACTATTGCAGCTATTACTGGCGCCAAAAAACTTATCTGGCTCCTCATGCTTGACATAACATCACTTAACAAGTCCTTTAATCTTTCATTCACGCTATGAATCTGCCCTATATAGTTGCTTATGCTAATCAAGCTTCTTGCCACAATTTGCGGCCCTTTTCTTGAGCTTTCCACCAAAACTTCCATCGAGCTCTCGACTAATGGGCTTTGGTATTTTAAAATAGCTCCATTTTTTAAATTGAATATTGCCTCCTCGACGCTTTGCCCTAGATTCCTGATGTTTTGTGCGACTATCCTGAAAAAATTTCCTGTCGCAGTTCCTTTCATATTATCGCTTATGTTTTCAATGGCTATTTCTGCAGGCACCCCGTCTCCAATTCTGTTTCCCAATTGAAACAGGCTGCCTGAAAATTCCTGCTCTAGCGTCTTGGTTTCATCCATTATCTTTATCGCTTGTTTTGACTTGCTATTGAAATAAATGCTTAATCCAAAAGCAATGCCTAATGGAATGAACAAGCTGAATAATAATGCGCCCGTCCCATAAGGCCCGCTACAATTTTCATTGCCGCATTTATAATCGAGAAATTTTCCAAATATCCCTAGCTCAAAATCAGCCTGATTGCTTATCAAATGTAAAAATAATGGCATTAGTCCTATAAAAATAAACAACAAAGTCACGATTAATGCTGTATAAAAATTGCCTTTTGTTTTCAGGTTGACAATAGAAGTTCCGTATCCAGTCGGTCTTTTGCTCAGCACATTTGTTCCAAGGACAAATACAATCACTGGCAGGAATATATTATATAGTATTATCAAAAAGATTATTTTGCTGCTGACAGGCACTTGTTTTATGAAAGAGCTGACTAATGGCAATATAACTAATCCCAATATTGGCAGCACGACTCCGAGCATATGTATCATAGTGATTGGATTTTTCAGGTTTTGTGCATAATGGAGCATTTTTTCATAAGTCCCATTAAGGATTAATTCTAAGCTCTTATCTAAAATCTCGATTCTTCTGGCTTCATTAGGCTCGTATAAGCTCCCTTCTATTAAATGAAAAGAATTGACGAATTCAAGATTATATTCACGCCAGGATTCAAGGTAATTGTCAAGGCTTTCTTTTAAAGTGGGATATTTTCCATTCTCTACATCAAAGAAGACTTTCCTCAAGTCGAGGTTTAAAGGTTCTTGTATATGGTCAATTGCGAATTTTAACGCATGTTCTAAATTGCTGGTATGCCTCATGTACATCACAACATACAATATGCATAAAACCATCTGATTGCTTGCCTTTAAGCGCCATCTCGACGCCATATAATTTGGAATTCTCGTGATGGGTTTTATTATCACTACCCCAAAGAGCATAATCAGTAAAGGTAACAATATGGTGACCAGGCTTTTGGTAGTGAAATATTGCATTACCCCGAATACTACCCCAAAAACAAAAATCATGAATCCAATTAATGTTGCAAAGCTAGAAGTTCCTGTTGTAGTGATATTTAAGTGAGCCGCTTCGATGCTTTTTTTTAACTTTGGGCTTTCTTTCTTGTCAGGGTCTACCTTAATTATTTTTTCAGAAAGATTGCATAATCTTTCATAAACACTTATATTATTGCCAAGCAGTTCTTTCCTAAATGTTATATACTCTCTAGAAAAATCGCGGTTAGGCATATATTCATTATTATTTGTTTTTCCAATTTTTGTTTTTAATTGGTCTCGGTACTTATTCAGAATGTCCTCTATTTCCTTATCGTTAATTTTCAATCAACCTCTTTTCATGCAAAACTATTTTTTAGTTTAATCTGTTTCTTAAGCCATTCGTTCCATTCGAAATATATTCTTTTTGTATCTATGATTTCATATTTTTCTCTTACACTATCGGAAATTCTGTGGAACTCGTCATTGCTTCTTATTGTAAACTCCGCTTCCAGTAATAAAGGATTTTTTATTTTGGTCGCGGTTTCAACCAAGGTCTTTTTTATAGAAGCCCTTAACATGATATTGTCCCAGACAGCATCCCAATTGCCGGCCCATTCTTTTACATTAGATGCAATAGATTTTATGATATCAGAATCACCATTTATTAAGTTGTCAGTCATTTCAAGCTGGTCTGTTTTTGGATTGTATCTCATCAGATCTACAAAACCATTCTCCCTTAAAGGATCTTCTTCCCATTCTTTTCTTACCTCTGTGATGCTTACGATTCTTCTTTTTTTATGCAGGCCGTCTGCAGTCCTTATGGGATTAGCGATTATTATTATGTCAGTTGCCTTAAAGCTGGTTTTTGGAACTTGCAGATCATTAACAACTCTATCAAAAACTCCATAGGGGCTGTCTCCATGAATCGTTCCAGCAACAACATTCGCTAAAGCTCCAACCCTCATAGCCTCGTAAAGTGCCTGCGCCTCTGTATTATGCAATAAAATTCCGCCAAACCCCCCAATAAAATTTTGGCCGGGCCCAACGGATAAATCATAAACATGTTCTCCTTCTTCTAATATAATCTCTTTAATTTCTTTTACTTCATCAATAAAGAATTCTCCGTTGACAAAATTCTTTATAATAGGTGTTGTAAATTTAGATTCTTCAACAACCTTTCTCAAATATTCCTTTCCACACGAATTGTATTTTCTCAAATGTCTAAATTTCCTTTTTAATTTAACATGTTGCTCTAGAATACTTATATCATAATTTACAGTATTTAGATTGCTGTGAGGAACACTCCCAGAAATCAGTTCTTTTTTATATTTTTTAAAACCAATCTTATTTATGAATAATTCTACATATTTCCTTTGTTTAATCTCTATTGTATAGTTTGTATTCCTGCCAATACCATATGGTTTTTTGTAATAAACTCTTGCAACAATGCCCAAATTTAATAGTAAGTACATTATGTCATTTGCTAAGCCTTTTGATATGGTGGAGCACGAAACCCGGTTTCCACTGGCTTTTACAGAAGTTTGTGTTCCATCGCCATCGAAATAACCCTTCAAAAATTCGCAGATTTTGTCTTCTGAAAGTCCGAAAATAATCGCCGGAATTCTTTTTTCAATCGCAACTCGACCAGCCCCTAGTTTTTTGATTAATAATCCTAGTATTTTGTTGCATAATTTCATTTGAGTAGAGAATCCTAAGCCCTTTGTTATCCTTACAATTGGGTTGATATTAAATAATTTTTTTGATAAGTTAATTATATCAGCAATAATAACTTTATCACCATTAGAAAAAACAACATTTCCATTTTTATCTGTGAAACCTTCTGCAGCGTAATATCCTAAAAATCTACAAAAATCATTAGTTAATTGAATCTCTGCATTTAAAGTGTTACTTGTCCCTTTCTTAATTTTAATAGTCTCAAGGCTGGTGCCATAATTTGATTCAGTTATAAGATTCTTATAAGTGTTTATTGGAATATTAGTATGTTGAATACCTTCTCTTAAATATCTATAAACATCATCATTAATATTAGAAATTTGAGTGGCTTTTTTCCAACCTATTTTTTTAATAATTTGTTTTAAATTCTCTTCATAACCTACAGCTCTGCAATTTTCATCAGACAGCATGTCGAAAATGTTAAGTCTTGAAATATTATTATATGCTATTGGAATCTTCTCTGGTATTATTATCTTATCGCCAGAGTTTATATTTTGGCACTCTATAGGAACTATCATAAAATCTTTATGTGTAAATAGGCTATGATCTGGAGTTACTGTAATTCTTCTTCCAGTCCTAGTTTTTATTTCCAAAAGCTTATTTCTTTTAGGATGTTTGACAAATGCATTTAATTTACATAACTTAAACTTTAAATCAAAAGCCATGGAAGGAACATAAATATTAGAAATATCTTTTCCTTCCAATTCTTTAATTTGGATCCTTTTTGTAAGTCCTTCCTCAACAATTAAAACTTCTTCACAACCTCTTATAGAACTTCTAACTTCTCCGACAATCAAACTTGAATCCCCCATTCTTAAACTAGTTCTGATGCCTTCATCAGCCGCAACTTCGCTTCCACCCGCTACAGCCAAAGCTGCTCTGACTTTCATTGGCTGAATATTATACCCAAGTTTTCTCATAGCTTCTGTTCCTAGTTCTAAGGTGTCTTCCACAGTTATCATCCGGTACTTCCTCATTATTTCAATCATGATGCTCCCGAGAAAACTGGTTTTTCCAGAGCTTCTAGTTCCTGCTACGAGCAAAGATCTGTTGCCATCTATCAAAAAACTTAATAGCCCTGCACCTAGGCTGTTTATCATTCCGTTGTTGATGAACAATGGCAATGTCCAAGGTTTGTCTCTATGCCTTCTGAAAGAATATCCTAGCCCCAGAGGATTTAATGGGTTGGAGATTATTGCTACCCTTGCTTTTGCTCCCGGAACTGTCAATTCTGTGTCTAGAACCGGATTTGCCTCGTCTAGAGGCCTTCCGCTTATAATCCTGAATTTGGTTGCCCAGCTCTGTCCATCTTCTTTGCTGGGTATTATATTTGTAACGCACTCCTCATAGTCTTGATGAACTATAAAGGCAGTTGTCTCCCCTATAGGCCCATTAATGCTCACATCTTGAATTTTTTCATCCTTAAGCAAGATTTCAATTAACCCAAATCCTACAGTATATCTTACTAGAATTTCGGCCAGTTTTTTGGCCCGATTATATTCCAGGTCGATTCCTTTGTGTTCGGCCAGTTCAGTAATCAAGTCCCTTCCAATATTAAAAAAAGTCTGCCTTATTCTTTCTGGATTGACAAACTCCTCTGACTTTGGCTGATGCTCTGAAAGAACTTGCCTGGCAGTTTCCACTAAATCATATTCTTCTTCTGAGATTTGGTATTCTATTGGATTTAAGCTATACAAGTACTTGATGTCATTACTGGTTTTATAAATTGAAACCTCGTTGTCTTCATCTATTTTATAGGCATCTACTTCAATTGCATCTAAAGGGATGTCTTCCAAAAGTCTTGTTATCATGAACTCTGGCGTGATGCTTGCCTTGAACACTGATTTATAGATTCCCCTATTGCCGACAGAAAAGCCATCTAAATAGGGTCTTGCAATCTTTACAAGTTTTGACTTGTCAAGAAGGTTGAAGACATAAATCAAAATGTCTAAATATGCCTTGCTTCTCCTAATTTCTTCTTTCGTTATTGATTTTTCAAGGAATAGTTTTTCTTCTCTGATTAATCTCTTAATCTCTACATACGCGCCTATAGGGTCTGATTTTATTAGGTTTTCCAAGATAAATTTTAATTCATTAGATTTCTGCATATAATTTAAGGCATTGATGTTAGTGAGAAGCTTTTTTTGCCTGTTTAAGTGGCTGTAAATGTTGGCTATTTCCCTTAACACTTGTGCTTGTTCATAGCCGTATTCATAATTCCTTCTTTGGTAGAATATGATTCTGTTCACGCTTGGCACTTGTATTATTTTGTCAATTGTATCTGCCATGCACTCTCTGCTATCTTCTAAACTTGGCAGCATAGAAAGGCCTTCGTAATTAATCTTCATTACCTCTTCTTCTCCTTCATTAAGAATTTCAAAACTTCCAGGATTTATTTTTTTTGCAAACAATGATATCACCACTTAACATAAACAACATAACGTTTATTACTTATAAAAGTTTATGTTGCCTATTAAGTTAAAATAATTTTCGATTCATTTTGTAAAAATGGCAGAGCAATTTCAAAACGAGCAATATTCAGAAATGAATGAACTTTCGGGAAGAACAAGAGTACTTGAAAGCAAGTATTCTTTAGCTAGAGACAGGATTTTCTTGATCAATCAGAATATGATTGACTCCCATAAAAGATTGATGATACAAATAGACTCGTTAAATTCAGATCTTAAAGAAATAAAGAACGATGTTTTCATAATAAAAGATACCTTAAGAACTTTGATAAAGGAATTTGATTCATTCGCGAAGAAAGAGGACGTTAAAGTATTAGAAAAGTATATTAACATGTGGAGCCCTTTGAAATTTGTTACAGAAGACCAGCTTAATAATCTATTAAAAAAGACTGTGAAAAAACGTGGCCGAAAAAAAACCTAGACCAGCCCCTGTCGAGTTAGTCATTAATCTTAGGAATCAAGGATACAGCAACAGCCAAGTTATTGAAAACTTGAAATCTGGAGGGTATTCTCTGCAAGAGATTTCTGATGCCATGAACCAGTCTGAAATTAAAGATGCTGTCTCGCAAGGCGTTTCTCTTGAAGATGCTCCCTCGCCCTCAGGCCAAGAGTCTTCTAATTATTCTAACCAGCCTAACCAGCCAGAATTTGATATTCAATCCCAAAACAGTTTTCCTAGCTACCGGCCGGAAATCCAAAGCCAAGAATCTAGAATCCCACAATACCAGGGGTTTGCGCCTGCCCGTGACACATACACAGAAAAAATAGAGGAAATCGCAGAGTCAATAATAAAAGAGAAGTGGGAAGATTTCATGAAAGATTTCGGCGACATAACAGTATGGCGGGAAAAAGTAAGGACCGACATTCTTTCCATAAAACAAGAGTTAATAAGAACCCAGGAAAGGCTCGAAAATTTGCAGAAAGCTGTTCTTGGAAAGGTTTCTGAGTACGATAAGGATGTAAGGGAAATAGGCACCGAGATAAAGGCTTTGGAAAAAGTGATGGAAAAAATATTAGAGCCCTTAACATCAAATATTAAAGATCTTCAAAAAGTCGCTGATGAATTAAAGGGCCGAAAAAGAAAGTGATTATTTCTTTTCGCCACCGCTAAATTCTGTTATTCTTTGTATTGCGAACGCGGCTATTATCAAAATAAAAATAGCTCCTAAAACTCTTGGATGAAATAAAGTTTTTATCGTCTCTCCGCCAATTGTTTTTTCTGTTGGCCCGCCTGGCGCATAAGGATCAAAGACCGGTCCGAAAACCTGTGAGATTCCCAACACCAATATTAATATGCCTATTATAACAATGGTATTAATCCCTCCTAAGGCATCTAGTACTTTTGGCTGCTCTACCCCATAAAACATCAGGCTCATGAAAACCAAAAACAAGAATACAAATATGACAACAAACCATGGTGTGACAAAATTTATTAGGTCTATTGCGCTCCCGGAAAACAAGGCAATTAACCCAATACACACTGCGGCAAGCCATCTCGCTCTATCATCAATTTTTTGTAATACAACTCTCATTAATGCATAAGTCAAAATTACTATAAAAATGAAAGTGAATGCAGGCAGGAAGAATTTCAGCAATCCAACATCTAGTACCGTAGCCATATTTTAATGATGTCTCCCATGGCCCGGGGGACCACCACCTAACATGTCTCCAATCTGGGTAAATACATTAGTTTGACCTGCTCGTCTAGGGCCTTTTGTGACAAACCATATCACTGTAAAAAATATTGCCAGGAAAAGCAATAACGATTTATCAGCATCTGTAAATATATAATATCTGTTGAAAAAATCCCCTAATCCCAATTCGGGTGACAAAGCCCATAATACTGCGATTATGCAAATTATGAATGCAATCCCCAATATGCCACCTGAAAATCCTCTCTCGACATTAGCCCCAAATACACCTAATACTAGAAGGAATATCAACACTATCACAATAAACAGTGCCATTTTTGAAAGGTATATGTTAATAATTTCTACTATGCCCGTCTGCACAACAACAATTAATGATATTATCAACCCCAGTAGCATATTGATATTGGTTCTTGGTTTGTTTCCCTGTTCCAGGCCCATCAGTTTTGTCTTTTCAAGCATCGCAAATATTATTGTAAACACTAGCAAAAATGGCAGCAAGAAATCATAAAAGCCAAATGCCTGTAAATTTCCGAATAACGAATTGAAATTAAATGATTCAACTACCATCAGCCACCACCCCTATTTCCAGTATTTCCAGTTGGAGCAGGCCTTACCACCCAGAAAATTGCCCCCATTAATATTGCAAAAAATATTATCGAGCTCACAACAGCCCCTTCAAAATTGTTTAGTGCATAATCCCATACAAAACTCAGCCAGCTCTGTCCTTTTGAGTTTGTAATTGATCCTAGGAAGATTAGTATGATCGCAATAAGGCTTGAGAATACAAAGAACTTGTAATATCCTTTGTGTTTGCCTGCAAAGTCCATTTGTTCGTCTTTTGAGAATACGCTTATCAGCAACAAAAATGCAACAAACACTACTAATAACAAAACAACATTCGGCAACGCTGTATTAATTGCAGTGACGATCTTATTTGTAGCTACAACAACTAGAGCAAATACAAAAGCCACCATAGAATTGAGATTCCTCTTTGATGATTCAGTTTTCTTTTCGCCTTCTACTCCAAGAATCTTGGTCTTCTCAAGTATTGCATAGACTAAAGTAAAAACCAGCAGAAAGGGCAGCACTACGTCAAAGAGTCCAAACTCTCTTAGAAATTCAATAGCATTTTGCAGGGGACTCGCCATAATAAGTAATAAAAAAGAAAAGAGTAATATTTAAAAGTTATGTTTTTGTCTATATTTTTTCTTCGCCTTCTAGCTTTTCCATTCCAGCGGAAGAAGATTCCTCATAGTTAGGCAAAGCCCCTTTGCTTATAATCACAACATCACCGATGCTCTTAACCAAATTATGTGGCACTATAACGCCTTTAGCCCCGCCTAAAACCTTGCTTAGGTAAGAGCCTTTTACTGCTTCAATTCGCCAGCCGGTAACCTTATTATTGCCTAAAACTGCTTCTTTTACCACTCCAAAGAAATCTCCATTGTCTGTAAAGACCTCTGCCCCGTATACAGCTGTAATAAGCATAGTTTTGATTGCCATTTTAATCCTCCTTTTATAGTCCAGTATGTTTCTCTGCTATTTTCTACAGGAAATGTTTATAACTTTATATATTTTTCTCTTTTTGAAATGGTAACAATCAATCTTGATAATCTAAGCATAATTGGAACATCCCATATCTCAAGAGAAAGCATAAACGAGGTAAGAAGCTTCATTTTAAATGAAAATCCGGATATTATAGCCCTTGAACTTGATCCTTTGAGGTTTGATGCATTGCTCAATCCAGAAAAGAAGAAAATTAGCTTAAGTGACATTAAGGTTGTGGGGTTTAAAGGCTACTTGTTCAGCATAATAGGTTCTTTAGTGCAAAAAAAGCTGGGTAAGATTGTCGGTGTTGACCCTGGCTCAGAGATGGTCACTGCAATAAACCTTGCCCTCAAGAACAAAAAGGAACTATGCCTTATCGACCAAGATATTCGAGTTACGTTAAAGCGACTTTCTCAATTAATAACTTTCAAGGAAAAGGCAAGGTTGTTTTTTGATTTAATAAGGAGTCCTTTTGTAAAAAGAATAGAGGGCATAGAAATTTCAAGATTTGACTTGAACAAAGTGCCTGAATCAGAATTTATCAGTGTTGTGTTAAAAATTTTAAGGCAACGCTATCCATCGTTCCATAAGGCTTTGATTGAAGAGCGCAACAATGTAATTGCAAAAAATTTAAATAGAATTAAGGCTCAGTATTCAAACAAGAAGATATTGGCTGTTGTAGGTGCGGGCCATTTAGATGGTTTGATAAGCTTGCTGAGAAGTGGTTAACATAAAATTCGATAAAACTGAAAAGATGCACTTGATTTTGGGGATACTGATACTTAGTTTTATCTTCGGTTTTGACGACAAACGCCCAAGTTTTGTTTTAAGCCTTTGGTTGTCGAATTTGTTTTTTGTGTTTGTATTTGTGGTTATTTCCGTTTTGTTTCGTGAACTCGTCCAAAAATATGTGGCAGATAAACTGTTGGTCATAAAAGAATATCGCTTATGGGGCATAAACAGGCTAAATTTCAGGAGAAGGCCGTCATTCCCTATGAAAATTGGCTGGTTTAAGATAGAACGCTTTTACATTGGTGCATTTATAGGCCTTCTTGTTGCATTTGTCTCAAAGGGAAAGTTTTTCTTTGCTGCAATAGGCGGTTCTAAATTAAGTCCGAGTATAGAACTAAGGTCTTATAAAGAATTAAAGGAATTGCAAAGAACTGAGGTAATATTAATAAGCGTTATTGGTCCTCTGGCGAGTTTATTTCTTGCGATAGTTTTCAAGCTACTAAATTGGGATCAGGGCGTATTGATAAGCTCTATGATTTCTATTTATAGTATGCTTCCATTTCCTAATTTAGACGGCGGCAATATACTTTTCAAATCTCCTTTCACGTACTTGTTTTTCTTGGTTTTTATAATTTTGAGTTTATTGTTGTTAGGCTCTCTTAATTTCTTTTTTGCCCTGATTTTGGCCGTAGTAGTAGCTTTTCTGACAACTATAACATATTACTATTTCTCACAAAAATAAGCTGAATACAGACTTCTGCATCAAAAATATAAAAAGTATCCATGTTAATGTGCTAAATATCCCGAAGAAAGCAAGTAAAAAGAATACCCCCGTAACTCCGTCTAATAAGCTGATTAAATCGGGAAAAAATAAAAATCCTTTTATCAAAAGATATAGAGCAAATACAAAAAGGATATTTTTAAATAAGCCGAGCTGAAACAGTACTAGGCTCAGCCAAGCCAATAAATCCAATATTCCAAAAAATTTGGCGAGCATAAAAAGGTCTATTTAAAAACATATTTAAACATATATGTTAAAGAAAAATGATAGAAATAAGGAACTTCCAACCAAGGGCCTATCAAGAAAATATACTAAAGTCTTGTATAAACAAAAATTGCCTTATTGTTCTTCCGACAGGCCTGGGAAAGACGAAAACAGCTATCTTAATCAGCGCCTACCGGCTTAATAGTTTCCCGAATTCGAAAGTTTTGTTTTTAACGCCCACTAAGCCATTGGCGAATCAAATCTATAACGAGTTTTTGGATTCATTAAATATTGACAAAGGCCAAATGGCTTTATTTACTGGTGAGGTAAGCCCTGAAAAAAGAAAAAATCTGTGGGATAATGCAAGAATTGTAGTTTCTACTCCACAAGGTTGTTTAAATGATATATTAAAATCAAGTATAGAAATAAAAAGTGTCTCCCTTCTTGTTCTTGACGAAGTTCATAGGTGTGTAGGTAACTATGATTATGTGCCCATCTGCAAGAATTACAATAAGCAAGCAAATTATCCAAGAATTGTAGGATTGACTGCTTCTCCAGGCTCTGACTTAAATAAGATATCTGAAGTGTGTAAAAATGCGTTTATTGAAGAGATAGAGATAAGAACAGAAGAGGATGCTGATGTGGCTCCTTATGTGCAGGCCATGTCTATAGAATGGGTGAAGGTTGATTTGCCTGATGAGTTTCTGGAAATAAAATCATTTTTAAAAGAGGCAATGGCACAAAGACTAGTCAAGCTGAAGAATTTCAATGCGATATCAAATATAAATCCAGACACTATATCAAAAAAAGATATTTTATCTGTGCAAAAGCAGGCGCAGGCAAGAATAGCTAGAGGAGATAAAACTTTTGTTCTGTGGCACATTATTTCTTTGCTTGCTGAAACGATAAAGCTCCATCACGCATCAGAAATCCTAGAGACGCAGGGCATTTTTACTGCTCTTTCATATGTTGAAAGTGTTTTCAAGGACGGTGAAACTTCAAAGACTAAGGCTGCAAAAAATCTTATAAAAGATGTAAATTTCAAATCGGCGTTTATAAGGCTTCAGGAATTGAATTCCAATAACATAGATCATCCAAAACTAACAAAGCTTAAAGAAATAATCACTGAAAAACTCGCGGAAAATCCGGGCGCAAAAATGATAGTTTTCAATCACTACAGGAACTCTGCTCTGCACATAGAAAAAGAATTGAACAAAAACAATAGTATAAAGGCAAAGCTATTTGTGGGCCAATTAAAAAAAAGTGGAATCGGCTTAAGCCAAAAAGAGCAGCATGACGTGATAAGTGGATTTAGGGAAGGTATCTTTAATGTTCTTGTAAGCACCTCAATAGGCGAAGAGGGCCTTGATATCCCGAAAGTTGATACTGTAATATTTTATGAGCCAGTCCCTAGTGCAATACGTTCAATTCAGAGGCGTGGCAGGACTGCTAGGCATCAGAAAGGCCAACTAATAATACTCATGGCGAAAAACACTAGGGATGAGGTATATCATTGGGTTTCATTCAATAAAGAAAAAAGAATGCATCGTGTCCTAAACTCCTTAAAGGAGAAACTAAAGTTGGAAACTCCTGAAGTCTCGCAGCAGAAAATAACCGGATTTATAGATACTAGTCCTTCTTTGAAAGTTATTGCGGATTACCGTGAGAAAAGTTCTGGCGTTGTTAAGGAATTGCTAAATCTTGGCATAATCGTAGTTTCTGAAAATCTTCCGTCCGGAGACTATTTATTGAGTGATCGCGTATGTGTTGAGTTCAAAACAAAGCAGGATTTCATAAATTCAATAATCGATTCGAGGCTGCTGCAACAAATAAAGGGTCTAAGAAACAATTTTCCAAATCCACTATTAGTTATATGTGGGGAAGAAGATATCTATTCTATAAGGAAAGTCCATCCAAATGCAATTAGGGGTATGCTAGCTTCTATAGCAATAAATTATAATGTCCCGATTTTGTTCACGAAAAACATACAGGACACGGCAGCATTGTTTAAAGTGATTGCATTGAGAGAACAAAAGGAAGAATCTCGAGATGTTTTGTTGCGTGCAGAAAAGAAGCCTATGTCTGACTCTGAAATGCAGGAGTTTATTATCCAGTCCCTTCCAGGAATAGGCCCGACCTTGGCTAAATCGTTGCTGAATGAATTCAAGAGTGTTAAGAATATAATAAATCTAAGTCAGGAGGAGTTAAAGAAAATAGAAAAAATAGGGACCAAAAAGGCTTCTGAGATTGATCGTCTGCTGAACAAAGAATATAATGAGCAATAATCACATAAACTCTGCTATTATCTTTGCCGCAAGCTTAGAAGTCATATTGTTGACGTCATTTAAGGGATTAACTTCAACAATATCAATTGCTTTGAGATTCTTTAAAAGCTTCAATCTCTGCACCAGTAGGATAAACTGCCTTGAAGTAAATCCCCCGGGTTCAATGTAGCCAGTGCCCGGGGCAAAGGCAGGGTCTATCACATCTATGTCTATGCTGATATACAATGATTCATATTGTCTGCAGGTCTCCATGAGCATGTCGCAAAAATCGTCAAGTTCATTCAATTGTTTCATCGTATAAAATTTTATTTTGTTGTCTCTGAGAAATTCTACCTCCTTAATATCCGGATTCCTTATTCCGACTAATATTGCTTGTTTCGGGTTTATCTCCTTTTCTTTGATAAGGTATCTAAGCCAGTCTCCATGGCTTGGTGTTTCAAAGCTTTTATAGCAGTCTGGGTGCGAATCGAATATCAACAGGCATGAATTTTTGTTTTTTCTTGAGAATGCCTTAAAGCAGCTATATGTAATAGAGTGGTCGCCTCCAAGAAAAAGAGTTTTTTCGTCTATTTTGCTGATTGCTTCATCGAAGATCTTGTCCAGTCCTTTTTTTAATTCTGAATTTATTTTTAATTCTTCTACAATATAATCAATCTTTTTAAAATCTTCAGATAGCCATATGTCCTTAAGCTGCCCTATTATAGAATCTGGGCCTTTTTCAAGGCCTTTTGATTTTTCCAGTGCGCCCAGTGAATAAGGCACTTTTAATATTTTCATGAATATTTTAAGAAAGGAATATTTTTAAAAGTTGTTAATGCCCGGGATAGTCTTTAAGTGTAGAATTTTTGTGCTTAATAATTCAGGGCAGTTCTATTCTATATATTTTTCGGTTCAGTTTAAACAAATCCCTAAGGTTTTTCATAATAAAGTAGATTATAGCGCAAATAAAAACTACAGAAAAGATTATTATTATGTTGAATACAGTCGGCTTAATAACAGGGTTGTATTTTATTATTGCCAGGGCTGCCGTTATTATGCTCATGGGAAGCAGCACCATAGTAATCCACGTCCTTAATTCAGACAAGATAGTCCTTTTCTCAGACAGCATAGTCATGATTTCTGTTTGTCTTAACTGCTCTTTTATTATTTTGTCTGCAGCCATAAATTATTTTAGGTGTTTTAAAATATAAATTTTTGTCACTCAAACCACGAAGTTAATCCGGATTGTGTTTCTTTTTCTTTTCCAAATAAGCTCTCTATTCTACTTTTAGTAATTTCCAGGCTTTGCTTTAGGTATGGAGAGAGTCTATACTTATTCGCCAGCTCCAGGCTTGGTTTCATATATTTTACTATTGAGCCTTCTGATATTGTGAATATTATTTTCCCGTCGCATTTTAAGCATTTTCCAATCAATGGGGGCCTTCTGTATTTTCGGTTGCATTTTGAGCACCTAAACTGCTGCATCGAAAACTTTCTTAAGTTCCCTCTTATGTCTCTTATGAAATGCCGCTCTATCACCAATCTTGCGACATCGTCTGTATCTACGGCTCTGATCATCTCTGCCAAGGCCATCTGGCCTCTTACTTTATCGAGCATGCTAGGCAATGATTTGTAGGCGCTGCATCTTACACCGAGGTTAATGTCGGAGGTATCGTGGGTAAATCCAAAATCTTTGTATTGTTTCTCTGTGCCAAGTCTTCTTTTTATTATGTCTAATTTCAGCTCGCTTGGAGCCTTATAGTTCAAGCAGGCATCATAAAATTCCAGGGGATATTTCCAGCAGACGTCCATGTCAAATACCATATCATCAACTTCTGACGGGATGAGTTTTGTTGTCAGCACTAATGGCGCATCTTGTGTCGATCCTCTATGGGCGGGCAAGAATTTTCTTGAGAAATTCAATAATCCGTCCATCAATAGCATAATTCCACATTCATCTCCGTCGCAGTCCCTTCTAATGGCACAATGCCACATCGGATGCGCATAACATCCTTGAGTCTTGCTGAACCCTATTATCCGCCCAATAATACCTGCAGAAGTATGGGGTGCAAGTCCTATGATCAAATGTCCTATGAGGTCGTTCTTGTCTTTTATTTTATAATAGCTATTTTGTTTATAGAAGTGTACTAGTAAATCATCAATGAACTTAGATATCCTGAATAAGATTATGTCGGCGCCCTCTTCTAAGGATTCTGCACATGTGGGCAATACAACGTCTTGTACTTTTAGCTCAAGTATTTGGTTCTCTTCTGTTAGATGTTTTCCATAGATATCTTGTTCATAGCCAAGCTCTATTAGTTTTTCAATAGAGGTCCCTATTTCTAATGGCTTGAAATGTGTCAACGAAGTTTCTGTCATGTCATATCTTATTGTGCCGTCTTTGTTTACTGTGAGATTGTGCATTGCCCTTAGTATTCCTTTGCTTAAGTCTTCTGTGATATGGTCTTCATTAGAAGTGCCTCTTATTCCTTTTATCAGCCCCGGAATTTGTATTAGATTTAGTCTTTTTTTTGACGATTCTATGTACTCAATTATATTTATCGGCCTTCTATTATAGGTAAGGTTGTCTCCATGAAGTCCGCATTTTTCTTTTTCATAAAATTTATTGCATTTCTCGCAGAAATATGCCTTAATCGTTTTTTTATTGCATTTATGGCATGTTCTGTAAATTCCGTATTCGTTGCATTCCTTGCAGTGTTGTATAGGGAACTCTGAAAAAATTATGCTGGTTTCTATTGCAGACTGAAATGCCCTTAGCCTTCCACCCTCTTCTCCGACAGGAAACAAGACATGTGGGCTGCCAGTAAGCTTTCTCAACTTAGCTTTCTCTGGTCTGCCCATTCTCGCACCTATGTAAATTCCGCTCTTGTCCCTTATTTTTATATCACATAAGAAATTTACAATCGCAAGTGTATCTTCATAATCATCAAAAGTAATATCATCAAATTTTTTGTTGTTATTTAATGTTCCAAGGCCAAGCAATAGTGATTTTGCCCAATCATCCTCTATAATGATATTTTCCGAAACTTGTTTGTGTGGAAGGCCGAGTTTTTCCAGAATCTTTTTTACCTCTGTGTTTAGAGGCATAATAATCTTAAATTGATTAGTCTTAATAATCTCAAAGGTGTTATATTTTTCTGCTAGTCTTTTAAACTCATTGACAGATATGTCTTTCCAATGCAAGGTATATCTTGGATGCATAGGAATATCAAAAAATCTTGATATTTCATAAGCCTCATCAAAGTTCACTTTTGTTTTTAATGGTGATTCTATAATATTTTTCAGGAAAGCCTTATCTATATTTGATTTTTTTCCTTCTTTTATTTTATTTTCAATGTCCATAGCCCACCATTCTTCGCAATATCCTGGCGGCACTAGAATATGTGCCCTGTTCAAGAAGTCGCCATAATTTACTAATATATCACCTAAAAACACGATTTCTTTAATCTTGTCTGCATAGTTTAAGGCTGTATTAAAGTCTTCCAGAAATATGACATCTCCATTGTTTAATTTTACTATTGGCCCTTCTATAGTGTCGCAGCTCCCTAGTGCAGTGCTTTTTCCAGGCCTTTCGACTTTTAATTGTGTGCCTATGGCTATAAAGTTTTTTAGGACTGCCATCGTGGCCGGGTGTATTGCCATGCTTGAAAGCCCGGTGTTTCTTGATCGCCCATACCTAAGTCTAAAGCCACCTTTCATTAAAGGGTAAGTTAATACGGGCCGTCCAGCAACTATATCTTTTATGTAAGTATAATCCGCCTTGATTTTCTCTTGGGTATCATCTACTTTTTGTTTGGCCTTCAGTTTTTTTTGCAGGCTTACGAACTCCGCCATAAAGTCCCAGTCATTCATGCTGAAGTCCTTGCCCCATTTCTGCAGTTGTGCAAGAACCTTTGGTGCTTTTTGTGCAAGGCATTCTGCAATAACTAGGCAAAAGCCATTTCTTAATCTGTTGGTCTCTATCCTTTCTATGTCTTTATAGTTGCTGACTTCATATTTCTCACTAGGATCGCCGTCTATTTGCACAGGCAAGTGGCTGACGAGAAACTCAACTTCCTGTTCGCTTGGAAAATATTGCAGATTGGTAACTCTTTCATGATAGTCTACAAGTTCTGTGTATGCTCTTTTGATTTCTTTTTCAGTAGCGTCATATTTGTCATAACCTAATTGTTTCCTTAAGTAATCGGCTATTAAAACAGAAACGCTTGCTCCTGTCCCGCCGGCACTCCTCACAGGCCCGGAATAAAAAATGCAAAAATAATCTTTTCCATCTTTTCTCTTTTTTATTACCAACTTAACGAAGCCTTCTAAAGGGCTTGATACGCTTCCAAGGGTGATATATGCAAATCCGACCCTTATCCCAGCTTCTATAGCTTCTATCTTATTGTTGAATTTGCAGAATTTTTCTTGGGCTATTTCCAAGGCCATAGTTAAAGCGACACGCCAATCCAGTTTTCCGTAGATTTCTTCTAATTCTACGATCCTATTTGGAATTCCTTTGTCTTTTATCTGGGGGTGTATTATGGATACTAAGCCCTCTACCTTTTCTCCCATGTTTCTTACAGGTATTATTTCTACTTCATCAACAGGATCTAAACTTTTAGATCTTGCTGTTTTTGCGATATCGTAAACCTTATCAACATAGTTTCCTATTCCCTGAAAATATTGTTCTGTGTCCATATTAATCATTAAAATTGAGTATTTTTATTTCTCTGGTTTTTAAGTTAAATATGGGGACCTTTGCTGGGTCTGGATTATTGCCTGTTTTTTCTTGGAAGTCTGTTTTTGCCTGCCAGCATGAGCAATTTATGGTTAATATATTATTATACTGGGAAATATCCAATCTGTGCATATCCCCGCACACCACTATATCTGGAACCTTGTCTATAACTAATGGATCCTCATTTACATCCGGAACATATACTGTTGAAGCATGTGTGGGTGCTAAATGTCTTTTTTGTATCAAATAATGCAATACGTAATGGGGGTTGTTGTATGAATCCATATGCCTAAGATAGTCTATATTGGCAATATAATAATGAAAACTCGCCCCATGGTACATTAAGATATTGAATCCTTCAAAGTCTTTTGTGGAGTTTATATTCACAAAAGATGGATTGGACAATAATAAAAGATTTGGGATATTGAACATTGCCTTGGCATAAATCTTGTCTAGTGGTGGTTGTGGTTCAGATAATCTTAATGCATCATGCTGTCCGGCACATGCCAAAATTTTTATGTCTTTTCTAATAAGGCTTAGTAAATTCGCGCATTCTTCATATTGTTTTATCACGTCTATTATCTCGAGTTCTGTTTCTTGGCCCGGGTAAACACCAACCCCGTCCACTAAGTCGCCAACTATAAACAGGTATTTTATTTTTTTCGCTATTTCTTTCTGTTGTTTGTTCCCGTAGTCTCCATTAAGCCAGTTAATAAATCTTAAGAATTGTTCTCTTAAAAATAATTTACTACCCACATGCACATCTGAAATAAATGCTGCATAAACGTCATTGTCGAATTTTTTTGTTCTGTTATTAATAGCTACATCAGGAAAAAATATGTTATTGGCAAATATAAATTTATTGCTTAGCATGCCATTAATTCCTATAACCTCATCTAAGGTTATGTTTTGTGCCAGGGCGTATATCTCTGGTTTGTTTTTGCTTATTAACACATTTATAGTTCCTGTTGGATCTTCCATAATAAGGATTATATTGTCATTTTTAGAAATTGTTTTTTCATTAACCATGCCAATTATTGTCACATCTTCCCTGTTGCTCTTTGAAATTATTCTATTTATAGAAACTGTATTTTGTAGTTCTGTTCTGTTTAGAAGTATTTTTTTTAATGCTTCATAACGATTATTATAATAATAAGTAAAATCTTGTGGCTCTCTTTTTTTTGATGGCTTATTATAAGAATTTAATACAATAACATTAGCTCCTGAATCATTTTCTTCTTCATCAATAAATAAGTCTGTTTTATTAGCAATATCATCATTTTTTATTTCTGCTATTAAATTACCTAATGCTGCCTCTTTGTTTTCAGTATTAAGTATATTTAAGAAAGTGTTATATATCCGCCCATCTTTTTGCTTCTCATAAAAAACCCTTGATTTTTCAAACTCGCTCCAGTTAATGTCATTAATTGGTTTATCTTTGCTTAGAAGAGGGATTAAGTCTTTATTGAGCACTATTGGCTTTTCCGGAGTTTTTATTTTTTTAATAATTAACTCTATGAGTTTTTCCTTAGGAAACTTTTCGTCGAAAAAGTCTGGGCTAACCAAGTAACCATTATTTAAAAAATATTTTACAGTTTCTTTGTCATAAGTCATCATCATAAATTTAGTCCATCTTTTAAGCCCTGCGTCAATTCTTGTGCAGTAGACATAGGAATTGCTAATTTGATTTCTTTAGTTCTGCCATACCTTCCTTTGCTTATAACTTTAGCATTAATTATACCTAACATGTCTAATTCACCAATAATATCCGAGACTCTTCTTTGCGTTAATGGTTTTAATCCAGATTTACTGCAGTATTCTTTGTATACTTCATACATTTCTCCTGTAAATATAGGATTTTTTGTCTTGGTAGACATTGTTAATATAGATAACATAGTAACTTGGAACTGTTTTGGTTGCATGTGTATTGCTTCAATAATCCTGTCCCGGTCTATTTTTTCCTCAGCTTCATCGATATGTTTCATTATTATCTTAGACTCATTTTTTCTTTCTGCCAATTCCCCAGAAACCCTTAATAATTCAAGTGCTCTTCTTGCGTCTCCATGTTCTTTTGCAGCATAAGCAGCACATTTCTCTATGACACCTTCTTCAATTACATTATCTCTAAATGCTCTCTTTGACCTTTCCCTTAATATGTCTTGTAGCTGTATTGCGTTGTATGGTGGAAAATGTATTTCTTCTTCAGATAAAGAGCTTTTTATTCTAGGATCAAGACTGTCCCTAAAAACAAGGTCGTTAGATATACCAATTATAGATATTTGCACGTTTTTTAATTCTGAATTTAGTCTTGTTAGATTATATAATATCTCATCATCTGCTTTTTTGACTAATTGGTCTATTTCATCTAATACTAAGAGTAATATCTTCTTATTCTTGTCGATATTATTTAAAAAAATCCTATAAACTTCATCTGTTGGTAGTCCAGTAGCAGGAACCTTGCAACCAACTTCTCTCGCCAATTGTGCAATTAATCTATATTCAGTGTCAGAAACTCTCTTTAGTTTACAATTGATATAACTTGTTATTAATGGTATATTTTTCTTTTCTGCTGTTTCTATCAGTTGGTTCATTACATATTTTATACTTAGTGTCTTGCCAGTCCCTGTTTTCCCGTAAATAAAAAGATTGCTTGGTTTGTCTAATCTTAAGCATGGTGCTAAAATACTTGCAACATGTTCTATTTGTTCTTCCCTATGGGGTATTGTCTCAGGTGTATAGCTTGATTGCAAAACTTGTTTGTTGATAAATAATGGCTCTTTATCTAAAAAATTCTCAAAGAAGCTTCCTAAATTTTTATGATTCATTGTATGACCCCCTCTTTTTCAATTGTATTCTGATTTTTTATATAAATATTATTATTGTTAAATATAGACTCCCAGACCATTATTTCCAATGGAATAGTTTTGAAAGCTGGTTTTATATAAAAATTTATGTTACCACAATACATAAACACCATGGTTTCCTTTAGAAAAAATAATAAAAAATAAAATATATATATATATCTATTAAAACATATATATTATATTATAGAAAAATTTAAAAACTAAATTTAAAAGTGAAAAAGTTTAAAAGTGGAAAAAACTTAATTTTTAGACCTTAAAACTGAAAAATAAGCTAAATTTAAAGCTATTTATAATTAAAACATATAAAAATAATAATTAAAACAGTTGAAAAATAAGCTAAATTTAAATCTATTTTGTTTCCAATAGAAAAATTATTCTTTATTTTTATAATAATTTTTATAATATCATTTCCATAGGAAATAAAGGTGGGAGGGTATATCTTTCAAGTATATTTTTTCTTTTAAATATATAATTTAAGAATCAATCTATATATTCTAAAATATTAAGAACAACCTAGGCTTTGCACAAAAAGTAGTCCTACAAGGACTTTAGTGTGCTTATCGCTTCTTGAGCGATTTTAGTGCAAAGCCAAACAACCTAGAAAGCTTTATAAACATGTTATTACTAATAAAATAAAAAAGCGAGGTAAAAAAATGGCAGACTCAGAAAGAAAATACTCCAGACAATTATTGGGAAGAACTGTTGTAAGTAAAACCGGTCGTAAGTTTGGTGAGGTTGGAAACCTGGTTTTTGAAACAAGGACAGGAGAATTAATACAGGTAGTCCTTAAGAACCACACTGGCTTTGCTGAAGGCCTAGAATTAGAAAAAGACAATCAAGGAAACTTATTAGTTCCATATAGCTCAGTTACAGCAGTCGGCGACTTTGTGGTTATTGCTGAAGAAGAAATAATTTAATTTTTCATGTTTATAATTTTTAACTAGTTTTATCTAGTTTCAAAACATATTTAAAGCTAATTTCTTTTAAATATATATGGCACATAAACCTTTGAAATACAAAACAACAAAAGACCTTAACATATCTAAAAATATCGTTGATCAGATTATAGGTCAGGACGAAGCAGTTAAACTGATTAGAAAAGTTGCAAAACAAAGACGCCACGTTCTATTAATTGGTGAGCCTGGGACTGGTAAGTCAATGATAGGTCTAGCCCTCGCAGAGTTATTACCAAAGGAAAAGCTTGTTGATATTCTTTCATTCCCAAACATACAAGACGAGAATATACCTTTAATAAGGATTGTTCCTAAAGGCAAGGGGAAAGAAATAGTCACAAAATCAAAAATCCAGAATATTGGGTATTTAAGAGTACAAAATATAATTTTTTTCATACTCATAATTTTTTCTTTAATAACACCTTGGTGGATAAGAAAGGAATATGGTGATATTCTCGCAGCCGCCGCATTAATAAGCTCAATGCTATTTATTGCATCATTTGCAATTTTCCTTAATCTTGGAAGAAGAATAAGGCAGAACGAAAAAACACCAATCCCAAAAATAATTATAGATAATTCAACAGAAGAAAAAGCGCCTTTCTTAGATGCAACAGGCGCTCATGCAGGCGCCTTGCTCGGAGACGTTTTGCACGATCCATTGCAATCAGGCGGTTTAGGAACTCCAGCATACGAAAGACTTGTTCCAGGCATGATCCATAGAGCGAACGGCGGCGTGTTGTTTATAGATGAAATAGCCACTCTAAGGCCCCATTCACAGCAAGAATTGCTTTCAGCCATGCAAGAAAAGAAGCATTCAATAACCGGCCAGTCTGAAAGATCTTCAGGGGCAATGGTAAGGTCAGAGCCAGTCCCATGTGATTTTATTTTGATTGCCGCAGGTAATCTAGAAACAATAAAAAGAATCAACCCGGCATTAAGGTCAAGGATAAGGGGTTATGGGTACGAGATATATATGAATGATACTATTCTTGACACTCCAGAAAACCGAGACAAGATAGCATGGTTTGTTGCACAAGAAGTAACAAAAGACAAGAAAATACCACATTTCACGTATGGGGCTGTGCAAGAGATAATTACAGAAGCAAAAAGGATGTCTAATCGGGCAGGCAGGTTTACATTGCACTTAAGGGAATTAGGTGGGTTGGTAAGGGCTGCCGGGGATTTGGCATTAGAGGATAATTCAAATTTTGTAACAGCAGACCATATAAGACAGGCAAAACGCATCGCAAGAACACTTGAAAAGCAATTGGCAGATCGCTATATCGAAGCAAAAAAAGAATACGAAGTAATAATTGTTACAGGAGAAAGAATAGGTCGTGTCAATGGACTTGCAGTAATAGGGTCTTCAGCCGCATTCTCTGGGATAGTCTTGCCTATTGAATCAGAAGTAACTCTTGGTGGCAAAAAAGCAGAGTTTATTGCAACAGGACAACTAGGGGAAATAGCAAAAGAGGCAATAAAGAATGTCTCTGCTATAATCTTAAAATATTTCGGTGAGGATGTTAAGGAGAAATACGATATTTACATCCAATTCTTGCAAACCCAAGAGGGTGTAGAGGGAGACTCAGCATCAATAGCAGTAGCTACCGCAATAATTTCCGCCCTAAAAGATGTTCCGGTAAGACAAGATACAGCAATGACAGGCTCCCTGTCTGTTAGGGGTGAAGTTCTTGCTATAGGTGGTGTAACAGCAAAAATAGAAGCCGCAATTGATGCAGGAATAAAAAGGGTTATAATACCCAAAGCAAATGAAAAAGATGTAACACTAACAGATACTTCAAAACCAAAAGTAACCGTCATACCAGTAACAAATATTAAAGAAGTGTTAAAAGAAGCATTAGTATGGAAAAATAACAAGCAGATACTAAACAAAATCATGAAACAAAAATGAATTTTTTTAAAGAGCATATCATATATTTAATATCAAAGAATACAGAATTAAAAAGAAAAGACCTAGAAAATATTATAGAGGTTCCACCTGATAAATTATTAGGTGATTATTCTCTTCCATGTTTTGACTTGGCAAAAAAACTAAAAAAGTCGCCAATGCAAATTTCGGAAGAAATAAGAAACAAACTCCCAAAATCTAAATACCTTAAAAAAACAGAAACAAAGAAGGGATATCTGAATTTCTTTATAGAAGAAAAAGAACTAGCAGAAATCACGTTAAAAAACATCCTCAAGGACAGGCACAGATACGGCTCAGCAAATTTGGGAAAGAAAAAATTGGTTATGGTAGAATATTCTTCTCCGAACACCAACAAACCACTTCACCTAGGCCACATAAGAAACAATTTGATAGGTATGAGCCTCTCAAATATATTGGGCTTCCTCAACTATAAGGTTATCAGGACAAGTGTGGTCAATGATAAGGGTGTCCATATCTGCAAGAGCATGCTAGCTTACTCAAAATGGGGGAATAACAAAAAACCTAACAAAAAACCAGACCATTTTGTTGGAGATTTTTATGTTTTGTTCTCCCAAAAGGAAAAAGAAGACCCTTCCTTGAATGAGCAAGCCCAGAATATGCTCGCATTATGGGAAAAGAAAGACAAAAAAACACTGGATTTATGGAAGAAAATGAACTCTTGGGTATACAAAGGATTCCAAGAGACATATGATATTCTGGGAAGCAAATTTGATAAGGTGTATTACGAAAGCCAAATTTACGAAAAAGGCAAAAATACAGTCATTAATGCTTACAAAAAAAATATATTCAAGGAAGAGGACTCAGCCATAATGGCAGATCTCTCAAGCCTTAAGCTCCCTAACAAGGTTTTGATAAGGTCTGACAAAACATCCCTTTATATTACACAGGATATTTACCTAGCTATTTTGAAGTTTAAGGAATATGATTTAGAAAGATCAATCTACGTTGTTGCCAACGAGCAAGGTCTTCATTTTAAGCAGCTGTTTGCAATCCTAAGCCTGCTAAAATTCAAGCACTATAAGGATTGTTATCATCTAAGCTACGGTTATGTTTTATTGCCAACAGGAAAAATGAAAAGCCGTGAAGGTGCTATAGTTGATGCAGACAATCTGATAAGGGAGATGGTTTCTTTGGCAAAACTTGAGCTTCAAAAAAGGCATAAGCTCAAAGAAAAGGAATTGGATGAAAGGTCATTTAAGATAGCCTTAGGTGCAATTAAATTTTTCTTCTTGAAATACGAAACATTCAAAGATATAGTATTCAATCCTGAGGAATCGATATCTTTTGAAGGAGAAACAGGGCCATATATTCAATATACCTACGCAAGGGCAAATTCAATACTAAGAAAAGCCAAGAAACTTCCTAAAAAATTTAATTCAAGCCTATTGAATACACCAGAGGAAATAGATTTATTGAATATATTGTATAAATTTCCAGACTATGTGGAGGAGTCTGCAAAAAATTATAAAATGTCAGTAATCGCACACTACCTAATTTTGCTTGCACAAAAATTCAATGAATTCTACCAAAAGCACCAAGTTATAAACTCGAGCATAGAAATTAAAAATGCCAGATTAATCCTAGTTGTTTCTTGCAGGCAAGTACTCTGGAATGCAGCTAAGCTATTAAACATAGATATGCTCGAAGAGATGTGACTTTTTAAAAACCGCTTTTTAAATCAAAACATTTATATATCTTCGTCTTTGGAAAATATAAAAATGCCAATAATAGGATTTAATTTTGATAAAATAGAAGTAGAAAAGAAGAAGCAGGTAACAGAAAAAATAGAGATTAAAAACAATTTAGGGATTAAGGATATTGATTTAGAAAAAATTCCATTAAACAACATCGAGGAGGTATTAAAGTTTATGTTCGAATTCTCGCTCGTTTACGATCCAGATATAGGGAATATAACCATTAACGGCACAATACTTTATTCAGACGAATCTAAGAAACTAAAAGACATACAAAAAGAATGGAAGAAAAATAAAAAGATAGATACCAAATTATTAGAAATGTTGCTTAATAACGTGCTTTATAGGTGTCACGTAAAGGCACTGACTCTAGCTCAAGAAGTAAATCTTCCAGCCCATCTTAATTTACCCTCCCTTAAGGCAGCCCCAGCAGACAAAGCCTACATCGGTTAGATTTCTATATTTATCTTTTCGCTTAACAGCGCATAAATATCTTTTTCCAGCCCAATTTTTAGACTTTCTATTGCATTACTATTAATCTTGTTGTTAAGCTTGTCTATACTGGATTTGATTTGCAGCAGTCTATATTGGTGATATTTTACCTTATGATCATAATCAAGAAGGAGGTTTATAAACTTATTTTCCATGACCGTTTTTCTGATATTCTTTAGCCGCTCTACATATTCATTGTATCTTTCTACCATTAATATTAACGCAGCCCTAGTTATGGAACTGATAGATTCAAGTATTTTCTCATTTTTCCCGGAGAAATCTATCTTCTTGGTTTTTATGCACGATTCAAGTTCACGCAAATATTTAATAATCTCTAGTTCTGCGTCATCAAATAAAGTCAATGATGTTTCTAAATATTTCCCTAAAATTGCAGAATGGTTCAAATAATAAAGTTTTTTTAATCCCCGCTCCACACCGGAAAAAGTGTTGTTTACGTCATTCTTTATTTTTTCCAGATTTTCTTCAAGCCTTTCTTTTTCAGACTCTAAATTTTCATATTCTCTATATTCGAGGCTGTTTTTTATATTAGAAATCTCATTATTAATTACCACAATATCTTTCTCTATGCCGGATTGCAGTTCTTCTAAATTGTTTTTCTCATTAGTAATGGCATTGTTTATTTTATAGTAATATCTTATCGAGTTTATTTTGGCATAAATATCAGACACCATAAGATATCTATCATTCAGTATAAGACTATTTAATTTAGAAATACGCACACCAATCTCCTTAAGGTCTTGCACTATTTTGTTTATTTTGTTTCCAAAAAAGGTCTGTATTATGTAGAAGTTCCTCCTGCTTTTGTTATTGAATTTATTAAGTTCAAAAATTATCAAATCGCAGTATTTTTTGGCATTGTTTTCTTCTACGCTCGTAAATGACTCCACTTTGTTTAAAAAGTTTTTGAGGTGTTTTATATACGAGTCTAAATTGTTCTGCACCCTAGTTTTGATTAAAGGCTCTGTACCGGGCTCGTAATTAATATTCTCAAGATAGCCAATGCCCTTCTTTAATTCATCAACTGCACTATTTATGCTTTCAAAGGAATCTTTTGTTTCAGTATATAATCTCAACCGACCATTCAGCCATATATCTATCTCATCAAACCTTACACTTGTAGGCTCTTCCTTGTCATTACTAAACCATTTTTTAAAAAATCTCATTTCATATCCCTAATTTTTCCAAACCTATAAACTTTGTCCTCAACAACAAAAACCTCAAAATCAGCTAGCCCCTGTTTTAAAAAAGGACTCATTACCCCTCCATTAAGCACATCGCTTCCCTCGTTCAACATATTGAAGCTTGGCATCACGATTATTGTTTTTTTGTTGTATTTTCCTTTCAAAAAGCATTTGTATTTCTCGACTTTTGCATCTTCCTTTAATGAAACTGCTGGATGTTCATGGCCAATTATAATAAGCCCACTATTTAACGAGTTTAAAATAAGTTTATGACCATGCAACACTATAATGTTTTTAATCTTATAGTATTCCACTAGAGATATTGCTCTTTTCTTTGCAATATGCCCAAGCGCAATATCATGGTTTCCCCGTATCAGTATTAATTTTCTAGAATTCTCCAATATGTAATCAATCACTTCTAAAGTTTCTTTCCATTCCTGTCTGTTTATCTCCCCAAAACTCATGCTTTAAATCGCCGTTAACAATCACGGTATCGGGTTTTACTATCTTAAAAATTTTCTCGAGCCTGTTTTTTATTAGATTTAGTTGCCTTTTCGGCACTAGAAAGCCATTCTTTGTCAGGTTTTCTTCCAAGCCTATCTGCAGATCTGATATTATTAAACATTTGCACTTTTTAATATACAGCCCAAGATCGACGATATCAATGTCTTTATATATTTCCATAAAGCAATAAAAAGAATTAAAGTTAAAAATATTGCCTAAATGTCAGATCCTTCAGATTCCCGCAAAAACTTATTAATCAAGCCCTCATTTTCCATCAGGCTTTCTGTCCTGCCGCATGCAGGGCACATTCTTGGGGTCTCTCCCTTCCTCATTCCTCTCGGTCTGAATTTATAGCCGCAGCCTCTGCATAAATAGCTTGCCATATAATGTTTATCCCAGACTAATTTAAATACTTTTGTGTGTTTAAATACTTATTTTTGCCATCAATTTTTGATGCATCCTTCTCAAGAATTCTATTCTGTCCTCAATCTTTAATACATCTGTATAGCCCTGCAACACTATGTTAAATGCAAAAGGGCTCGGTATTGTTGTGTTGACCTCTTTTATTTTCTGCGAGTGCATGAATCTCATCAATTATCACATATCTTACTTGCCTCATTAATTCCCTGAATTTTATCGAAGTCAGGGTAATTGCCAGGGTTTCTGGAGTGGTTATCAAAATATGCGGCGGCTTTTTGAGCATCATGTTCTTTTCATTTGAAGAAGTATCGCCCGTTCTCAGCCCTATCCTTATATTTATTTCTTTTTTATGTTGCTTTGCTATCTTATTTATCTGCTCTAATGGCTCCTGGAGATTTTTCTCTATGTCTCGGGAAAGGGCCTTTAAAGGGCTTATATATATGCAATAAATCATATCTTCAAGCATATTTGCCTCGCCTAAATACATCAGTTCATTTATTATGCTTAAAAAAGCAGTAAGGGTCTTCGTTCCGCCCGTAGGTGCGCTGATAAGGATATTGTTTTTATTGTGTATCTCCATCACCCCATAAAGCTGCGGTATCGAGAATTCTTTAAATGTGCTAAAAAACCATTCACTAAGCACCGGATTCAATGTTTTTTTAAGCTCAGATTCATTATAAGGCTCTTTTTGTAGCTTATCATTTTCAGGAGGAAAAACCGCTTTAAAACAAAGTATTAATATCTTTCTAAGCAATGGGCTTTGCACATAAAGTGTTCATAAGAACTAAAATATTATACACTATAAAATATATCTTCAAAACAATTCCTACATTCCACGGCTCGCGCGACAGCTTTATAAATATATATTATTTAAGTAATACTGATTGAATGATTGTTAGTACTAAACACTAATAAGATGCACTAAAACAGGATAGAACGCCTGAACTTTTTGTCTGCAACATAAAATAAATGCAGACTATAATGCTTCAATAAATCTATTGAAGATGTCATCAAACTATATGCTTGATGGCCGGGCGCATGGCTTAAGCCCTAAAATCGCTCAAGAAGCGATAAGCACTATAAAGTCCCTTGTAGGACTACTTTTTGTGCAAAGCTTAA
>ERZ1292629.466-Hain-H43-01um-R1-466-length-43883-cov-10_pt1 | contig 43883 bp, 74 predicted proteins | sample MGYA00564399_ERZ1292629 | MGnify/ENA primary metagenome ERZ1292629 (study PRJEB36523, sample SAMEA6512636) | groundwater metagenome | collected 2019-01-08 | study: AquaDiva: Metagenomics assemblies of 32 groundwater samples
AGAACTTCAAGACGTGATAGTGCGACCCCTGCTTGATCTTCTCAATGCTCGCCGCTGAGAGCGTCGGGGTCCCCGAGACAATCTGTCGATTCGGGACGCTGAAGTCCTCGGAAGTCCCCCAGGCGTCCATCTTCCTCGCAGGGCAGAAATCAGGGAAGTAGTACCGCAGCGCCTTCTCATACCGAAACTTGTCCCGGATCTCTCCGAACTTCTCCAAGACCTGGGGGAGGGAGGCGTGGATCAGTAGTATCCATACGTCTGGAAAGTTCAAGATCCATTGAATCGTGTGCGCGATGCTGATAACGGTGGTTTTGTAGTGACCACGGGGGTCCAGGAACAAGCGGCGGCGATGGCCCGTGAGGTGTACCGGGTCCTGAAACTTGGGCTCATAGTAGAACCATCCTTCTTCAGAGGCGTAATCCTTCCCCTGTACCTCTTCAAAATGCTGGAGCCGATCCACTACCGGCCCATGGACCTCCTCACAGACCTTATCGTACCCTAGGATCGTGCGGCAGAGATAGAGCAGATCCACTCGCGCCCGCGCTCGGACTTCCTTGATCGTCTCCAGTTCTCTTGATGCTGGCTTTCGCACCACTCCTCCAGGGAACGTCCCAGACCTCTGGGTAGGCCTCAGATTCTACGCACTCGTCGGGATGTACCAGTGCCAGGTTCAGCATATGCGATGCCTCCGACCGGAATCCCTTCTCCCCCAAGCCACCAGAGTATGCTGTCTACAGAGTACTTCCACCAGAGTCCCAGGAGATCCAGGAGTCCCTTTGGGAGATCGGCGCCAATGATGGTCTCCTTCTTCCACTCCCCATCTCGCCAGACCGTGAAAGTGAAGGACCATTTGTCCCCGGACCCGACCCCTTCTGCAACGAGCCCCTGAATGGTTGGGGCGATTACGTTCTCCACAGCGAGGCGCAAAAGCGTCATCTGCTTGAGAATGAAGGCCCGCTCACCTGGATCACTAAAGCTGCGCTCCTGTCCTTGGTGCCGGACGCGCTCCTCGGTGACACGAATGGTGTACTCCTTCTTATTCTCGGGGATCAAGACCTCTTCATCTGAGTACTCCTCAGTCCCTACTGTCACCGCCTGTTTCTCAAAGTCCACCCCGAATCGGTTCACGTGCGGGTGCGCCAGCAATATCCCGAGCCACAAAAGAAGCAAGATCACAAGTCGCATACTTAGCCTTCCTCTTCCTACACCCCTATTATACCCCCTCCGGCTCTCGGCCAATAGGACCCCCGGTGCGGCGGAGGGGAACGAGCTTGTCGTCCCCAGTCTCCTTGATCGTTCCCCAGGCCACTGGGGCTCCAGGGGCGGTGATGTTTGCTACAGCAGTGATGGTGCGGTCCTGGGTACCAGCCAAGCGTGCCCGAGCGGTAACAGTCATGTCCACGACCGCTCCGATCCGGGCCAATGCGGTGACGGTCTGGTCCGTGGTAGCGACGACGCGGGCCAGGGCCATGACAGTGCGATCCTGCGTGCCTGTGATGCGAGCAACTGCGTCAACTGTTCTGTCCTGTGTCCCCGCTAAGCGAGCAAGAGCCGTGATCGTCTTATCCGCAGTCGCCACTAGGCGCGCCACAGCAGTGATGGTCTGATCTTGGGTGCCTGCAAGGCGTGCTAGGGCCCCAATCGTCTTGTCCTGAGTCCCAGAGATCCGGGCCAGCGCTGCGATTGTCTGGTCCACAGTCCCAACAAGCGCGGCCACGGCTGTAATCGTGCGGTCCTGCGTCCCGGCGAGCCTTGCAAGGGCAGTAACAGTCTGATCCACCGTGGCCGTGATACGGGCCTTAGCAGTGATCGTCTGATCGACTAAGGGGACGACGATGTTAGCGACAGCAGTGATCGTCTTGTCCTGTATTGCGGTAAGACGCGCTAGGGCCGTTACGTCTTTGTCCTGTGTCCCACTGATCCTGGCAAGAGCCGTAACAGTCTGATCGGTCGTAGCCGTAATCCGAGCAACCGACGTGATCTCTCGGTCCACTGTCCCAAGGATCGCGGCTTTGGCGTCGATGGTTTTGTCCTGAGTGCCAGTGATTCTGGCAAGGGCAGTGACTGTTTGATCTACAACCGCTGTGATTCGGGCCTTGGCATCGACGGTCTTATCCTGCGTACCAGCGATGCGAGCCTTGGCGTTTACGGTACGGTCTTGTGTACCACTGATACGCGCTAGAGCCGTGATGGTCTTGTCCGTTGTGGTGTCGCCAGAAAGCTCCAGGTAGTTTGCAAACCCGGCGGCCCAATCCGCAGCAGTCTCCAGCGTACACGCCAGGCTCTGGGTCGCCGTGGCGCTGAGGATCTCGTAGCCTTCGAGGGCGGTGATGTTGCTGGCCGACCCGCCGCCCTCGGTTCCGTCTTGTTGCCCGGCGTTGTTTGGGTTGGTCCAAGTGGGCGCATCCTGGTCTAACTCGTTATCCTCAGCGGCGATGGCCCCGACCCAGAGGACCTGAAGCCCAGAACCCGGCGTCCCTGTGATGTCCGGTGACGTTGCAGCAGCAGCCGTGGCCCCGGTGCCGGTGGCGGAGGCGTTCAGGGCGTCGGTGAGATTGGAGGCTTCGATCAGTATGGCCGCATTGGCAGAATTAGCCGCCAGCACGACCTCGACAACATCAGATGTCCATGTCGCTTGTTTTAACCGCCAGATACTACATTTAGCGTTTGCTGCATTTGTAGCTTCGACATCTTTTGTAAAAGCTATGTTCGCTGTTCTCCATTTGACACTAGTGATCGTTACATCATCACAGGCGAGGATGCAGATAAGAGTCGCGTTATTTGCCGGTGTAAATTGATTCCCGATAGTGGGCACACGAATGACAGTCGTCGCCTTTGTTTGCTCTGCACCCCGTGCTGTCCTCGTTATTGCCATGAGCAGAGCACCTCAAACGGCCCCAGGGTCATTCCGTCTGCATTCGTGGTGAACGCGATCCCGGACAGGTTCCTCTGCTGAGTTGTGTTTGGACCGACAGACAAATCCGAAGCGGTCAGAAGCACCGAATGACGCACTCGGATCACACACGTCTTGGCGGACAGGTTCACCACCCGGGCTTTCGTGATCGCCAGGGTCGCGTCGTTGTAGTCCAACTCACACCGACAGCGACCTGCGTCAAACGCCGCAACGATAATGGTCCGAACCGCCATCACCGCACCTCAATTACGAACCGATGATTCTTCCCCTCCGGCCCCGTGGTCTGCCAACCCATGTGGTACGTGACCGTGTGACTCAGCTCCTCCCCTGCCATGTTGACCTGGTGCGTGTGCTGCCGGTGATAGATCAACCGGCACTTCCCTTCTGGCTTATCCCCGATCCAGAACGGGACCTCATCCACCTCAAAGTGCCCGTCCCGAAGGTCCACCAAGTACTGATGCTCCTCTCCCCAGAGCGCAAACAACTCCACCTCCTCATACCTCTTCATCACGTCAAAGAAGCACGACCGGGTTTCGGGTTCGGTTAAAGAGCGGTCTTCAGGGTTCTGCCGGTACTCGGAACCATCCGAGAACTTGACGCCAAAGAGATACTTTAGCTGGAGCATTGGATTGCACCTCTGGAACGATTGGATTCGTTTCTGGTGTGAGGGGCAAGCGCTTTCCTTGCCCATGCAGGTTGTGAAGAATCAGGGCATCATTAAACTTTTTGGGGAACTTGAGAACCGCACCACAAGAACACTCCGTTACATATTCACTGTGAGTGATGATGTCCGTCGCAGGAACATACTTCACGACTTGCTCTGTCTCAAACCCGCAGCGGACGCAATAAACTTTCACGTATGACTTTTGCATGGTCAGTTCTCGTTATAGCGCAAGGTTAAGGTCGCCGTTGCTGTGTCACCAGGGCTCGCTCCCGTGGTGGTCTGGAGCTGGTGCGTCAGGTAGTTCGTATAGCATGGGTTGGTGGTCATCGTGGCCGCTTTACCCGCAGCGCTGGGGCTCGTGGCCCCGAACCACACAGCGCGACCGGAGCCAATCGCAATCACAGAGGTCTGGTCGAACGTGAGGCTGGCGTTCGCGGTGGTGCTGGGGGTAGCATACGCGAGCCGATCCGCGTCCACGGTCATCGCGGGCTGCCCCTTGATGGTCAGGCCCGCGCCCATCGCCCCGGCGGTGTGCGCGAAGAGCCCGGCGCTGATCTGGTTGAAGGTCCCGGAGAAGTGGCCTGAGAGCCACTTGTCGAACGAGTTGTTTCCTCGGGTGATGGGGTTCGAGGAGTAGGCAGTCGTCGAGTCGTCGATGTTCTTCCAGTTCGATTCCGCCCGACCGTGCGTTACCGTTTCACCTACGCCGTTTGCCTCATCGAACTCAAAGGTCGCTGCCATAATCTCCTCCTACGGTAACGTACTCCACAAGACCCAGATGTCCACAGCGCTCCCCGCTGCAATGGACGTGATGTTCTGAACGGTCGTGGTCAGGCCCAGAACGAAGTTCGTCCCCGCTGCCGTATCCGATCCGACGTTCGCCAGCGCTCCGGTGCTTGGGGCATAGTTCGTATCGCTCACGGCGGTCTGCAAGTTGTACGTCGCGGTGAGGTAGAACACGTTGCTCGCCGTGGTGCCAAGCGTAGCTATCGCTGTAGCGGTGCCAGTGAACGCGACAGCCGTCTTGATCCTTAGACGTGACACGAATCCACGCGCCGGAATCGCAAAGATCGTGATGTTCTGCGTGAGCCCTGCCGTCTTGTTCGCACCCAGGACCCCATTCACCTGCCAGCACCCATCCGCCGCTGCGCACCCGTTCACCCCGTTCGCAATCGCAACGAGCGAGTATTTGTTCCAGTTCGGGGGCGTCGGGCCACCGATGGACTGGAGTTGCGCCAGAGCGGGCCAGGCCAGAAGAAGAAAGAGCGCTAGGATCTTCATGGGCTCTCGAACCCCCCGACCACGACGTGTACCCCTGTTGCGGTAGCAATGTGAGTCATACCGCTGAGGAACAGCAACTCGAACCCGTCTGGGAACACCTCGTTCGACACGCTCTTCGCTTTGATCGTGGTGGTTTTGTAAAAGTCCACAGCAGTCCCCTGCTTGTCACTCAAGGTCACGTCCACGTCCCCAGTGGTGCTGTTCCGGAATCGAATCATCTTCGCTCGGATGGTCTTCGAGGCGCTGATGTCCCCAGTCGTAGTGGGTACGGCTCCCTCGAAGTAGAACCGCTTGAGACTTTGGATCTTCGGTGCAGCCATGGGACCCCCTTAGAACTGCGTCACCCAGATTTCCTGAGAGGCCGGGTTTACGGCGCCACCTGTATCGTTGTACACACGGAATTTGAGGGTATCAGCGGCAGAGCAGTGCTCGTTGCACGGGACGAGACCCGCGTTCAGATTCGGAAACTCCACGTGAACCGGGGCGCTCTTGCGGAGTCCCTTCACAGTCACGGTCTCGTCCTCCACTTCGCCTGCCGCAATGGACCCGATGTCCACCGTGACCTTGCGAAAGTACCTGTACCCCAACGCACCAGGAAGCGTCTTCGGCATGACTCTTTACCTCCAAGAGTCATTGTCCCAAAAGTACTTTATGGTGTCAAGTGGGAGTGGTACTGTGTTGATTCTAAAGGACTGGGGATCGTTGGACCAGCTATGGCACGACCTTCTGTTCAAAGTGGCCCATATCCCTCTGCGCCCAACGACCACCCCAGCGGAGTCCCAATGCTTCTCCAATCGCACCAATCCTCTGCCACACAGGATTATCTGCATTCCACTGGAGTTTTTCGGTGCCGTGAAGCTGGTAACTCTCATAGGGGCAAACGTCGATGGCCAATCCATCCAAGTGCTTGCTGTGCTTGGTCCAGGATTTGCCTGCGGCAAGGTTGGCAGCGTGCTCCTCTGGCGTCCGTAGCGTGTCTATGATGACGACTGAGATCCCGGCTTCGGTCAACATGGCCAGAAACTCGAAGATGATGGGCCGGAACTGATGGTGCAGGTCTTTGAGGTAACGGCTCATGGTGCGACCTCTACCGTAAACGTCCCTGAGGGCTGCAAGGCGAAGATCACGTGTTCTGCACACCCCCCAGGACCCAGCGTAATCGACGTGGGCAGAACGTTCCCAGGCAGCCGCCACTCCGGATTCTCTTTTCTCACCAGCGCTCGGGCCATCTCGATAGCGCCCCCAGCCACCGGCGGAATAGCTCTCCAGCGCTCCCGGATCTTCACCAACTCCATCGCTTGGGCCGCCGTGAGGCTCCAGGCCCCGATCTCTGCCACGATCCCCAGGACGGCGGCAGGTGATCGGCGACGGGTCTTTCCGGCGATTCTTAGGGCCTCCACAGTAGTGACCCACCCCAGGTGTGGAGAAGCCGCCTTGTACACCAGTCCTCCACTCAGCACCCGACTCTCCGCACCCGAGTTGCACACCATCACGGACCACTGAGTCACCTTTGGAACCGCCGGGTCCTGGAGCTGTGCGGAGAACGTCGCAGTGATCTGGGCAAGGACCAGCAGCGAGAGCATGGCTACTTCGCGGCGCTCCCATCCACGTTCCAGGAGTGTGCTGCCGCAGCAAGCACCCCCTGAAGCGTGGAGATCATAGCGTGCCAAGGTTCCAGACCCGCTGCTGGAATGATCGGCCAGACGTGCGGGATGTACTGAGCTACGACGAGGCCTGCCTGGACAGCAATGTGAATTGATCGGCGCATCGTGGCTCAACTCTTGTAGGGGTACTCGTCCTCATACACCAAGTCGTTCGCGGTGAAAAGGTCTCCAGAGATCTGGACGAATGCCAGTGTTATCTCGGCATCGTGCAGCGCCTCCTGCTCCTCCCATTCATCAGGGGTCAGTTCCTTCTGCTTCTTCTTCGACATGATGTTCCTCCTTCTCTTCAAGAATACTACAACCCTTCACTGGGGCGGTAGATGGTGGTAATAGGCTGGGTCCTCAGCGGGACTCGAACCCGCATTGCCGCTGCATCTATGCCCGGCTCTTGTCGTTTGCAATCCGACCATCCCCGGTGGCGGCATCTTATCCTACCCCTTCATGGCCCACCCAGAATCCCTGGGCGGCACGGGCGGCTTAGATCATGAGAACCCTTGGTGGAACCTCGCCGAGGCGAGACTCGAACTCGCGGGGTAGCGCTTTAGGGATCTTTCTCCCCAGCGTACTACAGAGGTGGGCACGGAAAGATTTCGTCCCCTGGCCCCCGCATTCGACCAGCTTTGCTACTCGGAGTTCCACATAGGTGAGACGCTCCTCAGGGTCAAAGGGTTTCCCTCGGCCAGTGGCTTCTTGGCGTAGTGAATGCGGTATTGTAGCTCCGCTAACTCCCGAAACGCTTCTTTGCTCAAGAACACGTTGTGAACTTCCCCACCGCTGTGGAATCCTACAACCACGGTGTCGGGGTCAGGGTGCTCCTCGATGGTTACGCACGTGCTCACATCGTCCCTGTCCAGTACTCTCCAGCTTTGCAAAAGCATTTTCTGCTCCTCCAGACCAATAGACGTACCCCCCCGCCCCCAAGGTTTCATCCCTGTACTTATATAGTGAACCACCCCCCGTGTAAGTAATCCAAAGATTACCTGCCCCCTGCGGGACCCCTTTTGGGGGTCCCTTGGGGTACTTTGTTGTGTGAAATAGTACAGTTGTCCATTGTGGAGGGGGTCTGGGGTGTAACCTAAAGGTCCCCAGCCGCGTCTGAAGAACTGGAGGGTCAGTGGCACGACCGAGTTGCGGGCGCAGAAAGGAAAGCCATGACCAACGATAAACTGAGAGCTGAGGCAGGGGACTGCTTATCCGAAATCATCCGATTACGGATGCGCGACTGTGGCTGGGCTGAGGCCTTAGATTGTCTCGTCGCCTTCGCCAAGCGCCACGGCAAGCTGGAGCGGCTGCGGGGCATGGAGAATGCGGCTAACATCGCGGATTTGTGGGCGACTTCGCAGTCGTGCGCTGAGCATAGCGAGAATCCTTGCTGCCATGTGCGGACGGGGGCGGGAATCGCTGAGAAGATTCGCGCCAACCTTGCAGCGCTGGAGAAGGGTGAGGAGGTGGGGCCGTGAAACGGCGGTGGCTGTTAAGGCGCTGGTGGTATTGTCAGTGCCTTCAAGTCAAACGACGCCATTGGAATCTGTCACATCTTCTGGAATTTTGTGGTGACTCAATCAAACTTCGGGTGCCGAAATGGCGACGGACGAGGACAAGACCATGATCTTGAAGGCTCGATTCCGCCACCAAGGTGCTGGAGCGAAAGGGGGGTAGCAAGGTGGTGAAACCGTGCAAGTACTTGGACTACGACAAGACTGCTTACGGGCAAGCTTGTGAGTTGATCCAGATCGGCGTCGTGAAGTACTGGTGGCGTAAGACGGTTCCTTACGAAGGTGCGCCACGCGAGGTGCAGTTTTGCGGTCAGGGCCGAGGCCGAATCGACAGTATCCTTGCGTGCTACACCGGAGTTATGGCTTGTTATGAGCCCGGCCCGGATGATCCTGATGCGGGAAGGACCGCGACCGCCCGACACGCTCCCACGAGGAGTTTGCAGCGGGGTGGGTGCAGATGAACCCTACAAACCCCAATAACGTGACGGCAGGCCGCAGACTCCGGCGGTGCGAGGGCTGTGGCGAGGATTCCTTTGGACGGAGGACGCGCTGCAAGCGCTGCGGGCTTTTGTTATGCCGCGAATGTTACCTTAAACAATGCACAGCGCCTAAAACGAGGGAGGTAAAGTGACCGACCGCGCGGAAAGGAGCAGCTCCATGTACAAAGTCACAATCACAATAGGAAGAAAAGAAGGCGGGTGTGAGGACGAAACCATTGTGATAGAAACAGAATCCCGCGCCCATGCCTACAACTATTACGAAGTCTTCCGCGCCTTGGCTAATGTGGTCGTGTGCCTACGAGAGCTGGGCGTTTGAGAAGAGCAACGAGGTGGCCGAATGACCAATTGCCTGTTGGAGACTGGAGCAAGGCCGTTCTGTAACAAATAGTACCATCTCCTCCACACCACCCCCCAAAATTTTTCTGCGCCGGAGAGACGGAGACTCCCAGGGGCTGGCGCCCCTGGCCACGCGGCCACTATCGACTATGTACTGCTGGGGGGCTCCCCCCGGCCCCCACCGTTGGGACCCACTTACTGATGCCATGTATTACTGGGCAGTACACACGCACTGAGACTGAGTATTACTGATACCTATGTAGGGCAGGTGTATAGTGATGAGGCTTAGGTATTGATAGGTGGATAGGCGTGGTTAGGTAGGCAGCGATCCCCAACCTTGGGCATGCCGAGGACACATCTGGTCAGTGTAGGTGTGTCCGGTCACTAGGCTAGTTCGGGTCACTAGGTAGTGGGCGTCACTGCCGCATCGCTCTGACTCGACACCGTACCAGCCATACCTACTGATAGGTCTGGTGTCGCGGGCTTGGCACTGGTGGAATAGTATCCGTGTGCCATTCCACTCCGTGCGACCGTGGGTTACTTCGATGTTTGTCCAGTTCGTGGTAGTAGCCATATCACCCCTGCCTGCACTGATGATACGTAGTAGTCAGATAGGTCCCACAGGTAGGTACGAGTGTACGCTATGTGTGGGGTATCATGAATACCGACGCCTGGGCCGGTTACGATAGGCGCATAGGCATTAGAGCCTATACCCTTTAGCCATTGTGCAAGTGTCATGTTCCCTCCTAAGCTACTTAGGGTTAGCGGACCACGGCGTGAGGGTCCATTCTCCTACGCGGTTCCCGTTGAAGTCTCGGATGTTCCCACCCACCCATACATCCTCCGGCTCCCTGTCCCTTAACTGCCGCGCGACTCGTCCCAAGGCGTCGGCAACGTCCTGGGGTGTGAGCATTGCAGCGTTTCCGAGTGTGATGCGCAGCTCAAACATTGTTCCTCCTCAATGCAGTATCAAGCACCACAGTAACCTACTCATGAAGCCGATACAGGCACACATGAGTATTACGATTACATCATGCACTACATCTTCCTCATGCATCATACCTTCCCTCCGCCCGGTCCGCATTTGCCGTCGATGTAGTCCAGCCATCGCTCTCGCTTGAAGCGCGGGTTCCACCGGGCGCAGAAATTGGCGAGCGCTCGTACGTCACGCTCCCATTGTTGGTGACTGACTGTGCTACTGACTGAGCTAATGTCGAACGGTTCGCACGCGCGCATGTAGTTGGCCAACGAGATGAAGTGTTTTTTGGTCATGGTGAGTCTCTCCTAGGTTACTTAGGGTTAGAGGTTAGCCTCCGGTGGTGCTCCATGGAAGGGCATGGTCCCGCCGATGATGACCCATCGCCGGGGATCGCCGGTGGTTTGGAGGTGCCGGTTGGCATCTACAATGCCCTCCGGCGTGAGCCATGCGTACGGACTAAGCCGCACCCCCCATGGGTCGGTAGCGGGCGCGAGCCTCCCCTGCGGGTCGATGATCTCGCAGAGGTGACGGTTCGCCTTCATACAATCCCCCACAGCTCCGTCAAGCGCCCGCGCGAGGCCCGGTAGAGGGTCATGTCACCGTGGTCGTTAACGTGCAGCACTTCGCCCGTGTACCCCTTAGGCACTTCGGCGGCTAGGTCGCCCACCTGCAACCCATCGAATTGGTCCTCCCAGTCCTCAGGGAGCCACCACCCATAGTCCGCGCCGTCTCCTGGGTGTGCGCCGAAATAGAAATAGGGCAGGGAGTAGAAATCCAGAGCGTTGAACAACGCTAGGAGATCCTGCACCGCGTCCTCTGAGTCGTAGTAGTAGGCGGGGTCACGATTGATGCAGTGCTGTATCACGGTGGCCAGCTTGCCGTGTTCCCTCTTCAACGGCCGCTGCTGGCAGAGCTCCCAGAGGAATGTGGGGATCAGGTCCTCGGGGCGCATGGTACCGCTAGAGATACTGCCGATGTTGCGTCGGTACTTGTTATAGCTTCTGTTCTTCAAATTGCACCTCCTTTGCAGATGCGGCTTGCTTCATGGTCATTTTTTGTGTTCCCCTTTTTGTAGGTGTTGGTTCCAGCCGTTCAAGTGCTCAATACTACCATCATCGATTGCGGTGATGATTGCGGCGAGAAGGGCGAGAACGATTACGGCGCTGGCGCTGATGATTAGGAGTAGCACCTGGTCACCTGTGGTCACCCCTCCTCTACCACCCGCACATGAATGGACTCCCGACGATTGGGTGGGCCGAGAACGATGTCGAAAGGGGCCAGAAGAAAGATGCTCGGAGCGAAGCCGGACGCATCGTAGCGGATCAGCATGAGAGAATCGGCGGTTTCGCTCCAGAAAATTGTTGTGTGGGTCATCACTTTGGGCCTCCTCTGCCCTCATCCCCCGCCCCCGCCCGAGCTGGGTCCTGGTGTGTGGAGAGGTGGTGCCGACGCAACGCCATGCAGCCGTAGACCCTGCCGCACTGTGGGCAGGGGCGCCAGCACTCACCTTTGTCGTGGTGACACGGCTCCGCGACCTCTAGGACTTCTTCTCTGTTGTGCTTAGCGCTCTTTATCTTCATGCGGTCCCTCCACCTTAGAAGCATACATCATTGCGACGCGGCGCGCAATGAAAAGTTGCCCCTTTACAAAACAAAGTGCTTTAATCTGCTATCCTTTATTGTAGTGCGCGCCTGGCCAGGTGGTTCCGGCCCGGTAAGCGAGAATGGCCCCTGAATTGCTGGGTCTGCACTATTACAAGTATATTATGCCGTTCCATCACAAGTTGAAGGTGTGAACCCTCGCTCGCTGTTGTCTCAGTACGTGGTAGAGCAGCTACTGAGTATGCACAAGACCTAGACGGAACCACTCGGCAGGGGCCGAAGGCCGGCTCGCATGAGAGCAGCTCGCATGAGAATGTCTCCCGTCCCTGCGTCTGCTATAAACGCGATTCTCACCCGAATTAACGCGATTTTCAGTACGGAACGTCCCCGGATTCTTCCCGCTGGGACTCAATTTCTTCCAATTCAGTGGCGTAAGTGGCCCGAAATACTTGGAGATGGACACGCAATAATCTACGCATTTCGTGGACTTGTTGTTCCAGATCAAGGAGCATCTGGAAGGTGGTTTCGATTGCAGCGGTTTTAGGGTCGATCGTCGCGCCGTAGGGCATTTTATTCTCCTTTGTTAAGTAACAGGACCTCGATACTGAATCCCAAAGCGAGCCAATTCGCGCTGGGAGAAAAGTTGTGGAACAGCCGCAGGAACCACCTTTTGTACTCTGCGTCCAGGTGTAGCCGGTTCAGGTCATGGATCGTCATGTCCTCCTCCTGCGTTCAAGATGGGCCCCGTATCTCCATCCCCTCTTCGGGGTCCTGGGGCCGCTGGTGGGGACCAGGGGAAACCTGTGGGAGACCAGCGTCATTTGATATAATAGACGGTGGAGGTTCCACATGCGTTTCAAGAAATTTCTGCTTGCTGCTTTGTTCTTTGCTTGGGTCGTGGCTCTGAGTGCCCAGGGTCCCTTCATCGGCCCCCGGGACCCCGGACCTGGCAAGGGCTCCCCGGACCCAGTAATCGTTCCGGCGCCGGTCCCTAAAGGCCCCACCGAGCCGTCCCCTGAGTCCGTAACCGTTCTGGTCGCCCTGATCGTGGCGTCTCGTGGAGACATTGTGGCTCCACATGAGGGTATAAACCCATTTCCGTGGGTCCGGCAGTTCCGTCCCAAGACTGCTGAGGATGCCAGAGCGCTTCTGGGCCTCGCGCAGCTCCTGGCGAACTCGGATCTCTCCTCGACTGACCTGGAGAACATCGCCCGTGACATTCTCCGTGGCGAGATCAAGGTCGGGAAGTTCTTTGGGTTCTGACCAATACGCTCTACTCCCTCCACATACCGCAAGCACGCCTCCAAAAGGGCGTGCGCAGCGGGTATATATTCCTTACGGAATGTACACGGGGGGTACCCCACTATATAAGTACGGTGGGAGTGTAAGGAAAGATACGGTAACCTGATGGGTGTGGGGATCGTCAAAAGGGGTGGAGGGAAACATGAGCAAGTACAAGTACCTTTGCAAGTGTCACCGGAAAGAGGCGCTTCAGAGTTTTGGTGGGGACCAGACACGGAAGGGGACGGTGGTCAGCTACCCAGCACGGTCCCTGGGGACGTGGAGCTGCCTAGTGACACAGAAGAAGGCCGGGGTGGTAAGGGAGAAGGGATACGGGAACGGGAACAGGAGGGTTCCTGATGCCCCTTGTTAAAGACCTGAAGCACCATAAGCCTGCTGAAGGCCGTAAGGAGTTCTGGAGTTTCCACCTCTTGTTGGAACTCGACGGGACCCCCTTGGAGTCCATTGGCTGGAAGTACTTCCCGGGCTCAGGACGAGTGCAGCCCCCTGCCGCTAAGATGGGGAAGTTTTGGGTGCCGACGATCCGGGGGGTGATAGAGGATGTTGAGGTGCGGATTCGCGCGGCCTGCGAAAAGGCTATCGGGCCGGAGAGGGAGGCCGATTGGCTGAAGAAGAACGGAGCGAACCTCAGGGCTCAGGCGAAACGGGCGATTCAAGAAAAGCGTGAGGAAGAGTTCCTTGGATCAGACTGGGCGTTTCCAGAAGCAGCGGCAAGGATTTTGGAGGAGGAGCGTAGTGTTCACAGTAAGCAACCTTAAACTGTCTAAGATGCGCGATGGTGCTCCTTATGTCATTTTCAAGGTGAACTGCACCGAGGACCAAAAGGTCCTGCTGACCATCGGCGGCTGGCGAATGTTCCGGAACCGGCAGGTGTCGGTCCCATCACCATACAGCGCCTCGGGGTCCCGGCTGCGTATCGTAGAGGGAGCCAAGGGGCTCCGGGAGCAGATCCAGGCATGTTTGCTTTCGATACCGGCTGTGGTACGATGGCTAGGACCTCTTCCTGAGGACGTGACCCTGGATGATCGGGAAGAGCGGGACCCAGACCCAGGAGTCCAATATGAAGTCAAGGAGACGTGATGGAGATGGAGTCAAGAGAAGAACTGTTGCAGAGCGAGAGGTCGTGGAACAGCCGCAGGATGCAGTGGTTTCAGACGCTGGAACCAGAGCCGGAGAGTCATGCGTGGGAGAACCCGGATGCGCACTTGGGGGCGGTGGAGGAGTAGCGTATGATCCTCAGGGGAACACGGTGCTCTCCCAGCAGGTGCAGACGGCAGTGGAACTAGTGGTGGGGGGTAAGAGTCTCTCCGCAGCGGCTGAGGAAGCGGGATGTCCTCCTGAGTACCTACGCCGGATGGCCCCTGAGGTCCAGGAGCAAGTCCGCAGGATCTTGGCAACGTTCTCCTTGGATGATGAGATCCTGACTGCCTTGGTCCGGGCGCGGATTGTGGAACAACTCTTGAGCCCGGAACCCGAGACGGTCATGGGCGCCGTCCGCGAGGCCAAGAAAATGTTAGGGATGGATAAACCCCCAGCGATCACGTTGCAGCTCGGCCCCCGGCCCCCGGAGGCTGACCGAGCCGCCCAAGAGGTCCAGGGATGGCGAAGAGAGTGAAGCATTATCCACCGGGGCCACAGAACGTACACTTCCAGCACTATCAGTTCGACCCAGGACTGCCGAGGAAGCGGGGGCAGGTAGGGACCTTTGTTCTGGACCAGACGACTATGGAAGAGATGGGGATTCGCCCCAGGAACTGGGTCGATGATGGTCTGCACGAGACGCGGAGGGTTACATGACCCGCCGTCTAGCCCTCTTCCAACTCCTTGGGTATCGCCAGCGCCAGCTTGCTCAAGAGTTCTACGATGCTCAGAACGCTCTTGCTCAGGCCCACAATAAGTGGATGGTGCAGTTCGATCTGGCCATACGAAACGGAATCGTCCCGTCGAACGTCCAAAGAGAGAGGAAGAAATTGGAGGAGAAGTGGAACAAGCTGTGGAGGAGCATCGAAGCGTGGGTCTCGGGGAGATAGACTGGGTTCGGGTTGGGGCTGCGATGCGGGAGGTCCGAGGGAACCTGTCAGATGACGCGATGGAAGAGGTCTCTGGATTCGTGGTCTCAGTGGCAGAGACCTATCTGGAGAAGGATCTGGATGGTGCTGAGGAACTGCGCGTGGAGTACATGCTCTCCAGAGACGTAAATGGTTGGCATGAGCACGGGATGGTGGATCTGGCGATTCGGCGCGGAGAAAGGTGGCACCTCTACGACTGGAAGCGCTTTGGGTCCAAGTCCTTTGAGCCACGAGATGGGCAGCGGTTGGAGCTGGACCCTGCGTGGGTGTTCTACAGTACATACTGGCCGGGTGCTGTGTCTTGGCCGGGCATCATCTCGGGCTTCACGTACCGGAACGTCGCGGTGCAGATGGGGAAGATCATTGAAGTTTCTCTGAAGTTGTCCCCAGAAGTTGTAACACGGTTCAAGGAGAAGCTTCAGTGGATGAAACGGAACGTGAACTGGATTCTGCCCTATCCGGTCTGGCCCCAGAATGGTGATGCCTGCTTCGCCTTTGGTCGGGAGTGCGAGCACGTTGCGACTTGTGGAACGGAGACGTTTCCCATCATCAAGCGGATCTCTCCCAGTGTTCTCAAGACCTTCATGCTCTGCCCACAGCGGGCGCGGTACGCGCTGGATGCGCGACGGGAGATCGGGGACACGGGAGAGCCCGCTGCGATTGCCAATGATGCAGCGCAGTGGGGGACAGTGTTTCATGCAGGGATCGGGGACGTGTATAGACAGGCGTGGGAGCGGAGGACCAAGTGACCATTGAAGAAATCATGGCGGGTGCAGCGGAAGCCGTGACGAAAGGGGCAACTAGGCGGGAACTGAAGTGGAAGCCGGTGGCACAGACCCTCGATGACGTGACTAGTGAACCCAAGCTGATGATCTATGGTCCCTCGGGTTCCGGGAAAACGCACCTCCTGCTTGGTCCACTGTTGTGTGGTGAGAACCTCTTAGTGCGCAACGTGGACTTCGGAGGCTCCGGTCTCATCACGATTCAACACGCCCTGGCTGCTGTGGGAAGGCAAGACCTGTTGAGTCGGGTCTATGCAGTTACACTGCCTACCTATGATCATTACTTCGATTCGTTCGACAACCCTCTGGATTATTTTCCACGCCTGGACCCAGGGCACGAGAAGCGCTTCACGCCAACCGTTTCGGTGCTGGAGGGTATCTCTGGTCTGCAACTGAACGCTATCGACCCGCACATTCATGGGGAAGAGCTAGATGCAGAGGATAGGTGGGGGTACTATCGGAAGCTGAAGAATGCTACGCTCCGAGCGTTTCATGAGTTCCTCACCGAACGCTGGTCTGGTCCCCTGGACGATACTGACAAGCCCTCATGGGAACTCCCGGATTGCGCTCGTATCATGACGGGTCTGGAATCGGGTGAAGTCAAGATACGGGACAAGAAGCTCGGAGACATCACGAAGAGGGTAGTGGCTGGGACTGAGTACGAAGGGAAGCGCGGCGTATACATCTCAGGAGCTGCGGGGACGCTTTTGGAGCCCGCGTTCGACCTCATCATTGGTTGCTTTGTAGATGACGGGACGTTCTTGGAGCCGAAGCCGAGGGAGTACAAGTACCGTTGCCAGCTCGGCGGCGCTGCGCTGGGGAAGCAGCGGGGATACGGTCTCCCTGAGATCATGGTGGCGGACCCTGTTATGGTCTGGAAGAAGATCCGGGGGTTGTCATGACAAGGGAGCGAAGGCCCCCGAAGCATTTTCTACCGCCACGAAGGCCCCCGAAGCAACACAAGTACCTTTACCACATCACACTCACCATGCAGGCCGATGTAGAGATTGAGTCGCCATCTTCAGACCCAGCGGACACTGAGGATGATGCCCGGTGGTTCGCAAAGCGGAACGGGGACGTGGTTGATTCACAGGTGACAGTGGAGGTGTTGGAGTGAGCCTACGAAACCTTTGCACGGTCTGGTGCGTCTATCGTAGTGGAGGGAGAGTGAACGTTGTCGGGATGGGTCTCTATAGGAGTAGGAGGTGCGAGGGGTGCCCCAAGCTCCTAGGCAACACGTGCAAATGCTCGTGCAAATGCTGACCCATCCCGAGAGCGCTCATCTCTAAAACACTGAGCAAGGAGAGAAAACACAAATGCCTTTTGGATCAGGAACCGAAGCGAAAGTGCCCGTGAGACCAGACCTCGCGGTGATCGGATTCGTCAAGAGTCTCGCCCCGTTCAAGAAGTCCGAGACGAGCGTGTTGTACTCAGGGGAGCTTGAACTGGCTGCATCGACGCCCGGTGGCCGAGACGCCGCGTACTACATGTCCATCGTCCCGGAGTTCTTCACCGAGGACTTTGACAAGGGCCTCGACGCCCTGGCGGCCGCGCCGCCAAAGACGCCTCAGTCCTCCCTGCACTGGGGATACCGGACGAATGTCTGGGCGACTCGGAAGATCAAGGAGAAAGGGAAGGAGGACCGTAAGATACAGATCGCTGCATTGCCACTTCTCGCAGGGACCGAGGGGTACGCAGGGATCGCAGCCTTCTCCAACAAGTTCAAGGTAGCGACACCGCCAACCTTGGATGCTGTCCACGCCGAGATCAGCAAAGCGATCATCCGCAAGGACGCCAAGGGGAACCATGTACCGATTGGCTACGTCCTCCAGCAGGACAAGGACGAGGATGACGAGTTGCTGGACCGATACAAGGTCGCGTACTTCTTCACCGCTGACGCCGAGGGACTCACCCAACTCACCAAGAGCCGGGACTCGAAGCGGCGCAAGAAGCCGCTGGTGTTCACGTGGGAGAAGAAGTGAAGGACGCTCTCGCACCTGTTTTCCAGTCCGGTCGTGTCAAGATCGTGGCAAGCGGCGATGATTCATGGTACAACATTCTCATCGATGACCGAGAGGTTGGTTCCTTTCGTCTTGGGGCCGCTGCATACGATTCCGACCCGGTTGGTGTCCCTGTGGCGTTACTTCGCGCCTTGATCCGAAAGGATTGACATTGCCCCGCCGCGCAAAGGGAAGCATCATGAGACCTGCCGCCCACACGGGTTCCGAGGTGCTTCCCTCCCTCCCAGAAGGGGCGCAGTGTTTGGGAGCTAAGCCCCTTGGGTGTTCCGGGTGTGGGTATCGAGACGTAGGAGGAGGTTTTTGTGCTGATGATGGTAGCCCGGCTTTGGCAAAGATTCTGTTTATTCTGGAGGGTCCCGGAGCTGACGAAATTGTATCAGGTATACCTCTCTCAGGGAGGACAGGCGCCATGTGGGAATGGAAGCTGCTTCCCATCACGGGATTCCCTCGAGCGCTTGTCTGCATTGCCAACACCATCCGGTGCCGACCTCCAGGGAACAAGTACCCCATTGGGAAGCTACGAACAGTTGCGGAACATTGCTGCCGACAATACGATGATGACGTTATCACCGCCTTTCACCCCGACATCTGGGGCGTCACCTATCACCCTGCCGCCCTCTTCCGAACCCCAAACCGAGCCAAGCTCCTCCTTCGGGCTCTCACCCGAGTTGGAGAACTTGCTCGGTCTGGGCGGCGACCGGCGCTCCTGATGGGGGAGAAGGCGATGCACGTGTTCCTGCCGCATCTGCCAGATGGGTTGAAGAAGTGGCAAAATCATTGGGAGGAGAAGTAAATGTGGTGCGCCCGTTGCCGTCATGATCTCTCAGACTGTACTTGTCCTGACATCGACCAGCGCCTTCAGGATCTTGCCAAGGAGGGCAAGTTCGTGTACCGTATGTGCGGGATCTGTGGGAGGCACTATGACCGTTGCCGATGTCCAGATCCACTCTGGGGACGTTCAGACGAGGTGTTTCAGGGTCAGGAGGAAAAATGAAACGAGAACAGACCTTTAAGTTCGATGGCTACTCAGGCATCATCGTATGGACTGCTGAACTGGTTGATCATCCGCGTTGGTATGCAGACACACATTGTGACATCTTCATCCAGACCAAGCAAGGGTACTCCTTTTTCTTTGGGGTCGCTCACTGTGCCAAGGCAGACGTGTTCGACTTCCAGGAGGGACAGGCCGTCTCGCTCGATTACGCTCTTGAGAATGCAGACCCGGAACTCTGCAAGTGCCTCTATGACCTGCCTCTATGACCTCTATGTATCCTGAGGTTGCCAGAACGCTACCACAATGGAAGGGGTGCCCATCACATCTCTTCCTGGACCTGGAATTCAACGGTCTCACCCCGACGATCCTTGGGGTAGCAGATGAGACGCGGGGGTACTCAGTCCCCTGGGACTCTGGGGCCTTCTGGCTTGCACCACTCCTTTGGGACCCGTTCCTTCCCATTGTGGGCCATGCTATCCTCACCGCCGACCGGCGCGTATTGGAGAGCGCCTTGGGTCTGAAGATCCCTCTCTCCCGCTTCCAAGACACGATGATCTGGCACTACTTGTGCAACGCTGAACTATGCAAAGGTGCGAATAAGGGTGCCGCTGATGAGGATGATGAGGATGGGGGGTTCGGACCCCGTGACGTGCGCGGTGAGGGCTTCATGGATCTCTGGACCATGGCGTCCCTCTATACCCACCTCCCCAACTGGAAGTGGCCGTGGAACTGTAAAGGGGCATGTGGTGAGTCTCGGCCCTGCCCGCGTCACCAGCCGTACTGGTACAACGGGCTCGATGCCTTGGCCCTATCACTGGCCTGGCCACAGCTCATGCAGGACCGCACCGCCAAGGGCATCCCTGACGCTCTGTACGATCACGTCGCCCGCCTTACGATCCTTTGCCAACACATGACTGACACAGGTGTCATGGTGGATCGGGCGCGGATCAAGGAGATCGCAGCGCTGATTGAAGCCGAGAAGGATCGACTCTTTCCGTGTCATGAGGAACACAGGATTGGGAAGAAGGGGCAGATCCTCAAGGGGATGCGGGACGTGTGGGATGCCCCATTCAACCCCCGGAGCCCGAAGCAAGTGACGGATTGGTTTGCAGGGCGGGAAGTCTTCCTCGGCTCGACGGAGAAGGATGACATCGAGCTGGCGCTAGACCAACTGGAGCCGGAGTCCGAGACCCATGAGTGGCTGAGCCGCTTGTATGACTACAAGGTCTCAGGTAAAGGCATCGGCCCCTGGCTCTCGGATGAGTACATTGACTCCGACAATCTTCTCCACTCACGTTTCATCCCAACTGCCTCCAGCCTTGGACGCTTAGCCTCCTCCGGCCCCAATTTCCAGAACATACCTATCAATGGTAAGTACATGAAGCGCGTTCGGGAAGCGATCATTGCCCAGCCTGGGTACAAGCTGGTGACGGCGGATAAGAAGCAGCTTGAGCTGCGAATCTGCCTGTGGGCCGCAGGCGCACCGATGCGGATCGTTTCGGGAACGCCGCAACCCTGCGGGATTTGCAAGAAGGAGCATGTCCCTGGTGGTGACGCCTTCTGTGGCCTTGTGGAGGCCGAGGCTCGGATGTTCGATGAGGCGGTGGAGCACATCAGCATCGCGGGCTTCGGAGCCCGAAAGACCGCAAAGTCCGTAACACACGGGGGCGATTATGGCGAGGGCATGACGCTCTTGAGGCCTTCTCAACTCGACTCGAAGCGCACGAAGGCGATGATTGATGCCGGGGCGCTCTTGGTCTATAGGGATTGGGAGTACTGTGGGAAGCTCGTGGCCTTTAACGGAGTAAACCTAGCGAAGCGTCTCTTCGGTGATGCCTCTTGGGGGAACCGGAAGAAAGCCCTCCAGATCCAAGACGCCCTGTACTCTTCGCCTTCTATTCGCCCCATTCGAGAGTGGCAGAAGCGGGTCTCACACCTTGTTCAGGATCGCAACTGTCACCACCTCGCAACTGGGCGCTACCTTGACGTTTCGTGCTATCCTGATCCTGTGGACCGATTGAAGATCGCTTTGGCATTCGAGGGACAAGGCGGTGGGGCTGAGGACGCCCAGGAAGGCGGGCTCCGATACGAGAATGAGAAGGGCCACGACCTACCCATTGCTCAGGTTCACGACGAGTGGATCTGGGAGCGCCCGGTGAGTGAGACACGGGCGGAGTCAGAGGAGTTCTGCTCAAGGCTGGCGCTGCCTTCAGAGCGCTTACCGGGGTTCCAGTGTCCTATTGATGTGGGGGAAGGTTTACGCTGGTCGGAGTGTAAATGAGTTCGGCCATGCAAGTATCACGGAGGTTCTCTAATGCTCAACCGTTGCCTACTAATAGTATCTGACCTCCACTGCGGTTCCATCTTCGGAATGCTGCCACCGAACCTCAAGACCGGAGAGGGCGTCGTGAAGTTGCAGAACCCGGTGCAGAGGTACCTCTGGGAGTGCTGGCAACACTACCTAGAGACCATCCGTGGGATCGCTCCTCAGGTCGCGGCTGTGGTGCTAAACGGGGATCTCCTCGATGGGATGCAACAGGCGCAGCGGGGGACAGAGCTGTCGCTCCCGATCCCGGCAGATCAAGTCTGGGCTGCTGAGGCCGTCTTGAAGCCCCTCCAAGGCATTCTGCCCTCGGTTCCGTGGTACAGCGTCCAAGGTACCGAATACCATGACGGGCGCGTCGGGATGCAAGTAGAGCAGGTCTCCCGAACCCTTGGTTGCCTAGAGTACGGTACCATCCTCAACGGCACCGGCACTTACTGCCGTGAGTTCTTGGACCTCGAAATCGACGGTGTGACTTTCAATGTCATGCACGAGATCAGTCCGAGCACTGGGTTCTATCGTGCCACCGCCCTGGACCGCGAAGCTCAGTGGTCTGCGATCACTGCCAAGGAGGGCCGCGTACCCAAAGCGGATTGTGTAATCCGCTCACACGTTCATTGTTTCACCCATGTAGAGCATTCAACCAAGCACGCGGTCTCAACCCCGTGCTGGCAGGCCCAGACGCGCTTCATGCGCCGGAAGAGCCGGTACCGGATGCTACCAGACATTGGAGGGATCATCGTATGGTTCGAGGGAGAGTTGAAGAAACGAGGAGAAGACCCGATTGTGGTGCGGAAAGTGCTCTACCCGCTTCCGGGAGTCGAGGCGACGAAGCTGTAGAGCCCCATAGAAACATCTTTGGGGACTTGTGCTCTAACACACCAAAACCCATTCCGACGTTCGACTGGTCGGATGTCGAAGCGCTCCGGGGGCCTGTGGAGATTCCGGGGTCCTTCACAGTTCGTGAGTACATGGAGCGGTTTGGACAGAAGCGCTCAGCAGCAAGAGAGGAGCTGCTTGAGCTAGTCCGAGCGGGGAAACTTAAAGTCGTTTCGCTCGGGGGGAGGAATAGATACTACTTATGATGCACTGTATCTATATCGCCGCGAAGTTCGAGATGCGCCCAGTTCTCGTTGCCATTACGCCTCTGATTGCAGCCACGTGTCATGAGATCCTTTCTAGTTGGCTCTTCCGGCGCGGGTCGGCAGAAGCTGTACAAGAGGCCCGGGAAGATCTTGAGGATCTTGCAGCAGCCACGCTTTTCATCCTTGACACGAGCTTCCCAGGAGGCTCAGGGTGCGAAGTAGAACTCGGCTTTGCGCTTGCCCGGGGCATCCCTGTTTGGATCGTCGGGCCACAGCGAAACATCTTCCACCACCTACCAACAATTCGTTTCTTTGCCTCATGGCAGGAGGTACTATGCGAACTTTCGACACTGGAGCAACTCGCTCCAACGACTCCGGAAAGATAGACCCGGAGGGTTTCCTGAGTCCTCTGGTACTGGAGCGGTATTGTCAGTACCTACACAAACACCGTGTTCAGGAGGATGGAGGGCTCCGGGACTCGGACAACTGGCAGAAAGGGATGCCCCTGGATGCTTACATGAAGTCCGCGTGGCGACACTTCTTTACCTGGTGGAAGTGGCATCGGGGTTGGCCCGGCGTCGAGGACCCGTGTGATGCTATCTGTGGTCTCTTGTTCAACGTGATGGGGTATCTCCATGAGTCTATCAAGAAGAATGAGATCCCTATCCGGAACACAGAAGTTGCAAAGTGGTTCACAGCACCGCTTGGAGATTGGCTTCCTTCTGGGGAGGTTCTCTACCACCAGACCTTACCAACCAAACAACCCGACACCCCAAACCAACCAGAACCCAAACCCGAATCCGCCCTCGACAAACTGAAGGACATCTTCCAGTGTTTCTGGAGCGCGGATGGAGCCCCGGACCGCACGTGACCTGCGTACCACTCCGCTCCCTGACGTTCCCTGTTGGGTGGAGCCCCGCCTGTTGCTCAAGGGCTCCATCAGCATGTTTGCAGGCCCGGCGGCGTGTGGCAAGACGTTCATGATGTTGGAGCTTGCGGATCACTTGTCACGCGGTCTTCAGCTCTACGACCACTTCTTCGTCCCGGTTCCTGTTCGTGTTCTGATGATAGAACAAGAGGTCGGTCAATATGGGATGCAAGAGCGCTTGTGTGCAAAATACTCACAACCAGAAGACGCCCCAGCGGACTTCTTCATCTACACCAAAGACCCCGAAGTCGCCGTTGATGACCCTGGGGGCTTTGCAAGACTCCTGGCGTTGGTGGAGAAGGTGGCTCCTGGTGTGTTGATCCTGGACCCGGTGACGAGATTCATGGTTGGGGGAGGGGAGGAGGACAATACAGCCGTGGCCCGGTTCGTCCGGCAGCTTGACCGGCTCCTGATGATCCGCCCGGACCTCTCCATCATTTTTACGCACCACTTCCGCAAGGACCCACAAGAGCCTGGGGACTCCTGGGACGATCTGGATATGCGCTTGGCGCGGGGCGGATCGAAGTGGGGGGACATTGCTGACCTGCGCGTGATGCTGCGGTGTGACCAGTACGAGGGCGGACGCCCAGCCCTTTGGCGGACCCGTTGGGTCCCCCGACACGGGCCACAGTTCGACCTTGGGTTAGAAATGGGGAACGACTTTAAGATCCGGGCCGTCCAAAGGAGTGGAGGTTTTGGATTGTCATGAAACAGATCATCGAAGGATACCTGGTCTTTGTAGAGGAGCGGTTGCAAAACTGGACGATCCTAGCAATGGTCGCACCAGCTCGGCGGCCCCTATTGTTGGGGGAACTCAACCTCCTCTTAGCAGAGGCCAAGGCGGATTTTCTGGCCGCGGCGCTGAGTAAGGAGAAGAAGATAAATTCCCCCTCATGGGGGGACTATGCGCCCCCAGGAACTTTCCCCGGTTTCTCTGGATAGTCATGAAAGCCTGGAAACAGCGCGTCTATAAGAAGCACCACCAGGAGCCAAAACAGGCCGCTGAGGACCTCGCCCGCGAATTGAACCTAACGGTACGGTGTCTCAAGTACCCAGACCCGCAGTACCAGAAGGACTCGATACGACGGCTCGCTCAGAGGATTGATCCGGCGGTGCGGTCAATCTTTTTCTCGGGTAAAGAAGTTACCCAGAGCCGCCCCGGTCCCCGTCCCCCCAGCAGTCCAGGCCCGCGTTGAGAACGGGCTCCCGGTTCGCACCAACTCTCGGACCTCGGGGTTGAACACACGAGCCCAGAGGTTCGCCGCCACCCCCGCCACGCCACCCTGGAGCGCCCCGCGCATCTGGGCGGCTTCCCTCATACTGGAGAAGATCGTGACCTTGACCAAGCCGCTGACCAGCTTGGAGTTCGCGTCGATTGCTTCCGAGGGGTCGAGAAAGCGCAGCACGTTCTCGAACTCCTGAATGTTCTTCTGCTGCTGCGCTGGGAGGGCGACGAAAGAGTCCTTCTGTCGGATCTTCTTCAAGGTCGCAAGGGCCTTCCCCGCGTCGAAGATTTCCTTTGCCTCCACCACACCGCGCCCGGACTTCACGGGGATCATGTTTGGGACGATCACCACGTCGTCCAAGTACCTACCGATCACGGCATTCTTCATCTTCCGGGGGATCGCTGCGTTCATGAACTCCCGGGTTAACTGCGGGTTCTCGAAAAGATCCTGGGGCAGTTTGCTGAGAGACTTGCGAGATGACCCATACCTTGCTAGAACCTTCTTGATGTTCTGAGGAAGATTCGGGCGGCTTGCAAGTGCTGTTACTTCTTCCAGCGCCGGGATGTCCGGTTGAAGCGCCGCTGCCAACCCCGCTGGACGCTCTCCGAACAAGCCTCGGAATCGTCCGACCATCTTCTCCGATGCTTCTTGAGCACCTCGCTTCAACCCGCCCGGAGAGAACATGAGGCCAAGGGACTCGCCACTAAGAGTTCCCGCCGCTGTTGTTCCGGCCTCTACCAGCGCCTGCATGGGGTCCCGTGTCCTTGCAAGATTTGCTCCTCCCGCAGCAAGACCCGTTGCTCCTGCCTTCATGAACGGTTGCAGCGCTCCTCCCATCCGTGTCGCAGGGCCAAAGGGACCCAGGGCAAGGTTCGCCGCACCCTGCTCATACATGGTCTCGGGGTCGATGGCCCCGCCTGGAATGCCTGCGACTCCTCCGGCGATCATTCCCAAAGGTCCACCCTTTGCTCCCCCGATGGCTCCAGTGGCCCCAGTGAAAGCTCCCCCAGCAAGACGGTCCATCCATGTAATAGGTTTCCAGTCGCCGGAAACTCCTTTGGTCCGCGTGGATGTAGTTGTAGCAGTCGAAGGCTTCGGCGCCTCTGCCAATCCAAGGCCCTGGCGCAGCTCGTCGTCCGAGATTTTCTCTTGGGGCATTATTGGACTCCTCGAAAACTCCCGTTTGGATCAAAGACAGCCGTCTTCCCTTTTGCCTTTGCAGCCATGGTAACAATGTCCCTGAAGCTCGGCATCCGAAATGATTGGAGCTGCCCAGCTTTACTCTTACTCGCAATGTCCTGTTGAACGATCTCTGAGATCCGTCCGAAGTCAAAGTTGCTGTCATCCGAGTACCGACCGATGCGACGGACAAGGAGCGATGTGTCCAGGAGGTTCTTGAATGCCAATTGTGAAAGCGCCCGGAGAGGCGAGTCAATCGCCAAGGGGTTGATGGCACGGAGGAAGATACGCTCTTGATTCGTCATCTGAAGACCCGTAGCGGCTTTGGTCTCTTCGACAACGGCCTTGTTCATTGCATTGGAAATGTTTCTCTCCGTAGGATTCTGGATCTGGAGGAACCTTTCAGCATACGGGATCATTTCGGCGACGAGTTGCGCCTTAGTACGTAGGGCTTCCGGGTTCCGGCGGATCTGATCCATAAGCTGGCGTTGGAAAACCAGCGCCCCTTGGGTTCCTGCGACATCATCTCGAGCGCCTTGGCTCGCGGGCATCTTCATTGGATCGCCTTGGTTCTGTGTGACCTCTTCACCAGTTAAGAGATTGAACGTGGAAAGAACCGGCTCCCCATAGATGTTCAGCCCTGGAATACCACGGAGTCCCCGAGTCGGCGACGGCCCCCAGCCAACTGGATGCTCTGCCATGATCTTCCGGCGTTCCTCGAATAGCTCTTGCCCCTTTGTCACCGCCATAGCGGCGATTTGTGCCTTGATCTTCGGGTCGCTTGGGTCCAGACCGGAAGCAATTGCCTGCGTCTCTGCCATGCGCCGAGCGGTTTCCATGAGGGCGTCGGGGAGTTTCTCCGCGCCTGTCTGTGCCTGCTGCGTCCGAGCCTTGGCCAGATTGATCTGCGCTTCGAGGAACGGGAGTTTTGCATCCAACTCCCGCTCGTCTAGCCCCAAGGCCTCGCGACGAATGTCCCGCAGATCAAGACGATCCGCTTCCATTGCGATGTTCCGACGGCGCGTTTCGGTAAGGGCCGTGTTTTTGTATGTAAGGTTCTGTGCTGCCAGGTCTCGTGCCCGCTGGTCAGTGGCCTGAGCAATCTGAAGAGTCATGTTCATGCGCTCCTCAGACATTGCGGCCATGGCGCGTTTCTGAGCCTCTTCCAGCCTCTGTTGCCGTAGCGGGACGAAGCGCTGCCCGAGAAGCTTCGACCCGAACGCGGTGAGGAAGTCGCTAAGCACCTCGCGTGCCGGAGAGATCGAAGCCCGATACCGCTCCCCAAACTCCTCCAGGTCGATCATTGCCTTGGATCGGACCTGTTTGGAGAGCGCCCCGTGAGTGGCATCGGATGCAAAGGAGCGGTCGTCTTCCTCAGGGACCTGATCGAAGGGGGAGAGTTGGACTCCAGGCGCGGAGCCAAACAAGCCCCGCCCAGCGCGGTTGAAGAGGCCTTGGTTGAAGAAGGAACTCATCCTCCTCCTCCATAGGGGTGGGGCGGAGGCCCAGAGCCGCCCCGGATCGGAATCGGGATTCCTCCCGATCCTAACCGATTCCCTGCGGCTCGTGCTGCGGCTCCCAACCCGGCTTGTGCTATCTGCTGCCAGAACCCAGGCTGGAACTGCTCCTGAATCGCCTGCCCGTACACTCCAGCCATCGGGCTTATTGAGGACCCAGCGTACCCCAAGTATGGACTCACGAGTCGGCCACCGAGAATGTCTGCCGCCTGGAGAAAGTTCGTGGGGCCACGGCTCAAGATGTCCCCGCGCTGCCCTGTGAGACTCAACAGGGCTCGAAGCATGTCCCCACCGCTCTGGGTGCTCTGTCCCGTAAGGGATGTCAGCGCTTGCAAAGCATTCCCAAGGTTCTGAATATCCAGACCCGCAAACCCGCGAGCCCCCTCACCTGCTGAGACCCGTCCACGAAGCATAGAGTCCAAAGCTGACATGGCATCTCGCAGATTGGTCCCAGTCTGCCCCTCAACCCCAAGACCGAGCTGTCCACCAGCTTGGAATCGTCCCAGCGCCGCCCCCTGTGCCTGATTCAGTATGTCCGCTCCGGCCCCGAACCTCCGGGCCGCTACGTCCTGAGCCCCCACGCCTCCTTGAAGCGCGGCTTGGAGCTGCTGAAGCTGGAGCCCCTGCTGTCCCAGTGTGGCCCCCATCACTGCCTCTGACTCCCCCTGTGCAAGCTGATCCGCAAAATCAGCGAGACCCCGGAACTGGGTGCCAGACATCCTCGATCCGGGGCCACCGCCGAGCGCGAGAGCACGGCGGATAGCGCCTTCGGCCTGTTGGCGGCCGGCTGTGGTAGCACGCTCCCGCGCAAAGCCTTGAACCTGATCCATAGGGAGAAGGACACCAGGACCACCACCGATGATGGAGCCCGTCTGTTGTGCGATCTGTTCCAGCGCTGGGGTCATGCCCCCAGACTCTACCGTCCCGAACCCTGCCTCCTGCGCCCGCCGAATGTCGGCATTGACGCCCTGGTTTCCCATGATACCAGGGAAGTACTGGGCAAGTTGCATCAGGTTCGCGTTCCGTCCTCGGCCTCCCAGGGTTTCCAGGGCAACATTCTCTGGCTCGCTCTGGAATGCCCCTCCTTGGCCCCTAGCAAGCCTCAGGAGCGATCCGAACCCCTCCTCCGCCCTTGGGGTCCAGCCACCACCTTGGACCATCTGCTGGAGCAGGGGAAGGTTCTCCCCGACGGCCCCTTGGGGCTGGTACATCTCTCCAAACTGCCCTGGAAGCCCCTGCATCTCCCCCAGAAGCTCAAATATCTCCGGACTCAACCCTCTTCCAGCCATGAGGAAGTTGAGCAACTCCTCCCGCAACGGCCCCCCGGTCTCCTGCGCCCGGTCCAGGCCGAACTGGTTCAATAGTTGCAGCAGGTTGACGGCGCTGACAGTCGTATCTGTCCCACGGGGCATGGCTAGGTCCTCGATTCATTGTAACATGCGGGGGATGGGGTGCGTCTAATTGGGTGGAGGGATCTCCATGAAGAAGATCGATCTGACACGGGCTCAGCGGGAGTTCGTCACCACGTATGCGAAGCACGTGGTTACGGGCCGCACCGCCGAAGGGATCATCACGAACTTCTTGAACTCCGTGGCGCAGGATCATGGCCACAAGGAAGGGGAGCGGATGGTCTTGGACTACAACAACTGTGATGCGCTGTACGTTCTCGAGGAAGGTGATGTCGGGGACCCGGACCTGGCGCCGGAGCCGAAGAAACCATTGGTGAACTGATGAGCGATCTGATCTACAACAACGGTATTATATCGTGTCTCGATTGTGGTACGTTACACGCCTTTTGTGATTGTCCCCATCGGTTCGTTATGGAGGATGGTGAAATGATGAAGGGTGTCTCTATAACCCTTGACTGGCGAGAACTTAGCCGTCTTGCGCGTCAAGCCGCAGCGTTACGAACCCTGGATGCCGGGATCTTTGACGCCGTTGGAGCGCTGGCGGAGTGGTACGCGAAGCATCCACTACAAAGAGAGGAGGACGAGGAATGAACACCCTGATTCTACTGTTCTGGTTTTGGTTCCTGTTCGGCCTTGGTCAAGCACCGAACTGTCACGTGATCAGTACGGACCCAGCCGGGCCGACTGTGCTCGCTTGTGGACCCTAAGCGGCATAGTAGGGAATTCGTGCAGCGGTTCCGTCTATCAGAACCTTTAGGAACCCGACCGGATTCGTTGGGAGCGTTGCGGCCCCAGCGGTTGCCCCGGATGTCGAGAGGCTCTTGAAGTTTGGATCGACTGATGCGTTAGTCCGATCCACCTCGAACGTCCCCATCTGGACCTTCCCATCCGACCCGGTAGCGATGATTCGCTGCCCAGACCCGAGGGCTCCCGTACCGCTGCCATCTGCGAGCCGCAGTGTCCCGGAACGATCCGATCCGTTCACTGACTGAGCAAGAGACGCCGAAAGTTTCGTCTGGGCCGAATCTCCGTACAGAGCGATGAAGACCGCTGGATCGGACGTACCACCAATGACTCCGTTCTGCCCCCCAGAGTTGCTCTGTATCTTGAACCCCACGGTCCCGAGTCCAGCAGCAGTGTTGTCGATCGTCGTTGTAAAGTTGCTTAGGTTCAAAGTCAGTGTGCTCGCTGTGATTGTTACTGAGGTGAGTGTCCCAGTCGTGATCTTATCCGCTACCAAGCTGGAGATCATCGTACTGGTGATCGAGTTCGCCGCCCCAGGAACCTCACTCGCCGCAATACTCGCCCCAACCGTAGGACTCCCCTCCACAGGCGACTCATACCCAGCCTTCATTACGGTCGTTACTGTGAAGCTAAGATCCGCTGCCTGATCCGCAATCAACAGGAACTCCACCGGGCTGCCCTGTGCCGACGCCACCAGCGCTCGTGACTCATTCTTGTTTGCCACACGGCGGGCGTACACATTGTAGTGCGAGACCCCAACGTTCAAGGGCTCCTCAAATGTGAGCGAGAACTGTACGAACCACGTCCCTGCCGTCCGCTTCGTAACCTGAAGCCCGGTCACCAGCGGCGCAGGCACTGCTCCAAACACCGCCGGCGGTGCGCTATTCCCCAACGGGCTCTGTTGATTCTGTGAGAACAGTTGCAAGAGTTGATTGTTACTCACCATCATCCACCTCCCATCTCGGGGCGATAAATGAATGCAAGCGTCTGAAGCTCGAAGTCCTCATTCACCGCCGTCTTCGAGATCCTTAGCGCGACTCGCTGCGCCGCGCTGTTCAAGTAGTACCACTTCTCCGAGAACCACGTCGGAGCGTCCCGTCTCGGCGGGTCCTTTGCTGTCATGGTCGTAAAGCTGATCCCAGTATCATCCAGCGCCGAAGCCACCGTAGGCTCCGTATCGCTCGCAAACTTCTTCCTCTGCAAGATGAACCCTACCATGTCTGGAACTACTACTGGGCGGCGCAGCGGATTCATGTGATTACCAATGGGCACGCGCATGAGGCTGGTGTCTCCAGTGATTACGTAGTCGGTGTTACCAGTACCGATCAGGTAGTCGCGCTTCGTGGTGAAGTCCATCTTTACCAGCGCCGAGGACGTACCGTCCCAGTGCGCCCCGATCAGTTCCTGGGTCTGTGCCGCTTCTCGAGGCTGCCCACCGGAGACTACGGCCGTCAACCGCACGGGCCACGGAGTATTCCATGCCCCGGTGACGAGATCGTAGACCCAGACTTTACTGTTCGCGCTGTTCACTTTGTCGGCTAGCAGCACCATAAGGTATTGCTTATCATCCTCTACGTACACAGCAAACTCCACCTCTCGATCTGCTGAGACACTCCCCTTGATCTCCCCGGCAAGATCCTTCCCTAAGTTCATCAGTTTCCCGTTCGCATAGGCCACGACTCGAAAGTCCTGTGTAAGCCAGAAGATCAAATCCTGGTATGCCGCGTGCGCTCGGGGATGATCCGGGTGCATCCCGATACCGAGAAGCAGTGGACGTGGTGCGAAGGACGCTCGGTTGAACCCCTCCACGATGTATGTGTTCTTGTGCGTGAAGTGGATCAGACCGTCCTGTGTCACCTCGATAGCGACAGAAATCTCTCCGGTCGGGAAGTAATTCCCACTGAAACCAGTGGGCCAAGAGTGCTCTGGAAGACCGTTTATCACTTCCTCTAGCGCCGAGAAGAAAAGAATCCCACGAATTGCGTACCAGAGCCTCCCTGCATGACTCTTGATGTTTGTGCTCTTCTCGGGCGCGTCGGTCCCTTCTACCTTCGGGTCTGTGACTGGGGGCGGTGGGGCATTCGAGGTCTCGCTCGGTGCGATGTCAGAGGTGTTCAGCATGAAGTCCGCGATAGGATCCTGGTTCCCTGCACTGGAGGCCCTCTTGTTGTCCTCATAGGTGATCGTACCGGCCCCGGTATTGGTAAGACTATCCAAGTTCAGGAAGTTCCCACCACCGTCTTGCGTGCGCCAGATACGGATCTTGGTAAGGTTCGTTGCATCCGCGGTCCCTTGCACGTCCACCTTTGGCTTCTTCGTGACGAACGCACCCGTATTGCTCGATTGCACATCCGGGTTCGTCTCCTGTGGGCTCCGGCTCCCCATGTGACCATCCGGAGTCTCCCAGGAGTAGGCGTACTTCCACCCCAGCCGTACGTCCACGGGATGCGCTGAAGCTCCCCACCCAGCGGGGTTGTTCATCCGTGCCGCGACCGTAGGCGCCGGGACCCCCCAGAGGCGCAGCGTCGGGGTCCCAGAGCCGTCCCAGACCACAGAGCCGTACTTGTCCCCGGCTGTAGGATAACTCTTGATGTACACCTTTCCTTTGTGGATCTCGGCCTCGTGGACCCGTGTGGAGGCATTCAGGCCCCGCAGCGTCCCAAGTGAGGTCCACGCTGGCGTCCCTGCATCGGGACGGATGTAGTACATGGTCCAAGTCGTCGCGCCCTTGACCGAGGCCAGCACATAGATTTTCGCGGGGTCCTCTTCAGTCCGGTAGAGCCAAAGGCGATCTATACGTCCTGTGACTGCGGGCAGTGACAGGTACTGAGTGAACCCGGGCCTCTTCGCCAGTTTCCCGTTCTGAAATCCGAGAAGGTTAGAACCTGCAACGAGACGCGGTGTATCATCCAGTTCCTTCGAGAAGCGGTCGTACTTCAGCGCTACGTTCTGAAGGTCGATGCAGTCGGTCGTTCTGGAGAATCCTGAGGCCACACTTAGAATCCTCCCAGGAGCGTTGACATGCCCTGATTAGCCAGAGATCCGCCCGGCTGGAGATCCCGAGCGATATTGGCGAAGTCGTTAAAGGACAGGTCATCGTTCCCGAGCATCTGGGCCATGCCGAGAGCAAGGCCAAGCTGCTGCTGATTCTGTGGATTGAAGCTCTGAGTGAATGGGAACGGATTGATCCCGGTGCGACCTCCGCCTTCATCGTAAACCGCACCGCCTGCGAGTTGCTGTTGGAGTTGTTGGAGACGGTTTACTCCGGCGAGAACACCAGGAGTAAAGGGGTTCCCAGACCACCCCCCGGACGGGCCTCCAACCCAACCCCCCCAACCCCTACCGGCGCTGGCTGCTGGGGAGGTCGTTCCTGAAGGGGCTGTGGGTAGCGCTCCGGTACTAGGAACACGGGCACGTGGAGGCAAAACGGTAGCGCCGGGTCCAGGAGAACTTCCACTAAGAAAAGGGCTCCCCGCAGGATTCGATTGAAAAAGGGTCGCAGGATTGAGAAGCGCCGCAGGAAGTGCACCACCACCTCCGCCCAGAATCCGAAACGTCCCGCCGATTTGCGGAGACACCGCGGGTCCTGAGGGAACAATGGGTGATGTTGTGCCGCCTCCCGTGCGCCCCCGTGTTGGATTCAACCCGAGTCTCGCCCCGCCACCCAGCGCTAACTGTGTCCCAGTCAAAGGATTCAGAGCCATCAGCGTTCACCTCCCAAGCGCGCTCGAGCCTTGGCATAGGCCGAGCGCTTCTTCTTCGGCGTCTTCTCTACGAACTCAGCTCCTACCGATTGTGGTATACCCAGACGTTTCGCAGCAGCAGGATCATGTGCGACCATCGCCATCATTCGATACTGCTTTCTGCTCTTCGCAGGCATACCTGTCTCCAATCCTATTCTACCATGTCACTGGAACAGCTCCACGCTCGGAACGATCTGCTCCGGGGCATCCCCAAGCCCCTCCCTCCTAGCCATATTCAGGATCGAGTGCCAAGCCACCGCAGCGGCGCCAGTCGCCGACACCGATCCGTCTGGATAGAACACGATCTGCCCAGCCATTGGGCTCCCCGTCTCATCCAGCCACTTCCATCGCAACGTCTTCCGGAACACGTCAAAGTACTGATCGTCCCAAGGGAGCACGAGGCTGTTGATCGTAGCAGGGGTGACTTGTGTATGGTTCTTCTTGTATGTTCCCTCCACCTGATACTGGGACGCAATGAGACTTGCGGGCGGCACTGGATGGACCCGGAACTTGCTCATCGAAGGCTCATAAGAGATCATGTCCGGGAAGGCAAAGAGGTCGGTAGTGGGTAGAGAAGCAACAACCTCTAAATCATCCACCGTATAGGAGTCATTGTTCCGAACCCGTGCAGTCCTCAAAACCATGAGGTCCGTGGGGACCGCTGAAAGAGGGGCGCCATAGTCCTGTTCCTGTGGAAGCAGGTAGAACGGAGCCAGTTCTCCCAGCGCGGCCTTCCAGTCGAAAGCGTCCCAGATGAAACTCAGCGCCTCGTCACAAATCGGGGCGGCAAAGGGAGTAATGTCTGGCAGCCGCATCTGAATCTGGAGGAGCGCGAGGGCCTTGCCGACTGTGTAGGTCTTAGCCATGTGCGGCTCCTTCACTGGTGTTTCCGATGATCGAGGGTCCTCCTGGCCATGGAGTAGTAACATGCCCACAGTGCGGACACCGGCCACAATAGGGACACGGCTGTGGGTGCGCTGGGAACGTCAGTGGTGGGTAGTACGTCAGTGGTGGCGTCGGTCCCGCCATTGCTTTCTGAACCGCATCCAATGCCTGTTCATCCATTCTGCACCTCCCCAAAGAAATTCAAAACCAGCGGCTCCTGTTGCCGCATCTGTTCCAACAACGAAAACGCAATCTTGAACTGTCCCTCTGCGCGTGGGTCCTCGGCGTACAAGAAGACGTAGTAGAGAACGAATGCCTCGTACACTGGATAATACTCATCATCCATGACCAAAGAGGCAGAGGCCTCATTCGCCGCCGTGATCTCCGTATGCTTCTTCTTGTACGCCGTGGCAAGGTACGGCTGCGTAGCGAATCCCGTGTTCACCGGGAAGAACCGGAAGGTATTCGCGCTCACGGTCGTTGCAGTAATCCTCTTCACCTGCCCCTTGAACGGCACCCCGTCTGGCAGCGCCGGGACGATGATAAGGTCCTGCGGCTGATCCGCCGAGATCAATCCAGCCCAGAGGAGGCGGAGGAAGTCACTCGGCACCCCGCCGCTGATCGTGACCTCATCCGTATCGTCTGCAAGCTGCGTCAACGTCATCACCCCGACACTCCACCGCCATGGTGCGGCCATCCAGATGATCTTCGCTGCGTCGTCCATGATGCGGAGCCGAATCGCATCCTTGTCTACCGGAAGCCCCTGCACGAACTCCTGGGCGGCGTCGAGGGCCTTACGGGGTGTGATTGTGCTGGCCATTAGACCGATCCCCCAATTTCGTCCGGATCTAACCTCGTCAGAACCTCCCTTGGGATCTTCTCCAAGCCCAGTTCCGGACACGGTGGCGTCATGTACCGTTTCTGACACCAGAGACACATAGCGAGCAGTTGCCCCGTTGATGTCCTGAACCCGACCCAGCGCGTCCCAAGACCTCGCGGCTTCTCATGAGAACACCGGGCCTGTGTCTGCCGCTGGCCCTTGTTATAGGCGTCGGCCATCTCAATCCCGGCCCGTATGTTCGCCTTCTTCTGCTCCTCGTCCTTCTGAAACGTCTTGATTCGGTCCTCAATCTGCTGTCGGAGAATCTGCTTCAACAACTCCCGTGTCTCCGGGTCCAAAACATCCGGACCCAGGCCGGACAGCGCCGAAAGGTCAATCGTAGCTTTTTCCCTCATATGTAGCACTCCTCCTGTCTCTTGCCTATTTTCACGGCATAGGACTGCCGATCCGCTGAGCCGTACTTTCGCACCACGGCTTCAACTTGTGGAATGGTCAGGAGCTTGCGGTGTGCGAGCAGGATCAGCACTGTCCGCCAGCCCCGGATCAACTCGCGCCCGAATGTCCGTAAGCGCCTCTGAATCACCTCTGCACCAGTGGGGTTATTGTCGATGATATGTTCCAGAGACGCAATGGCAGTGTTGGTGTTGTACCTCTTCACCGGATCGTTGAAGATATGATCGAGCTGCTTCACCAGCGCCCGCTTCGTCTCCTCTGGTACCAGCCCGGCGCTGATGATCTCGGTGCCATCACTTGTCATTGGGAGCGGGATCATCTCCAACTCTTCCTTCATCTGCATAGTGCTGTACTCCGGCAACAGGCCCCCTTCCCACACTGCCCCGGTGAACTTCACTCCCCCTCGAACCCCGGAGATCACCGTCACCCAGGGCTTTGTTGGATGAGCTTCTACAAGTATGTCCGGTTGCAGCTTCCGTATCAGCGCTATCAGCGTCTCGCTCGTCATTGGGTTACCGATCTGTGCCTCGTAGTTCGTCGGGTCGAACTCCCCAACGAGACGAGACGCGAGCGCTACGTGCTGCTTGAACCACTCCGCCGCACGGTGCCGTGTCTGTTCCCGTACCCCAATCGCAACGTGTCGATGAAGCAGCGCCTCATCTTTTACCAGCATCGGTACCCTCCTCTAAGAACGTGCAGAGCTTAGTAATTGCCTTCGTGTTCTCCTGTACAATACCACGGAAGTCCTTGCTAAGTTCCGAGAGTTTTTCCTCGGACCCTTTCCGGTCTTGCCGATAGAAGTAGAACATGCCACCAGCAAGAACGCCTCCCACACCCAAAGATGCCCAGCCCGGAACTTCTGAAGCGGCTTGTAGTAGTAGTGAGAGCATCTTAGTGATACCAGCTCGACCCATTGAAGCGCAGAGTAACGCTCTCATTCTGTACAACCGTTCGCGCTCGGGGGATATTACCACCCGTCGTCAAGCCCCCAGGAGCGGCATTGTCAAACATCAACGTCACGACTCGGCCCGCCCATCCACCGTTGATCGTTTGGAGGGCTGCCGTTCCTGTAATTGTATAGAACGGGTAGCCCCCGAGAACAATGGTAGTCCCAGAGGCGATGGTTTGGCTCATCACATCATCCAGACCTTTGTTGTTCGTCATCAAACCAGCAAAGGATGTTGTGATGCTTAGAGGACCTGCGGCGTTCGAGGACAAGTCGTTGTCAGTAATCTGTGAGTCTGTCAGCGTCCCCTCGATAGCGATGCCCCAGTCCTGTAATGCAGCGATGACGCTCCGGTTCCCAATGGTGTTCCCGCGCAGATGCACACCCGAAAGCCCCGTAGCAAGCCGCACACCGACGTAACTTGCTGCCTCTGCATCATTGTTCAGAATTGCATTCCCAATGATCTCAATGGACTTGGCTGTCGAGAGAGCCCCGATACGAATGCCATCGCGGTTACAATCCATGATATTGTTTCCAATAAAGCGCAGGGTGTCAACGTTTGCCGCACCGGAGTATCCTACGTCGATGCAACTTGCCGTGCCACCCACCACATGTTGCCCGTTGAGGTGTGAGTTGGAAATCGTGATGAAACCAAAACCATTCGAGGGGCTGCCGATGAAACCAACTCCCCATTCGGTAAAGGCGTCGAGGATGACGTTATCAATATAGGTGTTAAGAGAGTACTTGGTTCCGCTAGGTGAAAAGGTGATCCCTCTGCGAGCGCTGATGGTAAGGTTGTCAATCTGAACGCCATCGGCGCAAGCAATGTTGATTCCGCTCAGAAGCGTCTCCGGATCACCCAAAGTTACGGCGGTGATGTTGCCACCAGAGATCAGAATGTTGGTAGAACTCCCGGTTGTACAATCAAGCTGAAGTCCGGCTTGTGAAGCGACGGTCACATCCTGGTTGATGTAGGCGAAGTCGTAAAGACTTAATCTTGCTGCGCCATCTGAAACGACTCCATAGGTTCCATTATTTATGTGGAGACCCTTGGCGCTCAGCGTACCACCCGTGTCTACACGCACCGCAGCAAAGGCCCCCGAGGTGTTGATTGAATCAAACATCAGGTTCGCAATGCCCAGAGCGCCAGAACCTGTGACACGGACCATATCATCCGTAGTAAAGGCCGGGGCGCGTTCGATCGAAGAGACAATGATTCCGATGGAATGGCCGCGAAAGACAACGCGGGTATTGTTCCCCACGTTGATCTTAGCTGTGATCCGATACTTGCCCTGTGGGAAGTCAACGGTCATGGGTAGCGCCGTAGTCGTCGCTTTGTTTACAGCGGCCTGAATAGCTGTGGTATCATCCGTTGTACCGTCACCAACCGCGCCAAAGTCCTTGACGCTTATCGACTCCTGAAGTTTCGCCTCCCCCGTGCGCGTGGATGCCCCGGTACCACTCTGTATGAATTCTACCCGTGCATCGTTCAGTTGTCCCTGTGTGTCTGTATTGAGCACCGGCTTCTGCGCCCAGAGGCCCGCTGCGAGTATGAGAGAAAGCCACTTACCAAAGGATCGCACGGATGTTGTCTCCTGTCTGTGGGATGTACCCAGCCTGAAAAGCAATTGTTGCCCCCGATTTTGTGTAGCCAATGCTCTCTGTGAGCACAATTCCGTTTTTCTTCAGGATGAGAAAGAGGGGCGTCTTGCTCAACGTGAAGTTCGGATTCGACCCATCAATAGCGCCCCCCGGAGTCTCCTCAGTTGGTATCGTGCCTGGACCAATGATGAGTTGCCCAGGCCCCGCAGGGGTCGCTTCTGGCGTCGGGCTCCCAGTAGCAGCCGTGGGGACCGTGAGCGTCGGGGGCGTAATGGTATGAGGATCGGCCTCAACTGTGAACAGCGCTGGGTCTGCACTCACTAAGAGCCGATGGTTCTGATCGTACCAGTAGGCGCTGTACTTGCAATTCGGGGGTGTCAGAGCCGATGTGAACCACACCCGAGCCGCAGTGTTCACGATCCCGTTCCGAATCGGTATCGGGGACCACAAAGGAACGCGGTAGCGGCGCTCGGAGTCCTCAACATAGACCTCGCTGTAATTCGTCGGAAGTGCGATCCCTAGAAGCAACAGACCATCGAACTTCTGGGCGTCAGACCATTGTACATCCGCAGCCGTTATGATCTGTGCTTTGTTCCGAGTGGCCACAACTCCTCCCAAAGCCCATTGTAACACAAAGGCCCCGGTTGGACTTGAACCAACACCCGACCGCTTACGAGGCGGCTGCTCTTCCTTGGAGCTACAGGGCCAGGAGGTACGGAGGGGCCAAGCGCGTTAGCACCTAGCCCCTCCTGGAGGGTGGGTTAGAGGGAGAACTTGTTCTATGCAGTCGGATTGTAGTCCTGGACCTCTTCAAACTTCAACAGAACGACGACATTTGAAGCGTCTGTGGTGTAGGTCCCAGTTACGTCGAACGCGACCTTGACTACGGACCCGGCTGCGATCTGGACCTTTGTAGCGTCCAGTACCGGAGCGGTCGTGTTGGCAATGGCCGAGCCGACCTTCACGATGCTCTCTGCGGCCCCGGTAACAGTAAATGCGGCCTTTGTGGTCAGGACCGAAACGGCGTCGTCAAGCACGTCCACTTTGATGTCAGTACCACCGGCACCGGCGGTGTCATAGGAAACCTGGAGGTCTACCAAGTTCGCCAGCACCGGCATCTCAAAGACAAAATCGCTGTCTACTGCGGCACCACCAATCGTCTGCCGGGAGACGGAGAAGACGAGCGTCTTCGTGGTCCCAATCGAGGACTTGTCATTCGTTGCGTACTTTCTAACTCCAGCGGCCATGATGATACCTCCTTTAGGCAACGATGCCCGATGGGGCATCAATCTTGCGCAACCGCGTTGCGTCCAGGGTCTTAGCGGTGACCTTCACGTTGTAGGCTACTGCCGCAGCGATCTTCTTCTCGGCATCGAAGAGCTGGTTTCCGTCATTCCGGACGATGTTAAGGTTGAAGCGCTCCCGATCCGGGTTCGTGATGTTCTTGGGACCCTTGCCCGCGAGCCGCAGGATTCCGAACGCCTCGAAGCCTGCGATGTAATTCCGCCACTTGTTCGGGGTCCCTGCGATCTGAGTCGCATTCGAGGACTCGTAGATCTCGACGTTGTGCAGCTTCCCGATGTAGCCACGATCCGGGATAGAGATGTTCTTGGACTTCAGCTCATCCATGTGCTTGGAAAGGTCCTGGAAGCCGCCAGCCTGTGGGTCCAGCATCAGATCATAGAGACAGTGCGGGTGGAAAATGCCCCGATGATACGAGCCCTCAAAGGGCTCCACATCTGCACCAGCAAACTCGAAGCGAGTGCGGGCAAGATCGGTCGCAGCCAGGTAGTCGCCCAGAAGAGGCTGATCGGTCGCTGTGGCATCCAACTCTGTCTTGTAGATCCCGTCCATGCTCAGGGCGGCGCGGTAGCTCAGGCGCTCCGTGGCCATGTCCAGCGAGGACACGATGTCGGTCTGTACCAAGAAGTCGGACAGTGCAATCACGTCGCTGTACTGCGCCACCGTCGCCGAGATCGTGCTGGACTGAAGCGCCAAACCCGAGGAAGGTTCGCCCTCAGCAGTCGCCGTGGTATTCGCCCCAAACTCAGTGGGACGGAACCACTGCGCTGTCTTGCCGTTCTGAAGCGGCAGGTCGTCAGGACGCCCCAGACGCCAGAAGTGGGTCCGTTTCTTCTTCGTACTCAGAGCGCGTCGATTGTAATGGACCGTTGCCAGGTGACTCAACCCAGCAGTGGTCGTCTTCGTAGAGGCGGTGAACATCTGAGGCTCCTTTTCCCCTTCACCCAACCCTCAAATGCTCTCCACTGTCAATATACCATAGGAGTGGTCCAGTGTGTCAAGTGCTACTCAGTTCGTCCAAGGGCGGCGCTCACGGCTTCCCGATTCTTGTAGAACAGGGCCTCGATGTCATCGTCCCCAAGGTCGTCGAGGCGAGAAAGGGCATCGTTTGTGTTCTGGGTCCCACCCCCCCCACCACGGCGCGATGAAGGCATCCCAGTGGGCTCAGACTTCTGAGACGGCTTCACGACCTCATCGACTTTTGCCAATTTCCAGGCCTTACGGTATCCATCCGCCGTCCGGGGGAGATTGTAGTCACTCACGTACTTCTCCAAAATCCCCCGATTCTCGGGGTTTGGGGCGTAGTCCGGTGTCTCAGCTATGAACGAAACGGCTTCGCGCTCCAAAAGGGTCTGGAGTGTCGCTACCTGATTCTTCGCCAAGGTCTGAATCGCAGCGGCGGGGTCGAAGCCGTACTGTGACTCATAGAAGTACGAAAGGCCGTCCTTTGGACTCTTCACGAAACGCTTCGCAAACTCCTCATCGGAGTATGGGGTCTTCTTGTCTGGTTCCGGAGCGGGCTCTGCAACAACTGGCTCCTGCATCGCTATCCTCCGAGCGATCTCCTCATAGTTCTTCCCACTCACCACCGTCCCATCGGACATGGTGACGGAGACTTCATCCAGTGGCGGGGTCGTATCCTTCCCGTCTGAGGTCGAAGAATCCCCCTTCTGGTCCGAGTTCGTCTGGCTCTCCACTAACGTTCTGATCTGTTCCTCCAGTGTCATATGACTCCTCCTTAGTCAGTCTAGCACACAGTTGTGGCCAGTACAGAATGTCTACCTCTTCCTGGAGCGCGAGTTTGTATGCCTTAGCGCTCCGCAGGATCTCATCGTCTTCATCTGCGATCTTCAGGTCAGTGAGCAGTGCAACCTGCCGCTCCTGAATCAGCACGAGCAGAAGACGAAAACTGGGACTATCCAAGAGCGCGGCGAGATTCACCGCCTCCCCAAAAGAGATCCTTCGGCCCTCGTATAGGTCAAGCTCCTTTAGATCCTCCACCTTCCCCTCCCTGTGGTTTCGCCAGTTTCGCGGCGATGTCCAGCATCTTCACCCGCAGCTCCCGGTCCAGGTTCTTCTCTGCTGCCAGCAGCCGGAGCAGCTCCACTGCTTCCTTCCCAGCCTGCACTTCCCGATCTGTAGCGCCCTTCTCTGAGGCAATCTGCTGCCGCACCTGAAGCTCCATCATCTTCTCCTGCCCCTGCTGCTGCTGCGCGGCTTGCATCGCCTGTTGCTGCTCAGGACTCATCGGCCCCACAAGTTCGTACAGATTCGTGGTCCCCGTCGCGTCTTGGAGCAACTTGTTCACCTGGTCGAACCGCACCGTCTGGCCACTTTGCGCAAGGGCCTGTATGAACGGCCCCGCGAGATAGGTCTGTAGCAAAATTGGCAGGGCGGCTTGCAATACCGCTTGTCCTTTCGCCCGGCTCGCAGCGGTGAGCTTGAACTTCACCGGACGTAACTCAGCATCCCAAACGCCTTGCATCTGTGGATCTTTCTTCGCAAGGATCGCAGCGGTCTTGTACAGCAGCGGTGCAAGAATGAAGGTCTCGAAGCGCTTTAGGGGCATGTAGAGGCGATTGCTCACTCCAGCTTGCTGGAGTGCGACACCCGCCCCAGTCCGCGTATTGGCTGGGCGAACCTGTGCCCCGAGCATCGCCACGTCGGAGATTCCTAACCGACGCGCCGCTCGTTGCTCGCTCATTGCGATTTCGACGTAGGCGTTCTGGGTGATGTTACTGGGGACCTGCCACACCACGTCTTCCTTGGGACGGTCCACTTGGTCCACCATGCCGGGGCGGTAGTGTAACCCTGAGGGGTGTGTATATGCCCCGCGCTTCCGCGTCCGGGCAGGGTTCATTGCAAGCGCCAACTCGTCGATCCGTGTATTCGTCATACCCTGTTGGAACCGCTGCTCACCCTCGATGAAGTCTCCTACCGCCGCGCCGTACCAAGTGGAGAGATCAGGGACGAACGGCCCACCAAAGAACGGCTTGAATCCCCACTCGTTCTCTCCCTGGTAGGCAACCCAGACCCGGTTCAGGATCCAGATCACGCGCTTGTTGGTCCAGTAGACCAACACCTCGATCTTCTGCTTCGCGGGGTCTGGGGAGAGCAGAGAAGGATTCAACGATGCGCCCTTGTACGTCGCGATAAGCTGTCGGACTTCCTCCTCCCCGGAGGTCGGCTTCGACTTCGCCATGTAGTTCAGGATCTCATCCGGAGGGAGCCGCAGACCGGAGCGGGACTTCAAGTCCTGAATCGTCAGGGACATTTGATGGATGATAGCCTCGGAGTCATCAATCCAAGGACTCTTGCTCGTAGTGTCCACATAGATATTCTTGATATCGACCTGCTCTACGAAAAGCCCCCGGTCGTCCCACCCTAGGTGTCCAACGCCGTTTCCGGTATGGAGCCACTGTTGCATAAGGAGTGAGAGCTGGTCCTGGACCGTCCGACCGGTACTGTCCCTGGGCAACTCGTACCAGTATGCAATGCGCTCTGCAATCTGCTGCGCCTCTTCGGGGCGGGAGCGCCCAGGAACGGCTTCCACTCCGAACCAATAGGGCTGCTGTCCAAAGATCACTGAGGCCAGCGCTGGAAGCAGAGACTCCTCTTGTTCAAATACCAGCGGAATACCCAGACTCGCTCGCTTCACCTTAGAGCCTGGCCAATACTTCTGATCCACCCGCCCGTAGTAAAGTTTCTCCAATACCTCCCACCGGGTCTTGTGGGCCGCATCTCGCTCCGTCTCGTACTGATCAAATGTCTTGGTGACTAGTGCGAGCGCTTGTGCTTGAGACACCACGCTCATCTCAAGATCGAACGGTTCTTGCTCCAAGTCTACATCGGGCAGTAACGGAGGTACGCGCAGATCAGGCATGGTTCCTCACACTCCTATTATAACCCCGCGATGTCATAGGAGTCTCCTCCCTTAGGTTCCTCTCCCAGCAGCCAGCGGTGTATAGCTTTCTTCCTCCACTCGTCCTGCTCTCTCTGCTCCTTCTCCTCTTGCTGAGCCTCAGTCAGATCCGGGTCCCGGTCCCCAGTCGGGCCGAAGTAGTCAATCCCCTGGAACTGGTCCGCGAGTGTGTCCAGCACATCGTCCTTTGCGTACTTTGGGAACCGCCCAAGTTCCTGCTTGATCCGCTCCTTCACCCAGTCCGGGAGCCCATCGCTGAACCGCAACATCCGAGCCTTGTACCAAGGCTGGAGCGTGTTGAGAATGCGGTCCTTCTTGGCCAGCCTCGTGTCCCGCTTGATGAAGACGAAGTTAGGGTAGTACCCCAGCTTGTGCGACTTCTGATCTATCATTGGCTTCAAGCCGCGTACGAAGGCATACTCTTCGATCTTCACGAACGCTGCTTTGTATTGAATCGCGGCCCCGAAGATGTGATCGATGATCTCGGTCGGAGTGAACTTGCCGACCCGCACGTCTCGGACGTAGCGGCGCTGCATCTGGTCCACCTTACAGGTGGTGATTGCCGAGTCATTCGAGGTCTCCCCGCTCGTATCCGCTGTGTCCACGGTGATCTCATGGCGCCCTGCGATCCCCCCTATCGTCCGATCTGGCATCCAACACATCATGGCCGGTGGGAACGGGTGCGCTTCCCCGGTCGCCACGGGGTTGTTGCGCATCTGGGCTGCGAACAACTCTACCCCATAGGTAGAGTCGTGGCGCATCGCGTCCAGGTCTTCCCAGGAGTTCACGGCAGGGAACAGCGGGATCTCATGCCCCCCCGCATCGAACAGGTCCGGTGCGTCCAACTCGTCCGGAGTGTACTGGGGCTCTGTGCCTTTTCGATCTTTCAGGAAGCAACTTCGACAGAACACCCGCCAGTCCTGCGGTCCTAGTGGACCTTTCTTCCGTACTGCTTCGGATTGGTCCGCGAGGTTCCCGTACACGTCCTCAAAGTGGTACCGGGTCCCTTCTACATCCATCCAGTACTTAGGTCCTACGAGCAGGTTCCGAAAGAGCCCAAACTTCTTCACCGTCTTCTTCACCAGAACATCGGTAGAGTTCTCCTCTCCCACAATGTCACAGAACTTCAAGACGTGATAGTGCGACCCCTGCTTGATCTTCTCAATGCTCGCCGC
>ERZ1292629.456-Hain-H43-01um-R1-456-length-44300-cov-9_pt2 | contig 43863 bp, 54 predicted proteins | sample MGYA00564399_ERZ1292629 | MGnify/ENA primary metagenome ERZ1292629 (study PRJEB36523, sample SAMEA6512636) | groundwater metagenome | collected 2019-01-08 | study: AquaDiva: Metagenomics assemblies of 32 groundwater samples
TTTCTTGGCTTGGTCTGGCGGAACTACTTCATCTGTCGTATCGCGAAGAATGTGCAAATCGCCTACATTCGCGCGGATGCGCTTCGCATTAAACTTCCAGTCAAATGTATTCTCGTCAAACCTGTCATGGTCCAAAAATTTATTCTCAACGAAACCGGCAACAAGCACTGAACGCCATACTGGCTGCTTTAGTTTTTCCAACACCTTGAGCGCTACGATTGCCCCCAAGCTGTGGCCCAAAAGAACGGTATTTTTGTCGAATTTGGCATGTTTCAAAACATATTCCACTTGTTCCGCTACTTTCGGATTTTTGGAATTGGGCAACGCCGGAACGGAAACTTTATATCCTTTTTTCTCAAGTTCTTTTTTCAGCCATGGACGAAAATTGCCTTTCGGAGAACCGTTATACCCGTGAAGCAATACGAAATTCGGCTTTTCTTTGGTTTTTATTTCAAAATCAATTTCCGCGCCTTCGGATTTCCCGAGCCAATTCCGTTGGGCGACTTTCACTTTCTCCGACCAGTCCAGCCCGTCTATATTTTTCAAAAGCTTTTCTGCGTAATCCGTAATTTTGAAAAACCACTGCTCGAGTTCCTTTTTGATTACTTTTGTATCGCATCTTTCGCATACTCCAAACGTAATTCCTTGTCTCTTGTCTCTTGTCTCTTGTCTCTTTTGTATCACTTGCTCGTCGGCAAGAACTGTCTTGCATGAAGGACACCAGTTGACCGGCTGTTTCTTTCGATAAGCCAATCCCTTTTTAAAAAGCTGCGTGAATATCCACTGCGTCCATTTATAATAAGCCGGGTCGTATGTTTCGAGTTTTTCGTCCCAGGAAAATCCGTTGCCTAGCGAAGCAAGTTGTTTATAGAATCTTTTTTCCGAAATTTTTGCCTGCTTAGCCGGATGAACGCCGATTTTGAGTGCATAATTTTCGGAATGTATCCCGAAACCGTCGAGGCCTATCGGCTCGAAAACGTCATTGCAGTTCATCCTTCTGAACCTTCCATAAATGTCGCTTCCAACGAAAGCGTAAGCGTTCCCGACATGAAGACCTTCCGCCGAAGGATACGGGAACATCATCAGGTTATAAAAAGGCGAAGCCTTTTTACCCTGAGCCCGCTTGCCCTGAGCTGGTCGAACGGGTCGAAGGGTAGAATTCTTATCTTCTTTCAAATTCGGCTCATAAACCCCTTCATTTTGCCAAACCTTCTGCCACTTTGATTCTATTTTTTTAAAGTCGTATTTCATAGCCGAGTTTTAACCTAAAAATAAATCATAAACCCAGAAACGGACCAATGACCTGCCAAAACCCAAAAAATGAAAAAATAAATATCATCGTTGTGATAAGCGTCGAAGCGGTGCAAAACGCGCACCATTGTTTTAATTTAGCTACCTGAAGCCACGTGAAATAAAGCGACATCAAAAATCCGGCAGCGGAAACGGCGGCGCCGACAAGAATGAATGATTCATAAAGCGCCGGAGACGCGATAATGGCGGCGAGACGCAATAACGCTACCCCGCCATAATAAAACATTCCGAATACTTCGAGCGGAATGCCTAATAAAACACTGTACTCGCTATGAACCACAATATCGCACGAACCGTCTATTGGGCAGACGAGTGATTCGCCTTTTTGTTTAGTCCAATAAATGTATATCGAAAGACACAATCCTACGAGCGCGAAACCGATAATGATAAATTCAATAATTACGGAAGTCATAATAATAAAATTAACACATAAAACGCGGTTTTCAAAAATTTATTGGATTTAAAACAAAAAACCCGCCGAAGCAGGTTTTCTGCCGGCGGGCGATTTTGGTCATTATTTTAGACAAGCTTGATTTAGCGCGGAGCCCGCGGTCCGACCTGCGAAACTTCTCCGAGTTGAATTGAGAGAAACTTTGCAGCCCCTTTTAGCTTGGCGAGTGAGGATGCCACAATTGCGAATCTGCTGTTCTCGTGCGCAACCAGGCTTTCACCAAGCAGGTAATATGCTTCCCCGTCCCATTTCCCGCCGATAAAAGAACCTCCCCAGGTAATACAATAGCCATTAGAATCGAGGAGTCTGATTATTCTTTTATGTTCGGCACCCCATTTTTCAACCTTGTGTCTGGCAACCCAATATTTTCGGCTCACGGCTTTCTCCTTTTGAAATCAACCACTTTTTATATAACAGATGCTAAAAGCAATGTAAAGCTAAATTTTAAATATTCTTTTGGCGTTTTCAAAAATTTTTTCTGCCATTTCTTCGGTCGAGACATCTTTTATTTCCGCCAGTTTTTTTACGACTTCAATCACATAAAGCGGTTCGTTTCTTTTTCCGCGATAAGGCGCCGGTGTCACATAAGGCGCGTCGGTCTCACTCAAAATCCTGTCCAAAGGAATCATTTTTATAACTTCGTCGTAATCGCCGGCGCTATTCCCTCCCGCAGTGAGCTTGTCGAATCTGTTTCTTGGCGGAAATGTAACCACACCTCCAAAAGTAAACGAAAAACCGAGTTCCAAAAGCTTTTTGGCGTCTCCGGCTGTGCCGCTGAAGAAGTGTATAACGCCCGGCGGAGAAACAAGAGATAAGCGACAAGAAACAAGAATATCTATAAGGTCCTGAAATGCGTTACGGCCCGCCCCATTCTGGGGCGATGTTCGCTTCGGTACGCTGGAGCGACAGTGAATCATCAGGGGCTTTTTGACATCTTTCGCCAATTCAATTTGTTTTATGAATACCTTTTTTTGTTTTTCTTTTGCCTGCCCTGAGCCTGCTTGCAGTGAGCTTGTCGAATCTGTCGAAGGGGTTTCTTCCGACAAACGGTAATAATCGAGTCCACACTCGCCTATCGCGACGACTTTCGGGTCAAACGCCAGTTTTTTGTAGTAGTCGTAGTCAAAATCTTCTCCGCGACTATTAAACGCCTTGGCTGAATCTCCGTTACCAAGTTCTTTCTTATCGTGATATGACTTTTCCGTGTGAATCGGATGCAAACCGACGCTCGCGTAAATCCCCGCCTTCGCTAAAGCTTCGGCGGGCAAGCCTTCCGCATATTCATTCGCCAATTTAATCGCGGCCGCCGAAGTGTCCGCCTGCGTCCCGACGTTTATTATTGAAACGCCGTTTTTAATTGCGCGTTCAATAACTTCTTTCCGGTCTTTATCAAAAGCCGCAAATTGAACGTGCGTATGCGCGTCGAAAAATTTCATATCAGGAGATCCTCGGAAAAATAGGTGTCTTTGGTTCGGAATTATTTCTCAGTAAAGTTGTGATTTTTAAACTCGTATTAGGGAGGATCGGCTCAAGTAGTATCGCAAGCTTCTGCAACTTAAGAAGTTCGTTGCGAATTTTCTCTTTTCGCTTTTCTGGATCTTTTTCTTTGAATGGTTCTTCCTCTTGGATGAGTAGATTCGTAGCGGATACGGACATGGTGCTATCGTCTCCTGTGGCATAGTATTGCACGAACGCCGGAGAGTAATCTCGAGGTATGGCAAATAAAAGTTCTACCGCCCTAGAAAGCTGGAATTTCTCGAGGGCTTCTGTAAACTGCTTAGCGAAAAAGTCTTTCTTGGCCCACTCTTTGAACGAGTAAAAATCTCCTGACTCCAGCCTAACATCATTCGTAACCGCCATTTTCATTACCCTGCTCACCAAATTCCCGAGGCCATTCGCCAAATCGGCGTTGTACCGCTCTTTTAATTTTTCTTCGGAAAAGTCTCCATCTTCACCGTAAGGAATTTCACGCAACAAGAAATACCGCAACGCGTCCGTCCCGTATTTTTCTACCAAACCAATCGGGTCAATGGCATTGCCGAGAGATTTGGAAATCTTCACTCCGTTCACTGTAAAAAAACCGTTTGCCGCTATCTGTTTTGGCAAAGAAAAACCTGCCGACATAAGCATGGCTGGCCATATTATGGCGTGGAAGCGGACTATATCTTTACCGATTACATGTACGTCTGCCGGATGTCCTTGCCATTTTTCCGTACCGATTGCTGAAACATAATTAATCAAGGCGTCAAACCAGACATAAACAACATGGCCTGGATCACTGGGAACTGGAATTCCCCATTTCTGAACCTGCCTAGATATACTTAAGTCCTCAAGTCCCTCACGAACGAAAGCTTTTACTTCGTTATATCTATTCTCTGGTACAACAAAATTTGGATTTTTTTCATAAAACGCCAGCAAATCCTTTTCATATTTTTTAAGCTTAAAAAAATAATTTTCCTCGACCAAATGTTCTGGTTTTGTTTTATGGTCAGGACATAGTCCGTCCACCAAATCGCTGGCTTTTATAAAAGCCTCATGGCCTTTGCAATACAAGCCCTCATATTTACCTTTGTAAATATCTCCTTTATCCCATATCCTTTTCCAAAATTCCTCAACTATTTTTCTGTGACGCAGTTCCGTCGTTCTAATAAAATCAGTATTGCTTATATTAAGCGCTTTCCATACCGATTTCCAAATTGCAGCAAGCCGGTCGGTATAAGAGACAATGTCCTCGCTCGCTTTTTGTGCAGCATCCACCGTTTTTTGAGAATTCTCATCTGTACCTGTTAAAAATATGACTTCGTCTCCGAGTGCGCGATGATAACGTGCTAAAGTATCCGCAATTATAGTCGAGTATGCATGACCGACATGCGGTTTGTCGTTCACGTAATAAATCGGCGACGTGATATAAAATTTATTTTTCATTACTGCGCCACCGCCCTTCGCGTCGATTTTCTTCTATCCCAATCTTCGACTATTTCCTGAAAAACCGCGGCTACCGGAATCGCGATAATCGCCCCCAAAAAACCGGCTATTTCTATACCCATCAAAAGAGATATTATGACCAATATAGGGTGCAAGCCGGCGGCTTTATTCATTAAAAGCGGCACCAAAACATTGGACTCCAGCTGTTGCAGGACCAAAAAAACTATCAAAGTGTAAACGGCGAGCGTCGTCGAATCGGAAATTGCCACAAGTACGGCCGCCGCCCCCGCCAATATCGGCCCGACGAAAGGAATCAGTTCCATTATGCCGGCCGTCGCTCCCAGAATCAGCGCGTATTTAACCCCAAGCAAAGAAAGCGCTATCCAGACAAGCAAAGCCATCATTAAGCTGAGAACAAATTGGGCTTTAAACCAAAGACCTATCTTCTTTCTTGAGCGTTCGAAAATCCTAAGGGCTGTTCCTTCGTAATCAATCGGGGACATTATTCTGATGAAACGCTCGACGCCGTTTCTGTTGACGCTCAAATAAAAAGAAAGTATGAAAACGGAAATTGTCAGACTCAAACCCCCAAAAACCTGTGAAATCGCTTCAAGAGGAGAAGTTCCCGTGGATATGAAATTGTCAACGATTTTGCTCATCAAATCGTTAATTGAGCGCGATGTCTTTATGTTGAAAATGGACTGCCACCACGTTCCTTGAGAAGCTTTTTGAATGTTGAATATCGCCTCGTTGAGGTTGACAATCACAAGCGGAACTACGGCGTATAAAAATACGGCAATCGCGAAAATCAAAATCAAGAAAAGGAGTATCGCCCCGACCGTTCTCGGCACCTTCCTTTTTTCAAGGGCATCTATGGGGATTTCAAGGCCGGACGATATGACTATGGCCAAAAACAGACCTAAAACGATATTTTTGGCCATAAACATAAAAACCACCAGTAAAACGAAAAATAAAATTCTCCATAAGCTGGCCCACGAAATTTCTAAAACGTTTTTTTGCATTTCCTGTCCTATTACTTAAAACGAAGTAATTTTTTGAAAGTTTCTATTCGTTTGTACGGGCCGATTAGAGCCAGATTGAGCTTCTCGTTTTTGAAAATATGCCTGGCTACGCTTTTGACGTCATCGGGACTCACTTTTTGGATTTTATCCGTTATCTGCGCCGGTTTCAAGAGTTTTTTTGAAATTATCTCCTGGCTGCCGTAAAAACCGGCAAGTTCATCTGATGTTTCCAGCCCCAGAATGAAATTCCCGACAATATGGTCCTTCGCTTTTTGCAGCTCTTCCCTGCCGACGGAATCTTCGGCCGAACGGCTCAATTCTGACAAAATCGACTTAATGACAAGTTCGATTTTTTTATGGTCAACGCCCGCCGAAATCGAAAAGTAGCCGTGATCCAAAAAAAGCTCGCTGCCCGCGTGTACGTAATAAGCCGCCCCAAGCTCTTCCCTGATGCGGTGGAAAAGCCGGGAGCTCATGCCTCCGCCTATTATATCGGCAAGAACCTGAAGCGCGTAGCGACGCTTATCAAAAATGTTGAAAGCTCGGGTTCCGATTACCAGATGAGTCTGGTCCGATTCCTTGAATTTGGCGACGGCGGCTGGCCTTGATTGTTTTTCTTTTGTTTTTGACTTAGACGCTTTCCGTCCACGGGACAGTTTTGAAAAAAGATTCCGGCTCAGACGCAAAACTTTTTTTTCGTCAAAGTCGCCTGCCAGGATGACCGCGGTCGCCGAGGCCACATAGTGCTTGTTCCTGTAAGCCAGCAATTCGTCGCGAGATACCCGGCGTATGACTTCCTTGCTGCCTCCGACATCCCACCCTGCGGGCTGATTGCCATAAAGAAGCTGCGTGAAAATCTCGTGGACTCGCCGCATGGGCGTATCCTCGTACATGTTAATTTCTTCTATTACGACGCCGCGTTCCTTGTCCATCTCATCCTTATTAAATACCGGGTTAAGGTACAAATCGGAAACTATTTCCAAAATACGGGAAAGTTTTTCATTTTGCGCTTTTGCCCAGTAACCCGTGTATTCCTGGCCAGTGAAAGCGTTATATTCCGCGCCAAGAGAATCCAGTTCTTCGGCTATCGCTCCCGGGCGCGGCCTTTTTAACGTCCCTTTAAACACAAGATGTTCAAGAAAATGCGAAAGTCCGTTTATATTTTTTGTTTCATATTCCGAACCGGCTTCCACCAAAACCAAAGCGGTGGCCGCCATGCTTTTTTGAGGAGCCAAGATAACCCTCAAGCCGTTTTTAAGTATTGTTCTTTTGAATTCTTCTTTCATATTGTCAGCTGGTTATTGTGTCTATATCGCCCTGGAACTTCTGCGCCAAATTTACCACGGCCTGGCCGTAAGTCCAAAGGTATCTCTGCCAGCGGCCACCGGCGTAATATCTGGCTGCCGCTATTCTTTCCTGCGAAATCGACGGGCTACCGGATGCCCCGGCGTCGCGCAGATAAAGGGCTGTGGCAACGAAAGCGTCCGCGTTATTCCACGGGTTGGCCGGAGACCTTCCTGTTATCTTTGAGATCTGGCTGGAATAAATTTTCCAAGTAGCCGGAATAAACTGGGCCGGTCCCATGGCGCCGCCATAAACACCGTCTCGGTTGGGACAGGAAACCATTACCGAATCGGGGGAAATATTCAATTGCTGCAAAAGAGCCAAAAAAACCTGCTGGTTTTGGGGACTCATGGCCGTCTGATAACCGCATCTCCCGACGTTCTGTCCGAGAGCCGATTCCCTGTCCAGAACGGCCAGAATCAAAGCCGGCCTTACTCCGGTGGCGTCACTCGCCAATTTTGCGTATTTATATGCCTCTTCGAACGACAGCTGGCCGCCGCCCAAAAGCTGGAAAATTCTGCTCCTTATCTGTGCGGCATTTTCTTTGGTTTCCTTCAAAAGGGCTTGATATTTGGATTCCTGCCCCTTGGTAACGCTCAAAAGATTATTTTTTTGATTCTTTATTTCCTCAGCTTCGCTCTTTTTGACGACCTGATATTCCTTGACTGAAGCCGCATCGGCTCTGGCCAGCGCCAGTTGGCTTTGCTGGTCCTCCAATTGGGCGCGAAGGTCTCTTATTTTGATTATCGTGAGGCGAAGATTATTTTGGAGGTTATCTATGCTGTTAACATCGTTAAAAAAATCGGAAAGCTTAGGATGCTGAAGAAAAATTTCCAGAAGATTTGCGCGTTCGTTTACGTAAAGCTGCCGGAGAAGAACGCCCAGCGCTTCCTTGTTGTTGCTTATCGTGTTTTCGGTAAGGGAAATCTTGTTGGCGGTTTCGGTTATATTGTCGTCAAGCTGGCCAAGCGTAAGATTTATGGCTTTTATCTGCAAACTTGTCTGTGAAATTTTGCCGTTAAGCTGGTTAATTTCTCCTTTAAGGGAATTTCCTTGTTTTTGATATCCTTCAATTTGGTTTTGATAAACATCCATTTGTGTTCCCAGCTCTTTCAATTGCGCTTCAAGAGCTTGACGTTCCTGGTCGGCCGGCGACGGAGAAATTATTTGCGCCAGAGTCTGGTTAGTTATCGGCGCGGAAACGAAGCCCGCGAAAAGAAAAAAGAGAGCAACAACTATAACGGAACATTTGGTAAATAGCGATATCGGCAAGCGCCGAATTGGCCGATAGCTTAAATTAATACGCTGTTCGGATTTTCTGAATACGCTTTTTGATTGCGACTGAATATCTTCTAAAACTTTTGGTTTAAGAAGCTTCATATAATTCTCCTCTGGTTGTAGTTATTTCTTTTCTTCAGTTTCGGATTTCTCTTTGACGCGCTCCGCCGCTTTTTCTTCGGTTTCCACTTTTACAGCGCTCAAATCAACCGGCGCTTCTTCAATTTTCTCTTCTTCGAGCGGCGGCGTGACTGTGGCTATAACGGTTTTAGGTTCAATTAAAATTTCCACTCCCGCGGGAATTTTCAAATCGCTGACATAAACACTCTGATTCAATTCTTTTAATTTCGTCATATCAACTTCAAAATACCTTGGCAAATCAGCGGGCAAGGCTTCAACTTCTATTTCAGAAATAGTTTTATTCAGAATGCCGCTGAATTCCCTGACCGCCGGAGCTTCGCCGACGAACTCGAGAGGGATGCGGGCTTTTATTTTCTCGTCCATCCTTACCTGATAAAAATCAATGTGGATCACCTCGTCGGTCAGGAAATTTTTCTGAATATCATGCACCAAAGCAGACTTTTTGCCCGCTTCGCCAGCAAAGCGAGACGAGTCTCCGCCAATCAAAAGGTTGATGACGGTGCTTTCGCCTGCCTCCGCGAAAACTTTTTCGAAATCCTTGCGGTCAACCGCCAAATGGACGTTTTTAAAGCCATGGCCGTAAAGTTCTGCGGGAATTAAACCTTCCCGACGCAAACTTTTCAGGTTTTTCCCGAATTTTTCCCTTTCTTTTACTGCTAAATCCATGTAGATAAAATAACAAAATTACGGGAAAATGGCAACCTTTTCTGAGATTCCGGCCGCCTGCGCTTAATTCTGTATTACTTCTTTATCCAGGTGCATCTGCGGCAGCATCATTTCCGGATGCCAGGTTCTTTTGAGCTCGTCGAGTTGCGCCGAAATTTGATATTTTCCCTTCTCTTCCACGTAATCTCCTCCAAGCGGTTCAACTTCATAAAAAACCATTTGGGCTACCCTGCGACCGACTACGAGGGGTATGGAAAAATTCTTTGAGTTGTTCGTAACTTCCATCGTCCAGCGGTTGAAATAGCCAATATCGCCCCAGCCGGCGTCTTTGCAAACCTCTATGAAATTTCTGCCGAGCGACGAGCGGGCATACATTTTGGCCACGCAAATTTTCCGCCCGCCTACGTACTCGTTGGTATGGGCGAGAATAGTTTCGCCCGGACCGAGCAAAATGACTTTGGCCCCGTCGGGAATATTTTCCAGAGAAACGCCGGTTCTTTCGCGCAAATCGCTGGCAAGCTCGGCGCGGCAAGGCCCTTCCCAGACCGCCTCGGTGGATTTTTTGTCATACATGTTATGCACGGTGTGACGTCCGCTTGGGTTTTTTTCTTTCCAATACCACTCGCCGAGCGTCACGTCATAACTGGTTGTTTTAAGGTTGTCATCTTCGAACGGATCGATTACGATAGTCCCGTCTTTCATGTGACGCAAAATTCCGGTTCTGGATAGAAGCATAGTAAAGAAATTCTATCCGCCGGAACGGAATTTTGCAAATGACGCAATCCGGCGCGAGAATTTTATAAACCGGAGAAAATTTTTATCCGATTTTCGACAACTTCCCCGATTTTCCCAATGGCCGGGGCATAAATTTTATAAGGCGCGATTTCATCCGGATTATTTTTCAGCGCTTCTTCTACGCCGCGGCGCCAGGCCTGGCGGATTTCAGCACTGATATGAACGATATTTATTCCCGCTTTTATGGCGTCTCGGAAATCGTCTTCGCTCAAGCCGGAGCCGCCGTGCAAAACCAAAGGAATTCCGGCCGCTTCCTTTATTTTTTTTATCCTTTCAATGTCGAGTTTCTCGACGAATCCCGGCTGGACAATAATGCCGTGAATGTTGCCCACCGCGGGCGCCAAAAAATCAACTCTGGTTTTCTGGACAAATTCTTTTGCTTGTTCCGGCGAAGTCAGCTCTTCCGGTTTCAGGGCCGCGTCGGCGGGGATTTCTTTAAGAACCTCCGAGGACGAACCGATATATCCTATTTCGCCTTCAACCAAAATCTCCGGATTAACGGATTTCACATAATCAACAACGGCTTTGGTTTGTTTAATGTTTTCTTCAAACGGAAGTTTGCCGCCGTCGAAAAGCACGGCGTCGTAGCCGGTCTCGACCGCTTCTTTGATTTTTTCAAGCGAATGCGTGTGGTCGGCATTCAAAAAAATAGGAAAATCGTATTCCTCGCGCAAGCTTTTAACCAGCGCCGCCGCCTGTTTCGGGCCGATAAATTCCCTCTCGCCTTCCGAGGTCCCGATTATAACCGGCAAATTCAACCTGCGCGCGGATTCAAAAATCGCCTTTAGCGCGGCGATGTCGGAAATGTTGAAATGACCGATTGCGATTCTTTTGAGTTCCGTTTCCTTAATTATTTCTATTAATTTTTTCATATCTCAAAGTACCCCTTAAGCAGAAAATCGCGCGAGAATTTTTCCGGTTCGGCGGCGCCCATATATTCGGAAAAAATCTTGTTCCATAACGCTTCCTGATGATGATAAAGATATTTTACCATTTCTTCTTCTTTTACCAGCGACATTACCGCGTCCACCAGATTGAAGCTCGCGAGCACTTCCACACCGGTTTCATCCCTGAAAAAATCGCCGACCCAGTTAAGACCGTTCCAAAAAGAAAGTTCTTTTGAAAAGGCGCTGTCTTTTTCACCAAAGTCGGAAAGATTTTTTTCGGCTTTTTCCCAATGAATCGCTTCCGGATTAACGTGCGGCGCGAAAAGACGCCAGTCGTTTTCGTCTTCTTTGGAAAGGTAACGCTGAATCACGAGCCATAACGCCTTGTCGCTTCCTGCCCCGTTTATCCGCCCGCTGGCGGATTTTTCGGGGTCGGGAACTTTCTCGATAACGTCGCCGCGAAGAAGCGAGACATAATTTGCCGCGAAATTTTCTTCCTTTGAGATTTTTCTGGCTATATCGGAATAAAAAGGAATCTCGTGAAGATAATGCATTATCATGGCCACCATCCGAAGAATTTCTCCGGAAATCCCGAGCATCGCCGGAATCACGAAAACGACGCCGAGTTCTTTAAGATGGCTTATATTGTGCTTTTTTTTGACGACGAATTGTTCCGCGGCCTTTCCCCATTTGGCGTCGAGTGCGAGGACTTTTACTTCGCGCTCCTCGAAATCTTCCGGCTTGAGAGATTTGTATTGCTTGAAAAAGTATCCGTTCAGCCAGGCGTTTCCTTCGATGAACCGCAGACTGCTGTAAACCTGAAACAGATCCTCCGTGGCAAGCATTTTTTCAGCAGAATCGTAACCCAAAAAATCCATTGTTTCCCGGGGCGGTTCTTTAATCAAAAATTCTTTTGCCTTATCGAGTTTAATGAAAAACCCTTTCGGCCCGCCGGCGATTTTCAGCGCTGTTTCGGCGATATTCTGGCAGTCTTCCTGTTTCCGGCAATTAGGTTTATTCAGAACTTCGAAAAATCGGTGGTCATCCGAATCTATTTTGGAAATCAGGGCATCGTAAATTTCTTTTGCGTTGGCGTCCCTGGGAACGCCCAGCGTCTGCATGCGGTCGCTGATTATTTCCTGATTTTCATGTTCGATCTTTTCTAAAACGTTTTTCTTGCCGGTAATTTCCGACATTCTCTTTTCAACGTTTATGAGGCGGTGCTTGTCGGTCCGGAGAATTTTGGCTATGTTTTCCATCGCGCAGTATTTATATTTTATCGACGGAGATTTTTAGGTTCCGCCAACGCTTATTTTTTTCAAATTCCCTTTTGCCGATAATTCCCTCAGTGGCGCCGATTTTTTCCACGACCGACGTGGCGTTGGCCGTTGCCAGACGAATTGCGTGGCAAATATCTTCGGGCTTCGCCGAAACGATATTTTTGCCCGTCAAGCCGCGCCGCAGAAGGCCCGCCACGAAACCCGAGCCGAAAGCGTCGCCGGCGCCGGTCCGGTCAACCAATTTTTTTTCTTTGAATGTCCCTGCTCTGTAAACAAAGCGTCCGTCGGAAACAGTTACGCCGTTTTTCCCGTCCGTTACCGCCAGAATCCCGGGCGTCAGGGCGTCGAGTTTTTTAAAAACATTTTTTTCTTTTTTGAATGAAATTCCCGTGAGAAGCGCGGCTTCTCCTTCGTTCAAAACCATGAATGACAAATTTTTCAGAAGAGAAATAATCTCTTTCTTTTTGTGTTTTATGTGGTGTCCGCTTGGATTTAAAGCCATAGCTACGTTGTTTCGCTCGCCAAAATCAACTATCGGCTTAAACATTTTATCCGACTCTCCGGCTAAAGAAATGTACCACCATTTGGCCAATATTTTTTTCATATTTAAATCTTTCATTGAAAAAGAATCGGCGGCGGCGCGGTAGTTTAAAATCGTCCGCTCCCCTTTGTTAAGAAGCAAAACAGAACAGGAGGTAGGCATATTTGCATCCGAAACGACGAATTTGTTTTCAATTTTATTTTTTTTCAATCTTGTCTTTATTTCCAAGCCGGAAATATCGGCTCCCGTTTTGGCGGCGCAGGCGGTTTTAAATCCCTGGCGCGCGAACGTCGCCGAAGCGTTGGCTGCGTTCCCGCCGACCGTAGAATAAGCTTTTTCAATTTCGAGCTTTTCTCCGAGCGGCATAAGATATGCCCTGCCGGATTCGGTTCCCGGCCAATCGACAAGAGGAAAATCACCCTCAAAAAAAGTATCGAGGGTCGCGGAACCTATTGTTGTCACGTCGAACATTTTTTTCCAATTATACACCACGGCCCCTTAATTCGCTAAAAAGAAGGGATAAATTTTATATTTGAACGGGCGCCGAGAAAACGGTCCGCGTAATCCCGCGCCGCCGATGATCCGGGAAACCGGTCAAGAAGCGACTGGATTTCCGCGGCCGCGGTTTTGGTTTCGCCGGGAGGAATTGTTTCCGGGTTACGGAAAGGATTGATGTGTTTTAATCCGTACTTTTTTATAACCTCGCTGTTTTCCGGAACGTCGCGAACGAGAACAATGGTCAGGTCATCCCAGTAAACCAGGCTAAAATTATTTTTTAAAAGTTCAAGTGTAAGCGGCTCGATGAATTTTCTGACGGCTGGATGCAAATAGCTGTCAAAAAAGAAATAATTCAGGTTATATTTTGCCTCAGCCAACTCTTGCCAGCCGCGATGTCTTCCAAAAATAGTGAAAAAATCTATTATCGGCTGGCCGCCGTATACCTCCGAACGCCCGTCGATAAAAACCTTGTCTTCCGGCCATAAACGGAAAATCAAATAACCGCCCTCGTTATAAAGATTAAACAGGGGTCCGTGAATTTGGTTTTCTTTTATAAAATCAACCGCTTTGACGGGAATTATATTTTCGCTGATCAAAGATTTGGGAAACCATAATAAACGGCCTGAAATGAAAACTATTCCGATAATGAACAAGAATATTCCGAGTGATTTATCCGAAAATCGCGTCAAAAAAATCTTCAACATTCCGCTCAAAGATACGGCCGCCGACACGAAAAGCGCTATCGGCCAAAAGCCGACGTGCCGTATGGAAATGAAGGGTAAAAGGGAAACTCCCAGAGCCAAACCCAAAAGAGTGATATCGCGCGATTCTTTTCTTAGCCAAAACCACCAGACAAAAAACGCATCGACCAAAAAAAGTATCGCCAGAAAAAATTGCGCCTGAACCTCATACAAAAATACGGTTATCGGCTTCCACTCCAAAACGTTCAGATAATTCGCTACTTCTTTAACGTAAAAACTGTAAAGAAAACCGTGATATCCGGCGGGAGTTAAAAAGGCCGCGAAAATGGAAGCCGCGGCGGCGAATCCCAGATTTTTTACTTCTTCCAAAGAAAGACTTTTATTCACCAATTCGCGCCATCTGTTGCCCATCATCTCAGAAAAAAAATAAAAAACAATAACGACCAAACCGAGTATGAAACTGGCGTTTGTGTTGGCCCAAAACCAGATTGTCAGCACCGAACCCAGAAGATATTTTTTGTCCGGCTTGTCGCGATAACTTTCCAGAAGATAAATCAAAACCGCAAAAGACAGATAGGCGAAAATTTGCGGCCGGGGAACCCAAAGTTCCAGGGTCAAATAGCTCAAAAGAAACATTAGGAGAATGCTCAGGTGGAAATCGGCCCCTTTTTTAACGGCCAGGCGCCATAAAATGTAATACGTCGAAACCCCGAACAGCGCGGAAAAAACAATCAACCCCAAAAATCCGCCGATTCCGTAAACCAGATAAAAAATTATTTGAGCCAGCCATTCGTGGGGAACCCACGGCGCTCCGTACGCGGGCAAAGAAAAAATATCGTGCGTCGGAATTTTAAAATTTTCCAAAATATACTGCCCAGTTTTTAAATCGTAGAAAGTGTCGGAATTGTTTATTTGATTGAACGAATACAAAAAAACGAGGCAAATAAAAACAGCCAAAAAAAAGTTTCTATAACGAGAAAGTGAATTCATTTCGGTTTTGCCGGTTTTAAGAGTTCGGCAGCCCCGGCAAGGTATTCTAAATTTATCGTCGCGCCGCTCAATTCGCTCTCCTTATTGCCCTCTTGGCGGCGGCTTTTATGTCTTTTGTGGCCATTCCGTATTTGGCTAAAAGCTCACCCGGGGAACCGGATTCTCCAAAAACATTCTGGAGCCCTATAAATTCAATCGGCGTCGGCGCGCGGCGGGCCAGAACTTCCGCGACGGCGCCGCCCAATCCGCCGTTTATCTGATGTTCCTCCACGGTCACAACCGAGCCGATTCTTTTGGCGAGGGAAATTATTTTTTCCTCGTCGAGCGGTTTGATTGTGTGCGTGTTTAAAACGACTGCGCCTATTTTTTCTTTTTCCAGTTCCCGCGCCGCCAGGAGAGAATTATAAAGAAGCGGCCCGCATCCGATTATAAGAACCTGCGGCTTTTTCGCTTGTCCTGAGTTCGCCGAAGGGACCCAGAAAACCTCCGCCTTGCCCGGAATAAATGGAGTTTCTTCAGTCGTTAATACGGGCGACTTTTCTCTCTGAAATCTCATATAAACAGGACCCCATATTTTCGAAGCGGCCAACGTCGCTTTTTTTGCCTCGATGGCGTCGCAGGGCACGATTACTTTCATGTTCGGCATTGCGCGCATTATGGCGATGTCTTCGGTCGCCTGATGCGTGGCTCCATCCGGACCGGTCGAAATACCGGCATGATGCCCGGCTATTTTGACGTTCGAGTCGTTGTAGGCAATGGTCGTCCTTATTTGTTCCCAGTTCCTGCCCGGAGAAAAAGTCGCGTATGAGGAAATGAATGGTATTTTCCCCGAAACTCCAAGTCCGGCGGCAATAGTCGCCATGTTTTGTTCGGCGACGCCGCACTCAAAAAAGCGCTCAGGAAATTTTTTGGCGAAAGCTTCCGAGCGGGTCGATTCGGTCAAATCGGCGCACAAAACAACTATGTTTTTATCTTTCTCGCCTGCCGCCACGAGCCCTTCCCCGTAACCGTTCCGTGTCGGAGCTTGCGCGACATCACTCAAAAAAATCGCAGAACTCAATTTTGCTTCCGGATTGAACATATTATTGAATAAACGGTTTTGTTTGATTGTTTCTGTAAAGTTCCGGGTCGATTGTGCGGCTGAAACAAATGTTTCCTTCTTTGTGGTCCCAGTTGTCGCCGACTCCGCCGGGATACGCAATTCTCGCGGGATACGCAATTCTCGGCGGGGTAGCCGAAGATCCCACATCAGAAGACAGTGAAAAATCGGCGCAGAGCTCAAAAGACAAACTGCCGGTAACTTTATATTCGTATGATTTGCCGGTGTCCGGGTCCATGGAAGGAGCAAAGCCGGAAATATTGTCTACGAGGTCGCTCAACGACTGGGGCAATTTGTTCTTCTGCTGCCAGTAATAAACTATCTGGCTTTGAACGGCTTGGAGGTCATATACACGCTGATTGTCGAATCTGATCATGCGCTGCTTGAAAGGCGAACCCGCCAGGTAAAATCCGTAAACTATGGCGGCGATCGTGACTATCATTGCTCCACAAATTATCATCCTCGCCTTGGGAGAAAATTCTCCCGGGTTCTTTTTAAGGTCGTACAGGTAATACCAGAAGACAACTCCCCCGACCGCGAAAACCGAAATTACCTTGAGAATAAATGTCGCTGTTAAATCCCCGTTCAGAAAATTATATATGAGGGCGACCAGGTCGCCGATAAGAAGAAGCGCCGCAAAAAATATCGTCAAGTAAATAAGCCATCTTCTTATTTTTAGGTCATTCTTGCCCGGATTGCCGACTAAATCCTTTTCTATGAACCTCGATGTCCACACAAAAACGCCGAAAATTATTATGAATAGCGAAAGTGTCCAGCGTATGGAATCCCCAGGGGAATAATACGGATTGAGCTTGTCTGGGAATAAGGCATTAATGTAATCGAAAACGAGACTGAGAAAACTGCCCGCGCTTATGTAAAGAGTTATCGTATTCAGAAGATGCATGAATACGTCCCTCGGATAAGTTTTTTGAATTTGGTTGTCCATATTTTTTTATTGATGTTCCGACTGTATTTTGCCGCGCAAAGTTCTTAGTTCTTTTATGGCCTTTTCCGCCTCGCCCGGCGCGAAAGATTTGGAATGCCAGAAATAATCGTGATCCATAAAATCGACCCCCTTGCCGGGTATGGTGTGCGCGATTATCGCTGTCGGTTTTTCATAAATCGCTTTTGCCTCGGCAACCGCGTCCGTAAATTGCTGTATGTTATGGCCGTCAATCTCTATAACGTGCCAGTTGAACGATTCGTATTTTGCGCGCAGCGGTTCCAGCGGCATCACGTTTTCCGTGAAACCGTCTATTTGAATATTGTTACGGTCGACGACAACTGTCAAATTATTCAGCTTATTTTTTCCGGCGAACATTATGGCTTCCCAGGTGTTTCCTTCCTGATGCTCACCGTCGGAAGTAACGCAATAAACCTGATATTTTTTGCCGTCCAGACGGCCGGCCAAAGCCATGCCGATGGACTGGGATATGCCGGAACCAAGAGGGCCGGACGTTGTTTCGATTCCCGGCAAGACTTTTCTGTGCGGATGACCCTGTAGACGCGAATTTATCTGGCGGAGGGTTTTTAACTCTTCTACCGGAAAATATCCGGCGCGGGCGAGCGCCGCGTAAAAAACAGGGCAGGTATGTCCGTTAGAAACGACAAGTCGGTCTCGCTCGGGCCACTTCGGTTTCTTCGGATTGTGATTCAAAATATGAAAATAAAAAGCGGCCGCTATTTCTGCAAGCCCAAGCGGCCCCGCGATGTGCCCCGAACCGGCGCGCGAAACCATCTCAATCACGTCCTGTCTTAAACGATTCGCCGTCTCTTCGAGGAATTTTAATTTCTTTTCGTGAAGTGCCTCCATTAAATTGATTTAAGCTTTTCGTATGCTGAAGACGGATCCGGGCTGTTAAAAATGTATGACCCGGAACTAACTATATCCGCTCCGGCTGATTTGGCGAGTTTTGCCGTTTCTTCGTTTATCCCGCCGTCAATTTCAATTGTAGCATCGGGCATTTCTCGCCGCAAAAATTTTATTTTGTCTGTAACAAGAGTCCGGAATTTTTGGCCGGATGGCCCGGGATAAACAGCCAAAATTTGGAAAGAAGAAATTTCTTTGAAATACGGTTTCAGTTCATTGGCGGGCGTTTCCGGATTTACGGCCAACATAAGCTCGGCTTTTTTACCGGTTTTTTTCTTTATTTCTAAAAAAGTTTTTTCGTTCAGCGCCTCGAGATGAACGATTAAACGCTTGGCGCCGGCTTTAACCCAGCCATCGACATATTTTTCCGGTTCTTCAACCATTAAATGAACCTCCAAATTTGCCTTGTTGCCCATTTTCGCCCATGCCGAAGAGTCGCCCCAGCTTTTGTTGAAAGTAAACCGCGCGTCGGATACGTCGAGATGAACCCAGTCCGCGAACTTATTCGCCTTTTTGACGCGTTCCGCGACTTCTTCCGAGGTGTGACAATTTATGACCGGTATTATCTCCATGTGATTTATTGGCTTTATTTATTTGCCGGCCGGTTCAGGGCAAATTTTCTTCGAGCTGCGTTAATTTGTCCCGACGGCGCCTATATTTTTCTTCTTCCCGGAACGGAGTTTCCAAAAAAGTTTCTATAATTTTTTGCGCGTCGGATTCCGCGGTGAAGTCGGCGGCAATGCTCAAAATATTTACGTCGTCGTCGCGCCTGGCTTCATAAACCTGGTCGGCTGAAATTCCGAGAGCCGAGCGGACACCCCTGAATTTGTTGGCGGCAATGTCGACTCCGACTCCGGAACCGCAAATAAGTATTCCTCGCCTATTTTCGGAATCGGCGCTTATTTTTTTGGCCACTTCGCCCGCGAAATCGACATAGTCGTCGTTTTCGTCGTAATTCTGATTGCCCAAATCGACCACCTCGTATCCTTTGTTCCTCAAAAAATCGCTTACGGATTTTTTAAGATTGAAACCGCGATGGTCCGCTCCCAGATATATAAGCATCGTTAAAAAAGTTAAATGGATGAAGCCACGCCAAGAACGTGTTTAAGAAGCGTGGACACGTATCCGAACTCGTTGTCGTACCATGAAAGCACCTTGACCAGGTCGCCGTCTATAACCTTCGTGAATTTCAGGTCGATGATGGCCCCGTAGGGTTCTCCTATGACGTCGGAAGACACGAGTTGCTCTTCCGTAATTTTTAAAATTCCCTGCCATCTCGGTTCGGCGGCCGCTTTCCGGAAAATGTCGTTTATTTCTTCGACGGTTACTCTCCTTTTGGAAACAAAAGTTATGTCAGCAATAGAGCCGCAAGCGACCGGCACCCTCATTGCAATTCCGTCGAATTTTCCTTCGAGCTCTTTCATGGCGCGGGTAACGGCGACAGCCGCCCCGGTTGTAGACGGCACGATGTTTTGGGCAGCGGCGCGCCCGCGGCGATAATCCGTTCCTTTTGTCGGCCCGTCAACCAGATTCTGGGTGGCCGTATAGCCATGAACGGTGTTCAAAACCGCCTTTTGTATGCCCGGATTTTCGGACATTATTTGAATAACCGGAGAAGCCGCGTTGGTGGTGCAGGAACCGTTTGAAGTAAGAACTGTTGTTTTCAGTTCTCCGTCGTTAACGCCCATTAGAACTGTTTTACCCTCTGCGCCATCCAGGTCTTTTGCCGGAGCGGTTATGATAACCCGCTTGGCGCCTGCGGCCAGATGCGCCTTGGCTTTCTCATATGATTCAAAAAATCCTGTGGCTTCGACGACTACATCGATTCCCAAATCTTTCCATGGCAGTTGCGCGGGATCTTTTATCTGCAACACTTTTATGGGAGTTCCGCCGACCACCAGCGCGCCGTTTAATTTGTCGACGGCTATGTCTCTCTGATATCTGCCGTAAACGGTATCGTACTTCAAAAGATAGGCGAGATTATCCAGGTCGCCGAGGTCGTTTATGGCTACTATTTCGAGCCCGGATTCATCGAACGCCTGCCGGAAAAATAACCTGCCTATTCTCCCGAAACCGTTTATAGCTATTTTTGCTTTTTTCATTGGTTCAATTATAACAAACGAACAAGCATCCCGCACCATTTTTGGAGCAGTTTAATAGTAGGACACATTTTTGAGACGGATATCGGCTTCGCCTCCGACAAAATGGGACTGGGGGATTATTGCTGAAAATGGTACGGGATATAAGCGTTGTCATCAAATATGACAACGCTTCAATCGGTTCGCTCGGCGAAAATAAAAGCGATTATCGCTTTTACACTCGCCTCGCTGCCGATTGTAACAAAAAGCAGTGGAATAAAAACCCCGCACAGCCTCCTCCTGTGCGGGTTCCCCATTAAGCTTGATGGGTATATTCATGGTAATGACGCTCAACCGCCATCGCTTTTTCGGCTTTGTACTTGGTTTCATTTGCCACCACAATAAGCCAAAAACATATGGCAATCGAAGCCCACGAGTCAGGTCTATACTCCACTATCGACGGATACACCTCCATCAGTTTTCCCGTTACGACTACGGCAAATGAAATACCGAGGTCGTTCGCGGTATGCAGAACCGTAGTATCGTGGAGATGATCATGGTCGCCGTGCTCGTGTTTTATCTTGAACGCCTTAAGCACGAAGTACATAACCCCGTTGGCCGCGAGTCCGAAACCCGCTACCCAGAGCATCGTGCTGGTTTCAACATCGACTGGATGGGAAATACGCCATGCCGCCCAAGCCATCGTTGACAAGGCAACCAAGATGAGGATGTTGGCGTTTATTACTGCACAGGTCCCCTTTATTGTTTTTGCATTGTCTTTATCTTTAAGGGCCAGGGCTCCCGCATAGATAGCAACGAGGTATACGACAACGTCGGATACAACGTGCCAAGCATCTCCCAAAAGGGCAAGGCTTCCTGACTCATTGCTTCCCCACAGTTCGAGCCCCGCCGTTGCCAGAGCAAGAATCGCGACAAAAGCGTAGCCGCTAGGTTTGCACCTGCACGGCTCTTCAAGCGTCGGACACCATAGAAGATGCCCGTTTTCGATGATACTCACAAGGCACCTCCTTCCAATAAAGAAAAATTGTTAAATTGCGTGCCTAAATTATACGTTAAATAAACAAAAAATGCAAGTCGGTCGCCGAAATGCCGTAAAAATTTTTACTGCTGGAGAATAACCGTATCCCCCGCCTGCAAACCGTATTTTGCAACCGCCCCGGCGTTTATTTCCAAAACCATATCAACGTTTGCCGGTGGATAATATATCGGCAGGGCAAAAACGCTTTTGCCCGGCTCCGGCTGAAGGTTTTCCGAAAAACCGGCCACCCTGCCGCCGTTGAGCCAAACTATGTCTATCGGGAAATTCATATCCTTCATCCAAAATCCGTAATTGCCCGCCGAGGGAAAAATAAAAAGAAGTCCCTCTTTTTCTCCGAGCGAATCTCTGCCGGAGAGCCCCTGCGTCCTGCTGGAAGTGCTGTCGGCTATTTCGACATCGAATGTCTGGCTCCCGACCGACAAAATCTTTTTTGGAGTACTGTTTCCTAGTGGCCTTAAATAAAGCGCGGCAAGTGCAAGTAAAATCACGAGAATCGCCAAAATAAAAATAATAACCACGGTTTTTTTCATATCACTTCAAAAACTTAAACGAGACGAGGATTTGGTTAAAAACATCTTTGTATTTTTTTTCCGTGCCTAAAATCATTCGGAACTCTCCGAGGGGGAGATCTATTGAAATTTTTGGCACGCCCTCAAACACGTATTCATATTTTTTCCCTTGAATCCCGCCAATGGTAACACCTGACTCAATTGCTCCTAAATTTTGTCGGCTTATAACAGCTCTATCTGCAAAATCATGCGTCACGATATTTAATAGAAAGATGGGACGGAGGGGGTTATAATTTTCTTCTGACGAATCTCCTTGCAAATTAAATTTGCTGAAAGGACTATAAAACCCGTTTATTTCAAATGACCAATCCGGATGCTGAAACTCAAACCCGAATTCTGTATTTATGTACGTTTTCAACTTCTTTGTATTCCCAGTCTGGACTGGTTGAGTAGCAGAGGAAGTAATAGGCTCGACGGTCAATGAAGGCGGACTTTGAACAATCGGTTCTTTATCGGAATTCTTGCTAAGCAGCAAACCAATAAATACAAGTAATCCAACAAAGATAAAAACCAAAAAGGCTTTCTTCGGCGTAAATAATAACATACTAGGGAACTACCCTCACCGAATCTGAACCCTTGATGATGGTTCCGCTAGTCAATTGACCATCCAGATTTGCTTTAACATCGCTCGAGGTAAGTTGAAAGGCTTCTGTAGAAATCTGACCAATGATGTCAATAAAACCATCACCGTTCGCATCTGAGTAACTTGCCTGGGGCTGTCCATTCCCCTTGAGTTGTATGGAGGCATTAGCGAGCTTAATTGTTGTGGGATCAATTTGTCCAACGTCAAATGTCGCAGAGCCGAAAATAGCGACGGGTACGACGCCGTTGGAGCCGAGGTTTATACTGTTGGGGTAACTTCCTGGCTTAATATCTATCGCTACCGGAATAAAAGAACTCACGGTGCCTGTGGCTGACGTTGTTACGCCATAGCCCTGGCTTGGTATTTGATTTATAGAAGTACTGCTCGCCAAAATTATTGACTGCCCTCCAGCTGAAAAGTCGAGTGTGTATGTCGATGTGGGTGAAGCGCCCGCAGCTGGAAGAACTTGGATGGTGTAATCGCCCGTTTTCGTAGCGTAAGAATAGACCTGATCTATGGGATTCCCATCCGTTCCCTTTTCCATTTCTGAATAATACAAAACTCCTGGAATTTGGCGGAGATATTCTAAGTCAGACAGAATTGTTGTCGTAGGCGTAATAGTAAATCTATCAGGGTCGGTTACGATAAGATCAATTGGAGAACCTGCGGATGCTAAAATGGGTGGCGCGATAGCAGAAACAACGTGTTTGAAAGCAACAAAGCCGGTGCTTGGTTGTTTTAGGTCATCTTTAAGTCTACCTACGATCCCCGTCTCAGGGTCTACCGCACTAACTACATCATATCCACCATTTCCTCCAACATACATAGCAACGTGATCAATAAAACCGTTACTATCGAAATCAAAAAACATAACGTCTCCCGGTTTTAGTTGTGTTTCTGTAGTGGATGTTGTATTTTGACGAAATTGTTCATCTGCGCCCTCAGCTTTTACGAAATTGCTGAGCCGTGATTTATTTGGGTCAAAGCTTCTGTCAAACGCCCACATTATAAGACCCGAACAATCCACACCCACACCAAATTTAGCGGTGTTAGATGCTAGGTCCCAATAGTTATAACCTGTCTTTATAACATCTGAATTAACGAATGTGTTTGAGTCATAATCCCATCCCTTGCCGCCATAAAGATACACGGAATTAACCAACTTTTTTGCAAGATTTGCTGCTTTCGTGGCCAAAGGGAAACTTACAACAAAATCCACATCGCCCGCGACTCCGAATTCTTGCCAGTTAGATACAACACTTGTTGTCATATCTACTGCCCTCCCGCGCCAATAGTAGCTACCTTCAGCAATATTCGTTACTGTCGTTGTAGCAAACGCTTCTGATGAAACAGGTATACTTGTTGCGGTAGCAACACCGGTAAAATTAGCCGTACTTGTCGCGACTTCAACTTCTAGTGTTAATTGATTTGTTGAGGAAGATTCGAGAATCGCACCAAATATAACGCTGTCTTCCGTTGTCGTTCCGCCTTCGGAAATTGTCGTCGTAGCGTCGGATTTGTATTGCTGAAGGGAAACAATAATAGGATTCGGCTGTAATATTCCAATTATTCGAAACGACATATCGGCAAGTGGGGAGTCCGGAGCGCCGAATCGAAAGAAATGTTCGGGACATTCCGCGCCAGTATTCCACCCTGGATGGGGACATGCTGCGCCAAATGAATAGGTATAAATTCTCCCGGGTATCTCGTCATTGCGTGAGGCATCCCAGAAAAACTGGCTGCCGTTTGTTGTATCGCTTCCTAAATGGCCTCCGGCGGTAATGAAGTACCATTTGCCGGTTTTCAACATTGCCGTCGATGTTCCATACCAGTTACCAGTATAAACATTGCCATTCCATCTGATGTCGTCTCTTTCCAAAAGGGGTCCGTTGTTGAAGCCCGTAATCTGGTCTTCTGCGTCTGTCTCTGAATTATAAGGTCCATAAATTTCAACAGTAGTTTTCCAAGTTGGGCTACAACCACCAACATTTACGCAATTGCTGAAAAATAGCTGGATATCTGTTACTTGTCCGCTCTGCTGTGGAGTAAACACCTGAGCGGAAACATCGTCCAGATAAAATGGGCCGCCATTGGGCTGATTGACCAAATCTTCTGCAAAAGCAGAATCTGAAAAAACTATCGCAGTCAAAAAAAATATTGTTAAAATAGAGAATGTTATTGTAGAAATTTTTACCATATTTTCCTTATTATTCTGTTGATTATACCATATTTGCTTTGTAAGTTATTATTTAAATAACCGAGGAAAATCGGTGTTAAAGGAATGGAAATAATATCGCAAAAGAAAGTGCTGTCGGCCGAAAACATTTTATTGGTTGTTTTTCTGCTTCTCGCCTTTCTATTTTCATTTCATCAAATACACGACCCTGATACATTTTACCACATTAAAGCCGGACAGGTTATTTGGGAAAAAGGATATGTTCCCACCAGCGATATTTTTTCGTATACGGCAACGGGAAATATGTGGGTAACACATGAGTGGCTTGCTGAAATAATTTTTTATCTAATTTATGCAAATTTGGGAATTTGGGCATTAATAGGATTTTCGGCTCTGCTTGCATGCATAACTTATTTGATAATCATAAAACTCGCCGTAAAAAAGGGCGCCAATACTTACATCGCTTTGCTTTTTGGCTTTATTGTCGCCTACGGAAATTTCGGATTTTGGCTAACTCGTCCGGGCATTTTTGCGGCTTTTTTTCTTGTTTTTCTGATTTACTTCCTTGAAAAATACAGGGAAATGCCGCAAAAATTATATCTCTTCATTATCCCGCTTATTGTGTGGCTATGGGCAAATATGCATGCGAGCTTTGTTCTCGGGCTTGTTGTTCTGGCGTTTTACGCGGTTGCTCTGAAGGCTCAATCAAAATTCCCCGATTACTTCGGCAGAACCGCTTTAGGTGACAAATGGATAAATTATCTATTTTTGATATCTTTTGTTTCGTTTATTGTTTCATTTCTGAATCCAAACACCTATAAAATATTTTTATACAGCGCATACGTTCAGCCGTTGTCAAAAATATTCGACATAATCGAATACAGGCCTGTTTTTGAAGCGCTAAACAGCCGTACTGTCCAGATATTTTTAGCGGAGCTGATACTTTTGGGGGCTTTTTTGACGTGGCGGCTCGGTATACGAAAAGAAACCAGAGATTTGACTACTCTCGGTTTGTTTATAGGGGTTTCTCTTATGCCTTTTATTTCCGCCCGCCACATAATTTTTTGGCCATTCGTCACTATTGTACCCCTTGCGGTCGGCATTTCGTTAACATTTAACGAAACGATTAAAAAATTCGGGCATAAATTTTTACCCATACTATTGTTTATGTTCGCAATTCCCTTTCTAGCGAAAGGAGTAATTATGTTCCCTAGTGAGCCGGTAAATCATATAACGCTTCCTGTAGATGCTGTAAATTTCATAAAACAAAACAACATTAAGGGCCCCCTGTTCAATAGCTATAATGACGGCGGCTATTTAATATGGGGTTTGTGGCCCCAAGAAAAAGTAACGATCGATAGCCGTTCTGAAGTTTTTGTCGGCACTCCTGTGCAAAAATACCTTTCGGTAGTCAGTCTTGAAAGCAACTGGAAACAAATTATTGATTCGGAGTACAAAATAAATTATTTCATACTTCCCTATTGGTTTCAATCCTTTATTACCGACAGCAGTGCGCTTTTTTCTGCTTTGAGTAACGATAATTTCAAAATGATTTATTGGGATGACAACTCGATAATTATGTTAAAAGACACCCCCAAAAATGAGGATGTCATAGAAAAATACGGCATTACGAACGTAGACCCGTTTATCCAGCCGGAAGATGTTTCTGAAAATATTAACGAAACTTATGACGAGCTGAAGAAACTTTCAGAACGTTTCCCTGATTCCATTACGATAAAAGATTATTTAAAGCGATTTTACTTGTCTCATAATTTGGAGTAATTACATTTGATTTTGCTGAACTTTCCGCAATAGCTTTAATTTTTCTTTATGCAAGTCGACAGCTGATAGACAACTATCCCGAACGCGACTGAAACGTTAAGGGATTCCTTGCGGCCTCTCATCGGAATTTCGAGAATCTCGTCGGCCAGTTTTAAAATCGGAGCAGACAAGCCCTTTACTTCGTTGCCGACAACCAGGCATAACTTTGAACTCGGAGCGCGCGACCATGATGTTTTGTAAAAAAGAACGGACTTTTTAGATTGCTCTACGGCAAAAATTTTGTAGCCGTCTTTTTTCAGTTTTTTGATAAGTCTTGTCGCCGAAGAAACTTTTTCCCACTCCACCGATTTTTCGGCGCCAAGGGACACTTTTGTCAGTTGCGGCCTTTGCCTGCCAAAAGAATCGACCGGCACCGGAGTGATGCCGCACAGATAAATTTTCCGCACGCCCGCTCCGTCAGCCGTCCTGAAAATAGAACCGACGTTGTGTAAACTTCTTATGTTGTATAAAACGGCAACCAAATCCATATTTTTAGATAACATTATTTTGGATATAAAACCAACAAACAAAAAGCCCCGCGTACCGCTGCGGGGCTTATTCTTACTTGGGGTGGACGGACGGGCCGTTCGGGCTAACGGTTTTTTTGTCCGATTTGTTCGAGTTCGACCTGCAAACTACGCAGGTTTTCGACCGTCTTGTCGATTTCAATGCCGACCTGTAACCTCACCTCGTCGCTGGCTCCGCCCGGATTAGCAATGGCCCTTGCCGCCGCCAGACAAATTTTTGAGCCGACTTCGGCAAGTTTAGTGAGGCTATCGTTAAACCTCATGATTTCCGATGTATAAAGTGGCATTTCGTTCACCTCTTTTGTCGGTTGCGGGAGTATTACAATTTGTTTTGAAGCTACTGCGTCCATTTAAACTACACAATAAACCATCGCCTTGTCAAGCAAGAACCGGAATTCGGAATTGGCAGCGTTTCAAAATATCAGACTGGCCGATTTCAGCTTTTTATTTTCCAAACGCCGCTTGAATAAGCGATAAATTTGACCGAGGCTTTTTCGTTGATAATAATCGAATAAGTTTTACCGTCGCTTGAGTAAACGCCATTCAAGCCATCCAGGCTTTTAAGCAGCGAAAGATAATTTGCTATTTCTCCGGCTGTGGCTTCTGCCAGCAATTTAAACTCTTGCCCCTGGTCTCCTGGGTCAAAATATCTGCTTGCCAGCTCGTAGTCTCCTTTCTGAATTGCATCAATGTGCATTTGCAAAGTTTCCAGTGGTGTTTTCCCGCCATAAACGTCCGCAACCTGCTGATTATCGATTGAGTTTATTGTGTTCCGTTCCGCTCCGCTCAATCCATACTGGTTTACGACCACATATAAAGCTATGGTTGCCGAAATTATGACGAGAAAAACGGAGTAAAATTTCCAACGGGAACTTTTCGGCCCGGAGCCGTCGCCGTAATCGTCAAGGCGTATTTTTTTGTCTTTGTAATCCTCGTGCATTTTAAACTTTCTTTTCCCCTCTTTTGCTGAAGTAAAATATGTAGGCTATTTCAAGAACCGCAAATGTGTTTATCAAAAGTAGCGCTATGAACCACCATTTTTCTTTTCTCCCGGCGGCTTTCCAAAGCGCCACTCCCTTCCACGGCAGAATCCAGATAATGGCCAAAATAATGAAAATTTTGTTTTGCGTTAACACGTAAATCATCCAAGTTGAATTGCGTAAAGTCCTTTGGTTTTTATTTCTTCTCCCTGGCCGTAATCGTCCAGCCCGAATTTAACCACGGAAATGACTTTTTTATCAACTTTGCGTCCGGTGTATTGTTTTGTTTTCGGGTCCCATTCTTCAAGAATAAGCGTATCTCCCTCACGCACACCGAAATCGGCTATCCGTATATCTATTTTCTTGGCGCCGGAAACAATGGCATTGAATTCTTCCGGCCACATTTTTTTTCTCACTTCTGCCATTTTGATAAATAATCCGCGCTTAGCCGCGCGAATCTAACATAATTATCACGACCTTTTGCTTGCCTATAATTATACAAAATCTGTGTTTTTAATCTCGTCCAGTTTCTTCGCTTCCTCAATTTTTATGTCTCCTATCCTGGTCCGCCTCAATTCAACAAGCATTGCAGGAACGCCCAGCCGCCGCCCTATTTCTTCCCCGACGGCGCGGGCATAGGTCCCTTTTTCGGCTTCCATTTCCACGCGAAGGGTTGTTTTGCTTTCTTTTTTTATGACTTCAATAAGTTCCAGCCGGAAAATCTTTGTTTTCCGCATTTTTTGCTCCACCGGGATGCCGCGCCGCGCGTATTTATACAGCGGCAGGCCTTTATGTTTCACGGCCGAATAGCGCGGTATCGGAAGTTCCAATTCGCCTTCTATTCCTGCGAGAATTTTTTCGACGTCGGCGGCTTTGATTTCGCCGGTTTCTTTTTCTTCGATTACTTTTCCCTCCGGGTCGCCGGTGTCCGTTTTTTTCCCCAAAAGAACATCCATCACATAAGTTTTCGGCAAAGCTTCGAATTCTTTCATCTTCTTGGTGCCTGCGCCTATTCCGACTATTAAAAGGCCTGTGGCGAACGGGTCGAGCGTGCCGGCGTGTCCTATCCGCCTCACGCCCAATTTGCGCCGCAATACCTTAATCACTCCAAACGAAGTGATTCCGCGCGGCTTATCTATAAATATTATTTCCTTGTTTTCCTGCATTGTTTAGAGAAAATTACCCTGTTTAAAACCGATGTTTGTCCCAGGGCGGCGGTTTTGATATAATATAGCCGAGGAATAAAGGAAATTAAAATCCTTTGTTTTCAGCGCTCGCTCTGAAATGTAAAAGCGAAGCTTTTACATTTCACTCGGTTCGCTTGAAAATAAATTTGCCTCAATGAAAAAACGGCTGTGTGAGGCGGCCGTTTTTTGTTTGCCGATTTTGTCCGCTAAACCGCCTTGGATAATCCGATGCCAGACGGCTTCCAAAATCCTACTTTATCAACAAAAAACTATTGATAAGAGGCACCTATATATGATAAACAAAAGTCAGCAACATTAAAAACAGAATACCCCGCCAACCAGACCCGACAAGGAGAACTTGAAATGTACAACTTTGCCTGTGCCAGATGCGACACCCTCCCGCTGAAAAGCTCTGTTCAAAAAATAAGAAGATTCATGCGTCCCGGCCCGACGCAGATGGACATGGATGAAAAATGCGTCGGCTCCATCGACGAACCGCTCTGCGAACTCGGCAGAAAAAAATCAGCCGAAGCCGCCGTTAATTTCGCCGTCAACTGCGAAAGCAGGGGTGAAAAAATAAACCTGATTGTCTCGTCTCCGATGAAGCGGGCTTATGCGACGGCAAGGATTTTTTCCGAACACCTTGAAGCTCCATTGACGCTTGACGGACTCCTACGCGAACGTCACTTGGGGAAAATCCAGGGAAAACCGGGAAATCCTTACGATAATATCTTCTTTCCGAGGAACGGCTATCTGCCGATAGGATCAACTCCTCTGAAGGAATTCGAGGAACAGACCGCCGTGTTTCTCGAAGGGCTGGCTGATCGCCGATTCGCGCCGTATCCGAACGTTCTCTTCGTCACTCACTATTGCCGACTGATAGCCATTATCAAGCTTATCAAGGGATGGAACGAGCGGAGCATCATGAAGTATTCTTCCCCAGCGAATTGCGAGATAAAGACATTCGGCATCGGGCCGCCATGCAAAAAATGCGGCAGTCAGTTCTATGAACCGCTGGTTTGACAAAAACTGGCTACGGCGATAAGTTTGAGCAACATTTGTTTTGCGCTTTAAGAATTTGCCTCGGCCTCCCCCTTTTCCCCGCCTCGTTCGTCGCAAGCGAACCAGCGCGGGGCTTTTTTTACAAAAAAATGCGGCGCTGGTTTCCCATGCCGCCAATCGCCGATGCCTAAGGCGATACAACTGTTAATATCCACCCATGTACTCGCCGCACGGACAGTGCGACTTGTGGTCGGTCTGCTTCACCGGATTCCACTTGTGGTGGAAGCACTCGTCTCTCCTGATTCTCAGATACTCCAGCGCTCCGGCGATAATTTGCTGGCGCCTTGCTTCGGTTTGCTTTGCATCTACCGCTTTCCGTGTTTCTTCCGTCGCCGCCATCATATTCTCCTCTCAATTTACTACGAAATATATGTTAGTCGGTTGGTATAAAAACGCAAGTAAAAAATATTTTTAAACAATCTCAACGATTTTCTTCCTCAAAGACGCGCCGGAAATTATTCTGACGGACGATTTTGGAACACTGAAATATTTCGACAATTTTTCGATAATTTTCTCATTGGCTTTGCCTTTTTTAGGAACGGCTTTAACGCCGATAATAATTTCATTGCCGCTAACTTCGATAAAATCCTTATGAAGTTTCACTTTGACGCCGTACCTCATTCATAAAATATATACCGACAAATGATTAAAAACAAAAACGCCGTGCTTGCGCCCGGCGTTGGGTCTCCTTAAATCGGAGATTTCTTGTTTTTTACCACTTCAACCTTCCGAAATTCCTTCTGGACATCGCTTGCGGCCGCGATGTCGTTTGCCTCGGCTTCTCTTGTTGTTGGCTAGAGCCGGCCCGTTTGCTTATGGCCAACCGCCTTGCCTCGGCTTGCTCCCGCTCTCCGTCAACTCCATCGGACCTGTTAAAGCTGAAGGGCCCATCTGTTTGCTGCTTTTTCATAATCCGGCTTCTCCTTTTCAATTTCAATGGCCCTTTTTTCCGTTTCCGGGCTGTCGATTCCCGACGTCTTGCACCCGATCCAAAACACGTCGGCCTTCGCTTCGCCGAAACGGTCAAAAACGAGAACATAGTCGTCGTTGTCGTGAACGGCCCAACCCCTTGAGCGGATTGCCAGCTTAACGAGGTTGGAAGCCCTGTCGCTGTCCTCGGCGACATGGACCGTGTCGCCGCCGAACGACGAATACCCGTTGCCGTAGCTGACCGAGACCACTATCTTGTCCGCGAACGGCGAAAGCGGCTTGAATTCGTCAAACCTGGTATCGGAAAGCGCAAAGAGGAACCTCGCCCAGGCCTCCTCGTCGTCCTTCTGCAAAAGGCGGACCATTCGCCTGACTCCGTTGAGATTCCCAAACAGCGGATACCTCTCGTTGATGATTTTTTGGGTGATTCCGCTCTTCCAGCGATTCATCAACTTCAGAACGGCAACCGCACTCCTTCCTTCTTTCATCCCCCTTAGGGATTCCGTCAACAGGGAAAAAAACAACTTTTCGTTCCGACATTCTGTCATAGCGCACCGCCTTTTTGGTTGAGGTTGATAGGTTGATAAAAATTACCGTGGAAAGTTGCAGTCAATATACTAAATTTTCCGGGCGTAAAAGTCAATAACAACCGCAGACGCAAATTGAGCAATGCCGTCCTGCGCGGATGGTTTTCAGATATTTATTCCAAAAACGTTTTTGGCCAGAACACCCATCCCATAAGTGATGCTGACGGCTATGACAATGATAACTATATTCATACCAATGCGCCTGGCAACGCTCATTCCGGAAACGAACGCCAGAAAATAAGAAATAAATATTACTACGGCCAATGCCGAGATTATAGAAAAAATCAGATTTTGGGCTCCGAAGAAAACAGGCAGTATCGGAATGGCTGCGCCAATAAAATAAGAAATGCCAACGACCGCCGCCGAAGCGGCCGGCGACGATTTTGAATCTTCTTCCGTTTCCTCTCCCAAAAATTTCTTGCGGCCCTTTTCTATATTCTCTATTTCGTATTCCGAACTTATCGCGGCGAAGGCGCCGGCAGCCATCGAGAGCGAGCCGGCTACGGCCACGGTTAATCCCGCGATAAGAACCGCGGAAGCGGTCTGGAAAGCGGCAAAAAAACCGCTGACCGCCCCGATTATTTCCACCAGGCCGTCGTTGAATCCGAGAAAAATATTTCGTACGCGCTCCGGGTGTATTTTTCTGCTGGACGACAAGGATACGATTTCGTCCTCATGCTTGAATTCGTCGTTCAGGATTCCGCGCACGGCGTCGCCGAGCGGGTCGTTTTTGTAAATTTCCCAGACATGAAGATAATTCTTGATACCGTGTATCTCGATGGCTTCGATAAGGAGATGTATTCCCCTCTCTCTGAAAACTCTGGCGAATAAAACAAAGCACGAAAGCTTGAACCGAAGCGTCCAGATAAGCTCGCGAAGCGGGAGATTGAAAAAATCCTGCCAGAATTTCACGTGGCGCGTTTCCACTTCGATAAGTTTATGGAGCATCTCTGCCGTTTCGCCGGAAGCGAACGGAACGAGGCGCTTGTAGAGCGTCAAATCGAAAATTTCGTTTAGAACAAGCTCGCGCGCCAACTTCGCCGACACCGGCGGGTTATTTTCGTTTTTCATGCGGTTTCATTTTTGTCCGTTGTAATATATTTTTCGGAAAATGTTCGCTTATTGCTTCTTGGCGTTGATAATTCTTTCAAGGTAGTTGAGAACCATGACCACTGCAACCGTTATCACGAGCGCGTATAAAAATTTTGCCAAAATCGTCGTCTGCGAAAAAGGAAAAAGATACTCGATGAGTGCCTTAATGGCGTCGTTCCAGGCGAGGCCGGCGACCAGACCGAATCCGGCGCCGATGTATCCCATCGTCCGCATTTTTATTTCGCCTTTAATGTCGTCCATAATTATTTAAAATATTTTTTCTTCGCGTCTTTTATCAATAATAACCAAATTTCGTAAAACTGTATAATGAGAATATTTAAATGAAAAGAGAAGCCTTTTGGAGGGGCTTCTCTTTGTGTTCGGCGCGTTTCCGCGCCCTACGGCCATTGCGTCAGCTGACGCTCAAGCCACAGCCGTTGTGGTACCGCCGATCAGGCAGCCGCGCGCAGGGGCGTGGCCGGCTCGACCTTGTAACCCAGATTCTTCGCGGCGCCGACGGACATGACCTCGAAGCTGGCCGCGGAAATTCCGAAGAAGTAGCCGTTGTCTTCGATGGCGACCGTACTCGACTCCGGGATCAGCGCCGCCCTCGGGCTGTTGACCTTCACGCCGTTGAGCGTCTCGCCGTGAAACGGAGTCCACTTGTCATGCGGAATGGTCGCAGGGTCGACGTAGCCCTTGATGCCGTTGTTGTAGGTAACGCCGATCAGCGCCACGCCTGCAGCGATTTGAAGCTGGGACAGTTTCTGATTCATGATGCTTTTCTCCTTGTCAATTTGCGAACCCTCCCCCTTTCGGAGTTGGGAATAAAGTATCGACCCGCTTGAGCCGACAAGGCCAGATTTTACTCCCATCTATAAATTTGTCAACCCCCATAAAGTCCATAAAAATCAATATGGATTTTCATGCTAAATAAAAAAGCCGCCGATCTGTTGCCAGAACGGCGGTTCAAATTCCTTTTCCCTATAAGGACACGGCTAAAAGAGCTGTCTTGGCGGACGAGCCCGTCTGAACAGGCCTGCCTTGGTCAGCGCGTTCTCGGCGGCCTGCTCGATACTCAAGCCATGGCCGACGATGTCGTGGGTTTTATTTTCCGGCTTCATGTCGACATTTTCGGTTCCCTTGGCCGGCAATCGCACGACATAACGGCGAGCCGAGTGGCAATTCGGATCGTATTCCACGGCGCAGGGGCGCCGGTCGAGCTCTTCGAGCGCGTTCATGGTTTATTTCCTCTGTTAAGTGTCCAACTTAAATACTAAAACAATATAAACATTAAGTCAAGTCGCCGGAAATTACGGATTTTATACGAAATATCCGGCTGAATTATTCAAACAGCTCTTTGAAAATTGCCGCAACTTTTTTAATTGAACTCAACGCGCCCAGATTCATCCTTAAATAGCCGGCGGGATTGTCCAAAGCCCTGGTGAAAACTTTGCGTTTCTCAAGAAGTCCGACGATTTTCCCCGGATTCAAACGGTTATGCTTTATGAAAACAAAACAGGTATTCGTGATAAAAACCTTGAAGCCGATTTTTTCCAGCTGTTCTTTAATATACTTTGCGCTTCTTCTGACTTCCGCCGCGTAATCGGCGACATATTTTCTGTGCTTTAGCGCGGCGATGGCGGCGGCTTGCCCTACCGCGTTGACGCTGTATCTGGCGCGCACTTTTTCGATAGACCCGATAACTTTCGCGTCGGCGACTATATATCCGATTCTCAGCCCGGCAAGCATAAACCCTTTTGAAAAAGTCCTTGTAACAATAATATTTCTGTAATTTTTTATTAGACCGATGGAGCTCTTGCCGTAAAATTCAAAATAGGCTTCATCGACAAAAATAACCGCGTCCGGAGCCGCCTTCGCTATTTTTTTGATATCGCTTTCTTTCAGGGTGAAAATATACGGATTGACCAGATAAATAAGTTTCGTTTTTTTTGATATCGCCGGAATTATTTTGCCGGCGTCCGGGCCGGAATCAAGCCCGTATGGCACTTTAATAATCCGCGAACCCCTCATCGTCGGCCATATTTTGAAAGTATCGAAAGTCGGGACCGGAATGACCACTTCGTCTTTTTCCCTCAAAAAAGTGTTGGAAATGAGTTCCGCGGCCTGGTCCGAACCGTTGGTGGCAAGCACTTGACTGCTTTTTACTCCGCAATATTTGGCGATGGCTTCCCTCAATTCTCTGGCGCTGCTTTCACCGTACCAATTGACCGAATTTTTATTTTTCAAAAAACCGCTTATGCTTTCGATGACGGCGCGCGGCGGCTTAACGGGAGATTCGCTTCTGTCCAGTTTAAAAACTCCGGCGTCGTTTCTTTTGATATTATCGACGGCAGGACGTTCTTTGTGAACCTTCAGGTTTTTCAAAAATTCGTTTTCTTTTATCATTGCCGGAAAGATTTGGCTGTCCGATCATTATATAACAAAAAAGAAAACCCCGCCGACGGCGGGGTTTTCTTTTAGATTACCACCTGTTTCTTCCGCCTCCGTCCCTGTCGCCTCTCGGTTCCATCGGTTTGGCTTCGTTGACGGTGAGTTTTCTTCCGTCAATGTCCTTGCCGTTGAACATCTCGATGGCTTTCTGGGCTTCCTCTTCAGTCGACATCTCGACGAAGCCAAAACCCTTGGAGCGGCCGGACATCCGGTCTATGATGACAGTCGCAGAAGTGACGGTGCCGGCCTGAACGAACAGGTCCTGCAACGTTTGCTGGTTTGTCTCATAGGACAGATTGCCGACGTATAATTTTTTAGCCATTATTTATTTTCACTTACATGTAAGCGACCATCTCTTACCCTGCTCTTACGTAGATGCCGCTTATGGAGCCGCACAACTTAAAGCCCAAGTAGAACCTTACAAGTTTTTAAAGCATAACATATTGACAGCCGATACACAAGGGCGGGGCGGGAGCTGGAAAATATGGGTTAATTCGCTCTTTTTTGCAAATAACTTTTGATGACGAAGTAGTCGAGCCCCCAGTAACCGGCCGTTCGCCAAGCGAGAATTATAAAAATTTCGATGAGTACAAATAAGGGGTTGACGCTCACCGTTCCGGCGAACAGAAAATTGAAATTCATAACCGCGCCGAAGAAAGCGGCCAGCGCCGTAAAGAGGCCGAAAATAAGCCCGAGCCCGACGGCAATTTCTCCGTAAGCGATTACGTAAGAAAACATAGCTGTGTTCTGCAGCGCGAAATTCTGAATGAACCAGGCGTACCAGCCGGAAACATCCGGATGCGCGCCGCCGGTTTTTTGGAGCGCTCCCTGCAAAAATCCCTGCACGGCGGCGCCGGCTTTGGCTCCGACCCAAACTCCGTTTTCGTCGGTAACTTTTGCCCAACCCGCCATCAGCCACTCGTAGCCGACATAGAGGCGCAACAAAAGCCAAATCCAGGCCGCGTGGACGTCGGTAAACAAAAATTTGGTGATTTTCGATTGCGGCAAATCTACGGTCAACATTTGATCAATTGTTTCAATTATACCACAACTGCCGACGCAAACCTAAGGAGAAATTCACAATTGCATTTCTCCTTTTGATTTCGAATCTTCGCTGTCATTCGTTTTTACGTTCACGCTGGAAGAAGACCTGATTCCGTTTTCGTTGTTTTCACGGCCTTCCCCTTTCATCTCCGTTGTTCCGGAGGAATTGGCGGAGTTTCCATTCCTTTCGTGTTCGTCTTCCAAATCAACGTCTTCGTCTTCCAAATCGACGTTAAGGTTCAACCTGACGGCGGCGCTTACAAGCAATCTCGCTTCCTGCGCGGCGCGAATGGCCTGGTTGCCCCCATTGAAGGCGGCGGCATAATTTTCGGCGTTAAGTTTGGCGTTGGCGTCGGCAACAAGATTTTCCGCCATCGCGAGCCGCGCCCGGGCTTCCGCCGTGGACGAGGAGTTCAACCGTGATTCCTTCGAGTCAAGAAAAGATTTTGCCAAATCGATGACATTCGACGCGGCTTTGAGTTTGCCCTCGGCGGCCGTTTTTACGTCAGCCTTGGCCTTATCGTCCTCGCCTTCGTAAGAAGAAATTTTGTCTTCCAGGTCCTCCCTCATCTTCGAAACGTCGTCGAGTTCATCGCTTATCCTGGAACCGAGCGACTTTTCGTTTTCTATGTCGGCGGACGACGTGCTTTTGGCGGAAAGGCGCGCGAACACCGCCTTATGCGCCCTCAAAATCGATTCGAAATTCGAGGAGGCGTCGGTTGCGGCTGTTATGTTTCCTTCCGCCTCAACTTCGCCGATGTGCTTTTTGGCTTTACTTGCGTGCGTATCGAAAGCGTCCTCGAGCTCCGCCTTATTGTCCGCGTTTATGCGCCCTTCGGCCGCAAGCCGAGCCGCTTCTTCGAGCCGACGTCCCGCCAGCGCCGTTTCCCAGTTCGCTTTGGCTTCTGGCGTAATCTGGAAGACGGCAACGACATTTTCATTTAAATTGATTTTGACGGGATACAACGCGTCGCCCGGCAAAGTCCCTTCCGCGGCAAAAGAAGTTCCGCCGCCGAGAAGCGCCATAATGGCGATAATGGCTAATGCTGGCATTGGTATTGGTTTAAGGAAAAAATTCACTATGCTTGACCTTTGCTGTATAAGACGCGCGCGTTCGCCTTCTCTTACGGCATCGTTCGCCTCAATGAATTGCGAAATCCTGCCGCGTATGTCAGCTTTCTTGCCAGTGTCCAAACGAACCGCGTTTTTCAGTTGTTTAAATAAATCAATAAGGTTCATTTATTTTTGTCTTTAATTTTTTGACGGCGCGGTTAATTCTGACTGAAACATTGTTGGCGCTGGTGTTCAAAATTTCGGCGATATCTTTTGGGTCCAAATCGTCAATAAATCTGAATATCAGAAGCTGTCTGTCGTCTTCGTCCAGAGTTGCCATTTCTTCCATCACCTGTCCCCACAAAACCTTTCTTTCAATATCGACACGACCGTTGTCTCCCGGCTCGTCAATCGTTTCGTTTTCAATCAGCGACTCCAAACTTTCCTCTCTTCGTTTCCGTGAATTATCGATGATTAAATTGGTGGCAATGCGATAAAGAAACGCCCGGAGATTTTCCACCCTTTTTCCGCCGGACACGTATTGCCACGCCCTTATAAAAGTTTCTTGAACCATATCCTCGGCGCGTTCTTTGGAAAAAACTCTGAAATAGCAGTGGCGGTAAATCGCGTCGGAATAAACCTCGTAGGCCTCGAGAAATTTCTTTTTTTCGCTGTTTTCTGTCATATGTGACGATAAGCCGCCGGCAATCTTACAATCTACAGCCGGAGCTTGGAACGCAAAAATAATTATATCAGCCGATATAAAAAGGCGCTATTACGGGTGGAGATAATCGAATTAACCTCTTGAAAACGTTGCGGTTTTGAACCATACTTTCTTTATGAGTATCGAATCCGCTGAACAGGCGCATTTTGGAAAAGAAGAACGCAGCCAGGCAGAAATCGACCGGATAAACGATTCCAAAAAACGCCTTCAAATTCTTGTCGACAGGGCCACCGCGACGGTGAATATGGCTCTCGAAAATAAATTTATTCCCGAACTTGACGGCGCGCGTCTTTACAAATTTTTGGAAAATATAGCCAAAGAATCGAATGACATCGATAAGCCCGAAAACAGCGCCGATAAAATCGTTGCCTATATAGAAGGGCTTTACGAGAGAGTAAAACTGTCGGGCGACACCGAAATAGAAAACGCCGAAAAGCTGCTTGAAAAATTTGGCGGAGAAGGGCTGATTAAAAAAATAGAGGAAACGCCGATGGAGCGAGAGGAGACATCTTACGAAAAAAACAACCAGAAACCTGGAAACAAAGACAGCCATATTCGGAACCACAAACAAAAAAGGAAAGGGAGTTTTCTCCGTCTGTAAAACTGTTTTTACCCGTAATTTGGTATAATTATTTCAATGAAAATATCTTCTATCGTTTGGGCAATCATAATTATCGCCGCTTTGGGGCTCGGCTGGTATCTCTATTTCAGCACCTCTCCCGCCGATTCGACGCCCTCAAACACTGCAACCGCGACAGATAATAATCAGAATAATCCACAGAATAACGCCGGAGCTTCCTCAAATACCGCCGCACCGACCACTACAACCGCGACCGACAATGCTCCGAACAATTCTCAGCAGAACGCCGCCGTTCCTTCAAACGCCGCGCCGATGCAGGCAACCGTTACCTACGGGCCGAATGGCTTTTCTCCGTCGACTGTGACCGTTAAACAGGGCGGTGTCGTAACCTTTGTTAATCAAGGGGATGGCAGAATGTGGGTTGCATCAGGCCCGCACCCGACTCACGAGGGCTACTATGGCACGACCAAAAATCAGCACTGTGCGTCCGGCTACGGCGGCCCCGCTCCGTTTGACCAATGCTCCATCGGCGCGACTTACTCATTTACTTTCGGGAAAACCGGCAACTGGAGCTATCATAATCACGTGAATGCCGGCGATACGGGAATGATTGTGGTCGTGCCGTAATATGAATCTCGGAGGCGCCGCCAATTTTTTGCTCCGCGCGGGCGTTTCTTTCGCGTTCATCTACCCGCCGATAGACGCGCTTTTTGACCCCTACTCCTGGATCGGATATTTCCCTAAATTCATGCACGGGATAGCGCCGGACGCCGTTTTACTGCATACATTCGGCATAGTCGAGGTCGTAATCGCGCTCTGGATACTTTCTGGAAAGAATATTTTCTGGCCGTCGGTCTCGGCAACCCTGATACTCTTGGCGATTATTCTTTTCAACCCGCAGAATTTCCAAATTATCTTCCGCGATGTCGCAATTGCCGCCGCATCGTTCTCGCTGGCGCTTTCCGCGCGGCCTGGCCCAAGCCAAAATAGGGGTTAGATAGAATTCTAACGGCGCCGGAAGATTATTTCTTTTATGCGTTCGACTTCGCCTTTAACGGTCTCACTTTCGTAATCCCCGCCGTGGGCGGCCGTGCCTTCGTATGACGGCTTTTTCTGGTCGAGGTGGAGATTGAAAGTTAAAACGTCCTTGTCTTCTTTAAGGTAGATATGAAAGCGCGGATAGTCGCCCCCGAGCGAACGGACGCAATTCAATTCCCCTTCCCGGGTGTATTTGAGAGGCCTGTATCCGATTTCCCGCATCAGATGGATGGCGTTGTAGTTGAGGTTATTAAGCCGGAAGGTCATGTTTCTTTTTGTTAAGTGTCGGTGCTAGATATTTTTTCACCAGCGGGTCAAATTTGCTTAGTAAATCTTCAGTTATATTGAAAGATATGAATGACAGAAGCGGCTCAGAAATGATTTGATTTTGATCATCCCAGAATGGCTTCCTGCATAAACGGAAATACGGTTTTTCGTGACAATTTACGACTACAATAATAGCCTCTTCCCAATTCTTTTTAAGAAATTCTAAATCTGACTTATCGTTCTCGTGCCATTTAGAGTTATATCTAAATTTTACTTCAACCAAGTGTGGCTGCCTTGATTGGTCAATGACAAATAAATCCGGAATGGCAGTTATCTTTTTCCCAATAATAGTATTTCGTACAAATTTACTTCGCCCTTCCCCGCTCAACCCCGGCAGTATTTCTTCATACCCTATCGCATATACTTCGTTTCCGGATTCTTGTAGTAAAGAATATACCAAAGACTCCGCCATTTTCCCTTTCAAACGGGTTTCACGCCATTCTTGTTTTTCGTGTTTTTGATATTCCATAAAATGCTATTTTAATAATTTATTCTCCTAATTTTTTGTTGGCGAGGGCATAAATCTCCCTTGGCTCACGGCGGATTATTTATTTTGCTCGTTGAATTTTGGCTGTTCTTTCCTGATTATCTGCTTCTCAATTTGTTCGGCACGATTTTTATTCTTTACTTGGGCGTATTGGAATCTCGTTGCACCAGGAATCGTCTCGCGTTTCAGATTTTTATGTTCTATTAACCTATCCTGACCTCGTCCACGACCAGCAATACCCGTATAGAGATTTTTCCCGGCTGCATTTTTTAACTTGTAAACGACCGCCTTATTTTCTGGCACATTCTCAACGTTCGCTTTCGTAAATTTTTGCGTTCTACTAAATTTGGGCATATTTTTAGATTTATTTTCCGGCCTTTTCGGATATTATATCATAATATAACACGATACCGAAAATAAACCGAAAGTTATCCACAGACAATAATTTTATGACTTGCTATAATAAACCTAATGCTCACTCTGCGACAGAAACAAATTCTGGACTTCGTAACCGCATACTCAAAGAAAAGAGGTCTATCCCCTTCGCTTGAGGAAATCAAAAAACATTTCCGGCTAAACTCCGTTTCTAACATTCATCAGCATCTTGAGGCATTAAAGACTAAGGGCTATTTGAGGCGTGAGAAAAATCAAAAAAGAGGTACTGAAATTTCTAAATCGGAAAGATTGGTAAAAATTCCACTTCTTGGAACTATCGCCGCCGGTCAACCGATTACTTTATTTGATGTACAAAAAGAAACTATCGCTGTTCCCAAAAGTAAAATTCCTTCCTCATCAGAAGTTTATGCTCTCCGTGTGGTTGGCAATAGCATGGTTGATGAAAACATAAACGATGGCGACATTATTTTAGTAAAACACCAGGAGACAGCAGAAAATGGTCAAAAGGTAGTTGCCTTAATAGATAATTATGAGGCGACACTAAAGAAATTTTATAAAGAGAATGGACATATCCGCTTGCAACCGGCAAACAAAAACATGGAACCGCTTATTTTCAGAAACGGACGAGACGTTTCTATACAAGGAATAGTGCTTGATGTTATCCGAGAACAACCAACGTCTATTGTTCAATTGCCGACATATAAGAAAGATGAGAAAAAGAAATATGGAGAATTACCGCTAAATAAAATTATTTTGGGCGACGCTATTGAGGTAATGGGATCTATGCCTGACAGCTCTATTGATTTAACTGTTACATCGCCGCCCTATGATGAACTTAGAAATTACAACGGGTATAGTTTCAACTTTGAAGGTATGGCAAGAAGTTTATTTAGAATAACTAAAAAGGGTGGGGTTTTGGTTTGGGTTGTTGGCGACAAAATAAAGAATGGGAACAAAAGCCTTACTAGCTTTAGACAAGCTTTATTATTTCAGGAAATTGGTTTTAACGTTCATGACGTTATGGTTTACAAGAAAAAAAATACCCCTTTTATGAGATCGAATGCTTATACAAACTGCTTTGAATTTATGTTCGTTTTAAGTAAGGGGTCGCCAAAAACATTTAATCCTTTAAAAACTAAAACAGTAAGGCATGGTCAAGAAATGTTGCCTTTTAATAAAAAAGCAGATGGAATAAATAAGAAAATTATGAAAGAACTTAAAGCTGAAAAAACGATGACGAACATCTGGGAGTATGCAGTAGGATTGGGTGGTTCAACAAACGACAAAATCGCTTTTAAGCATCCTGCTGTTTTCCCAGAAAAACTTGTTGAGGACCACGTAGTATCATGGACCAATAAAAACGACATTGTTTTCGACCCGATGTGCGGTTCAGGAACCACTTGTAAAATGGCTGCAATAAACAACCGCCACTACATCGGCTGCGATATATCAAAAGAATACGTAGAGCTTGCAAAAAAAAGATTGAAACATTTCAATGTTTAATAACTTTTCTTAAGAAATTTAATTGCACTTTTTAATAGTTTTATATCATCCTTGAAGCGTCCCAGGCCTGTATTACAACTATCACATATCCACCCGCCAGGTTTTCCGGTACGATGATTGTGTTCTAGGACTACTTTGCTAGTTATGCCAGCAATAGTTCTTTTTTTACAAACTGGACATTCAAAAGGCTTGTTTACGGGTTTCTCTTTAAGCCACCTTATTCTGTATTCCCTAGATATCGCAACCCCCTCCATCTTTATTCGGCAACTTTTACATGATGGTCGTCTTACTGACCTGTTGTTTTTTGCATTCTGATTTTTAGCAAATTCCTTAGTCTTTTTGAGTTTGTGGCAAACATTACAAATTTTCTTAGAAAATCCATCGCCTATTCTCTTTGCGTCTATAATTTCAAAATCACCCTTACCCAAATTAACTTGTTTCCAAATTCTTATAAAAAATACTGAGGCGTGATTTTTCCCCTCCGACCTTATGACACCAACATCGCCCCTTTCAACCGTAATTCCACCAGAAGTTATATTCCTCTTTGCTACGATAAATTTATTAGGCAAATTAGTCATCTAATAAAATCCGCGCTTTGATTTAGCGCCTGGTATTTACAACCACAATTCTACCCCTCCCGAAATGCGTTGTCCAAAAGATGCCCTTTTCAAAAGAAAAAGCGGGTATTGGCATTACTGCCGCACCGCTTTTTAATCTCGCTCTTTCCGAAACACCGCCCGCGAATTGCCGGCATAGACCTTACCTCTCGAACAGAACCGACGACTCGGCGGGTTTGATTCCCATCTCGCCGATCAGGGCTTCGTAGTGCCCCTTGAGCTCAATGAGCTCATTGTCGGCCTGCTCGGCGTTTATTTCTCCGGCGCAGAGACGCCTGACTACGTCCCGCATCGACTCGGGCAACATTTCGTGGGCTACTTCCGAATTGATATAGCTTATCTTGAGAACGTCCGGCCGGTCGAGTACTTTGCGCAACACGTCGAATGCCTGAAGGAAGAGTTTTGCGGCGCGGCCAACTTCTGTGTCCGCACCGAAAGTGTAGAATGCCCCGGAAACACTTTCGAGGTCATCCTTTACGGTTTCCTTGAGGAATGTTCTGATTTTCCGGCGCGACGGGTGGTACCCGCAGGAGCAGAGGATGCTCACTCCTCCCGCAATTACGGCTCTGATATAGTCCGCTGTACACTTCCGGGCTCTGAAAAAAGCGCGAATGATGAAGATAAATTCCGCCGCCTTCCCGAGTCTCTTTTCTTCAAGGACCCTTGTAATCTCACATTCGGCTTCCTCAAGTTGTTGAGTGGTCAATTCACAAACGGTTTTTACTCCACTTGTTCTCATGTTATCTCTCCTTCCGTTGTCGGGGTTTCAGCGATTGAAGACTTTTTTTGCGATGAGGGCGAGGGCCGCCGCCAGACGCTTGCATCGCTCATCGGCGCAGCATTGGACCTGAACTTCAACACCTTTTCCCATGATGACGAACGCCTCCAGTATTGACGGATTGGCGCAGTCGTAACCACGGCCTCTGTTGATGCAGTCGTTTTTCTGCCCGAAAGACTTGGGCCGGAACTCCACCACGTTCTGATTCCGATTCATGGACTTTCTCCTTAAATGTCAAATTACACTAAAATAAAAGCATGATTGTAATGTTTTGTAAACAAAGAGTGTGTGTTAAAAGCCTGTTTATACCCCAGTAAAACAAAATGGGTCCGATTAAAGACCCATTTTGTTTTTTGGCTTATCTGTATTCTACCGCTCGAACGGATATTATGGGAAATCTGGGGACATTTA
>ERZ1292629.219-Hain-H43-01um-R1-219-length-60403-cov-11_pt2 | contig 43748 bp, 69 predicted proteins | sample MGYA00564399_ERZ1292629 | MGnify/ENA primary metagenome ERZ1292629 (study PRJEB36523, sample SAMEA6512636) | groundwater metagenome | collected 2019-01-08 | study: AquaDiva: Metagenomics assemblies of 32 groundwater samples
CGCATGGGCCAAGTTCGCACGGGCCAAGTCCGCGTGGGCCAAGTTCGCACCGACCAAGTTCGCACCGGCCAAGTACGCACCGGCCCTTACGGCCCGCTGAAGTGCCTCCAGCAGCGTGTCGGCCTCGCACTCATACAACACTCGCCCATCAAATCGGGATTTAATCTGGATCATTGATCCTTCCTTTCGATAATAACGTATCAATTAAAATTGCAGATGCAACAAACATATCTATCTCATCATCGGTGATGTCTCCGACGCTCCGGCCGATGTTCTTGGCTAACACTTGGCGGATCGACGCACGCAGCCGGTCGATCTCGTCGGCTAGCGCGACAGCAGCCCCGGACGATCCGGCCAGATAATCCAATACTGCTGCTCTCCGCAATCCCGTTTGAACCCCCGACGCCCAAGCCGGATCAACAGATTCTCGTTGTCCGCAATCGGGACATAGATTCGCGCCGGGACTGATGGTATGGCTAATTGCGACCAGCGGCAGCTTCAACTCGTCCCCGCAAGCCAAACACCGATTATTCATTTCGCCCTCCTCCCGCCGCCGAAGCGGCTTTGACCACCGCCGGCAAGTCCGTCAACGTAACATCCATCGCCCAGTGCGCAATGCCCACTAGATCAATATCTATCTCCACCGCCGACCACCCCGCAGCCAACGCCGCCCACGTCGGCCACGCCGACCACGCCGCCGCCTGAGCCGCCGCCTCCGATCTATCGGTCCCGTCTAGCCAATTCGCCGCCCATGTGCGCCACGTCGGGGCTGAACATGCAGTCGCTGCACAACCAATGCCAAACCGAATGTGCTGCTCATCTGAAATCACCGGCAGAGAGACTTGGCGTAGCGTTGTCAACGTCGTACAGCCGACTTTTAGGCCGTGATTGCTTTTGCCGACCTCGCCCTCGCATTCCCACAACACGGGGTTAGAGATGTCCGCATGAATCGGATTGAGCAGCACCGCCAGGAGCGGATCGGTATAGGCGTGAACCCAGCCGGGGCCACACAAGTCACCCTCACCGCTCGCCGTGTGTGTGACGTTCTCGCCCCACTGGCAACCGCCGTGGGTCTGATGTTTCTGATTCGTCAGCTTCCAAAGTTTCATGTTTCACCTCCACATTGTTTACAGATTTGGTCTGGCATTTTCCACCTCGACTATCCAGGTATAAATTATACTTGCTATTTGCGGCACCCAGCCGTTGCCTGCCATTCGGAGCAGAGCCTTGTTAGTTCGGCTGCGTAATCGTCTGGCCAGTTCATTAGTTGCATCACCCACGCCGCATTCAATGAGCCGCGGGGCTTCCCAATCGTGCTGGGGTTCTCCTGGGCGGCTTGGCCAACGACTTCTGATAACGGGCGTGAGTTCTGTTGCATCGTGATTTCCGACGCGCAGACGCTCTTTTCGTCCCGCTTGGTCGGCGTCGGCCAGTTGCACGCTGCTCTCAAATTGCCGCCGCGTGTGACCCACGATCCACACTCGATCTCGTTTGTGCGGAGCCCCGACCGCCCAAGCGCCAACACACAAAGGCGTAAAACGCCCATCGCGTCCTTTTGGGATGAGATCGTACCCGATTCCCTCCAAGTCAGCGGCAATCCGCTCAAGGCCGTGCAGCCTGATCGCAGGTGGGTTTTCAAGGACAATCCAAGATGGTCGAATTGATTCAATAGCCCTAATTGTGTCTGGCCACAACCATCGCTCATCTTCGCGGCCCTTCTGCTTTCCTGCTACCGATACCGGCTGACATGGGACGCCGGCCGTGAGCAAGGTAACTGGCTGGGGTATATTCGACCAATCCGCCGTTCGTACATCGGAAAAACCAATGGCTCCCGGAAACAGTTTTGCAAGACAGTATTGGCAACATAAATCTGATTCACACCAAGCCACAGCCTTCATCCCGCAGCATTCAGCGATATAACTCGGTATTCCGCTTCCCTCAAATAGTCCGACATGGGTCAGCATCTCACAATCCCCAAGCGTTTTTCCTCGGCGAGGCGTGCAGCAATCGCATCCTCGATTTTCTCAAATCTTCCGAGTTCGCGTGGTTGTGGCGGGGGAACGGGGTGGATTCTGCCGTGCCCCTTCGGGCACACCAAGCCGTGAACCCTCACTCGTTTCTCGCCACATTGCTCACAGATTGCAGGACACAATCGGGCTTGCACGGGTCAAAGCCCTTGTGGTCGCCGCACCAGTGGACGGCACCGCAACCGGCGCACCAACCAACAGTCGAATCATGCGTCTCGTGCGGCAGCGCAGCCAGTAACCGCCGCAGGGTATCCCGCAGCCGCTCGATCTCGGCCTCATCGCTGCCCCACAGACATCCTGGATTGTGCCCAGCTTCGTCGGTAGCAAAACACACTGGACACCCACCAAGTTCTTGGAACTCAATCGACCGCTTCATCCAGTAATCACCTTCCTTGATCTCCAAGCATTGCTCTCGCAGCGACCGACGAGTAGCCGCAAGCATCGACCAGTCGGGATGAAACTCGCTTTCTTGAAACTTAGCTAGGTCCACCCGTAGCCGCTCGATCTCGGTTATTGCATCCTTCACGGTATCGAGTGTCCAATGCGGCACGATGTTTTTATCCAACAGTGCGAGTAGAGCTACAAGATCAGGTTTGTTTGCCATACTTCCCCCCTGCCGCCTCGGCGGCTTTAATATCAGCGCGAAGAGCGAAGATGTAATCAGCTATCTCATCCTGTAGTTCTTTGAGACTATCTCGCGTCGTCTCTGGACTGACAGAACGATCCCAAAACACTTTTCTGTTCGCTTCTTTGGCCAACCTAACTACGCGGGAATGCTCACTCATTTCTCACCTCCCGCCGCATCGGCGGCTACTGAATTGCGTTTAATTTGTCCATCGCCTGAATCTTGACGCTCCAGGCCGTATGAAATATCCGCGTCAGGTCGGCGTCCTGCCCCATGATCCTTACCATCGCCTCCGCAAACGCAATGTCCGTCTCGGCCATAGCTATCCGGGAGTGCAAGTTCAACGGCCATCGGCTGTAGGCGTGGATGCGGTTGGCCGGTGCGCGGGGTTTAGGTTTTGGTCTCATGGGTGTCACTCCTCATAAAATCTCTTCCCAGTGTCCGGCCTCGTGCCGGATCATAATGAACTTCCAGAATGGGTATCGCTCACGGGCCGCCAAAAAGCGAATACGCGCCGCCTCTCGGAGAAATCCCTTCACCTCGTAGAAAATCAAAAATGGCCCAGCCTGTCTTTGGGACACCACGAAATCCGGGGTGTAACGACAGCGCTTCCCGTCAACGTCCACAATGACCAGCGTGATCGACTCAAAAGCCCACCAATCAATTTCACCGGCCTTTAGTTGCTCTTGCAATTCCCACGCGAACAGTCGCTCCATCTTGGACTTGTACGGGTCGGCGGCTTTCGGTTTGTCCACCATCGCTTCTGCCAACGGCTTGCCCTCCACCACACCGCCGGCTATCTGGGCTTCCGAGAATCCCATCCGCCGTAGGTCGGCTATCAGTCGGTCAGCGGTCGGCATTCTTTTCCTCCCACAATTTGCACGCCGCATCCTTCAAGCGGATGTCAGTAGCGCCCCCACCTGTCCAGCACGTTCGCATCAGTCCGCACTTCCAATAGTTTTTCGAGTGGTAGCCCGACACAACCGCGTGCCGACAGGTGCCACACCGCTCGCCCTCTGGCCCCGTGCCCGGCTTTGCGGCATGGGCCTTGTCCGTCCGTCGCACGGCGGGCACAGCGGAAATCGTATCGCCGAATAGGCTCTTCATCTTTTCCATCGCTTTCGCTCATCCAGGTAAAATTGCGGCAGGCGCTCCCACTCCGGCAGCGTTCGGTGGTAAAGTGCCGTCAGCCGCTTCTCATCCCAGTCGGGTGTGTAGCTCTTGACCCATAGCAGGTTGCCCAGCGTCAGGCTAGGCAGCAACTCCTTTGTCTCTTCGTCCCGATACTGACCATCGTGCGAAAGGTCGTGGCAGCGCCCGCACAGCAACAGCAGATTGCACCACTCGTCTGATCGGCCGTTCGCCCCGTGGATCAGATGATGCACGGCAAGCCCGAGCCAGCCGGCCTTGGCCCACGGCCGATGGCAGACCTCGCAGGCGTCCCCGTGGTGGCCATCCCATCGGTACAGGTCTCGCATGTCGGGATCGGTTATCACGCCGGCCTTGTCAAATGTGGATGGCATCGCGTGTTCTCCTACAACCAATGATCCGAGCAGGCCATAGGGGGAATCTGCTCTAAGCGCTTGCACGGGTCTTTCGGCCGCCGACCATAGACCCTGACGCGATACGATCGATCGTGTCCGCAAACCGGACACTCTCCCACGAACAACCGATACCAGTGCGGGCGGTGTTTTCGCATTATTCTTCTCTCCAACTCAACTATGGATGACATTTCTGGTCCTCCGCTTGAGCGACGCGGCTATCCGCTCCAGGGCAATTTCATTCATAGGGTTCGCCCCCCGGCTGTTCAACCACGCCCGCAGGTCTTTCGCCCCGTCAGGGCAGAATGACCAGTCGATCAATCTCCAGAGTGCCATCTTCAACTTGTTTGCCGTCTCAACTGCCCCGAACTTTCCAGGAAAGCATCGGCAGCAGCAGTGACATTCAGGATCGTGGCATTCGGGCAACGTCTCTCGATCCTTCGCGTCACGTTCCGCCAGGACCACCATTCGCCGGTTGTGCGGTTTCAGTAGCGACCCCAGATATTTTCCGCCGCCGGTGTTCGACGGGCGACCGACAACACACAGCCCCAGCGTCAGGCCCGCCGCTACGTCGCTGGCCCCTTCCACAACAAAGATCGGCCCCAGAGCCGTATACCAGTGCGTCGCGTAGGTTAGGCCACGGCGGCTCCCAATGACGCAAACCTTTTTTCCGTCCTCGAAGCGGCGGTTGACGCCGATGATCTGACCCAAGTGATTGCGTTCGGGCATCGTCCACGCCTGCCCGTCCCAACCGACGCCCAGCCACGCGAGCGCAACCGGCGACACCTTCAGTAGCCCGGCTAACTCACCGATCCGACCCGGCCCACACCGCCATTCGGAACACGACTCCGAAAACCGCGCGTGCAACTCTGAGTCCGTCAGCCGCTTCTCTTCCGGGCGGTCAACCCATTGCGCCGGCATGATCGCGTCCGTCAGCTTATGAATGTATCCCACTTCCCCGCTGCTCAGCGTGACGGGCTTATCGGACTTTACCCGCATACATAGGCAATCGCTTCCATCCGGCGCTACCAGGCACCACGAGTCCGACTGGCACACCGGGCACGGGCATTGCGGCGTTACCCGCAACCGCTTCCCCTTTCTGACCGCGCCCTGTCTGGCTTTCGAAGTCCTTGGCATCGGCTTACCCTCCGTGAATCCTGATCCGCGAAACCAACACCCGTATCTGCCAGCCCTCAAGTCGAAAGATCATTGTCCGCGCCCGGCTGTCCTCCGCTCGGTCAAAGCTCGTCTGCGCCTTGGTGACGTAGGGCCGCCACTTGGCCTCCGACACCCGCCGTATCTGGCACCGCACCCCACGCGGGATCGTGTACATTGCCATTCGCGTCATCCTTTCCGATAGACACCGCGCGCGCACTTTATCCGAGAATAATTGCCACACCGCTTCGCTTGCGTGCGGCTACCGGGCTTATGGCCCGATACTGGGGAACCCTTCTCTGCCGGCCAGTTGCTTTAGGCCACTCAGAGCGGCACGCCCAGCAGTTCTTTGGTAATTGCGCTGGCGTCGTTTGCACCCCGGACTTTCGGCCACGGGGACACACAAGCTAGTCGTGATCCTCTGCCGCAATTGGGGCGGCTATAGTTGCGTCACGACGGCGCGATTTCAACAGACGTTTTGTTTTTTTCAGCGTGGCCTCGAAGCCACGCTTAGTCCCGTCCTCCCGAAGTTCCACGCGACAATGGCACCGGTTGCAGAGGCTCACCAATCCCCCAAGGTGTTTTCCTGCCAATGAATTACGTCGGTAGCTAATGTGATGCACAATTTGGGCCTTATCGCCGCAGATTTCACACCTGGCGTTGGCTGCAAGTTTTTCCTCTCGTAATTCCTTCCATAACGCACTTCGCAAATAGTCTCTATAGGAGGCAAATCCAAGACGCATCAATACCTTGTCGCGTTGGTTGTACGCCGACTCGTTGCCAGGCCGTGGCCCATGACGTTTGCCACATCTGGGTGATATTGTGAAAATGATTGATGCCATGAATTATTCTCCTCTCCTCTCAAAAATCGCTATCGTCCTCTGTGCAAGTCAGCGGCGTGTATTGTACGTCCACCGCTTTCACCTTGCCGATGGCCTGCAAGATGAAGAACTCGCAGCCCTTCTCTTTGCGGGCCAGCCGCTCGGCTTCTGATCTAGCACTCTGAAATGTCGAGTGCTTATAGCGGTCAGTACGCCACACCACCCAGAACGGCTCATTCATAGGTCACGCTCCCTTCGGCCGGGGTGGATTGGGAAAATATCTGCGCACGATAATGGCGCATCGTTTCATAGTTTTTTGTTTGGCATAGTCATTGCTGACGGCATCGGCGACGGCATCGGCGGCGGCATAGCCGGCGGCATAGCCGGCGGCATCGGCGGCGGCCAAAACTTCCGATAGGCCGATTTTCTTCCGTGCCCATTGTTCGGCGGCAACAATCGCAGCCAATGGCCTTTTTTTGCCTTTTACAACATAGCGCAGCGAAAGTCTTGCGCACCGGCAAGCGGCCAAAACGATTTTTCGATGCTGCGGACTGTTCGGCTTGCAAGTTTTTCCCAAGATCCACAGCATCCAGTCGCCGCGCTCGCACGCATCCCACGCTTTCTGGCGGCTGGGGTATGTCCGTGCCCACTTGATGGCGTCTCGACAAGCGCCGAGTTTTTCCAGCGGCTCAACATTCATTTCTTTGGCTCCAGCTTGGCGGGGACTTCCGCAGTTAGGATCGATAGCATAGCAGCCAAGCCGCCGCGCGCCGCCTCTGCTTTCTCTGCCGCTGTCTCGCCGGCCAGGGTTTTTGCCACTACCGCGCAAATGCCTTGGGCAGACTGCAAGATGGTCTGCTCCTGTTTCAGCAGTCGCACGCTCAGCACTTTTCCGTTACGGGATCGAATGTTCATGGCTTCTCCTAAGATTATGTTACCGCTTCCTTTTTTCTTCGCACTGCTCCTGGAAACACCGCCGCTACCCGCCGGTCCCAATCGAGCGAATTGCGTCCCGGCAGAGTGACCACACCGTCTGCGTACCGAATCACGCCATCGGGGAATGGCTCGCCGTATTTCTTGTAATACACGCCGTCGAGTTGTGAGACGGTCATGCGCCCCGAGTTCGCGGCGGCGTAGAATAACCCGGCCGCCCGCTTCTCCGTTTCGCTTCGCTGCTTCTTATGCTTCGTCACCAGCCCGACTTGTTTTTTCAACACGCCATTCGATTGAATGACGCACCGCACAGACTTCTTGTGTTGGTGTCCGCAGTACGGGCAGGTGTCGCCGGTGCGGCGTATCCCGTGGCATACCGGGCAGCAGATTGGTTCCGACGCCTTGCCCTGTTCGCGCTCCTTTTGGACCTTGCGCGCAATCGAAACATCGGTATCATCTAACGACCATTCGCGGTTGTCATTCAGCGACCCGAAGCCGGGCCGATGATAATTTCCGCCATGATCTTGAATGCAAACGTGGTCGAGGCCGGGATAGGCGCGAAGGATTCTGCCGGGCGCTTGCACGTAGCTCGACAACTGCCCAAACACCGTAGCGATTATGCAATGAGCAAGCCAGGGCATATCCAAGCCCTCGCGGCAAACGTACCGATTCCAGATGAGCTTGATGGTGCCTTCTCGGCTCTGCTCGATAATGTCCTCACGTTCCGACTCGGGCGTTGTGGCGTCGATGTGGGCGCACGCAATGCCCCGTTTGTTGCCTTCGTCACACAGAAACCGACTCGATGCAACGCACGGCGCGAACCCGATGGTCGGCTTCAAGTCAGGATTCAGGTGTCGCAGGTTGTCATAGATTCTGCCGTACACCCCCTGGACCATGATTGCCTTGCGGGCCGTTTCTTCGCTCGGGTCTTCGCCGATCTTGATTTTCCGAATGTAGTGCAAGTCGGGTTCGTCAGGCGCGTAAGTGTGGCAGGGGACGAGCGCACCACACGCCCGCAGTTCCGAGTTGGTTCCCGCCACAATCAGCTTTTTGCACATCCCCCCGACTCCTACCACCGTGGCCGTCAGCCCGACGAAGATAGAGCCGGTATCCACGTAGCGTTGGCGAATCTCTTGCATGGTCGGGCCGGTCAGGCCGTGGATTTCGTCAACGATCACGTAATCAGCCGGCGGCAATTCCCATATCTCCCGCTTGAACACCCGGCTGGCAATGGTCCACACGCTTGCGACTTGTACGTTTCGCAGCAGAGCGGGCGCGTATCCGGCGGCCATGATCCCAAAATTGATGTCCGCGCCCGGCAACACCTGACTGCTCCACTGGTGAGTGAGCAACTTCCGATGAGTGAGCAGCAGTATCCGCTTCGTCTCTTTTTCGCGGCGACTGATAAACTCCCGCACGAGCCGGCTCTTGCCCCCGCCTGTTGGTGACGTGACGCAGATCGACCTTTCGCCCGCCGCAATCGCCGCCTCTAGTTCCGCCAGGCCCCGTTGCTGATGCGGCCACAGCGGCTTATCGGCCTTGCATACATGCTCCCGATAGCAGGCGGGACAATGCAGCAGGCCGCACTCGCAGCGGAGTCCGGTAGGCTGTTCGGTATGACAGGTGGAACAAATCATAGGGTTGGGAACAAAAAGGCATAAACACTGCGCATACGCCGGAACCAGTCTATTGACGATTTCGGCGGCAACTTAACAACACGACCTTCGATAGCCACCCGTCCATTTCGGACTGGTGGCTTTGCTCGCAAATGCAACGATGCGTACTGCATAACTGTCATGTTTCCGATGTTGGTCATTCGCGTGGTCATTTTACAATCTCCTTTTGCTTTGCTTTTAGGAAGTCTCGCATTTCGTCCAGGGGGCCACGATATTTTGGCAACAACTCGAAAAAGTCTATGGCGTGCATGAGTAGGCGATAGCCATGAAGTCCGTTTTCGATTTCCTCGGCGCTGGTGGGTTGCCCCTTCTTTTTCTTCCCCTTGGATTTTTCGGCTTCTAGGGCCTTGGCCATTTTCTTCGGTGGCAACTTAGATGCCTTCACCACATCGGCCTTGCCAAGATTCGATTTTCCGGCCAGTATCTTTGCCTTGGCTTCTGGCCCCTGGACTTCAGCAATGGTGTCAATGGCGTCCGCAAATGCGGCGTCGCGTTTGATGGTGTTGACGGAAACGCCGTGGGTTTCGGCAAGGCGATCCGCCACCGGCAACCTCGGGCCATTTTGGCCCGAGGTTAGATCAGTCCGCTCACCCGGCATCTTCTTTTCCGACCGAAACTGCTTTCCCCGCAGATAGATTTTTTGCTCATCAGTCAGGTTCCGCCGCCCCAACTGATTGGCGATGATCCAGTTGGTTGCCTCCCCCCGAATGTCGAACTTCAGGGCCTTGGTTTTGTACGGGATTTTCAGCCGCTCACAGAGCCGGTAGCGGTGGTGTCCGTCCAGGATCGTGTCGTCGTGATTGGCCCACACGATGATCGGGTCACGGCAGCCGTCGGCGGTCAGGCTGGCCTCAAGAAAGGTTATTTCCTCCGGCGTCAGGTCCGGGCAGAGTCCCGCAAACTCCTTGTCAATGTGCAATGTGTCGCTCATCGTTTCCCCTCCCTGCGGTGTAGATTCCTAGCGATCAAAACGGCTGTAGAGAATTGCCTGGAACAAGGTGATCCGGTCTCGCTTGTCCAACAGATTCAGGGCCTTTGCCACCCCAGTTCCCAGGCTGAATCGTCTGAAAAACTCACAGTCAGACGTTCCGATAAGATTCAGATGATCGGTCCTGCTGAGACTGAGAAACATTCCGTGCTTACAGGAATCGTTGTGGTTTCTCGTTGCTACCACTCCGCCATTTAATGAACCATCAACCTTGAATCCGGCTGCTAGGCCCTGATTGTGGAAGTCGTCTAGGTTGCTCACAAGGCATAACCAGTCCTCATCCGTATCAGTTGGCGCTGGGTTGCACGTAATGCGGCTTCCAACCGGCATCTTGGTGATGATGGACGAAATACCCCAACACATTTTGGAGACCTCCCCTCCCTGCGGTGTTAGATTCCTATGCTACGGCTGCCTCCGTCATCGGTCGCTCGCCGGGAAAGCTCGGGGTCAACTCATCTCGCCGCGCTTGAATCGCTCCCAGGGCCACGGTACGTTGTGCATCCGAGAAATAGGTGTTCGCCAGTGAGACCAATTTATCCAATAGGGCAGTTGCCGTTGCGGCCCGGCACTCAAGCAGCAATGCGTCAAACATTTTGCCAGTTAGCCCCGCTAGGATCGCCGCCTTCTGCGCGTCGGTCAGCAGCCACATCGAGCCGTACCATTTTGCCGCCTTCTCACACATTTCGGTGATTGCGACGTTGGCGATTGTTCCTGCCGAAAACTTCATCATCCGTTCGCGGCCGAAGGCGAGCAGTTCCGGCTTGCCCGTCAAGGCGTGCGAATCGCGCACCCGCACGGCGACGGCCAGCAGGTCTACCGGCGTGACGGCTCCGAGAATGGCCAGCCGGGCGTCTTCGTGTTGGGCGGCTGACGTATCGGCTGGTGATTCTTCGCGTTCGGCTGCGCGGTTGCGCACTTCTTCCGCCGACGCTATCCGCTTTGAATCGGCCGCCAACGATGCGATGATGGCCCGCCCCCAAGCCGACGTTTCGGCATTCATCAATTCCGAGTCCTTGGTATAAGGCGTCTTGCCGGGGAACGGTTCCGACGCGATACCGATACCAGGGCGGGCGTCGTCTGGTGTGCGATAGGCGGCGGCGGTGTACACAATGAAAATCTTGTCGCCGACCGTCTGGATTGAAAACGGCTGCTCTAGGTTGACCGGCTGCAATGAGCCGCTCGGATACTTTTCACGAAACTTCGCAATCCGTTCTCCAACATCTACGTAGTCCGAAAGGTCGATGGCCATGATTACTCCGTTCGTACTGGGTAGCCGTTGACGTAGGTTTCCGTTACATCCTGTTGCTCGATTGTCGATAGGTCGCTCGTTCGATCAAACGCGGAAACGTGCCGCTGCAACTCCGTGTGTCCGCAGGCAGGGCAATTGCCCGACTCCTCGACCGATACTAGCCCACAATGTTGGCAGCGGTACAGTTTCACGTTTTCACCTTGCGACCCAAGTGCTTGAGATTAGTGTCCACTTGATTCCACAGTAAATGAAACTCGTCAAGGTACACGATGTTCTCGCCAACTCGCAGAAACTCCTCGGTGATTGTCAGGACCACTTTCATGGCACTGCGCAATTTAATATCAGGTTGTCGGCGCTGCGGTCCACGGCCGGCAAGGCGGGCACGAACTTCGCTTTCATCGCGGAACTTCTCCAGCCGCCTCTGGAGTTGCTCAAAGATAGTCTTTCGATTGCTGCGATTGATTCCAAAAAACTCGCGGATATATCCTTCGCTTTCTCCGTTGGAAAATCGAGCACGTTTCAAGTCGCTGCAAAACTCCGCGATGGGAACAGACGCGATCTTGAAATCATCCATCTTGGCGTTTGCCGCAATGGTCAGCAGTACGCCTTTTGGAAGTTGCTCAGGACCGCCAATACATCGGATCGCAAAGCCGAAATCCATCGCTAGCTTTTCCTCCTCAACGTCCTTTGCTTTCCAGCCGCCGATGCGCGCAACTTCATCAATCGACATGCCGCCTTCAATGACGAGCAATTGAACGATTCGCTTGCGGTTCCAGTCAGCCGATTCTGGGTGGCCGGCAAGGAGATGGTTGGCAAATACCCGAACTTGAGTTGCCATGAGGTCGGAATCGGTTTCGACGACATAGGCCGTAAACATGGTCGTGCCCAAAAACTTTTCGGCGCACAACCGCTGCACGCCATCCAAGACTTCGTAGCCACGGGACGACTTGCGAAGGATCGGGGCTGGAGCCGATGAGCCGGCCTCCGTCCGCGCCGCGTATTCCAGGATCACGGCGTCCACCTTAGCCTGCGCCCGTCCCATGTTGGCCTGTTCCCAAGTCGGTGCCAATTGCTCGAACGTAGTTGCATTGGTGTACTTCCACTTCACCCCAAATTGGGTCAGGAAGTTTTCTTGTCGGCTGTCTTTGCAGAACATTTGGATACCTCCGTCTCGACTTGATCGAGGTAGGAATTGACGATAGCGCGAATGACCCGGCACAACCGAGTCACATCCGCTAATTTCTTCGGGTCCGACGGAATGACGTGCGAGTTGACTTTCAGATTGCACTCCGCTCCCTTCCAATCGGTATACGTTCGTCCCAACAGTTCCAAAAGGAGTTGCGGTTTCGTTTTGCCAGCCGTGGAAGGGTCGCGGTGGTTCTTCTTCTCTCGCAAGTACCGAGCCTTCTCCAAAATCTCGGCAATCTTCTCGGGCGTTTTTAGAGCCTTGCGGGCCTGGCTGGCGGCCAGCAGCCCGTCGTCCATTGCCTCGATGAGGTCTGCATTGCCCGATGCAACCACCAATGATGCCCGCGTATATTCTGCTGGATGGATACCGCACGATGCACAGGCAGTCGTCACCTTTTCGCCGTTAGCCACCCATGCCTTGATGTACTTGGCCTTTTCCGAAAGAGTGTGGGGGCGTTTTCCCTCTGGGCGTTTTGGTTTGCTCTTTGACGGTGCTGGATTCAGTTTTCTGGCCAGCGCCTTTTGCTGATCGGAGGGAGAAAGTTTGGCAATACGGGCCGCCCGATTGACGGTGATTTTGCCAGCGGCGAGAGTCTCTTGAAGCTCTTGGATACCGTGCTCGTGGACGTATTTGACGCGCTGGATGCTCCTGCCAGAAACCCCCACTGCCGCCCCGGCTTGATCTCTTGATTCTCCAGGATCAGTTCCGGCCACATGGCCGGAAGTGTTTTTACGTCTACCGGGAGCCGTGCCACCGTGTTCCTCTTGTCGTTTTTTAGCCGCATCCCGGTAACTTTGGGCCTTCGCCCCGATGTCGGCCCGTTGTCCGATGGTTAAATGTCGTCGGTGCAGATTTTCACTCAGGACGTAGCCAGCCGGATCGTCTGTTTTGATCGTTTTGGACTGGCACTTCACACCTGCCAGCAAACAAGCACGGTAGCGGTTGCGACCGTCCAGAATCTTTCCGTCCAGCATTGCCACGGGTTCCCGCAATCCATGCTCACGAATATCTTCGACCAACTTGTCAAAGTCGTCACCCGTCATCAAGGGAAAGATGGCAGCGGCATCGTGAAATTGTAAATCGGACATCCCTCACTCCTCCTGGACGTTACCCCACAAGGTTTTTCATAATGGCAGCGGCGCGACTTACCTTCTCGCTCAGAAGGTGAATGGCGACCAGCTTCGCGTCCTCCAGCGTGCCGGCAACGTATGCGCCCCACGCAACATCGGCAACATCCGCGTGGCACCACACGCGGCCGTCGTTGTTCTCCGTCAGCCGAATGGTGTCAAACGTGCCCAGAGTCAATCGAGAACTAGCCAACACCCGCTGCACCTCTTGCAGTGCATCGTCCTTCCATGCCAGCGGGACAAAGCGGTCCTCACGCATGGCGTCACCAACGAGTTTTCGCGTGGTCTCTTCGTCAGCCACGCAGGCCGCCAGGTCGCAGTTCGTAGTAGACATTTTCAATCTCCTTGGTTAAGCATCCGCCGGCGCGGGGCGCACTCGAAGCGGCATTTTGTTGCCGTAGATTGCCCCGGCCGACGGAACAAGCCCCCGAAGGGGAACATGGTTGAAAATGCGAAGGGCCGGAATTGCACCGGCTTCTGGCTTCCGTCGGTGTGTACACACCATTCCGCAATTCTGGTAATCCAGAATTGTCCAGTCGAATACCGTGCGTGTCGCTTTCCACGCCGCCTTCGCAAAATGTCCCGGCTGTTTGTTTGCACTTCGCGCGAGAGCGACAAGCGCGAGAGGCCAGCCGGGACGAAAAAAGTAAACCCGCCGCCTTTTTCGCACCCGCCGGCGGGCTGACCATCAACGTGGATTTTACATGGTCACTTGGCGATAGCTGGTCGGACCCTGGGGATTTTATACGCCAGCCCGACGGGTTCACAAGACAGAAAAAAACGGCGGGGGCTTTCGAGTTCCCCCGCCGCCACCTTAGCACGCCAGACGCGACAGACGTGCCGAGGTATACGGTTCCCTGGTTTTCAGCCCATGCGCACGGGCCGCGCGCTCCTGCTTCCGGGCACCGAAAACTCCGTAGCAGTTTCCATTGTTTTAGAAGAGACGCCGCTGCCGATCCGCACTGGGCAGGGTCGGGCGGGGCAACAAGTCGCAGGCTTGTAGTTCGCCCGACAGATCGAGATAGTGCCGGGCGGCCATTGACGGATCGGCGTGACCCAGTTGCAGCGAAGCGTTGCCGCCCGCCCGGTGCATCAGCGTGGCCGTGGTTCGGCGCAACCTCTGCAACAAGTCGCGGCGACCGTGCGGCAGACCAGCCGCAATGAAGATCGACCGGATGCGATTGTATTTGAGACGCCGGCAGAACGGCCAGAGAAAGATGATGTCGCGTGTCGGCCTTCGGATTCTTTCCAAGGCGTCGGCCGTCTGGTCGCTTACCCGAAGAATCTGATCCGCCCGTTCCTTCGCGTGTTCGGCCCGGAACAACAGGGCGGGGTAGTGCCAGTCGTCCCAGCGCAGCGCCCACACGGCCCCCGCCCGTGCGCCCGTGTCGAAAAAAACCAAGAAGATCGCGGAGAAAAACAACGGCGCGGGTACTTGGCCGATTAGGCCGGCCGTTCCCCGCGCCGCCGTCAGTAGTCGCGCGATATTTTCGATGGTGTAACTCGTTGGTGCGCGTCTCAACTGACGTACCCTGGCCACCTCGGGTACTTCCGTGATTGCGCCCTTCCGATGAGCGAAGGTGGCCAGAGCTAGCAAATGCTTCCTTGCGTTCCATACGCTGCCCGGCGAACGACCGGGCGACAGCCAGGTCAAGAACTCGACAATCCGATCTGAGTCCAGATCGTGTAGCTGTGGTTCGCGGCAGAGAAATCGGCGAAAGTGATTCAGCGTGACGCCGTACTGACCGATAGTGGCCGGCGAAGCGCCGGTTAAGCGGTGTGGTCGGTACGAGTCGGCAAAAAATGCCGAGAGTGTCGGGAATGCCGACCGAAGCATAACTGCCCCGCAGTTGGCCGCATACACCCTTGAGAGTATGCGCTATTCCATCAACGGGACATCCGTGAATTGCCGCCGTGCTACTGCCCACGACTTGCTCCCAGCCGGATTGAGCCGATTGGGAAAACCGTGCGGGTGAGAACTATCACCAGGGGTAGTGCAAAGCACGGTTCCAATCGGAGTGTTACTCAATCTAGCAACCCCTTGAAAAATCTACAACCCGACTTTGGTACTCAGAAATTGGATTGGGTCACAACCCATTGCTGGTGCTAGAGTTGCGACAGAAAAATAGGTTGCCCGTGCTTGCCACGGAAGGGCCTGGGAGGCGACTTCACCCCGGCTCTGCCATCAGTTCCGATACGGTGATTTTCAGGGCGGCGGCGATTTTCGGCAGGCTCTCTACCTCGGGAACCGCGTAGCCGCGCTCCCAGCGTGACCAAGTGTTCATGGCCACGCCTGCCGCACGGGCCGCCGCCTCCTGGCTGGGGTACTGTTCGCGCCGTAGTTTGCGGATTCGGTCGGAAAGCTTCATCATTGTTCCCCTTGCGAGGTCGTCTGCCCGGTGGCCTTGGCAATCGCAATGCTGGCGGTCTGGTAGCATTCTGCCCAATCTTCGGCTGTGATCTGGCAACCGGAACGGCGGTCGTTGTCCAATTTGATGTACAGCCGCAACGCTTCCAGCAGGGCGGGCTTGGCAAGTCGTTCAACTCTGCGGGCCAGATCGCCAAGATCGGCGTGCATGTCGCTGACAATTCTGGTCAGCGATAGCAGTTCGTCGCGCACGTCAAACGCCAGGTCGCTGGCCTCCATTGTGTTGAGGTTGTCGTGGATTTCAGATAGTGTGAGAGTCATTGCGCCACTGCCTTTCTGCCGGTGTCCCCGGCTGCTGTTCTAACCGTCGCCACACCTCAATTAGATCATGTTTGGCCTTAGTGATCCGGCCCGCGTATTCCTCGCCTAGCGATTCGGCATAGCGATTCCGCCAGCACTCCAATTCACCGATGATTCGGCAAAACGATCCAATAGCTCGTGCGTTGAGCTTCATTTCGTTCTCCTGCCGTTGTTGCCACACAAGGGCGGCTGCCTCTCAGCGGCTCGGTGTGGCGTTGTGCCACGGTCTTTTCGCTCTACCCCTATTATCGCCTTTCACGGCTAGCCTTCTAGGGATAGTCTGTGGAATGTGTCGTTAAGTGTTGCCTGCAAAGGACTTACGGAAGATAGCCACAGCGTCTTGGACACTTGGGAGAACGGTAAAACCGTACCACTAGCGGGTTATATCGACACCAGAAGTCTATACGCCATAACGCTTTGCGGAGTTTTGGCACGCATGGTTAGACTACCACCGTTGGCTGTCGCAACTGTGGCGACGTTGTAGCGGCTCTGTGGAAGGCAAGAGAAGTAGGCCCCAGAGCGAGCCACCCAGCGTTGCGCCCGTGCGTTCCGACGGCAGAAACACCTTGTCGCCCGGAACGCTCTAGACGGCGTCCTGGTGCGTCTGCCACAGACCTTCCACAGGGCCGCCACACCACAGGTTATTGACGGCAGCAGCGAGATAGGCAAGGATCATGGACGAAGGTGAAGCGATGGAAGGCACCGGATGCTTAGTGATCGTCTTGGGCGTCGCCCTCGCCATTTTTGCCGTGTTCGTTCACCTCGCCGCGTCGTTTGCAGAGTTGCTATTTCTATTTGGCGTTTCGGCGGTGGCAATTGTGATTGGCGTTATTTTGATGGCTTGTTCCGCTGTTGTCCGTGCGATTGAAAATGGACGCACTCCACGTCCCCGACGGACAACTTCCCACGACCGGCTGGCGCGCGAGAAAGACGCCGAAGCCGCGGACTTTGTTTCCCGTTTGTGAAAGAAAGGTTTACCATGCGATACCTATGGCCGTGTTTGATCTTGCTCATTCCGTGTTCGCTTTTTGCTAAAGAACCGTGGGTCACGTCGCATTCGCGCGAACTGCACGAGGCTATCGTGAGAGAGTCACAGCGTCCGCAGTCGCCCCAAAAACAAGAACAACTCCGACTCGAAGTTGAGGCGCGCGATGCCTACGATGCAAAGTTGAAAGTCGCCATCCACGGCCAATCGCTCCGGCAATGGCCACTTGGCGGAGTTGTGTGGGGGACGCCGGAACTCCCGTCCAACACCCGCACTCGTTTGGTTGGCGTATCGCCGCTCTACGCTTGGCTTGAAACAGCACAGGGCGAAGAGATCAAAATATGGCGCGAACGGATGCCACGCGCGAATCGGGATGAGCCGGATTGGCCGTACATGATCTGGGTTCAAGCGATGGCTGCGCTCAAGCGCAACCAGAAAATAAAATGGCCGGCAGAAGCGATGCTCGCTCCAGAACGGAAGCCGTCGCGCAATTCGTTTTGACGGGGATGTACCATGCGACTATTTGTTGTCGGGCTTATCTATATCCTCTGTATTTTGATTGCCTATTCCATCGGAAAAAAACGAGATAGCGTTCTCGACAATCTGCTGCTGGTGGTACTGTTTGGGCCGCTTGGTTTGCTTTTCGTTCTCATCCACGATGGCCGCAAAGATTGTCCTGCCTGCAAGAGCAAGGTACACGCGGGGACTTTGTTGTGTCCCCAATGCCATTCAGCGCTCGTGTGGAATAAAGCAAAACCGTGGTGGGTTTTGTGGGGAAGCGCCAATCCCACGTTGCGATGATCGAAAAGCTCCGCTGGCTGCTGCGCGCCATCATCGACCTGCTGTTTCCGCCGCAGTAAAAGCAGACGGAGGATAGGCGTGTGTGCGACGCCTCGTTTTACGTCTTGTCCAGCGCCGTACAGGGCGATGTTTAGTCGCTCTGGGCAACTCCGGTCTTGTCCGCACCACCTGTAATCGCACAGGATACCGGGCAAGTCCTCCTCCGGCTGCTCCATCAGCATAGATCGGCACGGCCGAAATGTCAAGCCTTAGCCGCTTCAATCTCGGCCGCCACGGCCCTTCGCGGGTCGCCAAAGAATCCCTTCGGACAGTTTCCCGCTCCTTCCATGCGGGCCAACCACTCGCAACGGATTCGCTTCCGTCCTCCCGCACAGCCGTAGGCATTACAGATTCCATCCTCGCGTCTCGACTCGCAGCCGTTGGCCGCAATCGCCTGTCGCTGTTCTTCCGGCCGCTCAGGCATTCCCGCCGCCATCCATGCGAGTAATTCATGCGCCATGCCCGGCGGGATCGGATCGGGTAGACCCAACTTGTCGGCAGCAGGGCGAAGGTCCGGCGGATTGGTACAGTTGCGGTGTGGGAACGGAGTATCACGCTTCCACTTCCAGCCGCAATAGATACACTTGCCCGTGGTGTCGGGTATGCAGTCGATCATTGCGTAGTCAATTCCGCGTCCGGCTGTCCGCCGATCTGCGACGTGACGACATATTCCTCCATCGTCCAGCAAGGAAAGAGACTGGCTGACAGCTTGTACCAACACAGAACGATGTTGCTTTCCGTGATGAACGATTCGTACCCGAAGTAGATGTTAATGGTGTAGTTCGCACCATACGTTGTCATTGCGATAAACAGATACCGTTTGCCTTCACACCCGCTCACTGGAGCGCCAAAGTCGTAAAGCCAGTTGCAACCGCCGCCGATGTAAGGGACGTAATACGTCAGGATGTAGTCACCTGCCGGAATGACGCATCCAGCGTAAACGGTGAAGTCGGAATCGAGATGCAACAAAAACGCTTCGGGAACTTTATCGTCCACTTCTACGCATACATTATAGGCGCATTCAACGCCGGGACAGTTACATCCCGATGGCGTCTTGCCGCTAGGTGTGAAGATCATGGGCATTCCGCCTCTGTCACATACGGCACACCATTGATCCAGTCAACCACCACTTTCTTCCCGCTGGCAATGTCGGTCGCCCCAGACTTCATCAGCCAGTCGTAGGCCGTAACGGTCATGCTCGTAATCACAGCTTCGCTGTTTCCGGCCCCACACCACACGTTGACCGTCGCATAGTTGCCCTCGCCCAAGGCTCCCGCCAACTTGCCGATGATATGATCTATCGGGTGCAAGTACCCCAACGCAATCTTGTCCGTTGAATCCAGAATCCCAAAGCAGTCGAGAATGGCCGGATAGTTTGCGCTGGCCGTCCACTGCGAAGGTTTGGCACCGTAACAGTCGCCGTTGGCCGGCGTCCCCGTATCGTAGGCGAATCGCACCCAGCCCGACGTGTAGCACTGGCCGAACTTCTCCTTCTCCACCGGCAAGTCGCCGTTGACCGCGTAGGATCGGACGAACGTCGCCGACGGCTTAGAGATTGTCAGGTAGGGTATCTTGTCGGCCAGCGCCGCCCCGGTAATCGCCATGATGCCCCCGGCCGGGATCGTCTCAGACGTGGGATTGTAGAACGTGATCGACACCGGCTGCGGAATCATCAGCCGGGAGTCGCCGCCCGTGGTGCCCAACGAGTCGACTTGGCCCTCGACACGCCGCACCACGCGGGATACGCGGCCCATGTCCCGTTCGGACAAAAGATACCCAGCCATCCGTGAACCTCCGTTAGATGGCCGTGGGCGTCCAGGTGCGGTGCTTACCGATCTGGAGCGTGCAATCCTCCAGCCCGCAGGCCAGCAGGTCCAGGCCAGTGGTCCAGGTCACGACCGCCGCCGGATCGTACACGGCTCCGCCCGCGTAGACCTGAATAGCGGAAACCGTCTTTGCCCGCATGTCGCCGCGGAAGTCCAAAACGCCATTGTTGCCGACCACGCCGGCGGTGAGCGTCCCCGCCGTGTTGTAGTGGACCGTGCCGCCGTAGATGTTGGCCGCCGTCACGGCGTTTGTCTTGCCCTCGATAGTCGTGTCGCCGGCCGTCTGGGTAATCGCCGTAATCGCCGCCGTGGTTGTATCGCAGGTCAACTGGCCGCCATTCTTTGTCACGGTGCCCAGCGTCACGCCCGAGCCGCAGTACACGTCGGCATCGGTATCCTGCGAATCGCGGTAGCCGATCTTGAGCGTCAAGGCGGTGGCGACTTCGCCCGGCAGCACGGCCACGCCGACGATGCCCTTCACCACGTCAATAGCGTTGCTTGCGTGCGTTCCTTTCCACAGCACAGCCGGAATGTCCGTTTCAATCTCCGCTCCCGAATCGAGAACCGACGCGGCCGTTTGAATGCTGGAATTGTCGATCTTCACTCGACTGGACAGGCAATCAATCGTTAGCACCGTGGCTCCGATTGTCAAGTAAGTGGTGCGGTATTCGGGGTATCCGGCGGCGTTGACTTCCGGCAGCCCAAGCGTGCCCGTGACGCTATTGATGATCCGCAACGTGGCCAGCGTCACGCCCGATTGAGCGAACCCGTAGTAGATCGACCCGAAAGTCAGATCGACGATCACGTCATTGGTGTTTACGGGCACGGCTCCCGTATCCCAATTAGTAGCGGTCGACCAGTCGTTCGGCCCGGCGTTGGCAGTAGTGGCCGCATTACTCAGCGCACCAGTCCCAACCGTATTCTCCGACACTGAAATGGTAAACGGCACGCCCGCCGTGTCTGCCGTCATGGTGATCGTATCGCCTGCGCCATCGGCGGCCGTGATCTCGGTGTGTTCCGTCACGGTCGAGGCGTTCCACAAGGCCACCAGACCAGTCACGACCGCGGCGGCCGTTTGCGTCCCGGCCACGGTAAACGTGACGGACTTGCCGCCGCAGGTGATCGTGGCGGTATCGTTGGTTGCCCAATCGCCGGATACGGTGATCGTGTCCACCTGTGCCACCGCTAGTGCGCCGCTCTGCCAGATAACCGTTGCCATGATATTTTCCTACCCCAATCCTAGTTGGTTGAAATTGGCGTAATCGAAAAACTTGAACGGCCCGCCGTTGGGCCACACCACCTTGGGCAATTTTCCCGTCGCTAAATCCACAGTGTATTGGTATCCATACCCGTCCAAAAACGCATCGTCGCCGGTTGGATTACCCAAATCATCCGTAGTCGGGATTTTTGTCTTGGCCGGTAGTCCCGCACTCTGCGAGGCAAAGCATTGGCGGCCACGATCCGCCACCGCATACGGATGTCGCGTTAAGCCCGGTTGTGAGTTCCAGCCCTCCGGCGCAATCTCAAAGCTGTAGGCGATTTTCCAAAAGTATCGGTCGATGTTCTCGAAATAGGTCAACGTCGCTTCCGGCCATTCACATAACGCCGTATTCGCCGGGCAGGCAAACCACGTGCTAGAGTTTACCTTTCCCGCGAACTCCGAAGCGAACACCGGGTTATAGGCCGCTTCCATGCGCGCAAGCGTGACCACGGCATGATAGATGCTTCTGGACGGCACGTTTTTCAACGCATCGCCGCAACTGTTTACGAACGGGTTGCCCTTTATATCGAAATTGTAATTGACTTCGATTCGCTTTCCGCTCCAGTGAATCTCGACCGGCCACGTCAGTGGCTTATCGGGGTCTTTGCGGAGATTTTTTCCCTGCTGGCTACTTACTTTCGATGAGAACCGGCAGCGGACCTCCCACACCAACCGATCCACGCGCTCGACAGTTCGCTCGATGCACGGCGCACTCGCTTCGATGCGGCTCCGGTTGACGTAGACCTGGCCAAGTCGTGGCACGCCGGCCGTCGCGTAGATGGTATTTTCATCTTCCAGGCCCGTGTTGCTCAGCGCCGTCAAGACATACTCGTACTCGTTGCCGTCGATGGCTTCGGTGGCGTGCCGCGAGCCGGGCTTTTCTTTCAAGCGTGTAATCATGGGATGGCCGATTCCTGGGCATTTTTGGCGGCGATGATTTCCAGTTGACGAAGCGATTGACGGGCCACTTCCAGTTCCGGTGATCGGGCATGTACACTGGCGTCGGCGATGGCGTTTGCCAATTCACGCGAGCCGCCCATAAGAGCAGAGGCAGCCCCAACGGGTTTTGCAAACTCCTTGCCAATATCGGCATGGGTCTGTTCGCGTAGTTTGCCTAACGCCGCGTCGAATTGCTTACGGTTAATGCCGCCGTCTTCGGTGCCGAGTTCCAACGCCGCGTAGAGCGCGTCCAGATTCGCCGCGAACCGATCCAACGGCGTTTCGGCAAGCCGCTTGCCGGTTTCGGCCAACCGCTCGGCATATTTCTCCGCATCCGCGCCGGCTTTTTGAATAGACTCCTCCATCGCATCGCCGACATAATCGACTGGCCGATTCATCGCTTCAAAAAATCCTATCGCTGCATCCCTAGCTTCCTTCGCTGCTTTCTCCGTGCGATTCCACGATTCAGTAACCTCGTCAATTTTGGAGTCCAGTTCTCCGCCCAGCAGTTTCATTTCTCTGGCAAACTCCTTGGCTTTCTCGATTGCAACTTGCAACCCTGTCTTGCCAAGATTGTTTGCCTTGTCGTTGATGTCTCCGAAAATGTTATCCACACCCTCTAATGCCGCTTGATATGCCTTCGAGTACGCCACTTCGTTCTGTAAGTTTTTGTCTAGTTTGCCTTGTGCCGAGAAGTCAAGTGGTTCGTACCCCCGCCCCTTTAGTTTGTCGTAACCGGCACTAATCCCGGACGCAGGAAGACCCACCAACAAGTAGGCTGCCCAGCCGAGTATTTCGCCGGTGATTTTTTTCGCCGTATCCCACATGCTCGTGAACGCGAGCGACATGCTTTCCAAACCGCTTTCGGCCCCCGCCGAAAATGTGACCGCGCCAATTTTTTGTGCAAGTTCTTCATACGTCACGCCAAGTTCAATTGCCCTTGCCTTGTCGGCTAGGATCGTGTCGCCAAGTTTCTTTGCGGCAAAAGCCCCCGCTGTGAATGCAACTGCGATTCCTAATGCTGCGGCGCTAATGCCCATAACGGCCGACGCTTCACTAGCGAGGTTTCCAATCAGACTGGTGGCCCGCCTGCCAATAGTTGCTTGTCCCAATATCCTGAATAGGTTTGACAGTCTGCTCGTAGCGACTTCGACAACTGGCGTAAATGCCTTCAACTGGTCTTGAGCCAGACTAATGCCCCTGGCCCACATGGCACTTGACAAGTACCCTTTACCGAGAAGGCTATTTAGCTTTTCAACCGTGGCCGCATATCGCTCTTGCGGAGTTTGCAAGGATGCTACGATTGCCGCTGCTTGCGATTTTAAGTCCTCTTGTTGACTTCGCAAAGCAGAACCGAACTTCGCGCCAAACGTATTTCCAAGTCCAAGCTTTCCAAAATCCCCAACTAGGGACATGGTGCGAGTTTTGCCGGTGAGCATATCATCCACGTCGCGTGGCATCTTGATCGACGCCAACGAGGTGGAAATGCTGGCGGCCGTGGTCTGCGCCTGTGCCGCCGCCGTTTGCAGACCGCTAGTGAACTCCGCGATATGAGCGCTGAGGTGAACAACAAGGGATCCAACTGTACCCGCCATGTCAGCTATTCCACTGTGCTACCACGTTTGACCAAATCGCTTTCATCTGTTCGTCGGTCTGCCCGCCGCCATCGCCCCGCAACGCACTCACAAAAGGCATGTAGTGCAACGGCGGTTCGGGCGTTCCCTTCCGATGGCAGGCGTCCATCAGGTTGCAAAGCACGCCGTGCAACGTCTCATACCGCTCTTCGCCCCACGGGTCGATGGCGTACAACGCCTCCCACTCCAGCAACTCCTCCGCCGTCAGGGCCTCGTACAACGCCTGCCGACTCGCAAATCCCAATTCGCGGGCCAGTCTCAGGTGGAGTCTGAGGTCTGCCCGCCCTCGGAGTTTTTTTCACGCTCCTCCGCCGATTCCGCCCCCAGGCCGTTGTGGTCCTGCACAGCCTCAATCAGTCGGTCCCGCACGCCGCGTTGGGTATTGTCCCATTCCCGCAGATCATTCGCCGCGAACACGGTCACGCCTTCCGCATCACACAATCCGGCCGCCAACAGTTCGCAGGTAATCGCCAAGTTGCGTTCCAGTGCATCGGGAACTTCTGCTTCTTCACCTTCCTTGGTTTCCGGCATCATTCCCCGCAACCGCACCAGCTCCCCGGCGGAAATCCGCCTGACGCCAATCTCACCGCCCCACTCCGGCACGCCGATAATCTTGACCGGCCCCCGGATGGCCTTGCGTAATTCTTCCCGGCTCAACATGTGAACTTCTCCTTAAACAGGTGTGTTGACAAACTCAATCGTGCCCGTAATCTCTCCGTTCATCGAACCCTTTACATCCATGTCGCCCACTGCCGCCTTGGCCAGCGTGCCCAGTGTCGTGCCGTCGTTCCAGGCAATCGTCAAAGCACCGCTGGTCGCTGTGGGAAGCGTGCCGCCGACAACATCGACGATCACAGTCTTTTGCGGCGGGCCCGTTACTTGGGTTCCATCCGTGTCCAAGGCTCCGGTAACGTCTCTCTTGACAGACTTGCTGGAGTAACTGAGTCCTCGCAGGCTGCCCACGATCGATCCCGCAAACGTCACCGTGGAACCGTTGAAGCCTTTATTTGCCATTTCGCGGTACTCCTACGCCGTTCTGGCAAACCTCAGCGTCGTGGTGATCTCGCTGTTCATGCTGCCTTTGATGCTCCGACCGAGACACACGGCGGGAGTAGCGGCTGTGCTGCCCGTGGCGACACCATCAAAAAAGCTGATTGTCAGAGCTCCGGTAGTACCAGTAGTGATTGTCGATCCGCCCACCACGTCCACAGTCAAACTGTTTTTGGGAATGCCGGAACGGAAAGACTGCTTCGCCCATGTCGAAGCGTGTACCGACACCTCGGGAGCCGCTTGGTCAAAACTGATGCCGCGAATGTTGGCGATCGCAGTGCCGAACGTCACGGTCGATTTGTTAAAGCCTTTGTTGGCCATGATTGGTTCCTTTACACAGTGCTCGCGTTAGCGAACTTGAGGGTTGCGGTAATCTCACCATCCATCTGTCCCTTGACGGTCTTGCCGACAAGCTGGACCTTCGGCAACGAGCCGCCTAAACCCGTGTCATTCCAAGTAACGTCCAGATCGCCAGAAGTGCCCGTGCTAGTGGCCACAAGAGCCGAACCGCCCACCAGATCGAGAGAGACTTCCGCCTTCGTAATGCCGGCCACAACCACGTGGGACGTGTGGGTGGAAGAGGTAATGCTCACTTCGGCTGCGGATTCGTCGAACGTGATGCCGCGTAGAGAGCCGATAGTGTTGCTGGTCGTCGGGAACGTTACCCGCGAACCATTGAATCCATCATGTGCCATTTCTGACCTCACGCACTACCCGCGTGCGGTCACATACCCGACTAACAAAAAAGGGGCAGGCTGCCGGGTCACAGCTCTTCGGGTGCTACCCTAGCCCCTTGTTTCCTCAATGCCAAACAGAGAACTCCTGCGTTACGCCGTAGTAATGTTTTATGTCTTGGCCGACGATGATTTCACCGGGATCATCCCGGAAACTATCGAGGTGCCACACGTTGCTGTCGGCGTCCACCCAGCCCGATACGCCCGATGGTGTGGTGTCCTCGTCACCTACCACCAGAGCCGCTAGTGCTTTCACGCCTGCGTAAGTGGCGGCCATGCAGTGAGCCGTGATGCGCGTCTCGTGCGTCCCTGTCGCCCCGCCCGCGTGGTTCACCGGGTTGTCAACGCTCATTTCGTAAGTAATCGCCGGCAACGCTGCACCCTCGGGAAATGAATCCGGGTAGATCGTAGCCCCCAATCCCGTTGACGACACAATGGCCGAAAGGGCCTTGATCCGGGCGACAAAGGTTTCTTCCGCACTACTCATGTCAGATTACCGTGTTATCCAGCCATTGCCGCTTTTGCGGATTCTTTGCCAGTCGTTGTGCTTCGCCTTCGATCTTTTTCAGTTCGTTTTCAATACCGATCATCATTGGTCGTTTCATTGCCTCGAAGGCCGGCTGCAACATTGGGAACTTGCGGGTCACGCCGCCGGTCAAGTGGCCGCCGCCGCGAATCCGCTGCCCCGTTGGTGCCAACGCGCCGGCCATTTTCGATATTGTGCCCGTCCAGATGTTACGCCAATTGCCTTTGCCAATTTCCGGCTTGCCTTTCCGTCTACCGCGCAGGATTTTTCGGCCAGTTTCCCAATTTCCTTGCTGCCAACCGGTATTGGCCAATAACCGTTTCCCCGCTGCCGTGATTCCACCAGGGCTTGTGCCCTTAGCCAACGTCCCGCCCTTGACGATCCGATGGCCCAACTCGATAAGATGGGCATGGCTGCCGCCGGCCTGATAGCTGAATCCCACAGCCACGTAGGTCGTTTCACCCTTGCGATAGGTTTTGGCCCGCGTTGCGGTCGTCGTCCACAAGTGTGGACCCGGTTTCTTACGTTTGTAACCGCGTCCCTCCGCTTCTTGCAATTGTTTGTATGCCTGCCACTGTAACTGTGATCGAAGAAGGTCGCCTGCATGTTGCATGGCCGGTTTAATCAACTTTGCCGATACGTTGGGAGGCAATGATCGCAGCGTCTCAATCAGGGCGTCAAGGCCCTCGATCTTCATTGTCTGCCGACCGCTACCGATCATGCTTACATCCCTATACCAAGACCTCTCGACAGGTACAGATGATTTCCCGGTTGCGAGTGTCCGGCAACACTTCTTGCACATACAAATTGCGACTGCCGAACACGAACCGGCTCACCTGCGTAACGTCCGAACGATAACGGGTAGTCACAAGCACTGTAGCCTCACCTTTTACCAATTCTCCCTTCGCTGTTTCGGTAGCTCCGATGGAACGCACGTTGGCCCGAATGCCCGTGGCCACGTTGCTCCACACTTTGCTAACACCGCCGTAGGTGTCGGCCGTCGAATTGGCCGATGCTTGGAGCGTCACGCGATTTCGGTATTCACTGGCTCGCACTCTTCCGCTTCCTCTTCCTCAAACCATCCATTGACGTAAGCGATATGCTCTTCCACGGTGCCACGAATCACATAGGGCCTATCCGTTCCATCCGCCCATAGGTGGATTGTTCCTTCGTCTATACCTTCTTCGATTCTCGCCACAGCATCGGGATTCAAGCCTATCGTTCGTTCTTCCGGCGGTTCGCTGGCGGAAGTTCGCACCAAAATCGTCAGCGGGATAACCATCCATCACCCGTAATGTCCGTAATTCACCCCGGCTAACAAGGCGTCAATCGCCCGGTTCTGTTGCGACTCCTCCACTCGCTCCGGATCGTATAGATGCTCCAACTTCAGCAACACCGCAGCCTTCACACAATCGGGAACCGTGGTTGCGGACGTCGATCCGGCAATGAATCGAATCGTGACGGCGTCCGGCCGATAGCGCGTGGAAGGCCACGTCTTGCTGTAGGCCGGCACAATGTAGCCCGGCGTGTCAGTGCCCTTGACGGTCGTATAGTAGCCCGTCGATCCCGTGCTGCCTGTGGTGCTGCCCCACGTCTGTAGCGCGCCGTCGGTGTCATAGTATTTCACCCACATCACGCGATTCAACGGCGGCATGGGCAACACGATTCGATCATCTACCGCATAGGCCGGAAACTCATCCAGGTTGTAATCGTAGGTGGCGGACATCAGTTGCCGATGACCGCCAATCTTCCGCTGGCAGTAATCGACGGCCGCCCGCAACTTCAGTTCGATCTCGGTGATATTGTCATCATCCGTGTCCCGTAAGTGGGCGCGGGCCTCGGTCATCGTAACCGGCGAAGTGGACGCTGCGGTAATCAGTCTCAGGTCAGACATGTTCGGCCCATTGCCCCCAATAGTCGCGGCAATCCTCCAACGCTCCCTGAAGGTAAAGATATTGGGACGCCTTTTCATTGCGGAGTGTTTCGGCTGCTTCAGCCTGCTTCTGATATTCAGGCTTCCTGCCGTCGCCGTTGCAATGTTCAATAGCCCCTTGCAAATAAGCCAACTGCCGTTCCGCGTTGTCGCGTTCCTCTCCGGTGGCGTTGACACGGCCTTGCAGTTCCTTGCAGCGGACCTGCCACTTGACGAACATATCACTCTGCCAAGTGTCAAAACCGTACAAGCCGGCCGCTTTGATGAGGTCGCATTGCGGTGGCAGGAACACGTCGATCCCGGCCCCCTTCGCCCAGCCCAAGAAAAACTCGCAAGAAGGCCGCTGTTTTTGGTACTCCCCGGAACATGCCATATCCACGCCCCAGATACCGATCTGCTGCGGTGTCATGTCTATAGCGAGGGCGATCATCCAAGACACGGTGTTGGTGAAATAGCGGCCATACTTAGCCACAATCCGGTCTTTCGGATAAGGGATGCCAAGCGGAATGTCGGGACACGCTTCGCGCACGATGACCGGCTTGTCGGTCACGGTGAGCAGCCAGTCGAGATAGGGCTTGCGTGGTCCCCGCAACTGGTCTGGCTCGTGCAACTCGAATTGCACGTCGAATCGCGGGGCCTGTTTGCAGAGAACGAGGTCGGAGAGCGTCCAGATTTGCCAAGAGTCGTCCCCGTAGGGCGCAAGGCTGAGCGAACTAGGGGCCTTGCCGACAATGGCAATCTTCTTGCGAGGATCGTTCTGGATAGTGTCGAGTGACCCGGTCATCGAGACGTTTCCTTTTCATGGTTGGAGTTTTTAGCCAATTGTGACCCGGAACGTAGCGGCCTTGCTCGCCGTGCAAGCCGTGGCCGCAATTTTGACGCGATGATCCGACACGTAGAAGTAATCACGGACAGATCGAGTGCCCGCCCCGGTTGAAAAGATCACCGAGCCGCCCGTTGACGTACAGACCGCCGGACGCGGGTAGTACACGGGCTTACTGGCGGCTGGGGCCTTCGTCAGAATCGCCTCGGTAGTCGTCTCGTTGGTGTAGGCAACCGAGCCGGTCGTGCCGAGGGTGGTGGAGGCGTACTGAATTGACAGGACGCGGCCGTGATCGACTGGGGCATAGCCTGTAGCGGCCCCAGCCGTGCTGGTCGTAATCGAAACTTCGTAGCATCGCGGATACATCCCGCACCTCCAGTCTTAGGTGCAGGTGTATGTGGCTGCGGCCGTGCTGTAGCCCACGATGCACCAAGTCGTAGACGACCCTGCGAACAAATGCAGCGATTCGCCTTGCAAGGCAAGTTTTGCCGTGATCTTCGCCTTGCTGAACATGAAGTTGCAAGCATCGGGGGCGCTGGCCGAGACGATCGTCAAGCCGCCCGCCGTGGACTTGCGAATGGTGATGTACTTGTGCTGGCCGGCCGCGGCGGGTTTTTTGATCTTGTAGGCCAGCGCACCGGCGTTCGTCGAGCCGATCAAACTGCTGCCGTAGTTTTCCAGCGTTTGCGCGGTGGACTTGGCGGTCACGGTCTCGCGGATTTGTCCGTCGCTGGAATTAGTGATCGTGCCCGTGTTAGCAAGTGCGCCGGTGTTGGCGATGGTGCCAGCGTTGGTCAACGTTCCGGTCGAAACGATGGTCAACGCCTCCAGGCTGAAACCCGCCGAACTGGAAAGGGTCGCGCCGCTGTTCAGATCGAGATACGATCCCGACTTGAATACGACCCTTCCGCCGCTCTCAACATTCAAGCGGCCGGCGGTAGTGCTGACCGTGAGAACGTCGCCGCCCTGAGTGCGATACACGCCAGGCTGATAACTTGCGTCTCTTGCCATTTGAAATACTCCGATGGTTGCCCCGCAGCCCGGCCGGGCAAGCGACCGAGTTGCGAGTAGTCACTAAGGACGCGGGTAGTATTACGTAGCACCGATCGTCAGATCATTGGCGGCGGCGGCCGTCGCAGCGGCATAGGTTGTACTGGCCGCAGCCGGTTCGACCGACAATCCATACTTCTGTGCCAGGATTCCGTTCAACAAAATCTTGGCTTCCTTAACAAGCTTGGCCTTCACGTACCGATAGATCGGTTGGCATACGTCGATGCTGGCAAGGCGCTTGGCGTTTGCGGTCGTGCTGTTGGTGATCGTCACCGATGCGCCGGTAATCGCCGTGTAGTCCGTCGAGGCGGCCGTGGACGTATCAGTTCCGACAACGGTAAACGTCGCCGTCCCCGTTGACGCGGCGGTGGACTTGAACAATGCCGAGAACAACACGCCCTTGGCTCCCGACAGGTCCACTATGTCGCTGTAGACCGTGCCGGCAGTCGTGGTCAAGACGCCGTAAACGGCGTTTGCCGTGATAGACCGGGAAAAATTGACTCCCATGTTTCAGTATCCTTTCTAGTGTTGGTTAGCCCAGTTTGACGCGGACAAACGCTTCCGCGCGCACGGGGGCTCCGTCGCTCATCATGCGGGCCAGGAAGCAGTCCTTGTTGTTGCGCGCGTACAGTTCCTCCAGCCGTAAAACTTCCACGTCCAGCGAATCGACGATCCAGTATTGGCTGAAATCGCCGAGGATGCCGACGTACAGGCCGGTAGTTACCGTGTTGGGAGCGAACTCCGACAACAACACAGGTGCTCCGAGCATCCGGTCGGGTTCCGCCTGTTGCACGCTGTCTTGGAGCATGTAGCGGCCGTTGCCGTCTTTGAGCTTGGCGATGAGCTCCATTATGTCGCGGTGGAAAATCCACTTCGCCCGCGGCCAGTAGGACGCCTTCAGTTCATATTTGGCGGACTTGAGGCCCTCGAACGTCGGAGTGCTGCTGGTGTTGCCCGTGGACACGTCGCGGGCCGTGGTGACGCCATTGGCGGACGCCGTGAAAACACCCAGCGGCTGCTGATCGCCGGTACCAGTCATATAGCCGTTTTCCATCGCCTCGGCCACCACGCGGGCCAACTCCTCACGGACGATCTGCTCGGCCATCGCCGTCTTGCGGAGCAAGACCTTCGAGACGATGATTTCCTTGGCCAGCGGATTCGGCCGCAGGGCACGCTTCCCTAAGGAGAGCGTTGAATCGGTGGAAGGCGTGCCAAGTTCGCTGGTCCACGCCGCCGCCGCCATGCGGTTGTCAAGCACGGGGAAACCCAGACTGTCAGTACCCTGGATGGGCGGGAACACGCGGCAGATGCCACGCATGATCGTGGCATCGGTCACGTTCTGGATCAGTTCGCTGACAAACTGCTCGGGGGCGTACAGGTATCCGCCCTCAGTGCCAGTGCCGGCCGACAGAGCGCGCAACTCGTCCGAGTTGAACGCCTGGGTGCCGACGGTCATCGCCCGTGTAAACAGGGAACGATAGGCGGGGACTTCCCAAGAACGGGACAGCCGAGTCTCTTCCTGGCGATCCTCGCCGTTGCGGTTCTCGTTATCCCGATCCTGGCTCATCTCGGCGGCGGCAATGTCGCGTTCGATGTCGTTGCGGTGTTCCGCAGCGGCGATCTTCGTCCGCAGTTCGTCGGCGTCCTTCAGGGCCTTTTTCTCGTTGGTCTGCTCGTCCGCCGTCAGCGACCGCTTCTCGGTATCGGCCTTATCGAGCAGTTCGCGGGCCGTCAGGAGCAGCTTGTGCCGCTGCTCTCGCATTTCTCGGGTGTCAATGGGCATGTCTGCCACTCCTCGTGTGAATTGGTTTACACCGAGGAGAACGGCCAAGAAACCGATACGGGCGTCTCACTCGGTAATTGCTACCGCGTGAAAACGCCCGCACTGCGACCGTTTACACTTCAGAGCCCGCCGGCACTGCCTTTGGGATGTTTGCTACCTTAATATCGCATATTGCGAATAAACCATCAATCTGTTTTTTTGCGCAGGGGGTCAGACATCCAACCCAGCCACCGCCGCCAATTCAAGTCCTAGTACCGCCTTGTAGGACTCTTTCCAACGGACCTTGGGCTCGTTTTTCAACATCTCGTAAATCCCGCGAACAACCGCGTCTGTCTGCCCCGCCTCAATTTTGGCAATGGCGAGGGGGTCGGTCCCCGGTGCAGCCCGGCGGTGGGCCTCATTCATCCTCCCGCAGTCTAATGCTTCTGGCGATGCTCACGGCATGTAAAACAACGCCCCGCTGTTTCAATGTTTCCAGGTGTTGGCGGATTCTCGTTTCGCTCAGTCCCACTTCCTTGGCCAGTTCCCGCGACGTGGGCGGGTAGCCAACCTTCGCCGTCAATTCCCGGATGGCATCCAGCACCGCCACTTGGCGAACGGTCAGTTTCATCTACAGCAGTGCCTCCTCCAGGTCAATCCGCGAGCGGAAGGCGGCAATTTCAACTCTGGCCGCCTCTTCTGCCGCCTGGGCCTCAGCAGCAACTCTCGCCTCTTCAGCAGCTTTGGCAGCGGCATCAGCCTCTTCTGTCGAGCGTTTCTCGGGGGCAGCCGGCTCGAACATCATGGGTCTTGGCATATCGTGGGCTTTCAGCCACTTCTTGGCCTCTTCGGGGGTGAACTTGTCGGCGGAAAAACGCATGGATTGAATCATCATGCCGCCTTCGCCCTCCTTTTTCTTGGCCATAATAGCGGTCACGCCGGGGGCCAATTCTTTGCGGCGGAAGGTATCGGGATCAAAGTCGGCCGGATCGTGCATTCGGGCCGCATGTTCATTGGCCAAAGCACGCTGTTCGGCCTCTTCTACCGCCATAGGCACACTGCCATCCTCCAGTTCGGCGGCTGTCCGGTACGCCTCCAGGCTCCGCAAGGCCACCGTGCCGGCCGTCTGCGGGTAGGCCGGAAAGCCCGTCAGGCTCACGGATCGCAGAATTGCCTTATGGACGTGCCGCACGACCTCTCCGGCCTTGCCCGCAAAGGAGTCCTTCAGCACCTTCATGCCGATACTCATCCCGTCCAAGAGGCCGCCACGTACCTCCTCTTCGGTATCGCGGCCAACGGAAGTAGCTGGCAGTGAAATGGTAGCGTACAAACCAGGCTGGGTATCGCGGAGTTCCAGGGTGCCACGGCTCCGCTTGGCCAGTTTCCGATCCATCTTGGAATGTTCCACGTCGGCCACGATGTCATTTCCACCGGCCAGACTATCGGCGAAGGCACCCGGCTCGATAACCTCCCGAAAACCACCCAGGTCTTCGCTCGGCGAGCCATAGGGAACGGCCATTCCGCTGATTCGCTTGCAGCCGTCAGCCGCCTCCACACGCAACTCTTCCGGTTTGTAGTAGCGGATTTCCAGTTCTTCACGCATTATCGGTTCTCCTGAAAAAGGTTGGTTGTCAACTGTTCGGGAAGCGTGGCCTCCCATTTGTTCATTTCCTTGCCGATCTGCTCGGCAAACTCTGTCGCCGTCAATTGGCCCGACAGTTCCAGTAGGGCCGCGTGGCTCCGCTCGCAATGGGCACCGGAAAACGCGGCCACGTCCACTTCGACGCCAAGGCTTCGGCACACGTCGCCCGCGGGGACCAGGCCGGCGGTCAGCTTCACCGACCAGCCCTTATAGAACCGCTCCAGCCAGTCGAGAAACTTGTCTGGCTCCTTGGCGGCCGTTCGTACCTCAAGGGTTTCCTTGTGGAGCATCCGTGCCAGGGCAACTTGGAAGGCAGATCGGACCTCGGGTGTTATCTTCACCGCCGGCTCTACTTGTGCCGCCGGGTTCGGATTCGGCGTCGTCGGCGTGGACGTTCCGGCAGTGCCCATGATACTTTCCGCCTGTTCATTGGTAAGGTTGAACAGGATCGTCAGTTGTCCAATACCGGCGTCACGCGGAATCTCGCCCTTGGACACGGCAGTTACGATTGCCGTAGCCGCCGTAATCTGCGCACCATTCAGAACAAGCTCGGAGGCCGTCTGTATCGACTGGCCGGAAGCCGCAGCCGCTCCGGCCTTGGCGTCTGCCACGCCGCCCGACACAACCGCACCGGCCTCGCCTGCAATAGGCAATCCACCGATCCCACCGCCCTGGACAAGTCCAAGCTGATCGGCTGGCACCATGTTGTTGGGCACCATGAATGTGTCGCCGTCCTCGCCCATACTGTTGAGATTTTCCCGACGACGGACCTCGTTGCGGTTGAAGAACCCCCATTGAAGGCCGACAGAATAGGCTTGGTAGCGTTTTTCAATGTTGCCGCGGAGCAAGTTTTCGACGACGTGGCCAACGAGGTACAACTGATGTTCGGCGGGAGAAAACAGCTTCCAGTGAAGCTCCTGCTCCCAGCGCACGAGGTGCGGGATCAAATCCTCGTACCATTCAAGCTGCTGTTCCTCGATGTTGTTATTCGTCGAGCGCAATAGGTCGTAGAGTTTGTGCGGCGGAATACCCAGCCATCTTGCAATTTCCGTTACATAGAATTGTCGGCTCTGAAGAAATTGGGCATCCTCCAACGGCATTCCGATCGTTTTGACATCAAGCTCATCTTCCAATACAGCAATGTTCCGTGTCGTGCCGCCGTGTTTGCGACTCCAGTTGTCGCGCAGTTTTCCAATTGCCTCTTGCGACAAACTCTTTTTGCTGATCAATGCTAGATAGGGCTGGGCCCCGCCACCGTAGAATCCGGCTCCGAAGGCTTGAGCGGCAATCGCTTCTCCCAACTGTTCGCGTGCGTATGACACCACGCTGCGACCGTCAAAGGTCGATACATCCAGCACTTCGTCATCGAACAGCACCGGCTTATTGCTGGGCGGGCGCGGGAACATATCATTATCACGCACCCGCGTAATGTCGTATTGCCGGTGGCCGTCTTTCCACTGACGCCGAACTTCGCGGGTGTGCATCGGCCACAAGCCGATAGGACGCCCGATACCGTCCCGTTCGATGTACGCAACAAATCGTCCCCAAAGAAGAATAAATGTCTGACCGACCTCCCGAAATTGAATGGGGGTCATCGTTGGATTGGGCCGGTCGTGCAGCAGTTTGTACACGCCATTGTCGCGGGCCGGCTCCTTGTCGCCGTCTTCATTGATTCTTCGGTAGACGCACAATGGTAGAGCGGCGGGAGTGGAACTCAAGAGCCGTGTCCCACAATACCAGGCTGACAATCCGTTGCAAGTTTCTTCATTGACGACTTGGCCGGAACCCGTGTTAGGCCCCCAGGTTCCAAATACTCTGGTAGCCCCCTCGTGCTGGTCTGGTTTCTGGCCGGCGATCACCATGCCGCTGCTGTGTCTGTTCTCGACTCCGAAAATCCGATCTAGGATTGCCATGCTATCTCCGCAGCAGGACCAGGCCCGCCAGTATGATGCTCCCGGTTCCGATAAAGGCCGCCGCCGGATGCACCAGCCAGAGGCCGTAGCTAACGGCCGACAGTGCAACCAATCCCAAAATGTCGCGTATCAATTCCACGATCATGGTGTTCTCTAAGGTTTCCTTGCAATTACGAAAATGCTGTCGTCGCCGACGTACTCGGCCAGTTCGATGTCAAAGCTGGTCAACATCCCTAGTATGTTTGTCGCGTCACAAGGCGTTGCTTCCCCCAGCGAAAACGTCGTCTTGTGTCCGTTCGGTTGTCGGGGGTTGTGATATTCATCCTGCCGCCACCGGCTGCACGTCCAAGCCGGAACATGGGCAATCAAACGTCCTCCCTCTACAGGCTCCTCACGTTCATTGCACCCGCCGGATACAAGACGCGAGCAAGCGTTATCCAACCAGGGCGCCGGGGCGTCCAAGTGTTCAAGTGTGTGGCTCGTAAATATCACGTCCACTGGTCCCGGTACGTCATCAAGTGTTTTGTAATTCGCTTTTTCGTCCACCATTATTGAACCAAACCCCAACGGCCCATCCGCCCCGCCGAAGTCAATCACCCGCTTGCCGCAGATCAAGTCCAGAATCCGGCCCGCGTGCTTCTGAATCCCCTTCCATCGCCACACGCCAAGTTGTGCAATCGCTTCGGGCGAGTGTCGCCGTCGCCATGAGGCGGTTCGGTATTCGGCATCGTTGAGAAAGTCACTCATCCCGCGAACCCTCCATCCACGTCAATGGTACATCCGTTCAGAAAGTCGTTTTCAATGCAGTGCAATACTGTAGCGGCAACTTCTTCCGCCTTGCCCAACCGATGCACGGCGGTAGCTTTTCGGATTTCCTCCCGGTGAGACTCCGGCACTTGGGCCGCCATCGGCGTGTCGATCAATCCGGGGGCAATCGCCACACAGCGAATCTTGTAGGCCGCTAACTCCTGCGCCATCGCCGCCGTCATACTGGAAATGCCGCCCTTGCTCGCCGAATAGGCCACTTGACCGGCCCGACCGCGACGGGATACCGAACTCATATTGACGATGACCCCGTGAATCCGCCGCTTGAACATCGCCTCCACGGCCAGTTGCGAACACAAAAACGTGCCGCGAAGGTTGGTGTCAATGATCGTGTCCCAATCTTCGATGCTGTAGCGGGTTTTGGGCGTGTACATTGCACCGTCCAACATTACACCGGCACAATTGACCAACACGTCAAGGCCATCGGCAACATTGACAAACTCGCTAAATGCGGATTGCAACTGTTCAATGTCCCGAACATCGCATGGCAATCGGACAAGGCGAGGAGCAACGGGACCGGGAACGTCGACACAAACCAGGATCGTATCCATCACGGCTTCGCCCAACTTTGTACGAGCAACCAATCCAACATGACTCGCCCCAGACTGAATGAGTACTTGTGCGGTCGCCAGCCCGATCCCGCTAGACCCGCCCGTCACAATTGCTCGACAGCCTTCTATCTTCATGCGACCGCCTCCAGAATGCCGTGGGCCACCAACCGCCGCGTAGCCGCTACAATCTCGCCACATGGCCGATCCAGCATTTCCGCTATCGCCAAGGTGTCTCGGCGACCGTCGCAACAGGCGATGATGTCCATCAAGCGCCGTTCGTAAATCCCCCGCCGCTCCATAAACGGTTCGCAGATATGGACGTTGCGACAAATCTTGTTGTCCTCCAGAGTTTCCAAACATCGCCGCAGACTGTCGAAGCCACCTTGCAGACCCGCGGGCGAAATGACCGTCAGATCATCTTTGGAGGTATGATATTCCGGGTATCCTGTCCAGCCGGAACGCATTGAGACCACAACAGGTAAAACTACGCGAGGACTGCAATACTGGCGTTCGTCGGAACCACGCACTGCGATCCAGGGAACAATGATCGTTCGTGTTCTCCTATACACCTGTTTTGCAACTCGGTCCGCTAGCGTGTCACCTCCTGGAGAACTAACAACCGTATACCTAATATCATCCCCGCAACACGCCACCACGAAACCGGCCACCGTCTTCTGCAACATCTCGTCGCGGTGCATCGACAAGTAGGCAATCGAGCCGATGGTCTCGGGCACAAACAAAATCCGGTAGGTGTAGCGCCGTGGTTGCTCCATGAGCCAGCGCGCCAGCGCCGTCGTGACAACGATCCCTGATAGGTTGTCATTGGCCATCGACGGGTGGCAAACGTAGGTGGACAGCAACACCTCTTGCGTCGTCTTGCCGGGCAGCATCAATTCGCCATAGTGCATTTTGCCCGGCTTCAGGTCTGCGCCGATGACGACGCGATACTGCCCCGGTTGCAATGCCTTTCGTTGGTTCTCCGTCAGGCAGAAACCCCACGTCCGCTTATAGTAACTCGTAACATAGGGAATCGCATCGGGCATACCGGAAAGGCTGTGCAAGTGCGGCTGTAACTCCTCCAGGGACATCACGGTGTCAATCGGTTCGGAGTAGCCAACAAGATGCAAGTTGTTCTCGCCAAAGTCTGCAATCCGTTCGCCATCCGGTCCCTCGATATATGCTTGCCTCACGTTCCATTCATCGGGCACCGTCCAGTCAAAGCATTTCGTACCGCTCTCCCACCACGACACTCTCATACGAAGCCGATCTTGCACCTGCGCCAATGTTTCCCTCGTACCTTCCCCTGTAAGGCTTCGATTCAGAGGCCACAACAGCGAGGCGAAGTCGTACATTTCTTGCCCGGTCATGCTTCCCGCCTTTCCACCAAACTGTAGGGATCGTCGTCAAGCATCGTCCACGCTGTCTTGTAGACTGCATTCGCCGATACACACGTTATCTCGCCGTTGCCCACGCTTGCCACTTTCATGTCGCCGTTCTCCCGCAGACGGTTCTCCAGTTCGCGAAAGTCGGCCACGATAGAACCGTCCAGCGGACGGGCGAAGTGGGAGCATGTCTGCCACTGTTCATTGCCGTCAACCAACACCTTGCCGGTAAACACCTTCATGGTTCGATAGGGAACGCCCCAGCACTGCTCGACATAATGGACGAACGTAGCGCACTTCCAAAACGGAACGCCGAAACAAAGAATCTTCCCCGCAAGGTAGGGCCTGCAATCTTCGCGGTGCAGCACGCCAAAGACTGAATGCTGACCGAAAGCGTCCATATCGAGGTGTGCTAAGCCGCGGCGAGAACAACCCCATAGGACACTGGAAAAGGTCGGGTGCTCCGTTCGCACTGTGCCGGGAATCTCTCGGATGTACTCGTTCAATGCTCCTGTGCGGCCTGGCGTTGCCACTGGATCGTAAGTCTTGCCCTCGTAGAAATCGAAACAAAACGCAGGCAGCATAAGCGTGCCGCTATCGCGTACACCAACGGCATCGCCCAACACGTTGGCCAAGTGAGCCACTATTTCGTGACCATCAATGGGGAATCGACCGAAGGCTGACATTGCCGTGTGACAGTAGCAGAGGTCGCCCACGGCAACGGCAACCTCTTGCAAGGCGCGGCGGAAGTCACCGGCAAACAGTTGCTTGTCGCCGTAACGGTAGAGTGGCGTTTCATTCATCGGCACACCCCTTTCCCCGCAACTGCTCGATGATCGTGCCTACTGACGTTGCTTCCATGATCTCATCTAGTTCGTACTGCACGGCGAACGTCTCTTCCAACGCAGTAATCACTCGCATGTGGCCCAACGAATCCCACTGCATCAAGTCCTCCGGCGAGGTTTTGTCCGTTATGCTTTCCACGTCAGCATCGAAAACGCTTGCTACGCTCGCACATACCCGGTCACGCAAAGACATTGTCTATCTCCAAACCCGATAAAACCCGGTTCATTACATCCGATTCATCCAGCGTTACATCCGCTGGTATGTCCCGTCTTGCAATTTTGCCCACCAACTTGGATGCCTCGCAGTACGGTATCCCCGTGCCCGGCGACTTCAGCGTCAGACAGTCCCATGTAACGATCTCACCTGCCTTGATGGCACGCACGGACACTAACGAACGGCCCAATTTGTTGCGGGCCTCCGTCACGTCCACAAACTCACCATTGCCACCCAGCATTTCCTCAACCTCGCGTAGCTTGGCGACCATGCGGCGAATGCCGTCCGGCTCAAGACTGGCCGCGTGGTCTGTGCCCTTCATTGAACGCGAGAGCGTGATATGTTTTTCCACGGCGCACGCCCCCAGGGCCACGGCCGCAATGCAGGCGGTAATTCCCGCCGTATGATCGGACAGACCAACCAGAACGCCAAACTTTTGGCGGTACTCAGCCAAGCGGTACAGCCGAACGTGGGCATTCGGTGTCGGGTATTCGCTCGTACAGACCATAAGCAACACGGGACAGCCGGCGTTCCGCAGTATCTCGATGGCGACCTGTATCTCCGCGTCGTCTCTGGCCATACCCGTGGAAAGAACCACCGGCTTGCCCAACGCTGCCATACACCGCAGCAGCGGGAGGTTGTCCAGGTCGCGGCTGGCAACTTTGTAAAGCGGGGGCTGAATGCTTTCCTCCAGATCATCCACGCTTTGCACGTCACAAGCCGTAGCGAACATGACTTCCGGCCATTGATTGTACCGCATTCGATCCTTGATATGCCGGTATTCGGCCGGGGATAGTTCCAAAGCTTCACGATGCTTGCCGTAGGTCTGGCCGAACGACTGCGGACCGCAGTAGGGCTGGTTGTATGCCTCTCGCGTCAGCTCACTCGGAACGTGCCGCTTGCACAACTTCACCGCGTCAACGCCCGCCTCGTGGGCCACCTTCAGCAGACGAATAGCGGTGTAGGTATCTCCCTGATGGTTCGCTCCGATCTCCGCCGCGACAAAGCACGGCTCGCCAGGACCGATAGCTCGGCCGGTAGAGAGAACAATCGGCGGTAGACCACTGTTGACATTCATGCCTGAACCTTGGTTCTGTAGTCGGCCACCATAGTCACTTCACAGATCGTTGCCGAGTCCATCTCTAACGTCAGAACAACTTTTTTCAATAGCTCAACCGGCTTGCCGTCGATGGTTAATTCGCAATTACCGTGACGGGAAGATGTCAGTTCAATGTTGCCGACTTTCGCGTGGATTGTTGCCGGCGTGTATCGCCTCACGACAGAATCAATCCGCAAGCCATCTTCCATAACGACCACTTGGCATCCGGGGAAGAGGTCGGTTACGGCAGTTTCTACAATCTTTCGTGACTCGGGGTGCATGGGTTTTGAATACCCGACGATGATCTTGCTACCCGGTGCCAACTCCATCAGCTTGACCTGTAACGCCTCCATTCTAGCAATGGCGTCCAGCATTTCCGCAGACGGTTTGATTTCAATGTTTCCACAACTGGCCATTATTCTTTCTCCACAACTTCCCGGACTCGTTCAAAATCTTCCCGTGTGTCCACGGCCGCGTTCTTCAGCTTCTCTTTGTGATACCACGGCGGGGCGTCAACCCAGTGGCAAGTGAACGGCCTGGAGAACCGCGATTGATCGGCCGCATACATGCAGGCCGTGACGTGTTCGCGTTCCGTCGCATCCGCGGGCAACTCTTCATTCGCCCTCTTCAGGGCCGCCGTCGTAACCACTTCGCCAAAATACCCGTTTGGTATGGTAATGGCCGGCTTGCCTCGAATCTGGTATCCGGTATAGTCCGCCTTGTGAATCACCGCCTCGGCAATCAATTGGTCCGCCGCCTGAAAATCGAACAGCGGATTGTCGCCACAGACACGGAGCACGTGTTCCACCGGATCGAGTTCTCCGGTAATGAGGTTCTGCCAGCGGAACGTGGAGGAACACGCAACGAATCGACCCAGCACGTCATCAGTGCGGCCATCGTACTGAAAACACGGTACGCCCCAATCGTCGCATTTCGCGGCCAGCAGACCATTTCCGCCTTGCACCGTAGCCACAATTAGCGAATCAATGCTCTTGACCGCCATTACTCGATCTACAACGTGCTTCAGCAGTGGCTTGCCGTTCATCGGCATCAGGGCCTTCTGCGGCAATCGCTTAGAGTCCAGCCGGGCTTGGATGATGGCAAGGATCATGGCGTGGCCCTCCAATGCGGATTATCCGCAATATAAATCTTCATTCCCATTATCGTGTCGTAGGGATTTATGGACTGTGATGTCACTGTCGGAACTTGATCTACCATGGCGTGGTATTGATGCCGACAGACTCGGAAGCTGTTTCCGTCCGTCCTGATGGCATAGCCGCAAACGGGACATCGTTGCGATTGCATGGTCTGATTAAATCGCAAGAGTTGATCGTCTTCTTTTCGTCTCAGGTTACGTACTAATCGCAACACCTCGTCGAGAGACAGCATTGCAGTGGTGGCCGATGGCACCGTGACATTTGTACAAGTCACAACCATACCAACTCCTTTTCCGGGGCGTCGTAGATCGACGTGGCGGTAGTCGGAGTCAACATGGCCTGCCCAAGGCCCATGATAGTCGCCACGATACCGTCGATCCGCTCTGTGCTTTTCTTTTTTGATGGCTTCAGGTTGCCGGCCGCGTCTTGCTCGACAAAGACATTGCTTGCCATCCATCGCAAGACAGGATTCTTCCCACTTCTAATCTTGCCGGCGATGACCAGCTTTTCTAGTTCTTTGGTCGGGGCCGTCATATCCTTAAACCCCTGACCGAAGGCGAAGATATTGAACCCGTCGCCTTCCAATTGGGTAATCAGTTGCGTGGCGTTCCAGCGGTCGGCGGCAATCTCTTTGACCTCGTACCGTTTGCCAAACTCATTGATGTCCCGCCGGATCACGTCATAGTCGATCACATCGCCTTCCGTGGCCGTAATCCAGCCGTCTTTGATCCATTGCAGATAAGGAACGCGATCCTTTTGTTCGCGCTTGCGGGCATTCTCTTTTGGCACCCAGAACTTGCAAAGCAAGAGATGGTTGCCGTCGTCAGCAGGAAAATCCGCCACGAACGCAGCTAGGTCCGTGGTCGTGGATAGATCAAGCCCACACCAGCACCGCTTGCCCAACAATGCAACGTCATCTACCGCCCCTTCGCTGGCATCCCATCGTTCAATCTGCAACCATCTGACAGCTTGCTCAGTTCGGATATTGAGATACAACCGCTTGAAAGTGTTCTCGTATGCCGGCTCTTCTTGAGCACGTTTGCACTCGGAGGCAAGGAACTCTTCAGAGACAGACACGTTAAGGTTGGGGTTTGCTTTTTTCCACGTATCCGGCGAAAGCCAATCATCATCACGGCTGGCCTCATAGATCACGGGGAGAAAGGCGGGATCGTCGATAATGCCATCCCGCACCTTACAGGCGTAATCGTGTAGCTCGTTGCAAATACTCGGCCGCTCGAAGTCGCTGGTGGTAATGTAGATCAAGAGCGGTTGCCGGCGGGCACCCATCGAAGTCTTCAGCACGTCCACCAGGTTGCGATCTGGCTGAGCGTGTACCTCGTCAATTACACAGCAGTGGGTGTTAAATCCATGCTTGGTGTGCGAGTCGGCACTGATTGCCTTGTAGGAGCCGCCGCCAACCACGATGCTGTACTTGTAGAGTTGGGCACGCTTCAGCAACTCCGGTTCCTGTTCGATCTGCAACTTCACCATCTCGAACACAAGCCGGGCCTGGTCGCGTTCTGCGGCTGCCGAATAAATCTCGGCACCGTTCTCACCGTCGCAAAACAGTACGTAGTTGACCAGGCCGCCGATCAGTAGCGATTTGCCGTTCTTGCGCCCGACAAACACAAACGCTTCTCGATACCGCCGCGTGCCGTCCTTCCGCTTCCAACCGAAAAGATTTGCGATGACCGCCTGCTGCCACGGCTCCAGGACAAATGGCTTCCCCGCTAGTTCTCCCTTGACGTGGGTGAGGCACTCGGGGAAGAAGTCACACGCCGTCTGCGCAGCCGCATCATCGAACCAGCATTCGCCGGCCGTGGCAAATGGATCGTATCCCGGTATGAGCCGGGCAATTCGATGCAAGTCTATGCTGATCGTGTCAGGCACTCATCCCGCCTTTGTGAAAAACCGTCCCTTGCCTTCCGGCTGTGTCGATTCGGGTACGTCCACTTGAATCCGTGTTCTCGCCGCCGGCGTCATGCCAAACTCCTGCTCCAACCGCAAAAGCAGGATCGACAGCTTGTTGATGATGGCCACCTGTGGAAACGGCATGAAGCACTTCGGCTTCCCGTTCTTGTCATACAACGGATAGCTCTCGCCATATTTCTGAATGAACGTGTCGGCCTGTCTCCATCGCACCCAGAGCCGAGCGTAGCGGGCCACCGCGTTGGCGTCGGGTGCCTTGCCGACGTTCATGGCCGTCAGCATCTTCACGACCTGGCGGTAGGCATCCTTGCCCGCCTTGTCGAGCCACTTTGGAGCGGATGGAAAGGCATCCATCGGCTTTGGCTCACCCGCGCGAGTCTTCGCTCGCCACGATCCGCGAGCTTGCAAGATTGCCGTTGGTGTTGGTCTTGGTCCTGGCATGATCTGTACTCCATACAAACAAAAAGGGCCAACGCGGATTACTCCACGCGGCCCCTTAACGGCAGCGAAGGCTAAGGCTTCTTGGCAAGGATCAATTGCCTTCAGCCATCCGAAGCCAACGCGAAATAATCCGCGTTGACCCCTTTTTCCAATTTATTTAGACACTCCCATACTGTTCATTGTTTCAACTCGATGGCAATTCGGACAAAGAACAATCACATCCAGTCTGTGGCCCTAATCAGTTGCCGACGCGAAACACGCCGGCCCCATGTTTTTTACTCCTGCTCGTGAACCCCTAATACTCAATCCGTGACGGCGCAAAGGGAGG